>Ga0315912_10001328_pt1 | contig 31185 bp, 36 predicted proteins | sample VfabasoilMG_FD_204469 | JGI IMG/M metagenome (GOLD analysis project Ga0315912, IMG submission 204469) | Garden soil microbial communities collected in Santa Monica, California, United States - V. faba soil | ecosystem: Environmental > Terrestrial > Soil > Garden | place: USA: California...
TGACCTACTGCGGCCCGGTCGCGCTGAAGAGTTGGCACTCCCAGCGCCAACTGGATTGATTCTGGTCGGGCCACCTGGTACGGGGAAGACCTTGGTCGCCAAGCTGATCGCGTCCCAGGCCAAGCGGAGTTTTTATGCGGTCAGCCCCAGCGATATCCTGGGCAGCGCCGTCGGTGGCTCGGTGAAGCGCCTCACGGAAGTCTTCCAGCGTGCCAAGGACAACGCGCCATCGATCATCTTCTTTGACGAGATGGACGGCCTTTTCCCAAGAATGGCTGGCCAGATGAGCCAGCACGATGTTCAGCTTGTTGAGCAGGCCCTCATCGAGATCAGCGCGGTGAAGGCCGAGCATCAGACATTCCTCATAGGCACCACGAACCATTTGGATCGCATCGATCCGCGAATTCTGCGCGGCGGCAGATTCAGCGAAAAGGTCGAGATCCCTGTGCCTGATCAGGCTGGTTATGAACAACTCGTTGCCCGCTACTTGGGAAAGGCGCGGCTACGCGACGGATTGACAGTCTCAACGGTAGCAGCGCGTGTCGCCGGCATGGCGCCTGCCGACCTTGAAGCAACCATCCATGCGATGAAGCGGGTTGCCATGCGACGCATGGCGGCCAATTCAAAGGAACTGCCGCCGCTTGATTCCACCGATCTCGATGAGGCCCTAAGCCGCGTCCAACCGCAGTTTTAGAACTCCCGCACAACTCGTTTTGCAGTTTTGAGAATCCCGTGTATGTTCGCTGTGTGCTCGGGTGTAAGCCCTGAGCCGCATCCAAATCGAACCTAAACGGGAGGTCCCTCATGTTGAAACTATCGGGAACGAACCGGCAGCGGGCGGCTACCTTACTGATGGCCGCTCTCTGTCTCGTCCTTTTCTCACAGGCCTTGGTGATCGCGCAGAATCTGGGCGCGGCTCCGCAGGTCAACGTTGCCGTGCAAGGCCAGACGGGGGCGCAGCCGGAAGGCGCGTTTCTCAACCTGGTGAACTGGATCGGCAATGTCATCGCTCCGGTCGGCGCCGGGCTGGCCCTCGCCGGCGGTCTCATCTCGTATGTAGCCGGACGCGGTTCCGGGCGCTACGTCGTCACGGCGCTCGGGTGCTTGGCCGTTTCTGGCGTCACGCGTCTGCTCGAGTTCTGGATCGCGCAGGGCGGCGGCGGAGTCTCTTAGCCCTCTGGCCTGGCGAATTGAAGCGGCGGGCTAGCCTTCACCGGACCCAGCCCGCCAAACCTCCAGCGAGGAATCATGCCGACTTTGATCTACGACATCATGCGCGTCATGTTCGCTCTCACCGAGCCCGCCGCATTCATCTGCCTGGTGAACGCGGGCGTCGCCCTACGAAAGGAAGGCGGCACGGTGTTCTGGGTGGGAGGCGCGTTCTCGCGCTGGATGTTGTGGACGGTGATCTTCCTGGCCTTGGAACCGACATTGGTCTGGTTTCAGTTCCTCGGGTTTCCCGTCTTTTTCCCGCCGGGCGCTGGCATCGGCAACGGGTGGCTGGCGGGAATCGCGACGGGACTGCAAACATTCGTCGCGGACTTCGTGGTGGCGCGCTTGGCGCCGGTTTTGGCGGCGTACTTCGTGATGCGCTCGGTCCTTGATACGGCGAGCGGAACGGGACCGTTGCCATCAATCCTGAGCGCGATGTTCCTGTTGGCCATCTCATCGACTCACGCGTTGATCGATGCATGGACTCCGGTGGGAAACCGCTTCTCGATTGTGTTGGGGCTGGAGTCGATGTGGAACTACGTCGCCAGTAGGATCTTTCCGCTAGCTGCGGGCTTGGCGATCTGCGGCGCAATCATTCAGTTCGCCTTCAATCGTCCAGGCTACTTGCGACTGGTGGCCTGCGCCGGAGGTTTTCTGACGGTGAGCGCGTTGTGGATCTTGATCAATCGAATGATGTGACGGGAGGATGCCGTGACGTTCTTGACGGGCCTGACGAATCTGACGAACTGGCTGGGCAACGTGATTATGCCCACGCTGGCGGGCCTGTTGTTCGTCATCGCCGTCCTTCGGGCGGCCAGAAATGCTCCATTCCAATACGCGATGTACGGCGGGTTCCTGTCACTGATGGTGTCGGGCCTGCTGCGGGCCATCGAGACGTTCTCGCGGGTCCGGGCGTGGAATGATCCGGACCAAGTGTGGGTAACGATGTTGGGCTTGGTGAACTGGTCGGCCAACGTGTTCCTGCCTGTCTACGGCGTCTCGCAGGTCGTGATGGCGCTACTTCATTACGGCGGCGCAGGGTTCCGAATCTATCCGGGTGCGCCTTGGGCGCGGCACATCATTATCGCCATGGCGAGCTTCAGCGTTTCGGGCTTGCTGCGCATGGCGGAGTTCTTCGTTGCGCAAGGTACCGGCGGAATCAGTTGAGGAGGTCGTCACAATGGCACTCGAAGTCACGCAAGTTCATCGCAACCTACACCAGCGAGTCACCTGGCTCTATCTGGAAATCGAGGACATGTTTCTCGTGCTCGGCCTGGGCGTGCTCGCGAACTTCATCGGCCGCTTTCTCGGGCGCGAAATCTACGGCATCCCGCTTAGCTTTCTGCTGCTGTGGATTGTCCCGATTCTGGCTGTGCCTTGCTTGTGGCTATTCAAGTATGGAAAACCGCGTGGCTACTTGCGCGACCTGTTGATCTGGCAGATCAAGCCACACATCTATTGCGGCCTGGAGCGAGATCGCGAACTGACCAAGGAGTACGTCAAGTAATGCCGACCACTATGTCCGCGCACAACAAAAGCCTGCACAAGCCGCCGCTCTGCGAATTACTGCCCGTTCGCGACTACCTGGATGGAGTCGCGGTGCAGACCGATGGCAGCTTCGTTGCCGGTTACGAACTAGATGGCCTGAACTCGTACTACCACGACGATGAAGGCCGCAACCGGTCCAAGCACGCCTTTGAGGCTCTGGTGCGCTCCCTGCCGGAACGGTCCATGCGGATGCAAATGCGGTTCGAGATCACCGAGGGTATCGGCGATGTGCGGAAGCAGTATCCGCGGCTTCATCGGAGCGAGAACCCTGTTCTGCAGGAAATCGATCGGATCCGGATGCGGCGATGGGACGAGAACGATGAAGTAGGGTTTTACTTGCGCCACCTGCTGCACGCCTACTTCATCTGGAATCCGCGAACGCACCATGAAATGGCGGAGCGGTTGGAGGGGAAGAAGCGAAACTGGTTCAGCCTGTCTGTCGAGAAGTGCATCCAACGGACTCAGCGGGAGCACGAGGACCTTCTCGCAGAGTTCTCTTCGCTCATGGCCGGCGTCGAGCAGACGCTTGCGGCGACTGGGATGCGAACACGCCGGATGACCGACGGCGAGATGTTCGTGGAGGCGAAACGCAGCCTCAACCCAGTATTCGAGGACCGCGGTCCATACAGGCGCCGCGAGTTCTCGATCGACTACCGAAGCGCGCGCGAACAGATCGTTAACACGAGTATCGAAGACGAGCAGGAAGGCTACCTCCAGGTGGGTGGTTTTCTCTACACCTTCGTCAGCATGAAGGACCTGCCGGACGGGACGTTTCCCGGCATCCTGCGTGAGCTGATGGTTCTGGACTTTCCCGTCGTGGTGAACGCCGAAGTAACGATCCCGGATCAAACGAAAGTGATCGCGGGGTTCAAGGGCCGGATGAAAAAGATGCAGGCAGCCCAGATCGACACGCACGGCGGGCGGATGATCAATGTGGACGCGGCAGTGGCCCATGCCCAGTTGAACGACGTACTCACAGCCGTGATTTCGTCATCACTCAAGGTGTGCGAGTACTCGCTGGTCGTCACGGTTCGCACGTCAAAGCCGGTCGCCAGCCGCTCTGATCTCGAAGGAGCCCAGCGGGAACTGAACCGGCGGCGCGAACGCGTAATTCATGCCGTCGGCCGGATGAACGGAGCCCGCGCGATTCCCGAATCCCTGGCGCAGCGGCGGCTGTTTCTATCCAGCCTGCCCGGAATGGCCCAGCCGAACCAAAGGGAGACGAGCGCATTGACGCTGCACGCGGCCGACCTGCTGCCAATCGAAACGCCATGGCGGGGCACTGTGCAATCGCCACTCATTCTTCTCGAAACGCCGTACCGGCAACTGATTCCCTTCTCTCCCTACGACGCTTCAATGGGCGACGCCAACATGCTGTTCATGGCCAAGTCTGGCGGCGGCAAGACCTTCATGGCGCAGATGTTCCTGCTGATGATGGCAAGGTCCAATCCGCTCATCTCGATTGTCGAGCGTGGCGACTCCTATCGACCGCTGGTGGAACTAATGGGCGGGCGGGTCATCGAGGTGGACCTGGAAGGTTCGGAAACGCTGAACCCATGGGACCTGCCGCCGGGCGCTATCACGCCAACCAAGGACAAGGTCGCGTTTCTCAAGAACCTCACGCGGCACATGATCGGCGACCTGGGCCAGGCCGACACCTCGCTGCTCGACAACATCCTTACGTCGGCGATTGCTGAGGTTTACAAGCGAGCTTCGATTCGCGGCGACAACACGACGCCTACGTACTCCGATCTTAAGGACGAACTCGGCAATTGGAATGACGAGGAGCGCATTGAGCACATTCGGGAGCTTGCGCAGCTCGCCTCGGTATCGTTGCGGCAGTGGACCGGCGAAAAGGGTGTCTATTCCAAGCTCTTTGACCGCCACACCACGATGCGGACCGACGCCAACTGGCTGTTCTTCAACATCGAAGGCCTGAGTTCTGACCCGCGTCTCGAAACAGCCATGAGCATGCTGATCGCGCAGTCTATGTCGGAGCGCTCGTCGGGCCGGTCCGGCCAGACGTCGATCACGGTGCTTGATGAGTGTTGGGCGTTGCTCGACTCGCCGGTCCTGGCGGATTGCGTCGTGCAGTTGTTCCGAACCGCCAGAAAGCGCGGAGCGAGCGTTTGGGGCATCAGCCAGACGCTTGAAGACTTCGTCGGCACGAAACAGAAGCCGAAGGAACACGGCGCTGGGATTCTGCGGAACGCCTCGGTGAAGGTCATCGGACAGCAGCCGGGTGATGTGGCTCCTCTTGTCGATCACCTCGCGCTTAACGAAGTTGCCCTGAATGAGATCAAACGCTTTTCGGCCCCGAACAAGGGGCGCAATGCCGAAGTGCTGCTCGTGCTGGGTGAGAAGTCGGAGACAACGCAGACCGTGCGGTTGGTGCCCACGGGTGTCGACTACTGGGTCGCTACAACGTATCCGCGCGAGCGTGCCTATCGCTCCTGGTACTTGCGAGAGAACCACGGTCGACCGCTTCTCGACTTGTATAAGGAACTCGCGACACGCTTCCCGCACGGTCTGGCGGGTGAAGAACTACAGCCGGAAGAGGTGGCTGGCATCGTTTCGCGAAGTGGCGGAGTCCGGGCGGATCGCGGACAGGCGGTTGCAGTCTAAAGGAGGCTAGTGATTCATGAGCGTGATTCTCACCAAGGTATTGGTCTTGGCGCTGGTCGGCATCCTGATGATCGGGATGGTGGCGCCGCAGCCAGTCTACGCTCAGGGCGGCCTGCTTTCGGGAATCACCGGAATCCTCAACGGCCTGAACGGCGCCGCCGCCGCGTTGCAGAACTTCATCAACAACGTGATGCGCCCGATTTTGGAGAGCATGCGTACGGCGTCATCAGCCATCCAGAACATCCTCGGAGCCCTGCGCAACTTCTTCGAGCAAATTGTCTGGCCGATTGCTGAGATCAATCGCATTCGCGGACTTGTGCAGCAGCTCATTGCCCAATTCTCGGGCATTCTGAATGGCCTGTATAGTCTCAACGTGTCGAGCGCGCAGCTGCCGAATCCGCGGCAACTCGAAACGATCATTCGAAACAAGAACCCCGGCGATCTGGCCTCATTGCGATCCGCGTTCGTGCAAACCTATGGCGCGTTGCCTGCAGCTACCGAGGCTCATCCCGAAGAGCGGAACCTGATGGATGTCGACGATGCGATGGCGATCGATCACCTGATGATGCTCAAGATGGCGGATGCCGGGGCAGACCAGACCGTTGCGGCGGCCAGCGCCATCGCGAGCCATGGGCTCGTCGTCGCGCCGGGTACCGCTGCTTACAGCACTGCCGCCGCGCACATCGCGACGCTCCAGAGCAATGCCCATATCCAGAAGATGATCGCAAGCGCACTCCGGCAGGAGGCCGCCCGACTGGGACACGCCACGATGTCGTCGAAAAGGAACGCGGCCTTCACTCGAGAGTCGCGGTCAAAGGCCACGGAACTGAGCAGGTAGAGGAGGAACGAGATGCCGAACATTGCGACTATCTGCGCCACTTTAGGCCGAGCTTGGAAGATTGTTGCCAGTCGCCGAATGCAGATCATCGCTGTGCTGGTGGTGATCGCATTGCTCGTTCCGCCTCCCGTCCACGCGCAAATCGGATTCATCACGGGCATCATCAACCTCGTCTCTAGCGGCCTGAGCGCCGTGAGTGGCGTGCTTTCTGCAGTGAATTCGACGCTTCAGAACGTAATTGGGCCGCTGCTGAGCAGCATCAGCGGAGCCATGTCAGCGATACAAAACATCACCCAGGGAATCCTGGACTTCCAGCAGAACACAGTCTATCCGCTGGCCGCGATCAACTCCGCCCGAGCTCTGGTTGGTCAAGTCCAGGGGATCTACAACTCGATTCGCGGGATCTGGAACACGGTGGTTCGCAGCGCGACGCTTGCAAACCCTCAGGGTCTGGAGAACGTGATCCTGTCGAAGGACGCCGGGCAGGTCGGTGCCGTTGCAGCCCGCTTTTCTGCGGTCTACTCGCCGTTGCCTGCGGCGACCGAGGTCCATCCATCGACTAGGGACGTGATCGACAGTTCCGACGCGGCCTCGCAAGCGGCGATGAAACGGTCGATGGCGATCGACGATATCGCCGACCGGGAACTCGCCGCCGCAGAGCAGATGATGTCCGCGTTGTCCAGTACCGCGCCCGGCACGGCCGAAATGATCGGCGCGCAAGCCGGGGCGTGGGTCGTTCGGTCCCAAGCGTACACGCAACAGGCCCTCGCGGAGATGATGCGGCTTCGCGCAATCGAACTTGCTGGGCAGGGCGCACAGATGAAAGAATCCGCCCGCTTCACGCGCGAAACCAGGAACAAGCTGATGCAGATGAGCCGCTAAGGGGGATCGATGTTCTATTACGAGCAAATGTTCAATACGGCTCTGAACGGCATCATGACCGCAGGGCTGATGAGCACGATTCTCACTGTGGCCTACGGCATCTTGCTCGCCTCGCTCTTGTTCAGCGCCTACGAAGCCTGGACGAGAGGGGGAGACGTTCGAGCTTTGGGGGTCTCCGGTGTGAAGTATCTGGCGCTCGGCGCTCTGTTTATGAATGACGGCGCGGTCTACGAACGGGTATTCCGGGACGTACTTGCCGTCTTCAATCAAATGTCCCACACCATGGCCGGGGCGGGTCCTAGCGACGTGTTCAACGCATGGCGAAACGATCTCTTTGCGTATGGGGCTACAACGGGCACGTTTCTGAATCTGGTAACCCTTGGCGCACCCGCGCTCCTGAGCGCGTTGTTGTTGTTGATCGCGATGATCGTTTATCCCGTTGCCTACGCGCTGTTCTCGGTTTTCTACTCTTTGTACGGGACCATTCTTTTCGTCACCGGGCCGCTCGTGTTAGCACTCATGCCTAGCTTCGGCCTCGGTTCACTCGCGAAGCGTTATGCCATCAACGTGATGATCTTCGGGTCTTGGGGCCTGATATACGGCATCTTCTGTCGCCTTGCGATTGCCATCAATGTTCACAGCATGGCGGCCCTAACATCCGCGAACAGTTTCGCCGGCGCTCTGGCCGGAGCGTCTCAAGAGGTACTGCTTGCCGTGGCGAGCGTCCTGTTCTCAGTCTGCATCCTGTTGATCCCGGTGCTCGCGAAGAGGATCGTCGAAGGCGATGTCGGCGGGTCAATGCTCGCTGTTCTCGGAACCGCAACTGCTATGGCGCAGTCGCTGATGTCCGCCGCCGCTGGACTCGGTAGTGGTGCGGTCAGCATGCAGGGCGCTTCCGCAGGCGGCGGGGGTGGAACAGGAGGACCAGCAGCGGGACCGGCAGCAGCATCCTCAAACACCGCGCCGGCCGGTCCGCCGGCCAACACCGGCGAGGCCGGTGGCTCACGCTCCCCCAATGGGCCGTCCGGGTCAGGATCTGGTCCTGGAAGCTACCGCGCGCCGAACGTTCCGCACGCTGTCGGTTGGGTTGGTGGCGCTGCAGCGGCTTTGGCCGTCCAAGGGGCACAAACCGCCGCGGCTGCGGGCCGAAGAATGTTGGCGGGAAATGGTCAGCCAAAATCGCAACCGCCATCCCCGAAGACTCCGCCAGGCCCGGGTCCCGTTGATGAGTGGATTTGATGACTGCAGGAGGTGTTCATGTTTGGCAGCAGCAAGAAAGACCGAAGCAAGTTACCGGAGCGGCAACAACTCACCAAGTACTACGAGATGGACGGTGCATTGCGAGCCTACGCGAACCGCATAGCTGTTCTCGGGATAATCTGCGGAGTTCTTGCCGTCGGCGCGCTGAGCCTCTTCGCTTACGTCCGATTGCAACCGCCTGTTGTGATTCGAGTCGACAATGCAGGCGAGGCCACCGTGGTGGGCGGGGACACGGTGAGGGTTGGGGCGAACGGACTTGTGGGCCTGATCAAAGTCTCAGCAAGCGCGCCCGAGAACTCACCCGGCGAAGTGGAGGGCCGAGCGATCACGCGCCGGTTTCTTACGAACTACCTGACCTACACGCCCGCCAACGTCGAGCGCCAGTATGCGGAGGCGTTGAACATGATGACCCTCAACTTCCGGCAGCTCACGATGAACAAGTTTCGCGAAGAAGACATTCTCGGCAAGGTCAAAACGGACGCCATCACATCCAGCATCAAGATCCGCTCGATTGAGCCGGCTCAGGGGATGCCGTGGACGTTTCAGGTGTTCGCCGCCAAGGAAGTTCACCGGTTGAATCAGCAGCGGATTGAGTACACGGAAAAGATGGTCTGCCGCTATCAGGTGAGGTTGGTTTACACCGGGCGCTCCGCCATGAATCCCACTGGCCTCTATGTTGGCGAGTTCTGGGAACAGCAGATGGTGGGGGAAAAAGACATCGATCTGGATCAGAAGAGCGGACTTCTGGACCGCAGCAGTGAGGTGACGAAATGACGATCACGACGGACGTGAACTGGGCACCGCTGGAACGCCGGCTAAACAACGATGCGGCGATCATCCGGGAATTCATGTGGATGTACAGCGACGAGGAAAACGATGTCGAGTACTACAAGCACGCTGCCACACGACGCTATCTGTTACTTGGCCGAGATGGCCAGTGCTATCAGCAGGAGGCGCCCGGGTTGGTGAAGGTAGAGTTCGATTCAGAATTGCGGCGGGTACGTGGATTGGAGGCACATTGACCATGGGGACCATCGCGGAGGCGCCAACCGCGCCCAAGCAAATCGAGCAAAAGAAAGAGAAGAACCCAAAACGCGCTGGCGGAAGAAGATCCCGGCAGGCGGCGACAGAACAACTCCGGTATTTCGTCGGCAAGCCTTGCAATAACAAAGAACAGCCCAAGCTCGAACGGGAAGTGCCGAGCGAGGCCGAGGGCCTGGTTGCGGCTTTCAAGTCCGATGGCAGCCTGTTCGTGCTGAGCGAATATTCGGTAACGCAAAAGATCGACGGTGGCCGCGTGACGCTCGAAAAGGAGCGCGCCGCGAACGCCAGCCCACGAGTTTCTATCGTCAACGCAAGTTGATGTAGAAGGCGCCCACGCCTCACGTGGGACTTCGCTCGTCGGGCCGTCAAAACGCACGGCGAGCAAACCTGGTTCGGGTAACACCGGCCGGGCAACACAACGGAATAGGGCGGTCTCTCCAACGAGGCCTGACCCGAAACATCAGTGTTTCGGCAGCAGGCTTAATTGGGAAACCAATGTCGCGGGGACTCCTCGCGAAACGGCCTGTTGCTTCTCAACGAACCGTTTCAACAAGGAGAACACCATGTACAACTCTGCAACCGTTACGAAGACCTCCGGCCTCGCGGTGATCAACCTCAAGGTCACGAAGGAAGGAAACATAGAACGCAAGATGACCGACTTGAGCCCACAAGCGCAGTTGAACAACACGCTTCTCGAAGCCTTGTGCCCGGGGATTCGTGTCGCTTCTGTGACTGTGACTCCGGAGCCTCTCGATCAAGTGGAACGCGCCAGGGTCGAAAGCGCCCTTTCGCGGTTCAACGTCGAAGGCGTCGACTACCGGCTCATCGGCGCATCCGGCTCGGCCAAAAGCGGCAAGTACTACGCGGTGGATGCTCGTTACGAACGTCCGCTCGCCGCGCGCTTTGCCGATTGGCCGCAAGCTGCTGTGACGTACTTTGGGATTCTGGTCTCGCCCTGCCAGGTGAGGATTCAGGTTCCGAATGGCCGCGTTACCGTAGTCCCGGATCACGAACTGGGAACCAACGATTGCCGTGGGTGGATCCGCCAGTCCCTCTTCGACAAGCTGAACCTTCCCGGTGGCCGTTTCTACCAGTTCCGCCTCGCGTTCGCTCAAACTCAGGCGAAAGGCAGCTTCAAGGTGATGGGCGACGACATCGCCGACGCCTTGGATACCGACATCGTCCTGCCTGTCTCGTCTGTCAAACCGGAATACAAGGGTCCCAGCAAGCTTGTTGCCTGGTTCACCGGCGAAGCACGCACGTTCGCCGGCGAAATGGTCCTTGGTATTCGTGAATGCTCGCGGCTCCTGAACTTCGAATCGAGTTACACGGTCGTCCAACACGCGCCGGAAGACTCGTTCGCGCATGAGATCAAGCCGCACGCCCTTGCCCAATCCTCCAAGCTCAAAGACGTCCTCGAAAACCGCGACTTCACGGAACTGTTCCGCCTTCTCGGGATCTCAGAAACTCAGCAACCGCTGATTGACGATCTCCCGGCTGAAGGCGACGACACGACCTCCGTTGAGCGCTCGGTGCTCGAAGGCATTCTGAAGGCCGACCCCACTGGCTTCCTGATTCAGCATCCCTGGGTCAACAACCAGTTGCAGCGGGTATTGGCTCGATGGGCGTTCAAAGTCTGCACGGCGGGTGGCTTTGAGATGCCGGCGTTCGCGCTGGCTGACGATGGCTACCTGTTTCTGCACGGCGGAAAAGTGTACTCCGGGTCCGACTGGATGCCGCTGGATCGTTCGATCAATTCGTTGGCCACAAGCCGCGGGCTGGTTGTTCGCTATCCGGTGCGTATGAAAGAAGACCTGCTCCCGTACACCAAGATTCCTGCCACTGAACTGCGGCAACTGCTCGCGCGGGAACTCGATCGCCAGGGTTGTGCCGGTACGGATGCCCTGGCCGATGTGATCGCGACGGCGCAGTTGGAACTCGAGGGCACCTTCACATTGCACTCGAAAACCGCGGCAAAGAACGGCGGGGACTACGACTTCGACTTCGTCTGCGTGGTGGAAGGCGACCGCTTCCCCAGGTTTGTGGAGCACCGCTTTACCTATCAGGGCAATGGCGCAGTCGAGAAAACCAAGGCAAAGAAGGCTCGCTCACCGTGGTGGAACCTTCCGCAGGTGGCCGTTGGTGCGATGGGAAATCAGATCGGCTCGATTACCGACCTGATGACGCAATGCACCGCGGCTGGCCGGGAAGATCTTCATCGCGAACTGGTCGAGCAACTGCAAAACGCCCTGGATCAACTGAAACACGGCGTAACACCTGACCAGGAAAAGATCCGCTCCATCCGGGACGAGATCAAGCAGACTCCTGCGGCGCAGTGGCTTCGAGCGAAGAAGGTACGGTCCGTCAAGGATCTGCCGGAACACTTCGATTGCCCACCGAGCGACCGCATTGGAGCCATGTACAACCTGGTCCGCAAGGAACTCACCGACTTCTTCACGAACCGGATGCCAGTAGGACAGTTTCGCGGCCTGGTGCAAGGGTACGACTTCACCCACGACATGGCCGACGACTGCCGAAGGCTGAACAAGGCTTGGGCGATCACGATCCAGGCTGGTATCGCACGGAAGCAGGTGCTGTTGGGGACGGTTCAGCAAGCTGAAGCCGCGTTCGAGTCGGGCAAGGACGACAAAGAGCGGAAGCCGAAGCTGTTGCACGCCCTCTGTCAGGCTCGCGCGGCTTTGAGTTCGTACGACCAGCAGTGGCAAGAAGAGATTCGAGCTCTGATCTGGCTGGTGCGCACCTGGGCCGGGCACAAACAAGTGAATCGCATGGGTTGGCTGCAGGCGCTCCACACGGTGGTCTGTGGCACGAAGAGTGACCAAGCGTCTGGGTCTCTTCCTTTCTATGCGTTCCCGAACGAGATGTTGCAGGCGATTGTCGAGCGAACCGGCGGCCGTCCAGTTCAACTGGCGGTACCGAAGGTGAGCGAAGGCACAGTTGAAATCGACGACGAGGGGCGCTGCTTCCTTGTCGAGCAAATCGATGGTGGAGACGGGCAGATGTATACCAAGGCGACCTTCCTAATGGCGGTGACGCAGGACGGCCAGGTTGTCTTCGACGGTGGCCGCGTTCAGTGGGTCCATCCGTTCCCCTACACGGCGGGCATGGGTGAGATTCGCAACGGGAAGCTCGAAGTTCCCGGATCGCGGCAGGTACCGTGGGTTGCGTCTCCCGCGAAACCTCAGTAGTAACCACAGGCTCTTGGCTCAGGATCACGGCGCTTCGGTGTCGTGATTCCTGGCCTTGGCCGGACAAACAGGAGGTCCCATGAAACCGTTCCAAACGATTGCGTTCGGCGCGCTATTGACGTTTGGCGCTGCCGCCCAGAAGCTGGAGACGCAGAAGGCCGACCCGGCGAAAGTCATTCGGGTTGAGACCGCGAAGGACCACCTCACGGTCATCGAGTTGGCAGACGCCGTAACGATGGTGGCCGTCGGCAACAGAAGCGCATTCACTGTCGAGAGGCGAGAGAACAAGGTTTTCGTCACACCGACCGACGAGAGCGCCCGTACCAATCTCTTCATCTGGACCAGTGGCGGCCGCTACTCCTACGAACTGGTTCCCGCTGCGAGCGTCGAGCAGATGCACTTCGCAATTGATCAGCCGCCTGTGCCAGTAGCCGCCGCACTTTCCGCGCCGCCCATTCCCCCCGAGCGAATCCCGTCAGCCATGCTGACCGAGGCGATTCCTGTGCTGGTGACGGGCGAACGAGACACAGCGGGCCGGGTGGAGGTCGCCTTCCGCGATCTGTATCGCCGGGATCACCGGCTCTATCTTCGCTACGTATTCATCAACAGAACCAGTACTGCTTATCAGCCCGTGCGGCCGGCGGGTTCGATTCTCGACGGAGCGAAGGCTCAGCAGTCGCTCATCTCGCCCACCGAGCATCAGTTGGGAGAGCGAATCGCGCGGACTATCAAGTCGGATGGAGAAGCGGCTATCGAGATTCTGGACGCCGACCAGGCGCCGTTGATCTCGCCCGGTGGCCAAGGCTGGGGCTGGCTGGTGGTGAATGATATTTCCTCGCCCGCAGCCGATGCCGTGTCCGTGCTCAAGATGCAGTTCGCGGCCGATTCGAAGGGCACCGTGGACGCGTTTCTGGTTCTTTCTCCCGCGCCTGCATCCGAGGTGGCCCGTGCCCGACGTCCCGTCGAATGATCTGCGGCCCCTTTCCGTGAGGGAAGTCCACGACGAGTTCGACAAACTGTTGCGCGACCGCCACCACATGGGCATGCGCAATCTTCTTGGTGACACAATTCTCGAACCGCGGAACCCATTCCAGAACGCCCGACGGGGAGCCAAGCGCTGGGTCATCGCTATCTGCGGAATTGCCCTGCTCGGCATTCTGATCTTCGGCTATTTCCATTTGCGATAGAGGTGCGCGCGTGCAGGACAACCCGAACGTCAAATACCGTCCCTCGCTGATCGAGGAGAATCCGGCCATCCTGGTTTGGCTTCTGCTGTTGGGTGCCTATCTGTTGCTTGTCGTCATCGCGAAATACGCTTGGTTCATCCGGGACGAGCAGATCGTTGAAGGAACGCTGTGGCTTCTGTTGGCCGTCATCTCCATCTTCGCCGCCGTCCACCAGTTTCTCCGCTCCGCGAAACTCCGCGAGCAGGCTTGGCCAAATCAACTTCCCACAGTACCCACGCGCGGTGAGCGGGAACTGGTTGAAAAGGCGTGGAACGAGGAATCCGCTGTCGTTCTCGGCTACGACGTTCACGGAAAGCCGTGGAAGTGGGCTGACGAAACACGCGTCATGCAGGCGCTGGTGCTGGGCCAAACCGGCAGCGGCAAGACAACCCTACTGCGGAACATCATCACGCAGGACCTCATGCGGCGCGTTGGCCCTGCGGGCGACCGGCGCAAGATCCCGATGGTCATCTTCGACGGCAAGGGTGACTTGGAGTTCTTCCACTCGCTCCTTCCCTACATACATCGCGCCGGACGCATGGGTGATCTTCGGCTGCTGAACCCGTCGCGGCCGGAACTGTCCGTCCAGTACAACCCGTTTGCCACTGAAGACGACAACTACATGGCGCAGGTGTCGATGATCTTCGGCGCTTTCGACTTGCACGACGAGTTCTTCGCCAAGCACCAGCTCAACTATCTGGCCGACATAGTCCGCATCCTTCATTACACCGGCAAGCGATTCAACTTCTACGACGTGATGGTGATGGCGCTTGACCAGTCGGTGATCGAAGACCAAGTGAACGCCGCTCGGCACCGCATGGCGCGCGATCCCGAGATATCCACGCAGCGCCGGCTCAACTTCGAGATGTCGGCGAAGAACCTCTTTCAGTCGTTCGGCGACCGCGATCGCGTGCCGAAGATCCAGGGCTTGCTGAACGAGTGCATGACGTTCCTCGACGACGAACTGAGCGTCATCACGGGCCCCTACGACAATCTGCTCTCGATCAACGATGTGATTGACAACGAATTGATCCTGTTCGTGAGCCTGAACATCAACAAGAACACCGCCCCAGTGCGAGCGCTCGGGAAGATGATGCTCCAGAATCTGCAACTGGTGGTCGGCAAGCGCTATGAAACTGAGACCGAACGCAAGCGCCGTAACAAGCCGCTGTTCTCGGTCGTGATGGATGAGTTCGCGCCTTTTGGCTACCGCAACTTTGCACAGATTCTGAACACGGCTCGCGGCACGAACACAGCATTCCTGTTCTCGCTGCAATCCCTGCCGCAGTTGCTCGAAGTCGGGAAGGGTTTCCAGCAGGACGTTTCGTCGGCGCCAGGCACCACGATGTTGATGCAAACCCGCGATGAGGAGACGGCCAAGTACTTCAAGCAGGCGTCGTCGCAGGTTCCGGTTCAGAAGCGGACCCAGCAACTGTGGCGCAAAGACTTCCTGGGATTCGAGAGTTACGACAAAGCCATTGGCGCATCGGAGCGCGAGCAACTGGAATTTCGGGCGCTCGATCACCACATCAAGAATCTCGGCAAAGGCAAGATGGAGATCCTGATGACCGATCCAGTCCAGGGGACGCTCCACGGCCGGTTGCATGTTCGCCCGCCCAGCGATGTGCGCGTTCCCTTGTTCGAGCCCACGGTATTACCGAAGCTCGCGTCGTCTCGTGAGGAATCAGAAGGCGCGAACCTACGGTTCAAAGATCAGAAACTTGCGGCGATGGTTCCATTCCCGCGCCGGCGTTAGGAGGCAAAGATGATTGCGAGATTCACGCTCCTGGTCTGGACAGCAGTCCACGTTGTCGCGCAAACCCCGCCTGCCGAGCAACCACCCGACAAACAGACCCCGGCGATTCGTTATGTCGAAAGCGGCAAGAGTGTCGTGGGAGTCAATCCGGCGCAGCCCTATCGCCCCATTCCAGTCACCTCAGCGCAGCCCAGGGATTCCATCTTCACATTCTATTTGCGCGTTTTGAATCCACGTCAGATCAACTGGGGAACCGAGATTGATCGGCGGCTTGCCAACCTTCGCGAACAGTCGGTGGGCAATCCGTACTTCCGGTTGGCGTCGTTCCAGTTGGGATTGATCATCTTGTTGCTGATGCTTTGCTGGGTTTGGTGGGACAAGATGCGCCAGATCAACTGGGTTGCCGCGGAGTTCCTGACCGATGCATTGAATGCCCGGAATCTGGCGGAGGGGCGGGCCGTTGAAGCCATTGAGCGATACAACCGGCACATTGAGATGTGCAACCGCGTGATCGAGGGTCAGAGTTCCGGGATTGGCGGCGGTTCTGAGGCGGGCAACGCCGCGCTGACCATCCGGGAATTGCAAACAGAACTGGCGGCATCGCGCGCGAACTGTGCCCGGCTGCAACATGAGCTCGATCAGAGCAAGGCGGAGCACGCGCAGATGGACGGCCGGCTGGCGAGCCTCGAAGCGGAGGTGAAACGCAAGGCGGCGCACCCGGATGCGGATCTCGTGGCCAGACTGGAGCGCGCCGAAGCTGAACTTGCCGGGAAGAAGATCCGAAGGGCGAAGGTATGATCGTCCGAGTCTTGTCCGTGGGAAGCTGCTGGCGGGACGCAGATAACCGCCGTCCGTTCGTTTGGAATACCTCCGGCGTTGTCGATCTTCGCGGTGCGAGCCCGCGATCGAAGATCCCGGGACAGGTTCGGTTTCCTGCGAGGTTGCTTCATGAGGCGATGGGGTCGACCGGATTGCGCGGATCAACGTGGCACGCTTCGCCGGTGTCGGAGCGACTCGGATTCCGTGGGCTCGCATTGGAGAGCCGCGCGAGTCAGTCGACGCCGGCGGATTGGTGGCTGGTGTCGGTCACAGACCGGCTGTCTGGAACACTTGACGACGCAAGTTGGGACCCAGACAACGTGCAACTGATTTCGATTTCGCAATGGAAGGGTGCCCAAGAAGCGCTCTTTCTCGCGCGGCACAATGCGTGGATTCGCGGCACCTCGGGCACCGCGGTCTTCACCCCCAACGCAGCCGACGGCGATTGGGCTGTCAGGGGTTGGTGACATGCGATACCCGAAGGGCTCCATCGTGCTGTCCGATTCGCTGGACGTTCCGGCGTTGCGCAAGGTCTATCAGGGCGGACACGTCACCGGGTGGCAGCTCTACCGCGCGCTCAATCCAGTGTTCGAAGAGAACAAGTGGAAGTGTTTCGTCCGGCGACTCGGGCTGCTGAGCCAGCGCGACTTCCTGCTGCGCATGGTTGTTGATGGAATGAGTGCGCCGGTGTTTGCCCTGGGCGACGAGGGCGCGCGGTCGCTACAGGGGCGATTGGCAACAGTCATCGAAGCGGCGCCGCGGAACACGGGCCGAGGAAATCGCGACCATGTGTGGCACGACGTGGAGCTTTTCGAGCTTCAACTGAAATTGCGCCAGAGTGGACTGGTGTCGTCGTGGCTCTACGAACCAGAGATCCGGGCCGACAACGAGCTCACGAACTTCGGCTACGCCAAGGATTACGACGCGATCGTTACCTTTCGCAATGGAAGCGTGTCCGGCAAGGTGGCATTGGAGTACGAGCGGTTCCCCAAATCGACGAAGCAGTATCGCCGAATCGCGGACACGTTGAATCGCGAAACAAAGGTCGCTGCCGTCCTGTACTTAGTCTGCAATGTGCAAATGGAATCGTTCCTGTTGAACGGTCTGCGCGGAACCCGGCAACCGGTGTACGTCTGCCAGGCGCAGCAATTCGCGGATCATCCCACCGAAGCGACGCTGGTTGACGTTGCGCGGCAGGCGCAACATCGGCTTGCGGACTGCCTGAGCTAAACCCACCAAAATCCTCCGTTTGCTGCGCCATTGGCGTTCCTTTGCTGTTCCTATGGCGTTCCACCGCGTCTGCAACTGGCCTTGTATCAGCGAGTTGCGGCCTTACTACCGGTAGTTTGTGGCTGTATTCGGTCTGGAGAGCATTTCCGGACTGACCGGCAGGGAGTTGTGAGGGTTCTGGAGTGGGAGCCGGGAGTTGGTGGTAGCCGGTGTGCGCAGCGCGCGCGAATAGGCCGGTGTGATGTGGGCGTGGTGGTGAGTGGGAAGGAATGCGTGGACGGAAGTGGAGCGTGGCGCGGTGTGCGCGAGCGGCGGTCGTGGCGCGCGGAGATCCAAATCGAAAGGAGACATCTGACATGGCATTCGGAGCATTTGCGGAGACGGGTGCGCGGTACCGGGATCTGGAGGTCGTGATCGACTAACGCGCATATGACGGCGAGTGGACGACCGGGTTCGAAGAGTTGTACTTGAAGCCCCGGCTGAAGTCGCTGGGATATGTGCATGCGCGCTTCTTTGGCGGCAAGATCTGCGAGTACGACGGTAGCTTCCGGGAACGCGTTTGCGAGTTGGTGAAAGAGTCCGGTGGCCGACCGGAGTACTTCGTGTACGGCTGATGGCAAGTGGTCGCTCAACTGAGCGGCGCTGAATTCAACAAATCAAATTGAGGAGTCAAGAACATGTACGTGAACGGAGCAGTAGTTCCGCAAGAGAATTTGGCGCCGCCTGTCGCGACGGCGCCCGGCATGGATGGATTGGTTACGCCCACCGGAATCTCATCGGCACGGCTCGAAGAGATCCGGCGGCAACTGCTCGACCCATTTGACCCCGCCGAAATCAAATGGCGGGTGACGGCGACCTCGACGCAGAATGGCCGGAGTGGCACGGTCAAACGCGGTCAGTTGGTGGCTTACGCCGACCAGCGCGCCTACACCGACCGGCTCAACGAGATCTTCGGTGAGTGGGGCTGGACGCGGACCTACAACGTTCAGGTTGCCCAGAACTTCGAACGCATCACCCGGCAAGGTGCAAAAGGCGAGAAGCAAAGCACGATTTGCGCCAAGGTCGTGGTGGTTTCCACCGTCACCGTGAACGGCCTTGGTTCCCACACTGGTGTCGGCGAGGAGTGGGCGGACGATGAGAACTCCGCGACGCGGGCCGAAGCCCAGGCGTTCAAGCGCGCCTGCGCCTGCTTCGGACTCGGCCGTTACTTGTACGATCTGGACAAGGTATGGGAGGATTTGGACCAATACAATCGTCCGGTTCGTGAGCCCAACCTGCCGGAGTGGGCGATTCCGGCGCATGTGAGACGCCAGCCGCAGCCGCAAACGCGGCATCAGTCGGCATCGCCAACGCAACCGCGTCAAGGTTTGGTGCAGCAAGAGACGCTGGCGCACGTGAAGCAACTGTGCGAGTCCGTCGGCTTCGGCCTGTCGAAATTCGCGCTTCAGAAATATGGTGGCGTGACGGATGCGTCCAAGATCGGCTTCGGGAAGCTCACGACCGTTCTTGAAAAGCTCACCGACTTGGCGAAAGGCGTCGAGCGTCTGCGCGCGGCGTCGGCCAAACTCGATGGCGGACGTTACTCTGCAATCTGTCGCGAACTGAATCTCGCAAGTGATTCGCTTGACGACGTTCCCGATCGCGACGCGTTGAGTGCATTGCTGAAGCGCGTCGAATCTGAAACTGGCGGAACAAGACCCGCTCCAGCCAACGCCGCGTCGACGGATAAGATCGAAGCGCTACGTGGTCAACTGCTGCAAGCGGCGCGCAAGGTCGCCGAGAGTGGCCGCCCCGGCTGGCCATCGAAGTTCGGCGACGTGATCGCCCAGGCCACTGAAGGAAAGGTAACTCTTGATCGATTGAAGAGCCTGACTGACTCTGACACGGCTGTCATCGAAGCTGCCGTCGCGAAGCTGACCGCCTAATCGATTGCTTCTGGCCGGTTGCTATAGCGCAGCCGGCCCCCCTCGCCGTTCGGCAGTCGGCCAATATTCCCGGTAGTCGGGCGTGTAGGCCACAGTCGCTATTTCGTTTTGACGGGCACCTTCACCTCGAAGCCGGTCTTCTCTATGGTTTGATGAAGTTGCGCCTCGCTTACTGTGGAGTCTTCATAAACAACCTTCACCAGGCGCTTTTCCGTATCAATGGCTGTGCTCTTGACTCCGGCAGTTTTCGCGAGGGCGCGCTTGATGACTACAGCACAGGAATCACAGTCCATCTTTGGAACGGTAATGTTGGCTGTTGCCTCTTTGGCGATTGCCGCGCCGTTCATCAGCACCAGTGCGGCGGCCGCAACGGCTAGGTTGATTCTCATATTCTGCTTCCTTTCCATTTCGCGGTTCAAACTCACGACGCGCTGGCCAACAAAAACTCCGCGACCGGGCCCGAGTAGTACGGGAAGGCCGCCATTGCGATCACAAGTGCGGTGACCAGCCAGAGTACAATTCGGGCGGAGCGCCGACTCACCGGTGGCGAGCACGCCGTGCCCGGAGCACACGCGCTCTGCTGGGGCAAAGGACGGTAGGCGTAATAGAACGCTAGTCCGAGGAGCGCAAATGTGACAACCAAAAGGTACGGACGCAGTGTATTGAAATACGCGGAGGCGCCCAAGATCGAAAAGCCGGTGAGCGCGAAGATGATCGGCAGAGTGCAACACAGGCTCGCGCCGATTGCGGCAATCACAGAGCCGGCCATCACCAGAGAGTGGCTTTTCGGACCAGAAGTCTGAAGTTCGTTGCGCGAACCGGGCGCTGGACAACAAGCCGGGTCCATAAAGGTTGGAGCTGGTGCCCGATCCGCCGAACGATCACAAGCTCCTGTCACCGCTTGACGAACGAGATCCCGCGACGGCAACCCTTCTATACGACCATTGGTGAAATAGGTTCGGCAACTCAACGCGTAATCGCCTGCGGTGCGGGCTGCGGGTTCGACATCCAACCCGTCGACGCGGATGGATGGAGATCCGAGGAAGCGCGTGGATTCGGCGGTCACCGCATCGGGAACGTTCACCTCCGCGACTTCCGCCGGGATGCCCACTTCCCGCAGTACCTGATGCACAAGCTCGATCGCCGGTTTGTGGTTTGGACAGCCGTCGAAATACAGAACCTCAATCTTCATTTGTGCTCCCCGGCAGTTCGCGCGAGCCCATCGAGAACAGGGCAACCGACGGTGTGATCCGTCGATGAAGTCTTCAGTTCGCGCGCGCACTTGCGCAATGCCGATTTCAGGCTGCCCTCAAGCTTCTGCAGTTCCTCGATCTTCTCCCGGACGGTTGTCAATTTGCGCTCCAGCAATTCCCTCACGTGGGAACAAGAAGGAACGCTTTCATCACGCACCAAGAGGAGTTCGCGGATCTCATTGAGTGAGAAGCCGAGTTCCTGGGATTTTCGGATGAACTTCAGGTCCTGAATTTGGCGCTGGCCGAACAGCCGGAACCCGCCCTCCGAGCGGCCGGAACGCTTGACCAGCCCTTCCTTCTCATAGAATCGGATCGTGTCAATGCTAATTCCGGTCTCCTTGGCGACCGAACCGATTTTGGCGGCGGCGTGCACGTCTTTCTTGGTACCCACACCCAGAGTACAGTCTGGAGTTAGGTCCAGAGTCAAGTACTATTCAGATCTGGGCGAGAAAACCGGGAGACCTGCGTGTGCCGACATTCGGCTTGGACTCCAGCGAGAAGGGCACCCGCACTGCAAAACGTTATCCGCGGAAAAGCGCTTCCTGTCGATGGCTATGGTCTGGTCGGTACTCCCTACTCGACAGGAGTCGCAGGAAGGCTTCCGGTGAACTGACAGCCTCATCGATCCAGTCATTCTTGAGCAGAGTCACGAGGAGAGCGCAAGAGCGCGCTTGGCAATTGATGGAGCGTTCGGGATTGAACTCGATGTCGGTAAATCCGGCGTACTTCAGGATGTGACGACGCAGCCATTCTCGATGCTCGTAGAGCGCTGTCACGTATAGCCAATCGTAGAAGGCAGTTTTGGGCTCCGTCGGGAACGAGACGGTTTCAAACCTGAATCCCTTCAAAGGGCCCGACTCCCTTAAGCGCGAATCTCGCTTGGCATCGCGAACGTCATCGACTGTGTACAAATCGGTGAAGGGGCCGCCATGTTCAAAGATCTTGCTTCCCTGGAATGCTTGTTCTAGAGGCATCGCGCCTGAGTTGGCGCTGTGAACCTTTAGATTGAAAGCACTGAGTCTTTGGCCAACCTTTTCTTCAGATTTCGTGGAAACTTCAAGCAACGGCGCGAACCCTGCCCGTGCACCGGCTTCGTGAAGCGCTAAAATGTTTTTCTTCTTTTGCGACGCGGCAAAGCCGGGATGCCACGTTAGGCGCATCGGGATCTCCCTGACGAGTTCGAGGCTATCCGGTGCCGGTATGAAGATCGGGCGTTCAGCCATTTGGAAGGTTCCTGATAAGATCCAACGGTATCACTCTCGGAACCAGAATTTCATACTTCTCGGCCGCCTGCAATCGCTGTTGAATCTGGGGATCGCTCCAGTTCGTGCGCTGGTACAGGACTTCAAAGTCGATCATGGTGCGAGCTTGGTCCATCGGGTGAAACGCGATGTTGTTCGTGTTAGCCATTCCTGGCACGAAAAGGACGCCATCCCAATGCACCACGCTGGCATGAACTTGCAGGAAGATGCTGTCGGCGATCCTGCCTTGCTGTCTCGCAACGAATTCCATTGGGTGATTGCTTTTGAAGCAAAGATGAACGTAGCGGTCGAGATTTCGTCTTCGATCAACCAGCCGACTCCCCTCGTCACTGCCTGGGGCAGGAATTTCGACGCCGCGAGCCTCCAACTCAGCCAATGGGTAGAGGCCGCCCATGTCTCTGATCAATTGTAGATTACGCCTGTCAGTGAAGTGGTAAAGAAGCGGGATTCGTTGAAGTGGATCAATCTCCGGCATACCTGAATCGTAGTATGAACCCCGGTTACGCTCCAACCGAGTTGAATCATAGATCCAACCCTTGATCGTAGGCGGCGAGCTCGGCGAGGACTGCGCGGCGTTCGGCATCGGCGCGTCGCTTGTAGGCCATCAGCGCTTCGAAAGAGGCGTGCCGACGCGGCGGTATTCGATCTTGCCCTCATCGAGAAGCTGAATCGGCGACGGGCGCGAGAGGTTCAGCATGGCCGCCGCTTCCTGAGTTGTGAGTTCGGCGTGCACGGGAATGAGCGTCACGGCGTTGCCCAGCGCCATTTCCTCAAGAATGTGGACGAGCATCCGCACGGCTGAAGTTGGCAGCGTCACGGTCCCTGCGGAGGGATCGTCGAGCAAGCGGAGTTGCAGGGGGTCCGTCGTTTGGGCTCGCGACGCGAGGACAAGACTAGACTGGTCTCCTTGGCGAGAATCGCTTCGGCCTCAGACGGCAACGTTGGTGCCAGTTCATTCCTGAGTTCCATGCCCCATGGCTTGATTGCTCCTGATCCCAGCCTAGCACTAATCGCAGCAATCAAAAGCACTCGAAGCAATCGAAAGAAAGCACCCGTCCTTATGTATAGCGGCCTCCCGAGCGGATGCCGAAACCAAAACCCAAGAAGGAGAACTGAGATGACTGCAAACCTTACCGTATGCGCGAGCCAAGTGCTCAGCACGCAAGATTTGAAAGTACGGCCCGAACAGGACGTGACCGAAATCGTCGGCCACTTCCTGAGCGCGGCCGAAGCCGTGGTGGCTCATTGGGTTGAGTACTCGAAAGGGCTGCTGTTGTTCGTGATGGTTCCGGGCGACGCGCGGTCCGGTGAATTCTACGTCTACGACCGCAAGAAGGGGACCTTCTGGCTACTGAGCTTGGCAGACAGCGTCTTTGGCGGCTACTCGGTGGCCGACATGCGCCAGAAAATCAAGGACTTCCGGCTGCTCGACTTGGCCGAGGACCCGTCCCGGCTGCGGGCGGCCAAAGGCTAGCGGCAACTCGTTTTGCGATTTCGCGAATCGGGTGTAGAGAAGAGCTATGCCACAACTCTTGCTGGCAACGCCGGAAATGGCCGTCGAGTACTCGAACTGGTTCGTCAACCGGCGCGCCTACACGCGGCAGTCCGACCGGCCTCATCCGGAGTCGGGTCGGCACTTCTACTACCGGCCCGGCTCGAAGGCCGGCGCGGAGGTCGCATTGGAGATCGAGGACGTTCGGCGCCACCTGGCCGGCGAAATCACCTTGGGGATCTACGCGATCAATCCGGGGAACCAGCGGGTGAAGTGGATGGCGATCGACGCCGACTACAGGCGGTCGCTCGATGATCTGCTGAAGTTGCAGTACGAGCTTCAGCAAGATGGCGTTCAGGCGGCACTCGAACAGAGCCGCCGCGGCGGGCATCTTTGGATCCTCTTCGAGGCGCCGGTGCTCGCCAAGCACGCCCGAGTGTACATCCGGCACTTGGCCGGGAAGCTGGCTGTGCAAGTGAAGTCGTCGGGACCGTCCGATGGAATCGAGTTGTTCCCGAAGCAGGATCGAATCGATCCCGCGCAATTCGGCAACGCGATCCGCGGGCCGCTCGGGGTGCATCGGGCAGTCGACCGGCGCTACTGGTTCTACGGCGCCGCGCATGATCTTGAATCGCAACTGGCGTATCTGCGCCAACTCCGGCGCGTGTCGGAGGCGCAGTTGGCCAGACTGATCGCGGATCTGGACATTCCCGAAGACGCCTCGCGGCCGCAAGTTGGGCCCGCAGCCCACAACAGGCCCGGTTTTCACATCTTGGCGTTTTTGGACCGGAGCCAGTTGCGGCGGGTCGGGCGGAACTGGGTTACGCGATGTCCGAGTTGTGCAGCGGCGGGCCGCGATCGTGGCAAGGACAATCTGGCCGTCTCCGTGGAGGAACCACTGAAGTACCTCTGTTGGGCCGGTTGCACCAACTTCCAGATTAGGGCCGCGCTCGGTGCGTCGGCTCCGGTGCTCACGCGTTAGGACACGAAGATGGCAAACGAATCGCGCCTAGTGCTTCCAAAACCGATGCTCGCCAAGCTCAACTCGCTCGGTATTTACTGCCAAACCTGGGTCACGGCAGAAAGGCAAGAACGGGCAAAGCGCTGGGTCCTGCGCGGCGTTGAGAGCGGCGGCAGCGCTCGGGAATTCGGCAGGTACATCTCGTTCTTCGCTCCAACGGGCTCTCGCTTGGAATGGCTGCAAAAGGCGGATCGCATCGGGGCGAATGGTGTTCACGCCGTCGTGATCGGCGAGGTGCTGGTAGGCGTCGAGGTGGCGCGGGTGGAAGAGACCTATCAGTTGGTGATCGCGAAGTATGAACTCGGAAAGCCAAAGGTCGACGGGAAGAGACCGCCGGTCGAGTCATCGGTCTTGTTTCGCGGAATGGACGGCCAACTTCCCGAAAAGCTACGCAAACAGGGGCTCGCGCCCGCTTTTCTCACCCGCAGCGGCGAGGTGAAGGCCGTACCAAGTGAATATCTGGAAGCCGTGAAGCTCGTGGCGTTTGGTGCAACCTGTGCCAACTGCAAACATGTCCACGGTCTTATCAGTGGAACGCCCGCCACGCCGGAGTCGGGCGGCGAAGTAGTCTCGATCGCTTCTTGAGGTAAGGCATGACACGAACACCGAATGAATGCGTCATCGACTTCCCGGTAGCCTTCGCCTACCTCGTGATACTAGCGTGGATCGCGACGACGATTTGGATCGACGCCGTGCCTGGTCCGCCTCGGCACTGGCCCTTGGTGATCTTGTGGATCTGCGTCGTGGGCGCATGGCTCAGCTTTCGGTTTGACAGGAGTTGGGCGGCGACCGGTGCACTGGCATTCTGCATCAGCATCTTGATCATCGCCAGCGGCGGCAGAATCGCATTCCTACTGTAGGCAAAGGAGGCACGGTGAGAGAGTACCTGACGAAGATTTGCATGTTCCTGTTTCTGGCCGCGGCTTTTTCGGGCCGCACCAATGAGCTTGGCGTCGTTACGGGAGCGTTCACGGGCACCGTCCTGTTTTGGCCCCTGTATCGAAGGCTCGTTCCGGCTCCCAAGCGCAGACGAGTCGTCGTCTTGGACGAAGAGTCCGAGACCGCGGAGCCAGCCGAGCACGTCATGAAGTAGGCGAGAAGAAGGAGGGTGGCCATGACCGTTGGGACCAAAAGCGTTCTCTTTGGGGCGCACTGCGTCCTGTTACATCCAGTGCTGGTTGCTTGGGCGTGGACACGGCTCTTCGGCTTTCCATGGGACCCACGGCTTTGGTTTGCCTTCGCGCTTCACGACATCGGCTATCTGGCACGCAACGATATGGACGGCCCGGATGGCGAGGAGCACGTCGTCCTTGGCGCGCGCATCATGGGTGCACTGTTTGGGCCAGCGTGGGAGGACGAATGCCTTAGGCATTCCCGATACTGGAGCCGTCAAATCGGACGGCCCATCAGCCGCCTGTGCCTGGCTGACAAGCTGGCCTTTGCGCTCGTGCCGGCATGGCTCTATTTGCCGATGGCCCGTTGGACCGGTGAACTCGACGAATATAAGGCCCGATCACGCGAACGCCAAGCGGGCGACAACGGGTTCACAGAAGAAGAGCTGAGATTGATTCGATCCGCCAGCGGCAAGGAATGGTTACGAGGACTCCAAAGCTACACACTACGCTGGGTGAATCGTAACCGGGATCAATGGACCGCATTCGAGCCTAGCGCGGGAGGCGACCATGTACGTACAGATGAGGCTCAGGCATTACGATTGCGCTGATTGCGGCATTCCTTGCAAGAGCACGTCACCGAACGCCGAGCGTTGCCGCGAGTGCGCCAAGCTGCGGCTCAATCAGCAGAGTCGTGACTATCAGCAGAAGGCATTGGCCCGCAAACGAGCAGCCCGCCAGAACGCGGCGATCCAAAACCTAACGGCCAGCGCGTGCCGCTGATCGTAAATCACATTCAGATTCATCGGACCGCCTTGGGCGCTCTTCGCTCGGGGTGCGTCCGCATTTCAGCACGAACAAGGAGACACACAAATGTTGGGATACACGAAGATTCAGATCATGGGCAACTTGGGCGGCATGCCCGAGATGAAATTCCTGCCGAGCGGCGACCCCGTCGTCAACTTCTCGGTGGCCGTCAATCGCCGCTACAAAGACCGCGATGGCAACCAGAAGGAAGCAACCGACTGGTTCCGCGTGTGCGCATTCAACGGCGTGGGTGAAGCCTGTGCCAAGCATTTACAGCGGGGCGACGGAGTATTCGTAGAGGGCCGCCTGCAGGTGCGCCAGTACGACTCGAAGCAAACCGGCAAGGAAGTATCCGTCGAGATCATTCCGAGCACGGTCCGCTTCTTGGGCTCTGGCCGAAGCGAGCACACCGGTCGGCCAGCGACTGGCTCGACGCCTCAAGGGGACGCAGCGCAGGACGGCGCTGACGGCGTGGACCCAGACGTTCCGTTCTAGCCCGAAGGAGCCGACAATGGGAAACAAGTGCGACTTCTGCTCCGCGCCGAATCCAACATGGAGATATCCGGCGCGGAGCTTCATCGGCTACGTGGCTTGCGGAATCGCCGGCGAGAGTGTCGGCGATTGGGCTGCCTGCGGAGAATGTCATCGCCTCATTGAATCCGGTGACCGGGCTCTTTTGACGGCAAGGTCTGTTGACGCATTCGTCACGGCCCAACCAGCACTGGGTGAGATCACCGAGGATCTGACTTTCGAACTCGGCTCCCTGCACTCGCTCTTCTTCGACAATCGCATTGGTCCTGCAGCGGTGATCGTATGAGGCCGGAAGGGCGGATGCGGCTGGGTTACTACCCACTCGATCAAGTCGAGGCAGCGCGGATGCGACGATTTCTGGCATTCACGCCGGACCCGACGAGTGCCGTTGACCCCTGCGCGGGCACGGGCGCGGCGCTGCTCAGCTTGACGGCAAACAGTTCTTCAAGGCGCTATGGCATCGAACTCGATGCTTACCGAGCAAGCGAGGCGAAGCGGGTCTTGGATGAAGTGATCCAGGGCAACGCCTTTGACGTGAAAGCGCCCGTCGAGTCTTGCTCTCTGCTGTACTTGAATCCGCCCTATGACTTTGAGATAGGCGAGGGCAAGAACCAACGAATGGAGAAGCTGTTTCTTGACGAGTTCTTCCGCTGGCTGAAACCCGGCGGCGTTCTACTGCTCGTGATTCCATTTGATCGTATCTACGAATGCCGGAACGTCCTGAGCCCGCACTTCAAGGACAAGGCGGTCTACCGGCTGACCGAGCCAGACTCCGTCCGGTACAAACAGACGGTGGTGTTTGGTGTTCGCAGATCCGCAGCCGAACGGAATCGACTGGGCGATCATGCGGTGAACCAGGCGAACTGGAAGCTCCAGGAACTCACGCGAAGGTATGACTCGATCCCGGCTCTGCCCGACGAACCGGATCGCACCTACGCCGTCCCCACGAGTGGCTCGGTTCGGATGGAATATCGAGGGCTTCCGCTCGATATCGTTGAGGACCTGCTGACGAAGTCACCTGCCTGGGTGCAAGCGCAGCGGGTGACCCACGCCCAGCGAAGACAGTTTTTCGGCCGGCCGTTGACTCCGCTCCACGCCGGACATGTCGGCCTGTGCGCCGTGAGCGGCCTGTTGAACGGGGTCTTCGGCACGGGCGCGGATCGCCATGTGGCGCATTGGGAGGCGATCAAGGTGGTCGACAAGACCGAGGAGGAAGGCGATGGCGGGGAAACCGTCATTCGTGAGAAGGAGCGGTTCAGCCAACGCTTGACCCTTCTGTTCGCCGATGGCCGTATCGAACTCCTATCCGAGAAGCCACGCGGCGATGCCAAGGAGGCCGAGCATGCAGAATGCCCACCTGCGGATGGGGAAACTGAAGTTTGTGCGGCAGACGCGCGACACGATCACTGAAGTGGCCCTGCACATGGATCGACTGGTCGCGGAGAAACCGACCGATCCGCGATCCGCGACACAACTTCACCTGATCTCGGTATTCGGCGGCGACCAGGAGGTCGGGGCGGTCGCCGCTGCCATCGCGGATGAGCAGCGGTTTCACATCAGCCTGCCGGGCGGAGCAGAGTTCTTCGGTTACCTCGGCGAGAAGCCTGTGGTGTACCGCGCCTCGCTTCAAATTCCCGGCCGGAAACGGCCCGTGAGGCACCTGGCCGCCGTTTCGCAGACGCTGTTCGAAACCACGCTTGGTGCGGATGGGCAAGCCCGACGAACCGTTCTCTTTGACGGCGCGCCTGATTTTGTAATGCTTCGACTGGCGGTGCGGTTCGGTCTCCCAGTTCTTCCCGAGTGGGCTGAATGGTTCTGTGCGGATCTTGGAAGGCGCGGATTGGTGGAGCCATTGCTGGGCCTGAATTGTTCACCCGTGGCAGTCAAGGGGACAAAGCTCCGGATGCTGCGCATCTTAAGTTCGGGGATAAAGCGAAAGCTCATCTCTGTGCAACCGGAACCATCAGCACTCAATTCTAGTTCGACCTGAGATTCACGAACGATGCGCCCGTTGACCGTAATCCATATCTGCAATCACGGATCTCAATCCTTACGAAGAGCAAGGAGGGGATCAATTCCCGACGCACGCCAAGCCGGGATTAGCGTAGCCAGAGCAGCAACAGCCAGGAGGATTGCGAGAGCCAAGCCAAAAGTCACTGGGTCCGTGGGAGTCACGCCAAACAGCAAGCTTGAAAGAAGCTGAGTAGCGCCGCCTGCCAAAAGGACTCCGGCCAACAATCCGATAGTTGCTAGACCCAAGCCGCGCAGCAGAATCAGACGAACTACGCCCAGCCGATCAGCGCCCAAGGCCATCCGAATTCCAATCTCATGAGTCCGCCGCGCGGCCGCATGACTCATGACACCGAAGATGCCGACTGCGGACAAGGTGAGGGCAAGCACCGCAAAAAGTGAAATCAACCAGGTCTGAAACCGACGCTCGGTAATCTGAGAATCCAGCAGGGCTTCCATTGGAGCGATGCTGTTGATAACAGTTCGGGGCTCGATCTCGCCGACGATCTGGCGAACGCCGGCAACGAGAGTTTCGCGTCGCACCGAGCTCTTGATCACCCAATCGTTGGTAGGCTCTGACTGCCCATGCCAGAGGAATACGTGCGGTGTCGGCTCGCGCTCCACACCCTGCCGCCGAGCGTCTCGAACAACGCCGATCACCGTGATCCATTCGTCGTTAGCCCCTCGACGGTCTTGCCCTTTGAACCTGCTTCCTATCGGATCGTGTCCTGCCCAGTATCGCTTCGCCATGCTTTGATCGATCACCGCAACAAGGTCGGAGCCTTCGCGGTCGCGGTCCGAAAACAGTCGTCCAGCCAACAGGGGAATCCCCATCGCCTGGAAGTAATCTCCACTTACGGTGGTCCATGTAAGCGGTCGGCTTCTGTTGGTCTCATCGGGCTGACCCTCTAAAGACCGCAGGCTATTGCTAGGCGGCGCTCCCAGTTCAAATAGGTTGCGAATTCCCCCCACGGATTCAACACCGGGAAAGGCTTGCAATCGTTCCTTGAGCCGGTCATTGGAAGCCAACCGTTGAGAATTGGAGAACGCTGAAGGAAACTGGAGCCGCATGGTGAGGATTCGCTGTGGTTCGTAGCCCAAATCGATGGACTCGGCCTGCCACAGGCTCCGCAACAAAAGACCGGCTGAGGTGGTCAGGACGATCGCTATGGCAAACTCGGCAATCACCAGGAATGCACTCGCCCTCGAATCGCCGGCGCTAATGTTCCGACCCGCGCCGATCCGAAGGCCGCTTTGCGGATCGTTCCTCGCTGCGTTCAGTGCGGGAGCGACTCCAAACAAGATCGCCGTTAGCAGGGCCGCGATGAGAGAGAACAGCATAACGGGCGCATCCAGCCTGGCCTCCTCAAGCCTCGGCAGACCGGGCGGGCCCCAACTGACGAGGAGGCGTATCAGCCCACTCGCCAATATCAGCGCGAGGGCGCTCGCCAGCGATACCAAGACCAAGCATTCGGTTAGAATCTGCTGAGCGATTCGTCCTCGGGATGCCCCCAGGGCGAGCCGGACGGCCATCTCTTTGGTCCGCGACGCTCCCCGTGCGAGTAGAAGGTTTGCTACGTTTGCACAGGCTATAAGCAATACGAGTGCAACGGCACCGAAGAGGAGCCAAAGCGAGAGCTTGGCGCGTTCACCAACCTCTATGCTGAGCGGGAGCACTTTGATCGACAAACCCATGTTCCAGTTCCGGTCCTGCTCGGTCAGTCGCCGGTCCAGGTCCAGCAACTCGCTTTGGACCCTTGCGACTGTGACCTCAGGCCGTAGCCTCGCAACCAAATTCCACCTCATGAAGAATCCACGCGAATGGACATTGTCAGGCGCGGGTCGTTCTAACCAAAATGCGCTGGTTGAGATCGGAAGCCAGAGTTGCGTGTCGGCGCCAGGGAACTGAAACTCGCGCGGCATTACGCCAATGATGGTGACGGGCTTGTCATCGACCTCAATCGATTTCCCCAGCACGTCCTCCCTTCCGCCGAACCGTGTCAACCAGAAGGAGTGACTGATGACCGCGACGCGTTCCGCGCGGCGGATCTCTGCCTCTTCGAAAGTTCGCCCAACCAATGGGGTTACTCCTAGGACGGGGAACAATCCGGTGGAAACGAAAC
>Ga0315912_10001329_pt1 | contig 31176 bp, 26 predicted proteins | sample VfabasoilMG_FD_204469 | JGI IMG/M metagenome (GOLD analysis project Ga0315912, IMG submission 204469) | Garden soil microbial communities collected in Santa Monica, California, United States - V. faba soil | ecosystem: Environmental > Terrestrial > Soil > Garden | place: USA: California...
TAAGGTAAACATCCTGTAAGGGATCAACAGCAATGTGATAACCGAACGTAGATCCTGCACCGTGAGAGGTGGTCGCCCAAATGGCGTTTCCAAACGGATCCATTTTAGCCAGGAATAAATTTGCATCTCCGTCGCGCGCAAGGGCTATGTGGTCGAACCGGATGGTATCGCTGTAAAAAAATCCCGTGAGATACGAATTGCCGCTGTGATCTGTTTCTATTCCGTACGGGTAGTCCACGTTGCCGGCACCTCCGAATGTTTTCGCCCATAGGGCATCTCCATTCGTGTTGTACTTCGCCACGAACATATTCCCGTTTTGGGGATTGTAAATTTTAAGGGTATCAAAGAAAACACTGTCGCTGTTGTAATAGCCGGTAATCAGAATATCTCCGGTGAGGGCATCCAAATCAAGGTCATTAGCACCGTCTTCGTCAGGGCCGTGTATGCCTTTAATCCAGGAAACCGTACCTCCGGAATTTAGTTTTGCAAGGAACAGATCACTCCAACCATTAAGGGTGTAATTTGGCAAGGTATCCACCCCGGCGATGAAATACGGGCTGTCGAATGAACCGTTCACAAATACATTTCCATTGGCATTCACTTTCACCGTTGCAGGCCAATCCTCGTCATAACCGCCCCATGCAGTTGCCCAGGTGATGTTGCCCGCTGTATCCAGCGAGGCAACAAAGATGTCGGCACCGCCCATAGAGGTGAGCGGAATTCCCCCAAATGAAAAAGTGGATCCAAAAGCTCCTGTAATAAATAATTTTCCGGCATTGTCCGCGGCAATCGAACTTACGCCATCCATAGCAGGACCTCCCCATGACCTGGCCCAGACGAATGACCCGGAGGCGGAATATTTCGCTATGAAAAAATCTTCCTGGCCGTTATTGGGCAGATGTACATTGCCGAAGGACAGTGTATCATTATTGAAGTTGCCTGCGACGTATATGTTTCCTGATGCGTCTGCGCATACGGCCGAACCATAATCATCGTAAATTCCTCCTGCACTTTCGGCCCACTGCCAGGATGCAGGTTGACTGTAGGCTGAAAAAAGCGAAGCACAGAAAACAGAGAGGTTAAGCAGTTTAGTTTTCATTTTTCAATTTGTGTGGAATAAGAGGTAAAGCTATTTTAAATATGTTCAGCTACAATAGCACATTTATGCTGAATAATGTAACCGGCATGAATATGCTATTAAATACTGTCAAGCAATTCAGTCCTTTGTATCGATTGCCGGAAGACGGTAGTAATGGTTATAACAATCGCCTTTGGAATAAAATATTGACTTATTTCTGTATTATTACTTAATTTACCTTGGAATGAACGGCAATTCATTCATGCATAATAATCACACAAAAAAAGTTGCATGAGCGCAAATCATCAATCCATACGGGTTCTTGCCTCGGTATTCTTGCTTTTTTCATTAGGAACGATTGTGTCGGCAGGAAATACAAAAACCGACTCTCTTTATTCCGTTTTAAAAACATCGGGACAGGATACCAACAGGGTAAAAGCGTTGAATTACCTGAGCTATGAAGAATTAATCATCGGTGAATATGCTAATGCGAGGAAGCATGCGGAAGAGGCTGAGGGATTGGCCGTCAAATTAAATTTTCAACCCGGAACCATCAAGGCACTCCTAAATTCAGGCAATGTGGACCGATATGAGGGAAAATTCGAGTCGGCGATTGAACGGTATAATACTGCTGCAAAATTGGCTGAGGAAATCGATTTGAAGGAATTTATTGCGAGCGCTAAACTGAATTTAGCAACGGTTTATTATGAGAAAGGAATGTACGCCAAAGCAAAAGAATTGTCTCTTATATCATTAACCATACAACAGAAGCTTGGCAATAAGTTGAAAATTGCTAATTCGTACACGAGTTTGGCAAACATATCTAAAGATCAGGGGGATAAGTCAGCAGCATTACAGTATTATTTTGAAGCATTGGAAATATACAGCAAGCTTTCCCACAAGATGGGGCAGTCTGTTTGCTATAATGGCATTGCTTTGCTGTATATAGATAATTTTGATAAGAGGATTGCTTACCATGAAAGAGCGTTGAAAATTGACCGGGAAAGTGGAGACAGGTCCGGGGTTGTTGCAGATCTTATAAACCTCGGAAATGGTTACAATGATCAAAGGGAATTTGAAAAAGCCCTTTCGTTTTATCGTGAAGCTTTAGTTATCGTAATGGAGTTAGGAGAGGAGTTGAATGTTGTTAAATGCAAGCTTAATATAGCAGGAATCTTCTCCGAAATGGGCAATATTAAGGCAGCTGAATTAAATTATCGGGAACTGATACCGATTGCAATGAAGAATGATTACCGATCTGTTTTGCCAGCGATATATTCCGGACTTGGGGAAAACTATCTAAAAGCAGGAAGATTTAATCTGGCAAGAAATAGTACGGACACTTCCATGAAGCTGGCGAAAGAAATTGGAGAAACCGAGAGGATTTTGCAATGCCAGCTAAATTTTGTGCGAATAGATTCAGCGCAAGGCAACTACAAATCAGCCTTCAAAAATTATAAGTTGTATGCATTTCTGAAGGATTCAATTGAAAGCCTGATCGACAAAAGGAAATTTGCGCAACTGGAAATGACCTATGAGTTTTCGAAAAAGGAAGATTCACTCCGTTATGTGCAGATGACCACGGATAACAAACTCAGGCAGCAGGTGTTAATTACATCAAAGCAAAGGACGGCCAATAATTACTTAATAGCCGCCCTGGGATTAACCCTTGTTTTGTCCTTCTTTGTTTATATGAATTACCGGACGAAGCAGCAATTAAAAATTCAGGCGTTGCGTAATAAAATTGCAAGCGATCTGCACGATGATATAGGCAGTACCTTAAGCAGCATTTCCATTTTCTCGCAAATTGCCAGAGACCGGTCTGAGGATGTGGCACCGATGGTGGAAAAGATCGGTGAATATTCGCGCAGCATGCTTGACGCCATGGCAGATATCGTATGGACGATAAACCCCGAGAATGATCAGTTCGAAAAGATCATTTTGCGCATGCGGAATTTTGCTTATGAATTGCTGGGCGCCAGGCAGATCGAGTTCGATTTCAGAGCGGATGATGTGTCTGGCCTGAAGATTCCGATGGAAGCCAGGAAAAACCTTTACCTGATATTCAAGGAAGCCACCAATAACATGGTGAAGTACTCAGGGGCAAAGGAAGCCAGGTTTGCCATCCACAGAGAGAAGGATCTGCTTACCATGATGATACGCGACAATGGAAAGGGTTTTGATACGTCGGCTGTAGCGGCAGGAAACGGGTTGAAAAACATGAAGAAAAGAGCCATGGAGATCGGGGCGCTCCTGTTGATTGATTCCATCCCGGGAAGCGGAACAACCATAAAAATGGAACTGAAACTATGATGCCGATACGCGTAATTGTATTTGAAGACAACAGGAGTCTCCGTGACAGCCTGGTCCAGATGGTCAGTAACCGTGATGGATTTGTTTTCGCCGGGGCATTTGAGAACTGTACAAGGCTTCTTCAAAATATTGAAGATACCATGCCCGATGTCATTTTAATGGACATACAAATGCCGGGCATGAACGGTATTGAAGCAGTAAGGATCATCCGGGCATCCTACCCGAACATGAAAATTCTGATGCAAACAGTTTTCGAAGACGAAGAAAAGATCTTCCAGGCAATCTATGCCGGCGCCTCCGGGTACATCCTTAAAAACACTTCGCCATCCAGGTTCCTGGAATTCATCCGCGAAACGTTTGAGGGCGGCGCACCCATGAGTCCTACCGTTGCCACCAAGGTGCTGAAGATGGTTGTTCGTAAGCCGGATAACAGCAACCATGATTTTAACCTGACGGAACGTGAAAAGGATATTCTTTCCTGCCTGGTGAGGGGCATGAGTTATAAATTGGCGGCCAATGAATGCTTCATCAGCATCGATACCGTCCGGGGGCATATCCGCAATATTTATGAGAAGCTGCACGTTCATTCAAAAAGTGAAGCCGTTGCTACGGCGATTAAAAGAAATATTGTTTAGATTATTTTTAGACGCAACTATACTATTTGGTTTCTTTATTTTTCGGAATCCGCATAGCATGTTTATGCTATATTTAGTCGGAAGTGACGATTAAGCATAAATATGCTATTGTATTCAGAATGATACAGCGGTAGTTTTGATGAATAAACTAAATCACATACGCACGTAAAGACAAATCACGATGAAAAAACACGCTACATTCATTTATTATTTTCTGCTCGTACTAACGGGTTCTGGATTTATTTCTAACCATGCAGCCGCCCAAACATGGCAATGGGCTACAGGTGCTGGCGGTAACTTCTTTGACGAAGGTCACGGAATTGCCGGAGATGCAAGTGGCAACTATTATGTGACCGGCGGTTTTGTAAGTAGCATCACTTTCGGCACCACCACCTTAACAAGTATTAGCGATTACGATGTTTTTGTAGTAAAGTATGATGTTACGGGCAATGTGATTTGGGCAAAAAGTGCTGGCGGCAGTGGTGCCGACATTGGCCGAAGCATTGCTGTTGATGCCGGCGGTAATTGTTATGTGACGGGCGAGTTCAGGAATAGTAGTATCACATTCGGCTCCACCACATTAACAAATAATGGAGACAGAGATATTTTTGTTGTAAAATATGATGCTAGCGGAAACCTAGTTTGGGCAAAGAGTAACGGCGGTCCTAACTATGATCTTGCCCTTGGCATTGCCGTTGATGCCGGCGGCAATTGTTATGTGACAGGGCAATTTCAAGACAGCATTACTTTTGGTACCACGATGTTAACAGGTAGCTGGAGAGATATGTTCCTGGCAAAATATGATCCTGCAGGCAATGTGGCATGGGCAAGAGGTGCTGGCGGAAGTAGCAGCGAGGTCGGCAACGGCATCGCCTTAGATATCAACGGCAACTGCTATTTGACAGGGGTTTTTTCTAGCACCAGCATCACTTTTGGCTCCATCACATTAACCAACAATGGGGCAGGCAACAGTGATTTCTTTGTGACAAAGTATGATCCTTCCGGTAATGTAGTATGGGCAAAAAGTTCAGGTGGAAGCGGTGATGAGATGGGTAATAATATTGCCGTTGATGCCAGCGGCAATTGTTACGTGACAGGTATTTTTAGAAGCAGCAGCCTTACTGTAGGTCCCGCCACGTTGACGTGTAATGGCATCTTTGACATTTTTGCAATAAAATATGATTCACTGGGCAATGCTGTATGGGCAAAAAGTGCCGGAGGGAGTGATGCAGACAGGGGCCTTAGTATTGCCGTTGATGCCATAGGTAATTGTTATGTGACAGGTCACTTTTACAGCAACAGCATAACGTTCGGTACCACCACGTTGACGAAGAATGGAAGCCCGGACATTTTTGTAACAAAGTACGATTCTTCGGGGAATGTGGTGTGGGCAAAAGGTGCTGTGGGTAGTGCAAGTGGTGAGAGCATTGAAGTGGATGCCAGTGGCAATTGTTATGTTACCGGATATTTTGGCAACAGTTGCACATTCGGTTCCATCACCATAACCGTTAGTTCACATAGTGATATGTTTATAGCAAAATTAGATGGAACGGTTACAGGCATTGAAACACACCACTTAGGTGAAATAGTTGTTTTTCCCAACCCTTCACCGGGAAAATTCACTTGGAAGGATGCCATGTTCGTAAATGGCGAAATGGATATTTTCAATTTGCAAGGGGAGCTTATCTACAGCACCACTTTCACAAATACCACTAGCATCGAAATTGATTTATCGGATATGGCTCCGGGCATTTATTTTGCTAAAATAAGTACAGAAAGAGGCGTGACCGCAAATAAATTGGTATTAAAATAAACGGATGGTGCGGGATTTTTCATCTTAGTTATTGCCGACGGATAAATCAACCGGTTACCTTTCGGATGCTGTTTGCAGCATGATCGCTGACACTTAGGGAAGCCGGGTATTATTTTATATTCCTTTATTATTTTCTTTCTGAAGCAACCCCGTAATCAGCATGAATATGCTATTACCAGGGTGACGCCCGGCTCATTACTTTGCATGTGGAAAGTAAAATTCGCCGCCTTTGGCGAAATGGTATTAAAAATTTGATTCCCATTTTTTGCTTATTATTATGACATCATAATCAATTTAATGTTGATCGGTCAAGCGCATACCTCTCTTCAATGGATGGAATTTCGTTTGTGGAAATGCCTTGCCATGGCCATGTTGCTGTTGACACTGAACAGTATAACGCTTAAATCAACTGCACAACACAGCGTTTTTAATTCGCTGAAATTCTCCCACCTCAATGCGGATAACGGTTTGCCTATGGGCGCCATGTCATACGGTTGTACAGATTCGAAGGGATTAGTCTGGGTAGGAGCGTATAACTACCTGGTGAAATGGAACGGTCATCAGTGCAAAATTTATACGATTCCCGAATCCGTTATCAGTAACAATGTCCGGTTTACAGTAGACCTGGATATGGTAGAGGATAACAATGGCATGACCTGGATAGCGTTTAGTTCAGCATTTGGCGGATTCAATTACTTTACGGATTCGCTGGAAGTGTATAAGATCTTCACGGAAAAAAATCTTTCAGGAAAAATATTCTGCTTGATAGGAATGTCGGGCGATTCGACGCTTGTAGGTTATGTTTTAGGTTCGGATTCCCGTTTTGTTATTGATACAAAAAGCAAAAAGCTGAATTTTCTGAATGAAAAGCTTTTTAATATTCACATGTATAACTACTGCCTCAGAAATCATAAAAAATCCTATGTTGAAATTGTAAATTCTAAATTGACGAATACAGTTTACCACAAAGATTCTTCAATGAACCGCACTGATTACTTTAGCGATGAAAAAAATATATTCGGAAGGTACGTCCGGTTAAATAACTACCAGCAGAATGATTCGGTCGTTTACATCTTTTCAGGCCATAACCTGATCAGGCTGAATTTGAATTATTCGGACGATGACCCTTCCAACTGCAAATACCTGGAATTAAAGGATGATTTACTGGACATAAAACAATATGAAAATTACATTATCGCCGGTACATTTTCCGGGACTTATATTATCGATGCTGAAACATTTGCTGTGGTATCGACCATCCAATATAATCCGTTGGATCCAATGTCGATGGTAACGAGGCTCCATCACCTGTCAGGTTTAGACCGGTATGGAAATATATTTATAAAGGACGGTTACCAGGGAATAAGTTATTGCAACCTGGCAAAAATTAAATTTGAAACGATACTGGATCCTTTTTCCGCTGATAGAATGAAATCAGGCTCCTTCGTCAGGGGAATTTCAGAGGATTGGAAAGGTAACATTTGGATTGGCACCATGACAAATGGTCTCATTTTGCTTGATTCGAACAGGAATTTCATGCGCCTCTTTAAAGAAGATAAAAAGGGGCCGGATTGGATTCTGAGCAGTTCGATATCACAAACTTTTTGCGATGGTTCAGGAAAAATTTGGCTCTTATCGAATCCATTGCAGTATTTTGATTATTCATTTAACAGGTTTCAGCAATTACCCCGGGTGAATTATGAGTTTACCTATATAGGCCAGACCCGGGAAGGCAGATTATTAGCAACAACAAATGCTTCTCAAATAGTTGCTTTAAATCACAGGAACGGAGAATATTCTTATGAAATGCTTTATGAAGACACCGCAGATGAGCGGTATTTTTCCAGCTTATACGAGGACGAAAACAAAAACGTGTGGGTGTCGAGTGACAAAGGAGCTGAAATCTTAAAAAGGAATAAATCGGGTAAATATTCAGTTTATAAATCACTCAGTTTTCTCACGGTAATCAAGGCATACTATCCGGTGAGCAAGGAAAAATTGCTGCTTGCAACGGAGAACGGGCTATGGCTTATGAATATCAGTGATTTTAGCTGCAAATCATTCACCAAGACAAATGGGTTGCCTGATAATTACTTCTATTCCATCCTGTCCGATTCATTGAATTATTTCTGGGTAAGCAGCAACAGGGGCCTTACGCGCTTCCGCCTGGAAGAAGATTCTTTGAAACAAATTGTGAATTATACACTGGCAGATGGCCTTCAAAGCAATGAGTTCAATACCTATGCAGGATTGAAAAGAAAAAACGGGGAAATATGGTTTGGAGGAATTAAAGGAATAAATATTCCGCATGCTAAAGCGTATGTCCAGTCCTACACACAGCCATTTTTGCACATCAACGAGCTGTTAATAAATGATGAAATTGTTAAAGCCGATACGAATATCAATTTTAAGAAGCGAATTGTTCTTGATGATGACGAAATTACATTTTCGCTTCACTTTTCAGCCACCGATTTAATGAATGCAGCAGGATGCCGGGTCCAATATACATTGGAAGGTGCGGATAACAAATGGGTGTCGGCATCCAACCCGGGTTTTTTGAGATATGGAAACCTGAATCCGGGAGATTATAAACTGGTATTCCGTGCCTCCAACAGCGAAGGCGTATGGACAGAAAATTCAAGGGTCATTTATTTCACCGTGCTTACTCCATGGTTTCTGACAGGCTGGTTCAAATTTGGTGCGTTTATTTTTATCGTATCCATAGGTTATGCCATCTACAGTTACCGTATTCGCCAGCTTCTTAAACTTCAAAAAATAAGAAATCACATTGCCCGCGATCTGCACGATGATGTGGGAGCCACCCTGGGCAGCATTTCCATTTACAGTGATATTGCAAAGCAGCAATCACCTGAAACCGCAAAACAGCTGTTATCCCGAATCGGTGACACTTCCCGCGAAATGCTTGAAAAAATGAACGATATTGTTTGGGCCGTGAACCCCAAAAACGACTCCTTTGAGCAACTGGTTGAACGCATGAAATATTTTGCCGCCAATTCACTAACCCCGTTGGAAATACAGTTTCAATTTGAAACCGACAGCATCCGGCTAAACTCCGTTGTCCTGGACATGGAAAAACGAAAGAATATATTTTTGATATACAAAGAAGCGATTCACAACATAATTAAATATGCGGATGCGCATCTCGTAGAGGTAAAAATCGAAATGAACCATTCTCATTTAATCATTCAGATAACGGATGACGGCAACGGATTTAATTCACATGAACCGAAGGCGTACAATGGAAATGGCTTATTAAACATGAGCAGCCGCGCAAGGGAAATCAAGGCAATCATCGAGATTAATTCTGTTCCCGGCAAAGGAACATGCGTAAAACTAAATGCACCGGTTTAGCCGCCCGTGTTGGCAACTGCTTAAATTGCACAGGTAAACCAGCAATGCAAAAAAATAATCATAGCATGATACGGGTAACTATATTTGACGATAACCAGCATGTGCGGGATGCCATGCAATTGCTCATTGAATATGAAGCAGGCTTTGAGTTCTGCGGAGCATACAAAAACTGTCAGCAACTGTATGAAAAAATTAAAAATGACCGTCCGGATGTCGTGGTCATGGATATTGACATGCCCGGAATTAACGGCATTGAAGCGGTTAAGATGGTTTCCAGTGAATTTCCCCGCGTGAAGGTATTGATGCTCACATCCTTTGATGACGATGAAAAAGTATTCAATTCCATTGTCGCAGGTGCCTGCGGGTACGTTTTGAAAAATACAGCGCCGTCTAAGATTCTGGAATACATCCGCGAAACGTTCGAAGGGGGCGCTCCGTTAAGTCCTTCCATCGCGAATAAGGTGCTTAAAATGATTATTCAAAAGCCGGTCAGCAATTCCACTAATGAATTTAACCTGACGGACCGGGAGAAAGATATTTTGTCATGTCTTGTTAAAGGCATGAGCTATAAAGCAGCAGCGAGCGAGTGCTTTATCAGTATAGACACGGTGCGAGGTCATATCCGCAATATTTACGACAAGCTTCATGTCCATTCCAAGAGTGAAGCAGTAGCTACAGCCATTAAGCGGAATATCGTTTAAATTTTTTAATGGGCTTCCGTGAAGCCCGGGCAACGATCACTTTTTCGGGGCAGGATCCAGCATGTTCATGCTATGCTAAGGCGACCCTGCAAATCAGCATCATTATGCTATTGTAAGGCGTGGAGCATGGAGATAGTTTTGGCCCGTACTTAAATCACATGTTTCACTAAAACCACACACCATGAAAAACATTTTATTCATTTTACTGCTGGGCTTTTATCTTAGCGCCCATGCCCAATTTGTAGCAGCCGATTTGAACAGCGAAGCAGTCACCAAATCGCTGTCTGTATTTACCCATGATCAATCAGGCAACCTGGTCATTACCGGGAAATTTTACGACACCATTACCATTGGCGGAACAACGTTAACCAATAGTTATCCCGATAACAGCAATCTTTATGGCATGGCTATGAATGGCAACGATCCCTTTATAGCAAAACGAGATTCAAACGGAAATTACGCATGGGTGAAGAAAATAACGTTAAACGCGAATCCTCCGAAGTCCGGCTGCACCACCTCCAAGAGCGCTGCCATGATTAACGGAATATGCACCGATGCCGGCGATAATATTTTTATTACAGGAATTTTCAAGGGGTCCATCAACTTCGATGGTTTTAACATCGTATCGCTGACTTATAAAACAGGAATGTGTTCCGATTTCAGCGCGAACATATTCACGGCAAAGATTTCTCCTTCAGGAACGGTATTGTGGCTTAAGAAGGAAGGTTCCAGTTCCATTTATCGCGAATCGGGAAGCAGTATTGTTGCCGATGCAGCAGGGAATGTAGTTGTTACGGGCACTTACTATAATAAAGCGGTGAACGGAACATCTTGTCCGGGTGGTTCCTGGGGAGGAAACGGTGCAACAGCCAAAACGTATTTCTATGTAGTGAAGTATAATGCCACCGGTACGAAAGTATGGGAGAAAAAATTTGAGAGCAACAGTTATCATTGCGACAAGATTCTCGAGGGAATGAGTGTGGTTACGGATGGCAGTAATTTTTACGTTGCGGGAATGATTTTGGGAACCGCCACTTTTGGCACGATTTCATTAAGCGCCGGCGCGATAAACAATACAGCGCTTATCAAGCTCAATGCAAGCGGGAACGTAGTATGGGCCACTTCGTTTACAGGTACAGATAACCTGCCCATGACGTTGTTGTTGGATGATGCCGGAACCGATTTGTTTATTTCCGGCAGTTTTAGTGCCGGAAATGTTGATTTTGGGAATGGCCAGTCATTGACGGGTTCAGCTTTTACGAACGGTTACCTGGCCAAATGTTCAACCACTGACGGAAGCAGCCAGTGGGCCATGGCAACGGGAAATTATATGTTACCTGCGGGTTCCATTGCCTTACGAAAAACCGGCCATCGGATGTGCTTTTTGCCGAATGGTAATATTGGCATCCCGTTGCGTGTTTCATCCGGTAGTTTTATGATGAACGAATATTCGTATGTCACCGGGGGACTGGTAAATTCAACCGTTACTACGAATGCTATGGCCGGAACTTCTATAAACATCCCGGATATCCAGGGGACTTCGGTAGGTTACGATTTCCTGTTGCAGCTTATTGGTGGTTTTGAGATGGGAGGTACCCCCATCTTATCAGAACAGCCGGCAAACCTCAGTCTGATGCTTGTGCAGTATTCCAACCCCGGTGGATTAAGGATTTCCGGTGGGGCAGAACATGACTATCAACTGATGTGCTATCCAAATCCGGTTCCGGATATCTTAAACCTGGAGGATAGGGCAGGCCTGGAAATCGGTGAAATCCGGCTGATCGACCCGGCAGGCAGGATTGTTTACCAGGAACACTTTGCAGAAAGCTATGCACAAATTAATATGCAAAACCTTGCTCCGGGAATGTATATATTGAAAAGAGACAATAGCGATTTCCGGATTATTAAAGAAGGTGCCGGCAGCCCCACACGCTAACATGAACTCCGAAAGACTTTCCTGCTGCGAAGGATTCAGTTCCTTCGCAGCATTTTTCGGAGTTATTCTCAATCGCTGAATATAAACGCACAACAAAAATACGAATATGAAAAAAATTAGTACATTATTATTGCTATTGTATTACTCGCAGATCGCGCTGTGTCAGTTGAACATTGGATTGGTTGCGTATTATCCGTTTTCCGGAAGCGCCAATGATTCGGGTGGTTACAATCATCACGGAACGGTAACCGGTGCTGTACTTACAACCGATCGGTTCGGGATCCCGAACAATGCCTACCAGTTCAATAATCCTTCGGACATCATCATCGTTCCGGATAATGATTCCCTGGATGGAATGTCGAACGGGTTAACGATTTCTTTCTGGGTGAAGGTGCCGCCCTACACCATAGGGACTAATATTTTAATTCAAAAGTTTAGTCATTGCTCCGGATGGGAAGATGATGCGTTTTGTATTCGGGTGAATAACCAGGGAAGAATTTGGGTGCAGCTCCAGGATTCCATGTATTACTATCGGGATCAGACAGGCACTACAAACATCAAGGATAATAGCTGGCATTGTATTACCTATGTCTGGAATCGGCCCAATAGTATGATCTACGTCGATGGCGTCCCGGAATTGTCAGGATCGTACACACTGCTCAACAGAAGGCTTAACATGATCTCGTCGAATTTAAACTTCGGGACTTTTGAAGTAAGCCTATGCAGTGAAACGTATCAGCATGGTGAATCGTTGGATGAAGTCAGGATTTATAATCGGGCCTTAAGCCAGCTGGAAATTGATACGCTCAGCAGCCTGGTTACAGGTATACATGAACCCCGGGGCCAAACCGGCAACATCACCATATACCCCAATCCAACAAACGGAATTGTGAATATTGCATGCCAAACTAATGAACAAATCATGCTGCTTAATTCCATAGGCCAAAGGTTAAGGACCTATGATTCAGGTGAAATTATTGACCTCTCATTGTTTGACAACGGTCTATACCTCATCCAGATTGCGGATGATCGGGGAAAACTGCTTCACCAGGCAAAGGTCCTTAAACAAGAGTGAAAACAGGGTAATTCCCCGGGAATGTTCCGGGTCGGAACCAGGTAAAATTGAAATGCCACTTTTTACAATGTGGCATTTTTTTATGGTCGTTTCACGTTATTTTCTATTTTTGTAAGGTACATGGAACCTTCAGAAAAAAATACAGGAACAGCCATTTCCTTCGAAGACTTCAAAAAGCGCGTTTTGAACGATTACCGCCTGGCCTACGAAAGCCGCCAGGCCAGCCTGATTGGCCGGAAGGAAGTTCTTACGGGAAAAGCCAAATTCGGCATTTTCGGCGATGGTAAGGAAGTGGCCCAGGTAGCAATGGCCAGGACTTTCCAAAAAGGAGATTTCCGTTCGGGCTATTACCGCGATATGACCTTTATGTTTGCCATCGGCGAATCGGATTTCAGAAAGTTCTTTGCCCAGCTGTATGCTATTCCCGACATCGAAGAAGAACCTGCTTCCGGAGGCCGCTCCATGAATGGCCACTATGCGACACGCAGCCTGAATGCCGACGGTTCGTGGAAAAACCTGATGGAGATTAAAAATTCTTCTGCTGATATTTCTCCCACAGCAGGCCAGATGCCCAGGTTGGTAGGTCTGGCCCTTGCATCCAAACTGTACAGGGAAAATGAAGCCCTTCACGGCATGACTGAATTTTCGGACAAAGGCAATGAAGTAGCCTTTGGAACCATCGGTGATGCCAGCACGTCGGAAGGATTGTTCTTCGAGGCCATCAACGCCGCCGGCGTTTTGAAAGTACCGATGGCTATTTCCGTATGGGACGATGGCTACGGCATTTCCGTGCCCGCTAAATACCAGACGACCAAGCAAAATATTTCTGAAATACTGAAAGGTCTTGAGTTGAATGAAAAAGGAGAAGGTTATAAAATCTTCCGCGCCAAAGGCTGGGATTACCCGGGCCTCTGCGAGATGTATGAAAAGGGAATAGCCATCTGCCGCGAACATCATGTGCCTGTATTTTTCCATGTGCAGGAAATCACGCAGCCCCAGGGACATTCCACGTCCGGTTCGCATGAACGTTACAAGTCAGAGCAGAGGCTGGCATGGGAAGAAGAATACGACTGCCTGCGAAAGATGAAGGAATGGATGATTGCATCAGCCATTGCTACACAGGAAGAAATAGAGGCCCTGGAGGCTGAAGCCAAAACGGATGTTAATACCCAGCGAAAGCTGGCATGGGAAGCTTATAATGCCCCGATACGTGCAGAAAAGGCTGAGCTGGTACCCTTGCTTAATAACCTGTCAACGGAAAGCAGCTCATCCGTTTTTATTACCCGTATCCGTGAAGAACTGGAAAAAACAAATGATGCTTCCCGCCGTGATGTAAGCGCTGCGGCCAGGAGGGCTTTGTATGTCACGCGCGGAGAACAAACCACATCGAGGCAACAACTGGTTCATTGGCTTGACCAGTATGCAGCCTCAAATAGAAACCGTTACAATACGTATTTACACAGCCAGTCAGCTGAATCGGCGCTTGCCGTAGAAGCACTGCCTCCTCAATATGAAGGCGAAGCGAAAATGCTGGATGGCCGTGAAATCCTGAATGCAAATTTTGATTTGCTGTTTGAAAAAGATCCCAGGCTCGTTGCCTTTGGCGAAGACCTTGGTAAAATCGGCGACGTCAACCAGGGTTTCGCCGGACTGCAACAGAAATACGGCGAGATCCGGATCTCCGATGCAGGCATCCGTGAAGCGACCATTGTAGGGCAGGGAATAGGACTTGCCATGCGCGGATTGAGGCCGATTGCAGAGATTCAATATCTCGATTACCTCCTTTATGCCATCCAGATCCTCAGCGACGACCTGGCTACGTTACAGTACCGGACAGCCGGAGGACAAAAAGCCCCCGTCATCATTCGTACCCGCGGCCACCGTCTCGAAGGTATCTGGCACAGCGGATCGCCGATGGGTATGATCATCAATGCTGTTCGGGGAATCTATGTGCTCGTGCCCCGCGACATGACCCGTGCTGCAGGATTTTACAATACCATGCTGGCCTCGGATGAGCCGGCCATTATCGTTGAACCGCTGAATGGCTACAGGCTGAAAGAACAACTTCCGTCCAACATCGGCGAATACAGGATTGCACTGGGAGTTCCGGAAATCCTCCGGGAGGGATCTGACGTTACCCTGGTAACTTATGGTTCCTGCTGCAGGATTGCCATGGATGCCACCAAACACCTGGCAGAAATGGATATCAGCGTAGAAATTATTGACGTACAATCCTTATTGCCTTTTGATTTAAATCACAGGATCGCAGAATCTGTGCAAAAGACAGGAAAGCTGCTCATTCTCGACGAAGATGTCCCGGGTGGTGCAAGCGCATTCATCCTCCAGCAGGTTCTCGAAGAACAGCAGGCATTTCAATATCTTGACAGCGCACCGCGTACGCTGGCGTCCAAAGCGCACAGGCCGGCTTACGGTTCCGATGGCGATTATTTTTCAAAACCCAATGTGGAAGATGTGGTGGAAACTATTTATGCGATGATGAGTGAATACCATCCTCAAAAATTTCCTCCCCTGTCCTGAATCATGAAAGAAAAAACTACTGAACAGGATTCCCGGCATGAAAACCTGGAACAGATGAGCATAGGTTCCCTGGTGCGCCATATCAATGAAGAAGACAAAACGGTTCCCTTTGCCGTTGAAAAAGTCCTGGATAAAATTGAACAGGTTGCCGCTGCCGCTTACGGCAGAATGAAAGCCGGCGGAAGAATGTTTTATGTGGGCGCCGGTACAAGCGGCCGCCTGGGCATTGTCGATGCGTCGGAATGTCCGCCTACATTCGGCATTGAACAAGGTCGCGTCATAGGTCTGATTGCCGGAGGCGACAGCGCCATCCGGAAAGCGGTTGAATTTGCGGAAGACGATATGGAAGCAGGCTGGAAGGATTTGCAGCAGCATTCCGTTTCACCAAAAGACATTGTAATCGGTATAGCGGCCTCCGGAACTACGCCTTATGTAGTAGGCGCTTTGAAGCGGAGTCGTGAAAACGGAATTACAACAGCGGCCATCGTATGCAATACGGGTTCTCCCGTTGCGGCGCAAGCCGATTTTCCTGTGGAAGTAGTCGTCGGACCTGAATTTGTAACCGGGAGCACACGGATGAAATCAGGAACCGCTCAGAAGCTGGTATTAAATATGATCAGTACGGCTGTCATGATTAGCCTCGGCAGGGTGAAAGGAAATAAAATGGTAGACATGCAGTTAACAAACAATAAGCTCGTCGACCGCGGTACACGCATGCTCATGGAAGCATTGCAAGTATCTTCAGAAGAAGCGGGCCGGTTGCTTGAAGAGTATGGAAGTGTGAGAAAGGCGATAGAAGCGAAGAGGCAGGATTAGTCAGACATCTTATGCGCTTTTTCAAAAATTGCAGTCGATAGCTATTGGTCAATTTCTTCATTAGCTAGTTAGCTAATTAGCCAATTAGCTAATTGAACTTCAGCGAGATTTTTTCGTATATTGTATTGTTCAAAGCAAGTCATGCAGGACATCGAACCCTATTATGCCTGGAGAGAACTGTATATAGCTGCGGAAGACGAATATTCGCCTTTTCACGGCATGGTAAACAGTGAATTTGAATACTCAAACACCGTTTACAATTATTACATCCATCCCCAATGGGACGATTTCGGTTCCAATACGCTTTATATGAAGGTCCTGTTTGCCGATTACGACAGGCATTTTGCCGTCATGGAATTTATCGGCGAATGGAACGATGCGCTGTTTAACGATATTATGTTTCTAAAACGCGAAATCGTTGAATCCATGATTGCTCACGGCATCAATAAGTTTATCCTGATCGGGGAAAATGTCCTTAACTTTCACGGTTCCGACGATTGCTATTACGAAGAGTGGTTCCAGGAAGTGGAAGAGGGCTGGATTGCAGCGGTTAATTTCCGGTCCCATGTAGTAAAGGAATTCGACCGGTTTAATATCGATTCCTACCTGGTAACTGGCGGTGAACTTGATCAATTAAACTGGCGGATGTTTAACCCGCATGAATTATTTAACAGGGTAGAGTCCATTATCTCCAGGAGGCTCAATTGATACCCATGAAATACCTGGCACCGTGTATTGTGGTTGGGCTGCTCGCCTTATTTTCCAGGGCTTCCCTCAGTCAGCAAAAAAAAGATTCCCTGGTCACCATAGGCAAGGCCTCTTTTTACGGAGATGAATTTCACGGGCAGGAAACAAGCAGTGGCGACGCCTTCAATCAAAATGATTTTACGGCGGCCCACCGGACCCTTCCATTCGGTACCATCGTAAGTGTAACCAATAAGAAAAACGGGAAGAATGTAATTGTACGGATTAACGACAGGGGTCCCTTTGTGAAAAGCCGGATTATTGACCTCGCCAAATCCGCAGCGCGTAAAATCGATATGGTTCCTTTTGGCGTAGTCCCCGTAAAAATACAGGTGCTGGATTTGCTGGACCACATGCCGTTGAACGACAGTCTCATGAAGGAGGGTGAAAACTGGGACTGCTTTGGCCATAAGCAGGAAGTTGCCGGTCCCGCTGTTTATATTTGGTCAACAAGCGATATCCGGCATGCTTTTTACATGGCCACAAGCATCGTCCTGGATTATCGCATCGATTCCGTCCTGGTAAAGGTTACCGGGGGGCCGGAAAAACGGAGGTATAAACTTTATGCTTCACAACTTCCTTCGAAGAAAGCTGCGCAGGAACTGGCTACCCGTTTCAGGAACGATGGGTTCAGGCTTTCCAGGCTTTATTCAGAAGACGTTCAGCCAAAAGCTTCCCAACCACCCGGTCAATCGGCAAAGTGAATACTTCCGGTGTCCATTCTTCCACGCCAAGCCATCGTAAGGATTGTGCTCCATCCTTTCTTTCCTGGAAATCGAACGGGGTTTCAGAAGTTACCAGCCGTTCAGGCTGGGCTGTACTAACCACGTAGTAAATACTGATCACCTGCTGCTTCGGATCAAAAGCGGAGGGCTGAAAGAAATCCGTTGTGTAAAAGTGTTTCGTGATGTCAAAAGCCAACCCGGTTTCTTCCAGCATTTCCCTGCGGATGCAGTCGGCAGGACCTTCGCCGAAGTGCATGCCACCGCCCGGAAACTTGGTGATGGCTTTTCCAAAAACAAATTCATCGGAGACCAGGATCCTGTTTTCATACAGGAATATGCCATATACCCGGATATTAAAAGGAAAAGTCCTGGATGCCGGCATCTATTACCCGTTCGCGTTATCCCGGTTAATGATGTGCATGAATGCGAAGGAAAGAATCGCTCCGGAGGCCGCGCCTTCCCCGACAATAATCAGCGCAGCGCCTCCCGGAGACAGGTAGCTTCCGAAAGGCTGAGTGTTTATGATATACTGCATCAGCGCATGGTCAATAAAAGATAAATAAAGAAAGACGAAAAGTGAAAAAATCACCGAAGCCGTGATTGCCGTCATAAATCCGAGCATCATTCCCGACAAATACTCCAGCTTACCCTGGTTGTCTCTTCTTCGCACAAGAAGCATATAACGGATGCCGATTAGCAGGATAAAGAAATTAACAAACCGCAGCTCGACGATGGTGACCAGGTTTAAAAACTTCATCAGCAGGAAAAATACAATCAGACCAAGGGCGGTAAAGCAGGCCACTTTGTAAAAACTGGTGGCATGCGATTGGTTTTCCACAACGTTTATTTGGGTATCCATTTGGAATGGTGTTTAAATAGGAAAGACAAGTTAAACAAAACAATGCTTACCTTGAACCCTAACAAAAATCATTCCTTTGAAGGATAACGCGCAAATTGTAATTGCTGGAGCCGGACCGGCCGGATTATCGGCATCCATTCAGCTGAGTAGGGATAAAATTCATCACATTCTGCTTGAAAAGGGGGATTTTCCCAAAGACAAGATTTGCGGCGATGCATTAAGCGGTAAGGTGCTGGATATCATGAAGAAGCTGGATACGGGAATGGCTGAACGTTTTTATTCACGCCGGGAAACGGCCCTCGGCAGTTACGGCGTCAAATTCGTTTCTCCGGCGGGAATCAGCCTGGATGTGCCGTTTAAAAATGATCTTTCGAAGTTAACGCAGGCTCCGGGTTTCATTAGTAAGCGAACAGATTTTGATCAGTTTCTGTTCGAAGAGCTGAACTTTCAATACTGCGACTTCAGGCCAAACACTTCCTTGAAATCCATCCGCAGGGAAGCTGGCGGTTTGGTTTTGCAATGCATGAAGGAATCTTCGTATGAGGATCTCGCCTGCGATATGCTGATCGGCGCGGAAGGAGACCGGTCGGTTGCGGCTCGCCAGTTGGGGATGTACGAAAAAGATTTAAAGCACTACTGCGCCGGTATCCGCTGTTATTACACGAATGTAACCGGCATGCATGGAAATAATTTTATTGAGCTGCATTTCATCAAAGACATCCTGCCTGGTTATTTCTGGATATTTCCGTTACCGGGCAACCAGGCCAATGTAGGAATTGGAATACGGAGTGATATCGTCAGCGAAAGAAAAATCAACCTGCGTGAAAAATTCAACCGGATCATCCAATCGCATCCGGAAATCAGTAAGCGGTTTCAAGGCGCAGAGGCCCTGGAAGAACCGAAAGGATGGGGATTGCCGCTGGGATCGAAAAGAAGACAACTTTCCGGCAATAACTTCCTCCTCACCGGAGATGCCGCCTCGCTGATCGATCCATTTACCGGGGAAGGTATTGGCAATGCCATGTTAAGCGGCATGACTGCCGCTCTCAGCGCCAGGGAAGCCATTGCGCAGTACCGCTTTGACGAAAGTTTTCTTCGTCAATACAATGATGAGATTTACAGGAAACTGGGTCCTGAATTAAAACTCAGCAATTCGCTGCAGAAATTATCCAACCATGCATGGCTGTTTGATTTCGTCGTAAGGAAGGCGGTAAAAAACAAAACCCTCCAGGAAACCATCACGTCGATGTTTGACGACACGGGTGTCAGGTCCAAACTGAAAAATCCGCTTTTTTACTTTCGCCTGATGTTTAATTGAGAACAGAAGATAGTAGATAGTAGATAGTAGATAGAAGGCGGAGGACAGAAGACAGAGGATCTGAACTCTTGAACTCCTCAACTTTTGAACTCCTGAACTCCTGAACTATTTAGCTTTCGTTTCTTCTGAATATTTTTTGTTCATTCCTTCGATCACCGATTCGGTAATATCCAGGCTGTCGTTAGCCAGCAGGATGCCGCCGCCTTTCTGGTAGCCAAGAATAAACTGGTAGTTTTTATCCTTGTTATACTCCTTCAGGTAATTTGAAAGGTTTTTAAAGAGTTGTTCGTTGATGGCGTCCTGCTCTTCATCCAGTTTCGATAGCATCGATTTTTCTTTTTGCACCAGCTGTTGCTGACGCATAACCAGTTGTTCTTCGGTTTTCTGACGCTGATCTTCCGTCATCATGGCGCCATGCTGGCGGTAGCTTTCCGCATCGCTTTGGAGACGTTCTCCTTCGGCCTGGAGTTCAGCGGTAATCCTTTTATGCCGTGCTTCCAGGCCTTCTTTTTTGACTTTCAGGTAGGCGTAGTTATCCAGGAGGGAATCGGAATTGAGGTAAACAATATTGGAGGCTTTTACTTCATATACTTTTGACGGCTTTGTTGATTCGGCAGGCGTACCGGATGCAGCGTTTGGCGGGCTGTTAAAATGCAGGTAATAAAGTACCCCTACGGCAATAAATAAAATGGAAATCAGGACAAGATTCAGGTTTTTCATTGACTTTTTGGTTTGGGCCAAAAGTACTCTAAAAGACCTTCTCGCAAGTATTTTTAATATTTTTGCATTGGCTTGATTCTTGTTTACTTCGGCAATTGCTGTCGGATTATGGTAGCAAATACCTGGCAATGACACCTGTCTCAACTAAAATCCATGAATAAATCCCTGAAATTCTTTCTGGTAGCAGCCCTGATGCTACCTTTTTTTGCCGCCGTTGCACAAGCACCGAAATCTGCCCTGGCACCTGCATCTAAATCTACACCCCCGGCTAAAGCAACGGCAGTGGAAGGCCTTGAAATAGGCAACAAAGCGCCGGAAATAAAGCTAGCGAATCCCAGCGGTGTTCCTGTTTCGCTTTCCTCTTTGCGCGGAAAGGTTGTACTGATCGATTTCTGGGCCAGCTGGTGCAGGCCTTGCCGCATGGAAAATCCCAATGTCGTTCAGGCCTACAATAAATATAAGGCTGCCAATTTTGGCAAGAAAGCCAAAGGCTTTACGGTATACAGCATTTCGCTGGATAAGGCAAAGGAGAATTGGGTACAGGCAATCAAACAGGATGGTTTGGAATGGCCGTATCATGTCAGTGATTTGAAATGGTGGTATGGAGAAACGACACAGAAGTATAATGTGCAAGGCATTCCAACCAACTGGCTGATCAATGAAAAAGGAATTATTGTAGGTAAAAACCTACGGGGAGAAGCGCTCGACCAGGCCCTGAAAAGCCTCGTAAAAAAGTAAAAAATAGTCATACCTTTGCAGGAGAACAGAAGGACGTTAGTTCTTCTGTTTTTTTGTTTAAAGGCTGACAATTTGACCCAAATCCACTCCTTGGCAAAATACTTGAGATGAAAAAAGACATGAATTTTGGCTCTTATTTTAAGAAAAAAGGCAAATCTCAGGTTCATGAAAGTAATGAAGAAAAAGAAACGGGTATGAATAAGAAAAATGAAAATGTAACGGAGGACCAGGCTGAACAAACCCTCCATGACCAGGATACCAGCACCGGCATTTCTGATGGCGCAGAGGCAGTATTGCAGGATGCCGAATCTGCCGAGTTGGACAGGGTGGCAAAACTGGAAGTTGAACTAGCAGAAAGCAAGGACAAATATTTAAGGTTGTTGTCCGAATTCGATAATTACAAAAAACGTGTCGCACGCGAACGCATTGACCTGGTAAAAATGGCCGGCGCCGATATCCTGCTTTCGGTCTTACCCGTGTTGGATGATTTTGAAAGGGCGATTAAAGCCATGACGGACGAAGAAAAATCTGCGCAGTCCGGCGTCATGCTGATATTTAATAAGCTAAAGAATATCCTGGAGAGTAAGGGAGTGAAGGCCATGGATTCCGTGGGCAAGGTTTTCGATTCAGACCTGCATGATGCTATTACCAATGTACCTGCGCCTTCAGAAGACCTGAAAGGCAAGGTGGTTGACGAAATTGAAAAGGGATATTACCTGCAGGATAAAGTGATCCGTCACGCGAAAGTGATTGTGGGCAACTAAATCGGTTCGTAGGGAAAGGTAATTCCAACCAGGATACTGAATAACGAATTGTAATTAATTATTAAATCACCCGGTTCGCGGTGGGCTTATCGGTTTTGCAAATGAGTAAAAGAGACTATTATGAAATACTTGGTGTGACGCGGAATACTCCGGAAGCAGATATTAAAAAGGCTTACCGGCAGATGGCGTTGAAGTACCATCCGGATAAAAACCCGGATAACAAGGAAGCCGAAGAAAAATTTAAAGAGGCGGCCGAAGCGTACGAAGTGCTCAGCAACCCGGAAAAGAAACAGCGCTACGACCAGTTTGGTCACCAGGGTATGGGTGGCAACGGCGGCTTCAGCGGGGGTGGTAGCATGAGTATGGACGACATCTTTTCTCATTTCGGCGATGTCTTTGGCGGCCACAGTCCTTTCGAGAGTTTTTTTGGCGGCGGCGGAGGAGGTGCCCGGAGGCATGTAAATCGCGGTTCTAACCTGCGCATTAAAGTGAAGCTCACGCTGGAAGAAATAGCGCACGGTGTAGAAAAGAAAATAAAGGTAAACAAACATGTGGCCTGCTCGGTCTGCAAAGGCAGCGGCGCGCAGGACAGCAGTTCCTTCCGTACCTGCTCAACCTGCCAGGGCAGCGGCCAGGTGCATCGCGTCACCAGTACTTTTATCGGGCAGATGCGGACGACTTCTACGTGTCCTACTTGCCAGGGTGAAGGCCAGGTCATTGCCAATAAATGCCGCAAGTGCAACGGATCCGGACTGGAACGTTCGGAGGAAGTGATCAGCATCAACATCCCCGCAGGCGTTGCGGAAGGCATGCAGTTAAGCGTAAGCGGAAGAGGCAATGCAGCCGAGCGCGGTGGGATACCGGGTGATCTGCTGGTCGTCATTGAAGAGGAACCGCACGCTCACCTGCAACGCGACGGCAACCAGTTGCTCTACGATTTATATATCAGTTTCCCGGAAGCTTCTGTAGGTACGGGGGTTGAGATCCCAACACTGGAAGGAAAGGCAAAGATTAAGATTGATCCCGGCACGCAGGCCGGAAAAGTGCTTCGCCTCAAGGGAAAAGGTTTGCCTTCCGTAAACGGTTACGGTCGCGGCGATTTGCTCGTCAACATCAATGTATGGACTCCACAAAATCTTTCCGCGGAAGAGAAAAAAGTGATGGAGCAGTTGCGCCAATCTCCCAATTTTAAACCCAACCCCGGAAAGGGCGACAAGAGTTTTTACGAAAAAATGAAGGAGTTTTTTCATTCATAGTCCGGAGGGCAGAAGGCAGAAGGCAGAGGACAGAGGACAGAGGACAGAAGGCAGAGCATAGAAGTCTAGCGTCCAGAGTCTAGCGTCCAGAGTCTAGCGTCCATCCTTCGCTAAAGCTTCTGATGGCAAAGCCAGCGTCCAGAGTCCAGCGTCCATCCTTCGCTAAAGCTTCGGATGGCAAAGCCAGAGTCCAGCGTCCAGAGTCATTCATCAAGATTAAGCTTTATCAATTTTTAGTGAAGTCATGGTAATGGAACCCATGACGGGTTTGTCATTGAAAAGGCTGACCTTTTCATTCTTTTCCTTTAATGCAAGCGTATACAACAAAGGCAGAAAATGATCGGGAGAAGGAATAGCCAGGTCAAACGCCTTGCCCTGTGACTTGTAAGAAATAAGTTGTTTATAATCGCCCCCCAGGATATATTCTTTCATCTTATGGCTGGCTTCCACCGCCCAGTCAAAACCGAAGTGAGGGTCATGCAATTTATTCCAGGCAACCATCCCCAAATTATGAACCATGTTGCCGCTTCCAACAATTAAGACTCCTTTTCTTCTCATCGATGCCAGCTCCTTCGCCAGGTCAAAATGATATTGCGGTGGCTGATTGTAGTCAAGGCTTAATTGCAGCACAGGCACATCGGCGGCCGGGTACAAGTGCTTAATCACGCTCCATGCGCCATGGTCAAGTCCCCAGCTTTCATCGAGTCCGACTTTTGTTTTTTGTATGGACGAACTGATTTCTTTCGCAGCGGAAGGGCTTCCCGGCGCCGGATACTGTACATCGAATAAGGCCTGGGGGAAGCCGCCGAAGTCATGAATAGTGCGGGGTCTTTCCATGGCAGTTACAAAAGTGCCGGGGGTTTCCCAATGAGCCGAAATACACAGGATGATTTTTGGACGAGGCAAGGTTTTTCCCACCGCTTTCCAGCCGCGTGAGAATTCATTGTCTTCAATGGCATTCATCGGGCTGCCATGGCCGAGAAACAGTACGGGCATGAGCTCGGATGCCGGCAAAGGGTCTGTAAGCTGATGCAGTGCTTGTAATTTCATAGCGCTTGCGGTTAAGGGTAGCAGGGCCAACGTTTTTAAAAATTTACTTCTTTTCATCGCCGGTATCGTTTGAGCCTGGTTTGTTTTGGAAGTAAGTCAACGCCCCGCTTGGACATTTTCCCACCTGTTTAATGATTTGTTCAGAATCGGCGCCCTCCGGAGTTATCCAACGTTTTTTCTTGTAGTCAAAAACCTGGGGCAATTGGCTCCAGCACCTTCCCGAATGTTGGCAGTATTCCGGTTTCCAGACGACCGTAATTTCGCTGTTTGAATAATGGATTTTCTTTTCAGTGGGATGATCATGCATGACAAAGGTCCGCACTTTCGCCGATCCTTCCAGTATTTTTGATATTGGACAATGACCGGCAATTTCCTGCAGCCTCTTTTTCTTGTCTTCGTCCAGGCCGGCAGGAAAACGAATGTCACGATCAATGGTAGTCACGGTATTCCCATTTTTTACGTCCTGGTACACATTCGCACTCACGGAAATTTCGCCGATATCCCAGCCTTTTCTTTCAATGTACATGCGAAGTGTAATCAAGGTACAGGAAACCAGGGAGGCGAGAAGGAGCGAATGTGGATCAGGACCGCTGTCGGTACCGCCCGATGAAACGGGTTCGTCGGCATTAAGAACTCCGTTTCGCCAATGCATCGTACACCGGTACTTTTGTGTGTTCGTCCCTTGAAGAGGATTTTCAAATTTATATTTCATTTTTCCTGTTCGAGACGTTTGTGTGCATCGGCAGCTGGTACATTAGGTACAACAAAATTAATGACATAACCTTTCAAAGTTCCCGTAGTTTACTGAATTGTTTTTTTTCCTGCCATGGAAGTATCCGTGGCTGTGGCCGCACTGTCGGTAAAGAAGTTGACTGCATATCTTGGAATGGCTTTCCGCTGCGCCTGGTCTTCCGGGCGGGCATTGCTGACCTTCAGCTTATCCTGGGTCACGCCGCGGGAGATCATGTAGTTCGTTAAAGCGCTGTTACGAAGCTCCATTAGCTGCGCCACTTCGCCCTGCAGCTTTTCCGTGCCGCTGTATTGTACACATTTTGATTCCACGGAGGTGAGCCCGGCATGGCCTCCCAGTTTTTTGTCCAGCCATTGGTTGAAGAGGGAATCTTTTGCGGAAAAGGCCAGCACCTTATTATGTTCATCCGGAAGCAAGGTATCGGCTGAAAACCCCAGGTATTCCCTCTTCGCACGGAAGATGGCATGCTGCTCCATTTCATCTTCCTTGTTAATTACCTGGACAAAGGAAATGCCGACTTCCGGCTTTTCCATGACGACCTTGGCCAATTGATTCAGAATCCTGTCCTGGTCCGACGACAACCCTTTTTGCAAATACTGGAACTGTATCTCTTTGTAGTCGGCTTCATGCCCGCCGAAAGCATTGGCCATTAATTTGTACGGCGCCGTAGCCGCTTTGATGAGCAGGTTTGTTATGATCTGCCAGATCACCTTACCCAATTTATACTTGGGATCCTTCAGATCTCCTTCCACAGGTATATTCAGGTCAATATTGCCTTTCGGATCGCGGAGAATAGCTACGGCCAGCCTGACAGGCAGGTTGTAGAGTGGCTTGGATTTTACTTTTTCTCCGACACGGATCCGTTCAATGAGCAGGTGGTTCATGCTTTTCAGCTTGTAATCCAGGATGGAGGAGGAGTTTGTATAAGTCACGACACCGTCAAGAAAGGGCGTGGCAACATAGTACTTGGAATACGGATTGATATCGGAAATCAGCAGGTTTTTGATCGAGTAGTTGATGTCCATGTCGGAGTAACCCTGGGGATTCACACTGAGTGTTCCTTCGAGGACACCCGATGTATTCAGTCGGCTGGCCAGGCCGATCACGATACGTTCATTGTCCGAATTGAAATTGTCGGAACGAAGGCTCATCGAGTCCAGGTCGTACTGGAATTTTTCTTCAAGCGTATAATCAGTAAAAATGATATGCCCGGCAGTGAGCCGTAGCGAATCCACACGGTATTCTTTCAAAAGGTATTCTTTCGACAAGTCACGGATATAACCGGCCATCATTTGGAATATATTCGAATAGTCTTCCATGGGTGCCGCCGTGGTATCGGTAGCCTGCGCCGTCAGCAGGCGATCGAAATTGTACCCGTCTACATACATGCCAAACCGTATATAGGGTTCATCCAGGACCAGGGCCCTGAGGTTGTATATGCTTGCAGGAGTATTCAGAGAATCGACATTTACATAAAAGCGATGGAAGGAGGCCAGTTTTTCACCGGTCGTATCGACGATTGAAAAGTCATCAATGGCCAGCACTCCTTTCGAGGCAATATCGGTAGACCTGTCCATCCGTCCTGCCAGGAGCAGCCTCGAAGAAACAAATCCGTCCATGGATTGGACTTTCATATAATCCTTCAGGTAGGGCAGTAGCAGGCTGAGGCTGAGGCGATCTGTTTTCAAAAAGAGACCGTATGCCATTTGTGCCTGTTGCAGGTTCATATACGTGCTGATTCGTCCGCCGGTCTGTAGGCTGAAAGCGCAGAAGAGCCGGTACATCTTGTCGGTATAGGAAATTGGCGGGCCGCTGAGTGAAATGTCGGCAAGCGAAATGGAGGCGGCAGGTTTATAGTTCCGGTAATGAACGGCACCGGATTTCACGGAAAAGTGCTCAATGTAGAAAGGTGTCGGTTCAGCGGGAACTTTCGATGTATCCGGTCCGGCAAAGCGTTTCACCAGGTCGTCATAATTGAATTGATCGCCTCGCTGCGCAATCGTGATTTCCGGACCTGATACCCGGATCGTCTCCAGGTAGTATTTGCCGGCCAGCAGTTTGTTCAGGGAAAGGTTGCAGTAGAAGTCATCCACCCTGATAAAGACGCTGTCGCTGTTTTTTTCCATCATGTGGAAACCTTCCATGTGGAGGCTGCCGCCGAAAATATTCAGCCACAGGCTTTCTATCGTGATCTTCCGGCCTGTCCAGGCCACGCTGTTTTTCTCCACGACATATTTGGTGATCGGGGAGATGAAGAGAAAGACCAGGACAACGAGTGCCATGATCACAATACCTATTATGAAAAACACCCGCTTCATGCGACCGGGTTTTATGTTTTGTTGATGATAATCCGGGTCGGTGTTGGTGCTTCTACGCGGCTTGCATCAAATGCCTTCTTTACTTCTTCCTGTACGCCGAAAAATACGTCCCAGTAATGTTCCTGCAAGGCATAGGGACGAATAGCCAGGGTAATCATGCCGTCGCCCACTTTCAGCACATTTACACTGGGAGCGGGATCCTTCAGCACTTTGTTATTTGCCTGCATGGCCTGCATGGCCACTTCCCTCACTTTGTCAAGGGTATTGCCGGGAGCCACAGCCATCGTAATATCCACACGTAAAGTGCCATGCTTGCTGTAGTTGACAATGGTGTTATTGCTGACGGCTCCGTTGGCAAGGATGACCGTTTTGTTTTCAGGAGTCAGCAGGATCGTATTGAAGATCTGGATTTCCTGGACCACGCCTGTCTGGCCCTGCGATTCAACCAGGTCGCCAACTTTAAATGGCTTGAAGACAAGGAGCAAAACGCCGCCGGCGAAATTGGCCAGCGATCCCTGCAAGGCTAAACCTACGGCTAATCCCAGGGCTCCGATGACGGCCACAAAGGAAGTAGTTTGCAATCCAAGCATACCGGCAACGGTGACCAATAAAAGGACTTTCAACCCAACGCCAACCATGCTGGCAAGAAAGGACTGGAGGGAAACGTCTACGTTTTTCCGGTGCAGCGATTTCGTGATCAAACGGGCAATCCAGTTAATTACAATTAATCCCGCTACGAAAACGAGGAGGGCGGCAACGATGCGCGGTCCGTATGTGATAAACCAGTTGATGACCTGGTCTGAAAGGCTCGTAACTTTTTCCATAGATTTTTGTTTTTATGTGTTACACAAATATAAGCAAAGAAGTCGGGAGTCGCCGGAGAAGAACTTTACTCATCTCCGAATCAACTAATCTTCAAATCTCCAAATCATCAAATCCTTTTCTATTTTTGACGTTCAGAATTAGACGTATGAGCGAAATTTTAACCATTGAACACATCACCAAGCAATATGCCGCCCATCGCGCGCTGGACGATGTAAGTATGAGCATTCCTGCAGGCAGTATTTTTGGATTGCTGGGTCCTAACGGTGCGGGAAAAACCTCGCTCATACGGATTGTGACCCAGATAACGGCGCCGGATAGCGGCAAGATCCTTTTTAAAGGAAACCCGCTGACCGGCGAACATATCCGTCATATGGGATACCTGCCGGAAGAAAGGGGCTTATATAAGAAGATGGAGGTCGGTGAACAGGCATTATACCTTGGCCAGCTGAAAGGCTTATCCAGGTCTGAAGCCATGAAGCGGCTTAAGTTCTGGTTTACGAAGTTTGAAATGGAAAACTGGTGGAAGAAAAAAGTTGAAGAATTGAGCAAGGGCATGCAGCAAAAGGTACAGTTTATCACCACCATCCTGCATGAGCCCGATTTCCTGATTCTCGACGAGCCATTTACAGGATTTGATCCCATCAATGCGGAGATGGTAAAGAACGAACTTCTTGAACTCAGCAAAAAGGGCGCCACCATCGTCCTGTCTACACACCGGATGGAATCCGTGGAAGAGCTTTGTTCGCACATTGCCTTAATAAACCAGAGTAAGAAGATCCTTGACGGATCGGTGAAGGACATCCGCAGGCAAAGCAAATCGAACAGCTGGGAAGTGCATTATACCGGTAATAAAATTGCCTTTACGAATGCCCTCTGGTCGGGCTTTGAATTGCTGGACCTTTCTGAGGATCACGACCACAACGTGGCGCGGGTTAAAATGATTGGCAGCAATACCCCAAACGACCTTCTGCAATCCCTGATTTCCCAGGTGCAGATCCTTGGATTAAAGGAAATCATTCCCAGCATGAACGATATCTTCATTCAAACGGTGAATGCAAGCGAGCTGGTAGCTGGGAGTCAGGTGTTGTGAGTAGTGAGTAGGGAGAAAGAAGATAGAAGATAGAAGATAGTAGATAGAAGATAGAAGATAGTAGATAGAAGAGAGAAGTTAAGAAGTGTAAGACTTGGGTCTTGGGTCCTGTATGTAGTTTCTAGTGTCCAGTGTCCAGTGTCCAGTGTCCAATGTCCAGTGTTCAGTGTCCAGTGTCCAATGTCCAGTGTCCAGTGTCCAGTGTCCAATGTCCAATTTCCAATTTCCAATGTCCAGCGTCCAGAGTCTATACGGGATAGGTAACACATCAATACATCAAGTAAGCATCCAGAAGTTATGAGCAAAATCGCACTGATCATCCGCCGTGAATATGTGACACGGGTCCGTAAGAAGTCTTTTATTATTATGACCATCCTCGGCCCCCTTCTAATGGGTGGTATGATTGCCGGCGTGGCTTTTCTGAGCGCTGTCGACAATGAGCAGCGGAGGATCGTCGTGGTGGATGAAACGCATCTGTTTCATGAAAAATTCAAGAATGATGAAAACACCACCTTCCTGTATTTGGACGCACCCGTGGATTCTCTTCGCAGCAGAAGCAAGGAGGAGGGTTATTTCGGCATTCTCTTAATACCCGCCAGTGAAAAGGTGGATGCCCTGGAAAAAGCCGTCACATTGTATTCTGAAAAGCAACCGAGTTTCACACTGATCGAAAAAATCAAGTTTATTCTCGAAAAGGAGATCAATACAGCCAAGTATGCCGCCGCAGGCATCGACCCTGATAAACTGGAAAAGATCAAAACGGATGTGCGTGTCCAGACCCGCGATTTGCAAAACAATAAGACCAGCACTCCCCTTACAACGGTGGTAGGATTTGTCGGAGGGCTTTTGATCTACCTTTTTACATTCTTATACGGCGCACAGGTTATGCGTGGAGTCATGGAAGAAAAAATGAACCGTATTGTGGAAGTCATCATCTCGTCGGTAAAACCCATGCAGCTGATGATGGGGAAAATAATCGGAGTAGCCCTGGTTGGATTAACCCAGTTTTTACTTTGGGTGATTCTTACAACCAGCATTTATTCATTGGTGATGTCGGTGGCATTGGACCCGGATAAAAGCCAAATGGAACAGCTCATGAAAATGCGTACCGGTCAATCGTCGATGGAAGGAATGTCACGGACAGAAATGACGCCGGCCCAGGAAATTTCCGAGGCCGTGAGCCAGATCAATTTTCCCCTCATGATCGGATCGTTTATATTTTTCTTCCTGGGCGGTTACTTGCTCTATGCGGCCTTGTTCGCCGCCATCGGTTCGGCCGTAGATTCTGAAACCGATACCCAGCAATTTATGCTTCCGGTGACGATCCCGTTAATCCTTGCCTACGTAGCCTCGGCTAATGTGATCCAGAATCCCGATGGACCTGTTGGTTTCTGGTTTTCCATGATCCCATTCACTTCACCTATTGTGATGATGGTCAGGCTTCCTTTCGGCGTTCCCTGGATCCAGCTGGCTGCCAGCATGGTATTCCTTATCCTGGGTTTCCTGGGTACCACCTGGCTGGCGGCCAGAATTTACCGTGTTGGAATATTGATGTATGGAAAAAAGGTGAGCTACCGGGAACTCGGGAAATGGATACGGTATAAGAATTAGCCAATGAGTTAATTAGCCAATTAGCCAATTAGCCAATTAGCTGATTAGCAGGTTAGCTGATGAGTTAATTAGCTAATTTGTCAGCAAATCTCCGGGTTCTCCTCCTGCAGGTCTCTCTTGCTTCTGTCTC
>Ga0315912_10001330_pt1 | contig 31175 bp, 33 predicted proteins | sample VfabasoilMG_FD_204469 | JGI IMG/M metagenome (GOLD analysis project Ga0315912, IMG submission 204469) | Garden soil microbial communities collected in Santa Monica, California, United States - V. faba soil | ecosystem: Environmental > Terrestrial > Soil > Garden | place: USA: California...
CCGGCGCCACGACCGTGGGCCTGGGGACTGCTCTTTTCTACGATCCGCTTCTGTGCCGCAAGATCAACGCGGGCGTGGCGGACTATCTCAAGGCTAACAACTTGCGATCTGTCAGCGAGCTGACAGGCTCGCTGCGCACGGACTGACGAGACCTTCAGCCCGTACGCAGCGAGAATCGAACTATCACTCCTTGCCTCGACGCATCGCCGAATAGCGCCAGATGATGGCGGCGGCGGCGAGCACGCCCACGACGACCAGAACGATGTCGGAGGTGTAGTCGTACGTCGATCCCTGGACCACGATCTCCGGGTACTTGGTGCTCTGAACAACTATCTCTTGCATGTTTCCTCTCTTCTCCGGACTTGAAGATTTGTCCGGACCCTTGTGGGGCAAAGAATGGAACAAGCTCGGGACACTGGAAACAAAGGCGTTTCCGATTCGCGACGGCAATCACGTGCCCCTTCAGTTATGTAACGCCTCGCGCCGACTCCTGTGAAACAAGCGGGAAAACTGCTTGAACGATAGCGCTAACAAAGTTGGCGCCTGCCACAGTGGCGAGTGTGAACCGGTCGTGTCGGACGGAGTATCCGGACAGATACGCAGGGGTGCCGGAGAGGGGTGTCAGGAAGGGTGTGGCCGGCGTTTCGGCGTTGCGACCGATACCCGGCTTTCTCGAGATGACGGAAAGCGCAATGCCGAAATGCCGGCCTGACACCGTCTTCGTTTGGCGCTTGCCTCGGCCCTAAGGCAGCGACTCGTCGTCCGACATGCCCAGCTCTTTCAGCTTGCGGGTCAGGGTGTTGCGACCCCAGCCGAGTACCCGGGCGGCTTCCTGGCGGTGTCCATGCGTGCGGTTCAGGGCCACGCGGATCAGGACGCGCTCGAACTCCGGCAGCGCCTGGTCGAGCCAGGCGACGGTGCCGTCGTAGGGCTGTGCCTTGGCCCACAGCGTCAGCGCGGCGGCCCAGTCGGTCTGCGCCGCCGGCGTCACGATGTGCATCTCGGACGGCAGGTCCTGCAGCTGGATCTCACTACCCGGCGCCAGCGCCGTGAGCCGCCGGCAGAGATTCACCAGCTCGCGCACGTTGCCCGGCCAGCGATAGGCCTGCAGGCGCTCGAGCGTGATCGGCGCCAGGATCTTGGTTTCGGTTCCGAGCTCCGCCGCCGCCTGCCGCAGGTAGTGCATCAGCAGGTCGGGAACGTCTTCGGTGCGTGAACGCAGCGGGGGTAGTTCGATGCGGATGACGTTGAGGCGGTGATACAGGTCCTCGCGGAAGATGCCGCGTTCGACGCGCTCCTCGAGGTTCTGGTGCGTGGCGGCAATGACGCGCACGTCCACCTTGATCGGGGTCTGGCCACCGACGCGGTAGAACTCGCCCTCGGCCAGCACGCGCAGCAGGCGCGTCTGCAGCGGCGTCGACATGTCACCGATTTCGTCGAGGAACAGCGTGCCGCCGTTGGCCTGCTCGAAGCGGCCGCGACGCTGGGCGTCGGCGCCGGTGAATGAACCCTTCTCGTGCCCGAACAGCTCGGACTCGAGTAGTTCGGCGGGGATGGCGGAGGTATTCAACGCCACGAAGGGTTTCGCCTGGCGCGGGCTGTGTTCGTGCAGCGCTCGCGCCACCAGTTCCTTGCCGGTACCCGATTCGCCGGTGATCAGCACGGCCACGCTGGAACGCGACAGGCGGCCGATGGCGCGGAACACCTGCTGCATGGCCGGGGCCTTGCCCAGCAACTCCGGAATCTCCGGCGTCTGCTGCGGAGTCTCGTCGCCGCGGCGCGCGGTCTGGCCCGCGCGGCGCACCAGCTCCACGGCCTGGTCGATGTCGAAGGGCTTGGGCAGGTATTCGAACGCGCCGCCTTCGTAGGCCGACACCGCGCTCGGCAGGTCCGAGTGCGCCGTCATCACGATCACCGGCAGCGTCGGGTGCGCGCTGCGCACCTCGCGCAGCAGGTCAATGCCCGAGCTGCCGGGCATGCGGATGTCGGTGAGCAGCACGTCCGGCGCATCATTGCGCAGCGCCGCCAACGCCGGCTCCGCGGCGTCGAAGGCACGCGGAGTCATGCCGCTGGCGCGCAGCGCGCGCTCCAGCACCCAGCGGATCGAGGCGTCGTCTTCCACGAGCCACACTCTCAGGGCTGACTGATTGGCAGAGGACGTAGGGGCGTTGTGCATATAGGTGGGATCGACGCTCATGCGTTCTCCGGTAGGGGCAGCAGGATGGTGAACACCGTGCGCCCGGGTTTGCTTTCGAATTCGATGAGGCCGCCGTGCCGCGTCACGAGGTCCTGCGACACCGCCAGGCCCAGGCCCGTGCCATTGGCGCGGCCGGTCACCAGCGGGAAAAAGATGGTATCGGCGAGCTCCGGCGGCACGCCGGGGCCGTTGTCTTCCACCTGCAGACTCGCGGCCAGCTTGTGACGCGTGGTTCCGATGTTCACGTTGGCGGCGATGCGCGTGCGGATCACGATGCGACCGCGCTCTCCCACTGCCAGCAACGCATTGCGTCCGACATTGAGCAGCGCCTGGATGATCTGGTTGGCATCGACCTCCGCATTCGGCAGGCTGGGATCGTAGTCACGCTCCACCAGCACGCCGCCGCGCGCTTCACTGCGCAGCAGGCGGTAAACGTGTTCGCAGAGTTCGTGCACGTTGATCAGCGCCTTCTGCGGCGCACGCGCCGGTCCGATCATCGAGTCCACCAGCGCGGTCAGGCGATCGGCCTCGCTGATGATGACGCCGGTGTATTCGCGCAGGTGTTCGTGCAGTTCGCGCTCCAGCAGCTGCGCCGCGCCGCGCAGGCCGCCGAGCGGATTCTTGATCTCGTGTGCCAGCTGCCGAACCATCTGGCGGCTGGAATCGAGGCGCGCGATCAGTTCGTTCTCGCGCGTGATGCGCTGGCGCTGCGTGGCGTCGGAGATTTCAACCAGCAGGTACTTGCGCTCGAACTCGCTGTCGAGCGGCGTCATCGTCACGTCGATGACGCGATGCTCGCGGCCCAGCGGACCCGTCTGCACGGCCATCTCGCGTTCGGACAGCGTTTCGCCGGTCTCGAGCGCGCGGCGCATGAGCGCGCTCAGCGAATCGGCTTCGAGCACCAGCGAGAGAAAGGGTTTGCCTCGCGCCTGGTTGACGCTGACGGCGAGCAGGTCCTGCGCCGCGACGTTGGCGTAGACCACGCAAAGATCGGAATCGAGCACCACGATGCCCGTGGTGAGCGCGCCGATGAGATCGGCCGGCTCGAAGTGGGCGATGGCGGATGGCAGGAAGCGTTCAACTGCCATGTGCGCCTCCCGCCCGGGGAGCTGTCAGTGCGGCGTCGGCCTCGGCGGCCGCGGACGCGGCGGCGGAGCCGCACGCTGCGGCGAATTCAGGGTGGCGCGTTGCACGTGAAAGGTGGTGCTGGCCGAGCACATCGACTGGCCAGAGGAATCCCGTATCTCGGCATTCACCGAGTGGCTGCCGCGTTCCGGTTGCGGAACCAGCACGCTGAGCTCGCCGCTGCCGAGTCGCGTTCCGTCCATGGTCAGATTCACCACGTCGCTGATCCGCACGGGCGGCGAAACCGCGAACGTGACCGTCACCGACTCGGGATTCTGGAACGAGGTGTCGTCGGCCGGTCGCAGCGTGCAGCTGGTGTACTGGAAATTCGCCGCGGCATCGAGCGACTGCATTTCCTGGGGACGCGTGGAATCCGAAGTTGGCGACGGCGTATAGGTCTGTGCCGACTCCAGCACGACCTGCTTCCCTCCGGGGAGCGGCCGGTCGGAATAGGTCTTCGTACCGTCCTTCTCTGTCCGCACGTACGTGTCCGCGAGCACGGCCGAAGCCGTGGCCAGGGACGCCAGGAACAAGACCAGGGTGGCGCGCGTCATGGGTCGGGAGCATAGCCCCTTCGCCTGAATCCAGCCAAAACGCGGGCCACAAATGCGACCGGCGGCGGCTTTTCACCGCCGCCGGCCCGTTTTCGATCAAAGCGACGGCGGGAATGCCGGCGGGTGCATTCGTCGGGACCTTGCCCGATGTGCCTGCTCCCGTGGCATTTCGCCGTCTCACGCTACCTCAGCAGCTGTAGTACAGATCGAGCTCGATCGGGTGAGTGCTCATGCGGAAGCGCGTAACTTCCTGCATCTTCAGTCCGATGTAAGCGTCGATCACGTCGTTGGTGAACACACCGCCCCGGGTCAGGAACTCGCGGTCCTTGTCGAGGTGCTCCAGTGCCATGTCCAGCGAATGGCACACCTGCGGAATGTGCTTTTCCTCCTCCGGCTCGAGGTCGTAGAGATCCTTGTCCGCCGGATCGCCGGGGTGGATCTTGTTCTGGATGCCGTCGAGGCCGGCCATCATCATGGCCGCGAACGCGAAGTACGGATTCGCCGAGGAGTCCGGGAAGCGCACTTCGATGCGGCGCGCCTTCGGGTTGGACACCCACGGAATGCGGATCGAAGCCGAACGGTTGCGGGCCGAGTACGCCAGCATCACCGGCGCTTCGAAGCCCGGCACCAGGCGCTTGTAGCTGTTGGTGCCCGGGTTCGTGAACGCGTTGATGGCCTTGGCGTGCTTGATGATGCCGCCGATGTAGTAGAGCGCGGTGTCCGAGAGACCACCGTACTTGTCACCGGCGAACAGCGCCTTGCCGTCCTTTTGCAGCGACTGGTGCACGTGCATGCCCGAGCCGTTGTCGCCGACCAGGGGCTTCGGCATGAACGTCGCCGTCTTGCCGTAGCTGTGCGCCACGTTGTGGATGGCGTACTTGAGGATCTGCACTTCGTCGGCCTTCTTCACGAGGCCGCCGGCACCCACACCGATTTCGCACTGGCCACCCGTGGCCACTTCGTGGTGATGCACTTCGACCTTCATGCCCATCTCGACCAGCGCGTCGCACATGGCCGAACGGATGTCCTGGAAAGCGTCGACCGGCGGAACCGGGAAGTAGCCGCCCTTGATGCCGGGGCGATGGCCCTTGTTGCCGTCCGGGTAGGCGGTGTTGCTGTTCCAGGCGCCTTGTCCCGAGTCGATCTCGTACGAGGTGCCGTTCATGCCGCTGTTCCAGCGCACGCTGTCGAAGATGAAGAATTCGTTTTCAGGTCCGAACAACGCGCCGTCGGCGATGCCCGTGGACTTGAGGTAGGCCTCGGCACGCTTGCCGAGCGAGCGCGGATCGCGCTCGTAGCCCTGCATGGTGGCGGGCTCGATGATGTCGCAGCGGATGTTGACCGTGGTCTGCTCGAAGAACGGGTCGATCACCGCAGTGGTCGGATCAAGCGCCAGGATCATGTCCGACTCATTGATGCCCTTCCAACCCGCGATGGACGAGCCGTCGAACATCTTGCCGTCGCGAAACAGTTCTTCATCGACCAGGTTCGCGGGAATCGTGACGTGTTGTTCTTTGCCGCGAGTGTCGGTGAAACGGAGATCCGCGTACTTGACCTCCTTGTCCTTGATCAACTTGATTACATCTGCCGGTTTCATTTTTTAGGATCCTCTGGAAGGGTTTGAGCCTCGGTCTCAATGCATTCGCTGTGCCATTCGCGGAATCCTCATTGAATCAATGAGTTATCGGATTCCTCGGCGCGCTCTCGCACTTTTTTGGTGCGAGGGCGGCGATTCTGCGCTATCTCGGGCCTGATTTGTGCCCCACATTGAATGGGCGCACCGCCGTGGAGCATGTAAAAGTATCCATATGGATTATTCAAGGGTATAGTCCATATATGAACTTTCGGAGACAGACATGCGCATGAACGTCGCCAATGCGGTGCGGCACCGGAATTCGGGACAGTCGGAATTCGCGTCGGCCGGCGGGGCCGGTCTTCGGGCCTTCGCCAACATCGCCGAGCGCTGGGGCCTGACCATCGCCGACCAGCTGAAGTTGTTAGGCATCGGCTCGCGGTCCACCTACTTCAAGTGGCGGCGCGAGCACGAACCCCGGCTGCCGCAGGACACGCTCGAGCGGCTGTCTTACCTGCTGGGCATCTACAAGGCGCTGCAGATCCTGCTGCCCGATGCCGCGGCCGCGGACGAATGGGTGCGCAAGCCGAATGCCGCGGCCCCTTTCGGCGGACGGTCGGCGCTCGATCGCATGCTCTCGGGCCAGGTCGCCGATCTTTACGTCGTGCGCCAGTACCTCGATGCGGAGCGCGGCTAGGCGCCGCTGAAACCAGTACCAGGGATGGTCGACACCTTGCACAACATGCGCGCGGTGCAGTTCGCGCCGTGCCACCGCATCATTGCCAGCCGCCTGCCCACCATCCACCTGTTCGAGCGGGTGGCGGATCCCGCGGATTGGGAAGCGCTGTACAAGCTGGAATCCATGACGAATCCGCGCATCCGCGACGAGATCGGCGAGCTGTCGCTGGTGCCGCTGGCGGATCGCGTCAGCGGACCCAACGCCTCGGTGATCATGGCGCCGTTCACGCATCTTTCGCCGCAGGGCACACGTTTCACCGACGGTGGCTTCGGCGCCTATTACGCCGCCGAGTCCATCGACACCGCCATCGCCGAAACCCGCTTCCATCGCGAAAACTTCCTGCGCGCCACCACCCAGCCGCCGATGGAAATCGAGATGCGTTGTTACGTGGCGGAGGTCGTCTGCGAACTGCACGATCTGCGCGGCCGGGGCAAGGACCTGCCCGGGGTCTACGATCCGGCCTCGTACGTGGAATCTCAGAAGCTGGGACGGAAGCTGCGCGACGCGGGCTCGAACGGCATCGCCTTCGACAGCGTGCGCCGCGCCGGCGGTGAATGCGTGGCCGTGTTCCGTCCCCGGCTGGTCCAGAACGTGCGCCAGGGCGTCCACCTGAGATACGCCTGGGACGGTCAGTCGATCGCCAATGTCTACGAAATGCGCGCCATCTTTGGTGCCGGCTAGGCGGCGCCCCTATACTGCGCGCCGGTCAAAAAGCCCTGTTTCCGATGCCCTCAAGCCCCGCTTCACCGCCCCCCGTGTCCCAGGAAAAGGGGACGCCTCCCCGCACCTTCCAGGACCTGATTTTCGCCCTGCAGAAATACTGGGCGGACCAGGGCTGCGTGATCCTGCAGCCCTATGACATGGAAATGGGTGCGGGTACTTTCCACACGGCCACGTTCCTGCGGGCCATCGGACCCGAACCCTGGTCCGCGGCCTACGTGCAGCCCTCGCGCCGCCCCACCGACGGCCGCTATGGCGACAACCCATTCCGCCTGCAGCACTACTACCAGTTCCAGGTGGTGATCAAACCTTCGCCGCTCCCGATCCTGGATCTTTATCTCGGGTCCCTGCGCGCGCTCGGCTTCGACACGCTGGTGCACGACGTGCGTTTCGTCGAAGACAACTGGGAATCCCCGACGCTGGGCGCCTGGGGACTGGGCTGGGAAGTCTGGCTCAACGGCATGGAAGTCACGCAGTTCACCTACTTCCAGCAGGTGGGCGGCCTCGACTGCCGGCCGGTCACGGGCGAGATCACTTATGGCCTGGAACGCCTCGCCATGTACCTGCAGGGCGTGGAAAGCATCTTCGACATCGTCTGGTCGGATGGCCCGTTCGGCAAAGTGACCTACCGCGACGTCTATCACCAGAACGAAGTCGAACAATCGAAGTACAACTTCGAAGTCGCGGACACCACGGTGCTGCTGCGTCGCTTCGACGAACACGAGGCCGAGTTCACGCGACTCATCGAGGCGAAGCTGGCGCTGCCCGCGTACGAGCAGGTGATGAAGGCCTCGCACACTTTCAACCTGCTGGACGCGCGCAAGGCGATTTCCGTCACCGAGCGGCAGCGCTACATCCTACGCGTGCGCACCATGGCGCGCGCCGTGGCGCAGGCTTATTACGAGAGCCGCGAAGCGCTGGGCTTTCCCATGCTCGCGACCAGCGGGTCCGTCCCGAAAGGGAGTCCCGCATGAGCGCCACGCGCGACTTCCTGGTCGAGCTCGGAACCGAAGAGCTGCCGCCGCTGGCGCTGCCGGAACTGCAACGAGCCTTCGCCGACGGCGTGCGCTCGGGTCTCGCCGAGGCCGGTCTGAAGCACGGCGAACTGGAATCGTTCGCCACGCCGCGCCGCCTCGCGGTGCTGGTGCGCGAACTCGTGGGCACGCAGTCCGCGCATGCCGTCCGGTTGAAGGGCCCGCCGGTCAGCGCGGCCTTCGGCAAGGATGGCGGCCCGACCACGGCGGCCCTCAAGTTCGCCGAGAAATGCGGCGTCGACGTGGGCGCCCTGACGCGCGTCACTGAGGGCAAGGGCGAATTCCTGTTCTTCGAGGGCAGCAAGGCCGGCCAAACTACCGCGAGCCTGTTGCCCGGCATCGTGCAGAAGTCGCTCGATGCGCTGCCGATTCCCAAGCGCATGCGCTGGGGTGCGTCCGAGGCCGAGTTCGTGCGGCCGGTCCACTGGCTGGTCATGTTGTTCGGCAACGAGGTGATACCGGCGCGCATCCTCGACACCGAGGCGGGACGCGACACGCGCGGCCACCGTTTCATGGGCTCGCGCGGCGCGCTGCCACTGGCGACACCGTCCGACTACTCGAAGCTGCTTTTCGATAATTCCGTGATAGCGGATTTCGGCGCACGCCGCGAACGCATCCGCGAACGGGTCGCGGCGGCCGGAGAAAAACTGCGCGGCCATGCGCTGATCGATGCGGGGCTTCTCGACGAAGTGACCGCGCTGGTCGAATGGCCCGACGCCGTGGCCGGCGATTTCGAACCGCGGTTTCTCGAGCTGCCGCGCGAGGTGCTGATCTCCACGCTGCAGGAGCATCAAAGATATTTTCCGGTCGAGACCCGCGACGGAAAACTGCTGCCGCACTTCATCACGGTGAGCAACATCCGCAGCCTGGACGCTTCCAAGGTACAGGCGGGCAATGAGCGCGTGGTGCGCCCACGCTTGTCGGACGCGGCTTTCTTCTGGAGCCAGGACCGCAAGCAGCCGTTGCTCTCGCGACTGGCCGCGCTCGACGCGGTCACCTTCCAGGCGAAGCTGGGTTCCATTGGCGACAAGGTGCGACGCGTGGCGGCATTCGCCGGGCAGATCGCGCAGCTGATCGATGCGGATCGCGAACAGGCCATCCGGGCCGCAAACCTCGCGAAGTGCGACCTGCTCACCTCCATGGTGGGTGAGTTCCCGGAGCTGCAGGGCATCATGGGTCGCTACTACGCCACCGCTGATGGCGAAAGCGCCGACGTCGCCGCGGCCATCGACGAGCACTACATGCCGCGTGGCGCCGGCGGCGAATTGCCTGCGACCGGCGCCGGTACCGCCGTCGCGCTTGCCGACAAGCTGGACACGCTGGCCGGAATTTTCGCCATCGGCCAGAAGCCCAGCGGCACCAAGGATCCCTTCGGCCTGCGTCGCGCCGCGATCGGTGCGCTGCGCATCCTGGTCGAAAAAAAGCTGGGCCTCGATCTGCGCGCGCTGGTCGCCAGCGCCGTCGAACAGCAGCCCGTGAAAAGCGCCACCGCCGCCACCGAACTGTGGGACTACCTGGTCGAGCGGCTGCGCGCCTATTTCATGGATGACGCGACCGCGATCACCACCGAGATGTTCGACGCGGTGCGCGCCAGCGATCCGGTGTCGCCGCTGGATTTCGGCGCACGCCTGAACGCGCTCAGCCGTTTTCTCGCGCTGCCCGAGGCCGCGAGCCTCACGGCGGCCAACAAGCGCATCTCCAACATCCTCAAGAAGGCTGAACCCGGTGCCGCGGGCACCGTCGACGTGACCGCGCTGCGTGAGCCGGCGGAAAAGGCCCTGCACGAGGCGCTGGCCGCGGTGCTGCCCGACATCGAGCGCACGCTCGGCAAGCGCGACTATGCCGCGGCGCTCGCGAAGCTCGCGACCCTGCGCCCCGTGGTCGACGCGTTCTTCGACGGCGTCATGGTGAACGCCGAGGATGCCGCCCTGCGGCGCAACCGCCTGGCGTTGCTCGCGCAGCTGCGCCAGCAGTTCGCGCGCATCGCGGATCTTTCGCTGCTGCCGGGCTGAAGCGGACTAACTACATGCAATGGCTGGCCTCCATCGTCTTCACGGTCTTCATGGCCGTGTGGACCATTCCATTCGCATTCGTCTACTGCATCGTGTGTCCGTTCCTGAACTTCCGCGGGCGGTTCTGGATGACCGGCATCATGACCTACCCGGTGTTCTTCGCGCTGCGCGTGCTCTGCGGACTGACCTACACCGTGGAGGGTCGCGAGAACCTGCCGAAGTCCGGCAACCACGTGATCTTCATGAAGCATTCGTCCACGTGGGAGACCTACGGAATCATGATCCTGTTCCCGCCGCTGGTGTGGGTCATGAAACGCGAGATCTACTGGATCCCGTTCGTGGGCTGGGGTTGCATGCTGGCGCGCTGCATCGCCATCGACCGCAAGGCCGGCACGGCGGCCGTGAACCAGGTGCTGAGCCAGGGCAAGGACCGCATGGAACGTTTCGGCGCCTGGGTGCTGGTGTTTCCGGAGGGCACGCGCATGGCGCCCGGCGAAACCCGCCGTTATGGATCGAGCGGAACTCTGTTAGCCGCGCAGCAGGGGTGCAAGATCGTGCCCGTGGCTCACAACTCCGGCTATTTCTGGCCGCGCCGCGGGCTGCTGAAGAAACGCGGCAACATCCGGGTGATCATCGGGCCACCCATCGATCCGGCCGGGCGCGACGCGCGCGAGGTCAACGAAGAGGTCCAGGCCTGGATCGAGCGTCACGTGGAAATTCCGGCGTCAGTGAAATGATGCGCGGGCGCGTGGACGGCATCGATGTACACGCCAGCGATGAGCCTGCTTCTTCCCGGGAAACGTCGGCCGTGAAGCGCCACGACCAGTACTGGCTGAGACTGCCCGCGACGGGACTGTGTTTCCTGGTGTTCGGGCTGGCCGCCATCTTCGTCGGCATCCTGGTGCTGCCGGTGATCCGGCTGCTGAGCTTCGAACGCAAGCGCAGCCGGCGCCTGGCGCGCGCGGTGGTAGCGGGCGGGCTGCGCGGCTTCGTGGCCTTCATGCGCGCCGTCGGCGTACTGCGTTATGTATTCGTCGGGCAGGAAAAACTCGGACGCCCGGGGCAGATCATCATCGCCAACCATCCGACGCTCATCGACGTGGTGTTCCTGCTCGGCTTCACGCCGGGAGCCACCTGCATCGTCAAGGCCGGACTGTTCCGCCACCTGATCACTCGGGGTGCCGTCAATGCCGCGGGCTACATTCCCAACGCGCCCACCGAGGAGATGATCCACACCGCCGAGGCGGCGCTGGCGGCGGGCGAAGTGCTGGTGATTTTCCCCGAGGGCACGCGCACCGTGCCCGGCCAGCCCATGCAGATGCAGCGGGGCGGCGCCAACGTGGCGCTGCGCGCGGCCCGCGTCCTGACGCCGGTTTTCATTACCTGTGATCCGCCGACGCTGTCCAAGAACCTGCCCTGGTACCGGATTCCACCGCGGCGGCCCACGTTCACGTTGCGCGCAGGCGACGACGTCGCGCTGGATGCCTACCGGGACCAGGCTTTGCCACTTGCGTCACGGCGTTTGAATTCCGACCTCGCAGACCTGTTCGCCGGCACAATTCCAGTGCGAGACTAGGCGCCATGAGGTCGCGCGAAGAAATATTCGAAACCGTCCGCACCGCGCTCATCGAGTTGTTCGAGCTGGATGGGCCGGCCATCGTGCCCGAGGCGCGGTTCAACGACGATCTGGAGATCGACAGCATCGACGCCGTCGACCTCATCGATCACCTGTCGCGAAATTTCGGCCGCAAGGTGAGCCCGCGCGATTTCCGCGCGGTTCGCACCGTCCAGGACCTCATCGACACGATAGACCGACTCCAGACGCAGTGAGTCTTCCGAACGTCACGGCGGTGATACCCGTGTACAACCACGAGCTGGCCGTGCCAGCGGTCGAGGCGGCGCTGCGCGCGCATGGCCTGCCCGTGGTGCTGGTGGACGACGGGTCGAACGAAACCTGCCGGCGAGCCCTCGAGGGCCTGGCGCGCGAGACCGGCGCGAAGCTGGTGCGCCTCGCGGTCAACGGCGGCAAGGGCGCCGCCGTCATCGCCGGGCTGCGCGAGGCACGCGCCCTGGGTTTCACGCACGCGCTGCAGGTGGACGCGGATGGCCAGCACGACCTGGCCGACGTGCCGCGTTTCCTGGCGGCGGCGCGCGCCGAACCCGGCGCCGTCATCTGCGGCCGGCCGGTGTTCGACGCGTCGATTCCGCGCATCCGCTTCGTCTCGCGTTACATCACGCACGTGCTGGTGTGGCTGCAGACCCTTTCCCTCACCCAGGTGCGCGATTCCATGTGCGGCTTCCGGCTGTACCCCGTGGAGACCGTGCTCGAGGTGGTGGACCGTGATGGCGTGGGCCGTCGCATGGACTTCGACGTGGAGCTGCTGGTGAAGCTGGTGTGGCGCGGCCGCACGCTGCGCTGGCTGGACACGCGCGTTTCCTACCCCGCGGACGGCATCTCGCACTTCCGCATGCTGTACGACAACCTGCGGCTCGCCGGCATGCACCTGCGGCTGGTCCTCGGCATGTTGTGGCGCGCGCCGCTGCTCATCTGGCGCCGCCTGAGGCGCAATCCCGTTCCGCAGCCGTAGAATCCGCGGGCCATGCGGAAACATTCGGCCATCAGCGCGCAGGTGACCTGCGAGGTTGCGTTCCACGACGTCGACCTCGCGCAGGTGGTCTGGCACGGCCATTACCTCAAGTACCTGGAAAACGCGCGCTGGGCGGTCATGGACCTGATCGGCTTCGGGCTGCGCGAAATGCTCGACTCCGGATTCCTGTGGCCGCTGGTGGACCTGCGCGTCAAGTACCTGCGCGCCGCGCGCTACGGCGATGCGCTGCGGGTGCGCGCCTCGCTGGTGGAATGGGAGCAGCGCCTGGTGCTCAACTACCTGGTGACCGACGCCGCCGATGGCGCCCGCGTGCTGCGTGGCCAGAGCGTGCAGGTGGCGGTGCGTCCCGACGACAAGGAGCTGCTGTTCGTGATGCCGCCCTGCCTCACCGATCGCGTGACCAACTACCTTGCGGCGCTCGACAACGCGCGGCAGCCCGACGGGGTGCCGGCATGAGCGGCGCGGTGCTGGTGACCGGCGCCAGCCGCGGCATCGGCCGCGCCATCGCGCTCCGGCTGGCGCGCGACGGCCACGACCTCGTGGTCCACTGCCACACGCGCCGCGATGCCGCCGAGGAAGTCGCCGCGCAGGCGCGCGCGCTGGGGCGCGCGGCGCGCTGCCTGCAGTTCGACGTCGCGCAGCGCGAGGCCGTGGCCGCGGCGCTGGCCGCCGACATCGAGGCGCACGGCGCCTACTACGGCGTGGTCTGCAATGCCGGCATCACGCGCGATGCCGCGTTCCCCGCCATGAGCGGCGAGGAATGGGACAGCGTGATCCGCACCAACCTCGACTCCTTCTACAACGTGCTGCAGCCCGTGATCATGCCCATGGTGCGGCGGCGCGCGCCCGGGCGCATCGTGACGCTGGCCTCGGTGTCCGGGATCATCGGCAACCGCGGGCAGGCTAACTACAGCGCCGCCAAGGGCGGCGTCATCGCGGCCACCAAGGCACTGGCCGTGGAACTGGCGAAACGCGAAATCACCGTGAACTGCGTGGCGCCCGGGCTCATCGCCACGGACATGGTCGACGCCAACACGCCGATGGAGCGCATCCTGGAGGCCATCCCCATGCAGCGCATCGGTACGGCCGATGAAGTGGCGGGCGTGGTGAGCTTCCTCATGTCACCCGACTCGGCGTACGTCACGCGCCAGGTGATCGCGGTCAACGGGGGACTGTGCTGATGCGCCGCGTGGTGGTCACCGGCATGGGCGGCATCACCGCCTTCGGCGATTCCTGGGAGCGGGTCGAGCAGGCGCTGCGCGCCGGGCGCAGCGGCGTGCGCTACATGAAAGAGTGGGATCGCTTCGAGGACATGGGCACGCGGCTCGGCGCGCCCTGCGATGACTTCCGCGTGCCGGAGAACTGGACCCGCAAGCAGTTGCGCGGCATGGGGCGGGTGTCGCAACTCGCGGTGCGCGCCGCGGAACTGGCGCTGGCGGATGCCGGCCTCGCGGGCAGCGAATGTCTGACCGACGGCAGCACCGGCGTGGCCTGCGGCTCGTGCATCGGCAGTACGCAGGATGTCGCGGACTTCGCGCGCCTGCTGATCGACGGCGACGGCTCGCGCGTCAACGCGAACTCCTACATCCGCATGATGCCGCACACCGCGGCGGCCAACGTCAGCATGTTCTTCGGACTCACCGGCCGGGTGATTCCCACCTCGAGTGCCTGCACCTCGGGCAGCCAGGCCATCGGTTACGCCTTCGAGGCCATCCAGAATGGACAACAGACGCGCATGCTGGCCGGCGGCGGCGAGGAACTGTGTCCGACCCAGGCCAAGGCCTTCGACACGCTGTACGCCACCAGCCAGCGCAACGCCGAACCGTCGCGCTCGCCGCGGCCCTACGACGCGGATCGCGATGGCCTGGTGGTGGGCGAAGGTGCCGGCATGCTGGTGCTCGAGGAACTCGCGGCGGCGCAGGCGCGCGGCGCGCGCATCCACGCCGAGATACTCGGTTACGCAACCAACAGCGATGGCGCGCATGCCACGCGCCCCGAGGAACGCACCATGCGCCTGGTCATGGAGAAGGCGTTGTCGAACGCGGGGCTCGAAGCCGGCGCCGTGGGATATGTGAACGGTCATGGCACGGCGACGCCGCAGGGTGACGTGGCCGAATCGCGGGCCACCAGCGGCGTATTCGGCGCGAACATGCCCATCAGCTCGCAGAAGAGCTTCCTCGGTCACACGCTCGGCGCCTGCGGCGCACTCGAGGCCTGGTTCAGTATCGAGATGATGAAGCGGCGCTGGTTCGCGCCCACGCTGAACCTCGAGACCATCGACACCGCCTGTGGTGCGCTCGACTACATCCGCGGCGCCGGCCGCGAACTTGACGTCGACGTGGTGATGTCCAACAACTTCGCCTTCGGCGGCATCAACACTTCGCTGGTTCTCAAACGCGGTCCATGAGCGCCGAGGGGACGGATGTCATCCTGTGGCGTGGCAGCACGCCCGTGGCACGCAGCGAGTTCCTGCGCGAGGCCGCCGCGCTGGCCGCGAAACTTCCGCCACCGCGGTACCTGGTCAACCTCTGCGAGCAGCGCGAGTGTTTCCTGCTGGCCTTCGCCGCGGCGGCGCTCGCGAATCGCACGCAATTGATGCCCGCCGCGCGCGGCAGTGCGGCGCTGGCCGAGCTCTCCGCCGCCCATCCCGACAGCTTCACGGTCACCGATGCCGACGTGATGCGCTGGCGGGAACCCGGCGACGCCGCGACCGTGCCTCAGCTACCAACCGGAGAGGCCGACCGGCTGGTACTCGTCGGTTTCACCTCGGGCAGCACGGGCCAGTCACAACCGCATGCCAAGCGCTGGCAGGCACTGAACGCCAGCGCGCGCCTGAACTCCGCGGCCATCCGCAGGGCACTCGGAATTTCCATCGCTGCGCCCGTGTCCATCGTCGGTACCGTGCCCGCCCATCACATGTACGGCATCGAGCTCACCGTGCTGCTGCCGCTGCTGAGCGGCATGAGCGTGCACGGCGAGCGACCGCTGTTTCCCGCGGACGTGGCGGCGGTGCTGGCGCAGCCTGCAAGGCCGCGAGTGCTGGTCAGCACGCCGGTGCACCTGCGCGCGCTGGCCGAATCCGGCATCACCATGCCCGGGCTGGATCTCATCGTCAGTGCCACGGCGCCGCTGGACCCCGGGCTGGCGCAACAGGTGGAGTCGCGCCTCGGCGCGCCGCTGCTCGAGATGTTCGGTTCCACCGAGACCTGCGTGTTCGGCACGCGCCGCACGGCGCTCGAATCGGAATGGAAGCTGTACGAAGGCGTCTCGCTGGAGCCGCTCACCGAAACCACGCGCGTCAGCGCGGACTGGTTCGAAAGGACGCAGCTGCTGCAGGACGTGCTGGAGCGACGCGGCCACTCGGGCTTCGTGCTGCTCGGGCGCAATTCCGACCTGGTGGAAGTCGCGGGCAAACGTGCCTCGCTGGCCGACATCACGCGGCGGCTGTGCGCCGTGCCCGGCGTCGAGGACGCCGTGGCCTTCCAGCCGGACTCCGCCGCGGCCGGCGTGGCCAATCGCGTGGCCGCCGTGGTCGTGAGCCGCGGGACCAGTGCGCGACAGATCGCGCATGCCCTGGCCGGCACGCTCGACGCGGTGTTCGTGCCGCGGCCGCTGGTGCTGGTGGATCGCATCCCGCGTGACGCGGTGGGCAAGGTGTCGCGCGCGCAGCTGCTCGAGCTCACGCGCCGCGCGGACGGTAATAGTTAGACGCGGCGCGCGCCGCTCATTCCGCCGCGTGCAGGCAGTCGAGCTCCACCAGCAGGTCGGCACGGCACACGTCTCCGGCCAGCACCAGGAAGGGAGTGCCGGGCGGCAGCCGCTCGCGCAATGACTGCTCGACGAAGCGCAGGTCCGCAGGCTGGCGCAGGTAGGCCTTGATCAGCGTGTTGCCGCCGAAGCGCTGCGGCAGGGCCGGCGCCTGCGCCCGCGCGCGCGACAGCAGGCTGTCGAGATTGCGGAAGATCTCGCTGAGCTGGCGTTGCACGCTGCCGGCGTGCTGCGAGGCATGCCCGACGATGCTGGCCGTGCCGGAGATCATCATGAGATCGGGCGCCACCAGCATGGCGCGCGAGAACGCCGGCGGCGTGGGACCGTACTGGCGCGGGTAGTGATACGCGGCGAGCTGGCGCGGATTCTCCAGCGCCATGCCCGGCTCGCGCCCCGCGAGCCAGTAGACCTGAAGCATGCTCGAGCCGTCGCGGCGACCGATGGCGGTGGCGGCCGGAAACCGTTCCTGTCGCAGCGCCTTCAGGCCTTCGGTGCGGCCGGCGCAGAAAACCCGGTAGCGTTCGTCGTCACCTTCGCCCTGGTTGATGCCGTCCAGGTAGTTCCAGATGCGCAGCAGGTGCGGGTAACGGGAGCCGGCCTGGAACTTGGCGATCTGCGAGTAGGCGTGCGCGGTGGCAGCCGCCAGTCCGCCGTACTCGCGTTCGTCAAGTTCGATGGCGGCGGCGAGGTAGTGGTCGTCGGCCGCGAAACGGATCTGGCCGTCGAAGCCCGGCGACACCGGGCCGTTGGCGTACCAGACCTCGGTGAGGCCGTTGCCGGCCAGCGGCTCCAGCGACACGCGCGCGCAACGCGCCGGCACCGGGGCATCGCGACGGCCGAACTCGACGGCGAACAACACGTTGGCGGGCAGCGGCCGCCCGGGCTCCAGCGGCAGATAGGCGATGCGCGGCGCCACGGTGCCCAGACGCGACAATGCCCCGCCGCGACTGCTCATGCGGCCGCGGAGCCGCGCAGCTCGCGGCGGAATTTCAGCGTGTCGCGCCACATCAGCAGCGAGGTGGCGTAGTAGAGGAACTTGAACACGCGCAGGCGGCGCAACGTGGCGCGCGCCTCGAACACGTGGCCGGACAGCATCGATACCACGGCCTCTTCCACCCGCAGCACATTGCGCGGATTGGCGAACAGCCAGGCGAATGCCGGCGTTGTGAAGCGCACGATGAACCAGGAAAATTCCCGCAGCCCGGCCCGCATCTCGCGCGCATAGGCGCGTTGCAGCCGTCGTTCGGACGCGCCTTTCAGCACCTCGTCCACCAGCGCGGCGGCGCGCTCCGCGCCGTGCATCGCAAGGTACACGCCGCTCGAAAACACCGGGTCGAGGAACGCGGAGGAATCACCGGCCATGATCCAGCGCGGTCCGGCGAGCTGGCGGCACTGGTAAGAGTAGTTGCCCGTGGCTTCGAGGTTGCCCACCAGGCGCGCGTTCACCATGCGCGCCTTGAGCGCCGGCACGGAATCCAGGATCTCCATGAGGAAGGGCTCGAGCGCACCGCTGCGCTGCTTGAGCTGCTCGGGCAACAACACGGCGCCGATGCTGGTGACGTCATTGCTCAGCGGGATGACCCAGATCCAGCCCTTCGGCAGCCGGTAGATGCTGATGTTGCCGGTCCAGGGAGCGGCGCGCCGTTCCACGCCCGTGAAATGCGCGAACACGGCTGCGCTGCGATGCCGGTCGTGCCGCTGCTTGAGCCGCAGGCGGTTGCCGAGGAAAGTGTCGCGGCCCGAGGCGTCGATGAGATAGCGCGCGCGCACTTCGCGCTCCTGGCCGGCGGCATCGCGCACGCGTACGCGCGTGCCTTCGGCCGAGGTCTCGGTCTCGATCACCTCGGTGTCCTCGCTGGTGGTCACACCGGCGCGCTGCGTGTTGCGAAACAGGATTTCGTCGAATTCCTCGCGCTTGACCTGGTAGGCATACCCCGGAAGGCTTTCCAGCGACCGCGAGAAGTCGAAGACGTTGAAGCCACGTTCGTTGTCGGCGGGAAAATCCGCCGCGGGCTTGCGCACGCCGATGCGATCCACCTCCGCCAGCACCCCGAGGCGCTGCAGGATGGGAATGTTCATGGGCAGCAGCGACTCGCCGATGTGGAATCGCGGGTGACGGCTCTTTTCGAACAGCTGGACCGACCGGCCGCGGCGGGCCAGCTCGGTGGCGGCGGTGGTTCCGGCCGGGCCGCCGCCGATGACGATCACATCGCAGTCCGGGCCGTGCTTTTCCTGTTGTGTCGTCATGGGTCGATGTACCTGCCATGGCTATAATACCCGCCCTCTTTCAGCACATTCGAGAGCCGCGGCGCAATCCCCGTCATGAATCCCACCCAGTCCACCCTGGAGCGCGAAGTCGCCTCGATGATCGTCAGCACGCTGAACCTGGATAGCGTCACCCCCGAACAGATCGATCCGGCCGCGCCGTTGTTCGGCTCCGGACTGGGTCTCGATTCCATCGACGCGCTGGAGCTGGCGCTCGAGATCTCCAAGAGATACGGCTTCCAACTGCGCTCCGACGACGAGGACAACCGCCGCATCTTCGCGTCGCTGGCGAATCTCGCGGCGCACATCGAAAAGAACAGAGTGAAGTGATGAACCTGACACTCGCGAAACGACTGGCCCTGCTGCCCGTGCTGGCCCTGCTCATGGCTGCCACCACGCTGGTGGATCCGGTGCCCTTGCGGGCACCCCCCGAGCTCACCTCGCAGGAAATCATCAAGGCATTACACGGCACGCTGGTGAAGCGCGGCTGGATCCTGGGCAAGGAAGAAGGCGACGCGGTGGATGCCACGTTGTATGTGCGTTCGCACTCGCTGACGGTGCGGTTCGCGCTCAAGGAGCGGGAGGTCCACATGAACTACGTGGACAGCGTGAATTTCGACTACGACGAATTACGCAGCGGCCGCCGCGTGATCCACCGCAAGTACGACCAGTGGATGCGCAACTTCACGATCGCCCTGGCGCAGGATCTGCAGGCCGCCGCGTACGCCAAGCGAACTTGATTCGGCCGGATCGAGGGTGCCACCGCTCAGCATCACCGCCTTCACGGCGACCTGTGCCGCTGGCCTCGGCCGCGCGGCACTGCTGGAGGCGCTGAGCACGGGGCGCACCGGCCTGCGCACCAATGACTTCGGCCGTTCTCCATTGCCCACGTTCATCGGCCGCGTCACCGGCGTCGAGGATGCGCCTCTGCCGCCGCAGTTCCACGACTACGAATGCCGCAACAATCGCCTCGCCTGGCTGGGCCTGGCGCACGACGGCTTTTTGCAGGCGGTGGCCCGCGCCCGCGCGCGGTACGGCGCCGACCGTGTCGCGCTGGTGCTGGGCACGTCGACTTCCAGCATCGGCGCCACCGAAGAAGCCTATTCGCGGCTGACGCCGGCGGGAGAGTTTCCCGAAGACCTGCGTTACCAGGCGGTGCACACGCCGCATTCCACGGGCGAGTTCCTGCAGCGTTCACTGGGCCTGCGCAATGTCGCGGTCACGGTCGCGACCGCGTGTTCGTCGAGCGCCAAGGCCTTTGCGCAGGGGGCGCGACTGCTGCAGCTCGGCATCGCCGACGCGGTGGTGGTGGGCGGTGTCGACTCGCTGTGCGACAGCGTCCTGTTCGGCTTCAACTCGCTGCAGCTGATCTCGGCCGAGCCCTGCAGGCCCTTCGACGCGGCGCGCTCCGGCATCAACATCGGCGAGGCGGCGGCCTTCGCGCTGCTGGAACGCGAAGGCGCGGGGCCCCGGTTGTTAGGGCACGGCGAGTCCAGCGATGCGCACCACATGTCGACGCCGCACCCATCCGGTCGCGGCGCGCGTCTCGCGATGACCGAGGCGCTGACCCGCGCCGGCGTCGCGGCCTCCGACGTCGATTACATCAACCTGCATGGCACGGCCAGCCTCAAGAACGACGAGATCGAGGCGCAGGCCGTGGCCGAGTTCTTCCCGGCGCACACGCATGCGAGTTCCACCAAGGGCTGGACCGGCCACACGCTGGGCGCCGCGGGAGCGCTCGAGGCCGTGATCACGTTGCTCACGCTGGAGTCCGGCGTACGACCGGGCAATCTCAACTCGCGGAATCTCGACGCGGCCTGCGGCCCGCAGATCCGCCTGGGCAATGACCGTGGCCTGGTGCGCGTCGCCATGAGCAACTCGTTCGGGTTCGGCGGCAGCAATTGCGTGCTGTTGTTCGCGGCGGCACCTTGAGCGTGCTGATGAAACCGATGCGCCTGCACGTGAATGGCGTGGCGCTGTGGTCCGGGCTTTTGCCGGGCTGGGATGCGGCGCGCCGCATTCTGCGCGGCGAAGCGGCCGCGCCGGCGCAACCCGCCACGCGTCCGGCGCCGGAACTGCTGCCCGCGAACGAGCGACGCCGCGCGCCCGATACCGTGTCCGTGGCGCTCGAAGTCGCGCTCGCGGCCTGTCGCCACGCGGAGCTGCCGCCGGCCTCGCTGCCCTCGGTGTTCAGTTCCATGCACGGCGACCTCGCCATCACCGACTACATGTGCGGCACCATGGCCAGCTCGCCGCTTCTGGTGTCTCCGACCCGCTTCCACAACTCCGTGCACAACGCCGCGGCCGGTTACTGGACCATCGCCGCCGAATGCACGCGTCCCTACACCGCGTTGTCGGCCGGAGAGTTGTCCTTCGGGGCCGGCCTGCTGGAATGCTGCGTGCAGGCGGTGAGCGGTGACGAGGACGTGCTGCTCGTGGCCTACGATATCGATGCGCGGGGCCCGCTGGCCGCGGTCGCCGGCAGCAAGCACCTGCTGGGCGCGGGATTGATCGTCGGGCCGCGGCGCGGCACGCATGCGCTGGCGCAGTTCGACCTGCAGCCCGAGACTGGTGACGGACTGGTGGCGAGCACGGCACAGGCCGGGAACGCGGCGCTGGTGGCGGGAAATTCCACGGAGAGCTGCCTGCCTTTCATGGAAGCGCTGGCGCTCGGTGGATCGCGCGAACTACTCTGCCTGGCGACGCCCCAGCTCGGGCTTCGCATCCGCATGCGGGACGCCTGATGCGCACCGACGTCGTCATTCTCGGCGGTGGACTGGCGGGCCTCACGCTGGCGTTGCAGCTGCGCGCACGCCTGCCTTCCCTGGACATCACCGTGCTGGAACGCCACGAGCACCCGGTGCCCGAAGCGGCCCACAAGGTGGGCGAATCCACCGTGGAGATCGGCGCTAACTACCTCGACACCGTGCTGGGACTGCACGCGCACCTGCGCGAGCGCCAGTTGCGCAAGTTCGGTTTCCGGTTCTTCTTCAACGACGGCGGGCCGGCCGTGGACGCCGTCACCGAGCTCGGCGCCAGCCGCTACCTGCACACACCGGGCTACCAGCTGGATCGCGGCATCCTCGAAAACTTCCTCGCGGAACGCGTTGCGTCCGCGGGTGTGCAGCTGTTGAGCCGTTCTACCGTGCGCGAGGTGCGGCTCGCCGACAGCGGCAGCCATGGCGTGTCCTTTGTCCGGGACGGCGCGGAGCTCGAACTCACCGCCGACTGGGTGATCGATGCCAGCGGCCGCGCCGGGCTGCTGCGCCGGCAGCTCGACCTGCAAATCGACAACGGCCACTATGCCAACGCCGCCTGGTTCCGGCTCGGCACGCGCATCGACATCGACGACTGGTCGCAGGACGCCGGCTGGCATGCACGCTGCGAGCAGCGCGAACGCTGGCTCTCCACGAACCACCTGGTGGGTCCGGGCTACTGGGTCTGGCTGATTCCGCTGTCCAGCGGCTCGCACTCGGTGGGCATCGTGGCCGACGAGGCCCTGCATCCACTGCGTGAATACAATTCCTTCGAGCGCGCGCTCGACTGGTTGCGACGCCACCAGCCGCAGCTCGCGGCCATCGTGGAGCGCGAGTCCGGCAAGCTGCAGGACTTCATTGCGTTGCGGCGTTTTTCCTATGGTTGCCGGCAGGTGTTCTCGCCGCGCCGCTGGGCGCTGACCGGCGAAGCGGGACTGTTCCTCGATCCTTTCTATTCGCCGGGCACGGACTTCATCGCGATCTCGAACACGTACATCACCGAGCTGGTGGCGCGCGATCACGCCGGCCAATCCATCGAGATGCACGCGCCGTTGTTCGAGCAGATCTATTTCTCCTTCTACGAAAGCACGCTCGCGCTGTATCGCGACCAGTACTCCATGTTCGGCGACGCCGAGGCCATGCCGGCCAAGGTGATCTGGGACTACGCGTACTACTGGGGAATCCTCTGCCAGTTCTTCTTCCAGCGACGCCTCGCCGACCTCGGCGCGTTGTCACGCCTCAAGCGCGAGCTGGCCAGCGTGCAGCAGCTGAACCTCGCCGTGCAGGCGCTGTTGCGGGCCTGGGCGGAAGGCGAACCGCCGGACAATGCCCGCCGCATGCTCGACCAGGCCGCGCTGCCGTGGTTCGCCGAGCTCAATCGCGGCCTGGGCGACTCCCTCGATGATCGCGCCTTCGACGAACGCCTGCGACGCCACACCGCGCTGCTGCACGAGCTGGCGGCGGAGATCTGCGAGCGGGCCCGGCCGCGCGCCTCCGCGGCGGCGGTCGAGGCAGTGGCCGCCTTGCTGATCGGCACGGTCTCCGGCGAACGCGAACCGCGGCTGTTCCAGCCGGCGGCCTAGCAACTGCCGTCTATCTACCCTGGCCGGCGGGCAAGGCGTGGGCCATGGCCGCGACGCGGCCCGAGGCCAGGCGGGCGCCGTCGTGCGTCACGACGAATTCGTATTGCCAGCTGCTGGGCGTGGCGAGCAGGACGCGCGCCGCGATCTCGAGCTCGCCGGCCAGATCCTCGACGTGCGCCCGCGCCAGTTCCAGGTCGCGCACCGACACCAGCAGCGCCGGCTGCATGGGCATCCCGGCGGCTCGATTGCGCAGCCCACCGTGGATGGCCATGGCCTGCGCGCCGAACTCCGCCAGGTGCACGGCCGCGAGCCGCCCGGCGTGGCGCAGCGGGTTGTCGGCCGCGCGATGGCGCGTGGTGGCGGTGACGATGCCGGTCTCGTCCCAGCGCACCACGCGTTCGATCATCAGCGCGGTACCCACGTGCGGCAACAGCGAGGCGATGTCGGTCATGCGCGTTCCCGCGTGAGCAGCAGGGCCAGCAGGAAATTCGAGATGACGCCCAGCGACACGGTGATGCCGATGGCCTGCAGGATGGGCACGGTGGACAGCGCCAGCAGCGCGAACACCATCAGCGTGGACAGCGAACAGACCAGCAGCGCATGCAAGGTGCGTCGTTGCTCGGCCGCGTCGTCGGCCGCGTGTTCGAAGAACAGTGCGTAGTCGAGGCCGAGTCCGGCGGCCAGCACCAGCGACACCAGGTGGAACAGGCTGAGCGACACGCCACAGGCGCGCAGCAGCGCGATGATGACCAGCGTGGTCAGCACCATGGGCGCCAGTACCCGGAGCACGCGCGACCAGCGGCGCAGCGCGATCCAGATGACCACCACCAGCAGCAACGCGGCCACGCCCAGGCACAGGATGATGTAGGAACGTTGCGCGGCCACCAGTTGCTCGGACGCGGACTTGAGATCGAGGAAGGTGATGCCGGGATGCGCCGCGGCCAGCGCCGCCATGGCGGCGGGATCGTGCACGCCGAACAGGCTTACCAGGCCGTACCAGTGACCCTCGCGCTGGAAGAGCTCGCTGGCCACGCGCAGCGCCAAAGGTGTGTCGCTGAGGGCGGCGCGCGTGAGCGGCGGCAGGTCGCGCGCCTTCGCCACGTCCTGCACGAAGGGTTCGAACAACTCGTTTTCGAAGGGCAGAGCGGCTAGCGTCTCCTGCAAGGCGCTGCGCAGCTCCGTCGCTTCCGGCAAGGCCGCCTGGCGCCGGCGCTGCAGATCCGCGCTCGGCAGGTAACGTGCCGCGTGATCGTAGTCGGCGATCGTGCCGGCGGCGGCCGCGGTCGACAGCGACGGGTCCAGGGCCTCGAGACGCGTGAGCACCGCGTCTTCGCTGGCGCCGCTGGCCACCAGCAGGTAGCGCAGGTCCGGCGTGGCCATCTCGCGACGCAGCGCCGCGTCCTCGCGCAGCAGTTCGGTCGGTACCGGCGTGAGTTTCGACAGGTCGTTCTGCCAGAAGCCGACGGGTCGCAGCAGCAGCACGGCGACGGCCGCGAGTGGCACCAGGATCAGCAGGAAGTACGGGCGCGGCAGCCGCCCGATACGTGCATCCAGCCTGGCGAGTGGCGCCGAATCCGCCGGGTCGCGTTCGCTGGGAGGCACGATGCGCGGCAGCAGGAAGCGCGTAGTTAGCCCGGCGACCGCGAGTCCGGTGACGGTCAGGCAGGCGAGCTGCGCGAGGCCGGTCACGCCGGAAACCAGGAAGGCCAGGTAGGCGATGCAGGTGCTGGCCACACCCGTGGCCAGCGGCGGCCAGACGCGCCGCGCCGTGATCACCGGATCCTGGCCCGGCCGCAGGTGGCTGAACAGGTGAATGGGGTAGTCCTGCGCCACGCCAATCAGCGTGAAACCGAAGGCCAGCGTGATGCCGTGCACGCTGTCGAACAGCGCGGCCACCACGGCGAGTCCCGCGAGCGCAGCGGAGAGCAGCGGCAAGGCGCCGAGCAGCGTGAAACCGAAACGCCGGTACGCTGCCCACATCAACGCGATCATGCCGAGCGTGGCCGCGGTGCCGAACCAGGTGGCTTCGGACTGGGTGCGATTCTTGATCACCGACGAGAAGTAGCCGGAACCGCTCACCGTCAGCGTGGCCGGTGAACTGCCGCGCAATTGCTGGAATTCGGCCCGCAGCGCGTCCAGCGCGAGGGTCTGGCCATCGGGATCGAAGGCGGCGGCATGGGTCTCCACCAGCAGCAGCGCGCGCCGGCCGTCGGCCGAGAACCATACGCCATCGAACTGGTGAGGTTCTGCCCGCGGCTGCCAGAGATTTGCGAGATGCAGCATCTCCAGCGTGGGATCGCGTGGCAGCCATTCCTCCAGCAGGCTGGCGGCCGGCGACGCCATGTCCGCGGCACGCTCCTCGAGTTCGGCCGCCAGGCGCACGCGGTCCAGCGGCGCCGCATCGAAGGAGTCCGTGATCAGGTAGCGATAGGGCAGCAGCACTTCCGGAATCGCCAGGGGCGCCTGGTCGCCATTCGCCACCAGTCCGAACTCCGGGTGCTGCCGCAATCGCGCGCTCAGCGAACGGGACAACGCGGCCAGTGTCGCGGGCTCATCGTTTCCGAGCGCCACGAGCAGCAGGCGCGAGGCGGGGCTCTCGCCGATGTTCTGCACCAGCAGCCGCTGTTCCTCGGTGCGTGGCGCGGGCATGAACAGCCGCAGGTCGGCGGATACCTTCAGCCCGCTTTCGATCCACGCCACGCCGGCGAGCAGCAGTACGCACCAGCCTCCGAGCAGCAGCCAGCCGCGCCGCTTCATCAGTAGTTAGTCACGTGGCCGGCCCGGGGAGGCCGGCGCGGCAGGCGCGTTCGAGCTCGGCGCGCGAGGGCGGCGGTGTGGCGGGCGGCGCCGGCGCGCCCAGCAGCGTCAGGGTGCCGTCACCGTCGGGTTCCACGGCCTCGAGGCAGCCCGGCTGGCCGCCGCGCCCGAACACCTCGATGCGCGCCAGGTACTTGCGCAGCTTGTCGTCGCGCGGCGTGAGCGAAAGCGTCCAGAGCGCCGCTTCTTCGCGCAGCTCCAGCTCGAAGTCGGTCGCGAGCGGCTGCAGCCGGCCCTCGAGCAACGCGCGGAAACTGCCGAGCAGCACGCGCAACTGCGGCGCCCGTTGCAGCGACACGGTGCGGGTCGTTTTACCGGCGCGCGTCATGCGTACCTGGTCGGCGGTGGCCTCGGTGGTTTCCTGGTACGGCGACTCCACCTTGCGCACCATGACGCCGTCGGCGCGGTACTCGAGCTGCCCGCTCACGCGCAGCGGCTTTTTCAGAAGGTGCGAGAAGCGGTATTCGACGAAGCCCGTGGTCACCGGTGGCGTGCGCGCCAGCGCGCGTTCGAGGTCCGCAACACCCTGCTCAGGGCTGCGCGCTTGCGTCGCGCTCGCCAACAGCAGGGCGCACAGCAGGATGGCTCGTGGCAATGGACGCGTCCCAGAAGTCGTAGAGATTGAACCAATTGTACGGGGCCAGTCGCGCGAAATGCTCCAGCCGCGAGGCGAAGCGCTGCAGGACCTCGCCGAGCGCGGCGCCACGCTCGCGCCGGTCACGCGGCAACTCGAGCGGAAAGCGCTCGAAGTGCAGGTCATAGCGGTTTCCGCCGCGGTACAGGCCGAAAGCCAGTACTACCGGCACGTGCAGCGCGCTCGCGAACAGCCATGGCGACGAGGGAAATGGCGCGGGCGAGCCGAAGAACCGGGCCATGCCCGCCGGATTGCCCGGCCGCAACCGGTCGGCCAGCGTGGAGACCAGGGCGTTCTGTTCCAGCGCCTGCTGCATCTCCAGCACCAGCTCGGGCCCCGGCCGGCGCGCATCAATAATAGTGGCGGCCATCGCGGGGTTGAGCGCGTTCAGCAGGTCCGAGAGACCCGCGTTCTGGCCCACGTCGAGCAGGATGCGTATCGGCACATCGGGGCTGCGCGAGCTCAGCACGCGCAAGGCATCGAAGCTGCCGAGATGCGCCGACAGCAGCACCGTGCCGCGCTTTTCGTCCAGCGCCGCATCCAGCTGTTCGATGCCGAATACGCGCACGTCGAAGCGCGCGAAACGATCCGCCATGAGATACAGGCGGTCGAGCGTGACCGTGGAGAACCACAGGAAATGCCGGTACACCTCGTGCAGCTTCGCGGGACGGCCGAAGACGCGGGCCAGGTAGGCGCGCGACGCGGCGCGCTCCGGCGCCCGGCGCACCATGAAGTAGAACGCCACGAAGAAGGTGATGAAGCGCGCGAACGGGCGTCCGATGCGAAACGCCAAAGTGCGCAGCAGCCACTGGCCCACGCGGCCGCCGGCCTCGGGACGTTTCTGCCATTGCGTGGCGGCGTCGGGCTGGCTCACGGTGTCCACTCGAGCACACCGCGCGCAATGCTGGCGGAGTCGCAGCGGATGTCGAAGCCGCAACGCGCGTCCCCGAGCTCGCAACGCAGTTCGGCGTTGGCGCCGGGGGCCAGCGGCGTGAAGAACTTGCACTCGCGCAGGCGCAACGCGGCGGGTGCGCGACCCAGCGCGGCCGCGACTTCGTTCAGCACCCACTCGAGCAGCATCACGCCGGGCACGATGGGCCGGCCCGGAAAATGGCCCGCGAAGATGGGGTGATCCGCCGCCACGCGCAGCGTCCGGACGATCGGCTCAGCCATCGCGCAGGGCTTCGAGGATGCCGGGCATGCGCTCACGGGCCTGCCGGATGAAATGCGCGGGATTGCGAAAGCGGTAGTCCGGGAAACGCCACACGCGCACCGCGAATTCCACGATGAACATGCCACCGATGAGTAGATAGGTGCCGGTGCTGCTGAACCAGGCGAAGAACGCGGGAGACGCCGGCCAGGGCGGCGCGCGGCCCAGCAGGTCGAGCAGGCCTCCGGGCACCAGGTTCACGATGAGCAGCGCGTTGGTGCAGGCCATGAGCGTCAGCAGCCACACCCAGGCCCAGGTGACGGTGCGCGTGTACGCGATGATTTCCGGCGGCGGATCGAGGGGCGCGTGAAAGCCGCGCGCCAGCCGCTCGATCAGCGGCGTGCGGCCGGGCAGCAACGTGCGCGCGAACATCCAGCCCACCGCGGCGGGGATCAGCACCGGCGGCAGCATCAGCGGCAGCGGAGATCCTCCGCGGGCTACCAGCACCACGCAAGCCACGCCGGCCAGTGCGGCCAGCACGCGCAGGATCACGCGGAAACGGCCACGGATGGCGGTGATGGTGAGCACCGCCAGCAAGGCCACCGCGAATGCGCCCAGCACTGGAGAGCCGCTCGACAGCGCCAGGTGGGCCGTGAGCAGGTAGCCAATCGAGAACACGAGCAGTGACCACGTGCGGAAGGCGGCGGACATGCGGAACGAGATTGAGTCTGGGATGGTCAGATGTGGCCGGGCCGGGCGCATCATACGCCTGTGTGACGACGGGTCGCGGCCCCGACCCGGGACGGAAATCCCCCGTCCGGGGATGGAAATACCAGGGTGGTAAATTTACATCGCGGCGAAATAACGCCCCCGCAAGCCGGGTCTGAATGTTCGGTTCCTAATTCACCGGAGGACTTCTCATGAATCTGAAGAGCATCGCCATCGCTTCCGCCGTCGCCAGCGTGCTGGCCCTGGGCAGCACCACCGCTGCCGCCGAGGACGCCGCCAAGGAAAAATGTGCCGGCGTCGCCGAAGCGGGCAAAAACGACTGCGGCAACAAGAACCATTCCTGCGCCGGCCAGGCGAAGACCGACAAGGATCCGAACGAGTGGAAGTACGTGCCGAAAGGCGAGTGCGAAAAGATGGGCGGCAAGCTCGTCAAGCCTGACCAGAAGGCGATGTAAGGACCGATGACACGCCTCGAAGCACGAGGTGTGCCCATGGGACCGATTCCGGCCAGTGCCGGAATCGGTCTCAGGTCCGCGCATCACGATGCCCTGCTCGCGGAGCGCCCGGCCATCGGCTTCATCGAGGCGCATACCGAGAATTACTTCCACGATGGCGGGGCGGCGATGCGCGCCCTGCTGCGCGCCCGCGCTAACTACCCACTGAGCCTGCACGGCGTCGGCCTGGGACTGGGTTCGGCCGAAGGGGTCGACCGCGACCACCTGGCGCGCGTGAAACGCGCCATGCGACGCTTCGAACCGGCGCTGGTTTCCGAGCACGCCTGCTGGGGACATGCCGGCGGCGAACACTTCAACGACCTGCTGCCCCTGCCCTACACCGACGAAGCCGCGCGACTGCTGGCGCGCCACGTGTCCGAGGCGCAGGACTTCCTCGGCACGCAGCTGCTCATCGAAAACGTGTCGGCCTACGTGTCCTTCGAGCATTCGACGCTCACCGAGTGGGAATTCCTGGTCGCGGTGGTCGGGGAATCCGGCTGCGCGCTGCTGCTAGACGTGAACAATGTCTATGTGAATGCGCAGAATCTCGGGCTGGACGCCGAGGCCTTCATCACCGGGCTGCCGCCCGCGAGCGTGCGCGAAATCCATGTCGCGGGCCATGCGCGCAACGGCGCGGTGCTCATCGACTCCCATGGTTCCAAAGTCTGCGAGCCGGTGTGGGAGCTGTATCGCCGGGCCATCGCGCGGTTCGGCGCGCTGCCCACGCTGGTGGAATGGGACAACGACATCCCGCCTCTCGGCGAACTGGTCGCGGAGGCGCAGCGCGCCGATCGCATCCTGGAAGAGGTCCATGGCCTCGCTGCGTGAACTGCAACGCTCGTTCGCCGCGGCCCTGCGCGATCCGGCCGTGGCCTGCGCGGTGCTGCCGCCCGCGAATCTCGCGGTGTACCGCAACAACGCCAGCATTACTTTTCGCGAAACGCTGGAGCGTACGTTTCCAGTGGTGCACCGGCGCGTGGGCGAAGACTATTTCCGCCAGCTCGCAGCCCACTACCGCCAGCGTTTTCCGTCGAGGCATGGCGACCTGCACTGGGTGGGCCGTGACTTCGCCACCTTCCTTCACGAACATCTCGCCGGCACCGACTACGCCTGGCTGGCCGACCTCGCGCAACTGGAGTGGCTGCGCACCGAGAGCGCGGTTGCCGCGGAGCTTCGCCCGATCGGCGCCGAGGCACTGGCCAGCATCGCGCCCGAAGCCCTCGAGCGGCTCAAGTTCGGGCTTCAGCCTTCGGTGCGACTCTTCTCTTCTCCCTTTCCGGTCTTCAGCGTCTGGGAAGCCAATCAGGCCGAGATTGCACCGCCCGTGGACCAATCTATGGGTCCCGAGGCTGGTATGACCCTCCAGCGACGCGGATTCCCAGAGGTCCGGAAGCTGGACGCGGCCGCGGTCTCCTTCCTTTCTTCCCTTCAATCCGGCTTCACGCTGGGCGACGCCGTGAGCAGCGCCGGCCTCGACGGACAGGCCCTCACTCGGCTGCTCGCGATGCTCTTCGCGGAAGAACTGGTTGGTTCACTGGGAGAGTAGAGGGTGGGGACATCGTCCTGATGTGACCCCACCCCCCACCGTTCTGCCCCTATCCCTGGGGCATAGCCAGTCGGTGAGTCAGTCTCCGAAGCGGTAGGCCGCGCGCAATCCGTAGGTGCGGGGTGCGTCGAAGAACGCGCGGGCGACACCGGGAAATCCCGCGACACCACCCGTGCCGGGCTGGTTGCCGCGCAGGTCGACATTATTCTTCACGGCTTCGTCTTCGACGTTCTGCACGAAGGCCTCGACCAGCCAGTGATCCGCGGACTCGTAACGCAGGCTGACGTCGGTGCGTGTGTACGCTTCCTGCGTGTCGGAGGGGCGATTGAAATCCGTGAGATACATTTCGCTCTGGTATTTCGTTTGTAGACGCGGCACCACGCGCCCTCCGTTAGGGAAGCGGAACGAATGTTCGTAGACCAGCGCGGCGGTGAATTCCGGCGCGAACGGAAGTTTGTTGCCCTGCAGGTTGATCACGGGCGTCAACGGATCGCTCGGGACGTAGTACTGGACGTCGACCGTTGGATAGTCGAGGTATTCGGCGCTGAGCCAGGTGAACACGCCCTGCACCACGTCGTCCGCTGCCGGCTTCCACAGCAGTTCGGACTCGACGCCATAGATGCGGGCGCGCGTCGCATTGCGCGTCACCAGCTGGTGGACGCCGAATTCGTCGAACTCGATGCGGGTGCGCAGGATGTCCGAGTAGTTGGAGTAGAAGCCGACCGTGTTGATGGCCAGCTGGTCTTCCAGCACGGTGGCCTTGAGGCCGAGTTCGTAACTCACCACTTCTTCGGGATCGGCATAGGTGCCGCCGTCCTGGATCACGCCGGACTTGAAGCCGCTGTGGGTGAGCGCGTAGCCGAGGATTCT
>Ga0315912_10001331_pt1 | contig 31160 bp, 23 predicted proteins | sample VfabasoilMG_FD_204469 | JGI IMG/M metagenome (GOLD analysis project Ga0315912, IMG submission 204469) | Garden soil microbial communities collected in Santa Monica, California, United States - V. faba soil | ecosystem: Environmental > Terrestrial > Soil > Garden | place: USA: California...
GCCTCTTGCGGAACCCGCGCCCGCCCCTGACGGGGCGAGGGCGGTCGCGGTTCCGCTGCGAGGCGCGCCGTGTTCGCCCATCTGTTTTTCTCGGGGGTCTGAAGCAGACCCCCGCCCCGGAGCGGGGCCCCGGCCCCAACTTCGCTCGCGGACTCGCGCATGCGGACTCGTGCGGCGGTGGGTTTTGCGAAGGGGGCCCCGGTGAGGGGGAGCGCCGCTCGCGGACTCGCGGACTCGCGGACTCGCGCGGGGGCCAATCCCGCTTGCCCTCCCTGATGGGAGGCACTTTTGTGGCACGAGAGCGCTGCCTCTCCAGCGGCTTGGTCTCGCGAAGGGCGCCTAGATCGTGGGCATGACGTTGCCACCGCAGACGGGGACGAAGGCGCCGTGGACGTAGCTGGAGAGCGGGGAGGCGAGGAAGGCGACGACGTTGGCCACCTCCTGATCGGTGCCGCGGCGGCGCAGGGGGACGGCCTCGCAGTAGCCTGTGTCGCCCGCAGGCTCGATGCGTTCGCGATCGCGGTCGGAGATGGTCCAGCCGGGGGCGACTTGATTGACGGTGATGCCGTGGCGACCGATCTCGCGTGCCAGCACGCGGAGCACGCCATCCATGCCGCGCTTGCCGGCGACGTACGCGGACTGCGACTCGAACATCTGCATCGAGCACTCGGTGTTGATGCCGATCACCCGGCCCCAACCCTTTTGCCGCAGCGCCGGCACGAACGCCTTGGCCAGATGCACGGTCTGCAGCACGCAGGTGCGAAACTGGCTTTCGTAGTCCTCGATGCTCTCGTCCACCACATGGCTCCAGGGGTGGATCTGCGCCACGGCGTTGATCACCAGCACGTCCGGCGCCCCCAAGCTGCGCGCTGCGGCGTCTGCAATCTGCTGCACACCGGCGGCCGTGCCGACGTCCGCTTGCACCGACACCGCGCGCCGCCCGAGGGCGACCACCTCCGCCCGCAAGCGCTCGGCGCCCTCCTCGTCTCGGTGATACTGCAAGATGAGGTCCGCGCCGCAGGCGGCCAAGGTCCGAGCCATGACCCGACCGAGTTGGCCCGGTGCCCCCGTGAGCAGCGCAATTTTCCCGGATAGGTCGATCTGCAGCATCCGAGCCAGGGTAGCAGTGCCTACAACGGGCGGCCCAGGACCAAATGGAACGAGCCGGTACGCCCGCGCGGCCGGCTCAGCGGGGCGAGGGCGGGGCAGAAATGCAGGGAAAGCGCACCTCGAGGCGCTCCCCATCGGCCAGGATCTTCTCGCAAGCGGCGCCGTGGATGAGCAAGGTATCGTCGTCCACGAAGCTCCAGCCGTCGCCGTTATCATAGTCGAGCGCCTCGCCATCCAGGGACAGACGCCCTTCGAGGCCGCGGCCCAGGCCCACCTCGGTGCCGAGCTCGATGTTGCAGGTTCGCACGTCCCCGATGACGCCCTTGAGCTGGTCGGCGAGCTGCCGCGGATCGTTGTTGGCGGAGAGCGGCGGCTCCGCGTCGGCGTCTTGCCCGTAGCGGAGCTCGGGCGGCTTGCCGGCGCCCGCATTAGCCATTCTCTGCAAGTTTTGGCCGCTGAGTTCCTGCGACACGCCGACCGTGATCACGCGGATGCCCTGGGCAAACGCGCGCTCGGCGGCGTCGATCGCCTGCGGCATGCCATTCTGGGGATCTGGTTGCGCGCAGGTGTCCGGGGCGCCGTCGGTGAGCAGCAGAATGTATTTGGGCGCAGCGCCGCCGACCCGTGCGAGCTGGATCACTGCCTGGTCGATGCCCTCCCCGGTAGGAGTGTCGCCTTCGGGCTCCGGCTCCTCCGCCAGGTATGCGCCGCGCACTTTCTCCACGCTGCCGACCTGCACGTCGACGCGGGTGATCATGGGGCAAGCACCGCCGCCTTCGAAGCCGTCGAGGCTGGTGTACAGCATCAGTCCCACCTCGGCGCTCTGGTCGAGCCAGGCGAGCAGACCGGTCTCGGGCTCCACGATCGCTTCGCGCAGGATGTCCCAGCGCGTGCCCAGCGGCCCGAAGCGCAGATCCATGCTCCCCGACTGGTCGATCAAGAGCATCACGGTGGCGGGGACGGAGGTGTAGCTGCGTGTGATATCGACGCAGCCCGTCATGGCGGGTGCGCGCAGGGGCTCGTCTGTGAGCAGCGGGGGCTCGTCCGTGGGCAGTGCCGCTGGGGGCGGCGCGAGCGCCAGGGGCTGGGCTTCCGGGATGCCCGGGCCGGCGGCGTCTAGCCCCGAACGTGAGCCGCAGGCCAGGCTTGCCATGGCCACGCTCGCCGCCATGACGGCTCCCCCGAGCCTCACGACGCGCTGCGCTCCGGACCCACGGGGTCAGTCTAACAGAGCCCCGCGGGCGCCGAGTCGGAAGTACCCCCGCCCGCGGCCGCCGCTCGGAGGCAGTCGCCGGCAATTTGCGGCCAAAAAGCGAAGTCCGGCCCGCCGACGCAAGGGATCTGCGGCCCCCTCTCTGTTAGAACAATGGTTCGATGCCGATCGCCCGTTTTTGGTGCAGCCGCCGCGCTCGGTGTCCGTCTCGCCGGCTCTCACGGATCGTCTGACACGTGCTGCGTACGCTTCAGGCCATCGTGGCCGCGATTCAAATCAGTTCACCCGGCGTCCAACCGCCGGACGCGTTGCGCATCGCCAAGGCGTTGCGGGAGCAGGCGCAGGTCCACGATTTCGACCCGTTCACCGGCGTCGTCATGATCCATCACGAAAGTCGCTTCAACTCGCTGGCGATCTCTCCCGACGGTGAAGACTACGGCCTCGGACAGATCCGGGCGCGCTTCATCGGCGCGTGCAAATCGAGCGAGGATCCGGTGGCCCACCCCAGCGACGATTGCCTGCGCCAGAAGGAGCGCCTGCTGATCCCGGAGGAGAACATCCGGATCATGGCGGAGATGATCAGCAGACATCGCGATCTGTGCCAGCGCAAGGTGGGCAGCACGAAGTTTGCCCGCTGGCTCGCCAGCTACCAGGGCCGCAACGACGCCCGCCGCAAGCGCTGGTGCAAGCCGGCGCCCGCGACACTCAAGCTCGTAAAATCCCGCACGGACCTGATCAAGACCCTGTATCAGCGCGGCGTGCTCAAAGCGCCGTATTGAAGCTGCGGCGCGATAGGTGCCGGCTCGGGGCTTCGTGGTATCCTACGGCGCAGTGATCTCGCTGCTGCGCCGTACCGTTTGCCGAGCTGGCTTGCCCTCTGACGACGGGGCGCGGCCGTGGAGGGCCGCGCTGGTCGCCCTGCTGCTGGCAGGCTGCAACGCGAGCTCACCCGGCGCAGAGGGCGCCCCGAAGGCGCCCCCGCCCGCCACGAGCGTCGCGCTGGCCCCGAAGGCAGCCCCGGGCGCTCCGGCGTCGGTTCCGAGCGCCGCTCCGCCGAGCTCCGCTGCGCCCGCGCCAGCCGCGCCGGTCGGCGCTGCGCTGCCGGACGACTTTCGCTACCCCGCGAGCGCACGTCTGATTGCGATCGGGGATCTGCATGGCGATCTGGCCGCCAGCCGCGCCGCCCTGCGCCTGGGCGGGGCGATCGATGGCGACGACCGTTGGGTGGGGGGCACGCTGACCGTGGTGCAGACCGGGGACGAGATCGATCGCGGCGACGAGGACCGCGACATCCTGGACCTGTTTGAACGCCTCGCGGGCGCGGCGCGCGCGGCGGGAGGGAGGGTGATTGCCCTGAACGGCAACCACGAGGTGATGAACGTGCAGGGGGACTTTCGTTACGTCACGCCTGGTGCGGTGAGCCCGTTCGCCGGCGTGAGCCCCCGCTCGCCGCTGGCGCGCGGCACGGCCCGGGATTTTGCGGATCGCGCTGCCGCCTTCCTGCCGGGCGGGGCATACGCGCTGAAGCTGGCCGAGCGCGACGTGATCGCGGTAGTGGGGGACAGCGCGTTCGTGCATGGCGGGGTGCTGCCGGAGCACGTCAGCTACGGCATCGCGCGGCTCAATCACGAGGTTCGCGACTGGATGAAAAATGGCCCCGCCGCGGCGCCGCGGGCCATCTCGAACGAACGGGGGCCGGTCTGGTTGCGCGACTACGCGCTCGATCCGGTCTCGGCAGAGACCTGCGCGGTGCTGGGGCAAGCGCTCGATGCGCTCGGCGTGCGGCGCCTGGTGGTGGGACACACCACGCAGAAAACCGGTATCTCGTCGGCGTGCGGGGACCGCGTCTATCGCATCGACGTGGGCCTCTCCCGCTTCTACGGGGGGCCGCTCCAGGTTCTGGAGATCCAGGCGGGGGTGGTCCGGGTTCTGCGCGGGCAGCGCTAACCGTTTACTGCCTGCCCAGTTCCCGCCCGCCGGGCCGCTAGGTGCCTGTCCGGACGTTCATCTGCCGGTACGCCGAGCGACTTCCCACGGTGTTTGGAACACTTGCGCTTGGCGCCACTGCCTCCCTCGGCGTACTACTGCCGCGTCAAAGGAGCGCTCAGCCATGTCTCAGTTCAAAGCCATCCAGACCCACCTCGGTGAAAAGGCCAGCTACTACCTCGAGCACCAGAGCAAGACCGTCGCCAAGGAGAAGCTCCACCTGCCGTCTCCGGACTTCGTGAGTCGCGAGTTCGGCGGTTCCGATCGCAGCCCGCAGACCCTGCGCAGCCTGCAGAGCCTGTTCTCCCATGGCCGTCTGGCAAACACCGGCTACGTGTCGATCCTCCCGGTCGACCAGGGCATCGAGCATTCCGCGGGTGCCTCGTTCGCCAAGAACCCGGATTACTTCGATCCGGAGAACATCGTGAAGCTCGCCATCGAGGGTGGCTGCAACGCGGTGGCCAGCACCTTTGGGGTGCTCGGTAACGTGTCGCGCAAGTACGCGCACAAGATCCCCTTCATGGTGAAGTTCAACCACAATGAGCTGCTCACCTATCCCAACAAGGCCGAGCAGATCACCTGGGGCACGATCAAGCAGGCGTGGGACATGGGCTGCACCGCCGTCGGTGCCACCGTGTACTTCGGCTCGGACGACGCCACGCGTGAGATCGTCGAAGTCTCGAAGATGTTCCAGATGGCCCACGAGCTCGGCATGGCCACGGTGCTCTGGTGCTACGTCCGCAACAAGGCCTTCAAGCAGGGCAGCACGGACTATCACGTCTCGGCGGACCTGACGGGCCAGGCCAACCACCTCGGCGTCACGATGGGCGCCGACATCATCAAGCAGAAGCTGCCCGAGAACAACGGCGGCTACAAGGCGCTCAACACGGGCGAGTCGTCCTACGGCAAGTTGGACGAGCGCATCTACTCGCAGCTGACGAGCGAGCACCCGATCGATCTCTGCCGGTACCAGGTGCTCAACTGCTACAGCGGTCGCATCGGGCTCATCAACAGCGGTGGCGCCTCGGGCAAGAACGACTTCGGCGAGGCGGTGACCACGGCGGTGATCAACAAGCGCGCCGGCGGCATGGGTCTGATCAGCGGTCGCAAGGCGTTCCAGCGCCCGATGGCCGAGGGCGCCAAGCTGCTGCAGACCATCCAGGACGTGTATCTCTGCCCGGAAGTGACGATCGCCTGAGCCACTGGGAGGAAAGGCCGTCGTGCGGGTGCTCCATGTCTAAGCAAGAGCGAGGGGGGCGGAGCACCCGCCGGCTCGGGGCGGGGTCAGGTCGGCTGCGGCTGCCGGGGCTGCTGCTCGGCGGCGTGCTGCTGGCGAGCTGCGGCTCGGGGCCGGGGAGCCGCTGGGATGGGGTTCAAACCTGTTCCATGCAGATCCCGCCCGAGGAAGACCCGGAGCCCCGCGTCGTGCCCCCGGTGGAGATCGTGCTCGGCAGTAGCGAACTCGTGGTGACCGCGGACGGGTTTCTGCTGAATCGTTTTTCGCTGGGGCCGATCGGGGGCTTTGCTTGCCTCACGTCGGAGGCGACCAACCTCCGCTTCACCACCCGGGGCCCGCCCTTCCCGCAGCCGGTCACCCTCGAAGCGTTCGATTGCTACTCGGACGATGGCCTCGTCTATTCGCTGGGCGGCCAGGGCATGGCGGACGACCGCTCGCTATTTTTCACCGTGGACGTTCGAGCATTGCTCGATCACACCTACTACGCCAGCCTGTCCTGCACGAATCAATTCCTGCGCCACGATCTGGTGGGCACCGATGCGGGCGTCGTCCCGGAGTTTCCCGATCCCGGCGCACCGGACGCCGGCGCCCCCGAAGAAGGCGACATCATCCCCTTCGAGTAGCAGGCTGTCCGACACGGGCTCCGCTCGCTGCGGAGTCTGCTCGGGACGTCTGCCCAGGGAGATGTAGGGCAGCGTCGGAACGGTGCTTGCTCCTCAAGGGTGGTCGGGGCGATCCGTTCGTGCGGAGGTGGCCAGCACTCTGCCTTCTCCTCCAGAAGAGTTGAGCGTCGAGCAGAGCTTGGCCCGAGAGCGGGCCATCCTTCAGTACGTCGTGGACAACGTCCCCTACTCGATCTTCTGGAAGGACCAGGACAGTCGCTACCTCGGCTGCAACAAGAACTTTGCGGCTCTCGACGGGCGTAGCGACCCGCGGGAGATCGTCGGCAAGACAGACTTTGATCTGGCGTGGCGGGCCCACGCCGAGGATTACCGGCGCTTCGATCGCCAGACCATGGATCTAGGGCAGCCGCAGCTACATCAAGAAGAGATCACCCACGACGATCAAGGCCGCGAGATGGTGATCTTGACCAGCAAGGTCCCGCTCCGGAACGCCGCCGGCGATGTGATCGGCCTGCTCGGTATCATCGTCGACATCACCGAGCGCAAGCGGATCGAGACGGAGCTGCAACTCGCCAAGAACCTGGCGGAGCGCGCATCGCGGATCAAAGGGGAGTTCCTGGCCAACATGAGCCATGAGCTGCGCACGCCGCTGACGCTGGTGTCCAGTCCACTCGAGAGCCTGCTGGCGGGCGACGCCGGGCCCTTGCCGCGCGCCGCCATCGCCCAGCTCGAGCGAGCTCAGCGCAACGCTCAGCGGCTGCTGGGGATGGTCAACGATCTGCTGGACTTTTCCCGGCTGGAGGCCGGCAAACACCCCGTCTCGCCGGAGCGCACCGATGTCGGCCAGCTCGCGGCGTTGATCGTGCACGACGCGGAGCCTCTGGCCATGGCGCGCGGCCTCCAGCTCAGCTTCGACGACCAGCTCGGCCCGGCGCCGCTGCAGCTGGACCGCGGCATGTTCGAGAAGATCCTGATGAACCTGCTCGGCAATGCCTTGAAGTTCACGCCCGGTGGCGGCACCGTGCGCGTCTCCTTGCGCCGCCAGGGACCAGAGTTCGAACTGTCCGTCGCGGACACAGGCATCGGCATCGCGCCTGGCGACCAGCTGCGGATCTTCGAGCGCTTTGCGCAGGCGGACGCGACGACGACGCGGCGCTTCGGAGGCACGGGCCTCGGCCTGGCTCTGGTCAAGGAGTTCAGCGAGCTGATGGGCGGCAGTGTCGGGGTCGAGAGCGCCGTGAATCAAGGCGCGCGCTTCTTTGTGCGCCTGCCGCTGCGGCCGGCAGTGTCGACCGTGTCGACGTCGCCGCTCCCGGTCACCACCCCCCATCGCTGGTCGTCCATGATGTCCGTGCCGAGTGACACTCTGCCGCCGGATGTGGACGTCGACACCGAGCAGCTGCCCTCGGTGCTCCTGGTCGAGGACAACGCGGAGATGCGCAGCTATCTGCGGCAACTGCTGGCGGCGCGTTACCGCGTGATCACGGCGGAAAACGGCCGCGTCGCGCTCGATGTCGCGCGCCTCGAGCTGCCGGACGTGATCCTGTCCGATGTGATGATGCCGGGTCTCGACGGCTTGACCCTGGTCGAGATCGTCAAGAGCGACGAGGCCCTGCGGCACATCCCCATCATTCTGCTCACCGCGCGCGCCGGCAAGGATGCCGCGGTCTGTGCGCTGGAGGCGGGCGCGGACGACTACATCTCCAAGCCCTTCAGTCCGGCGGAGCTGCGGGCGCGGGTGCGGGCCGCGTACCGGCTCGGACACGCCTACCGTCGCATGGCGGCGATGGCGGAGGAGCTGGCGCGCACGAAGGAGCAGGTCTCCGCCGCGCGTTCGGGCAGGCGGGCCTCGAGCGGCGCGGTCTGAGCTGCGCGCCGGGCGGGGGCCCCCTTGACGCCGGCGCTGCTTCTGTAATGCTGAGCACCGTGATGCGTCAGCCGGTGACGTCTCGCGCCCTCCGCTCGATCGGCTATGATGCGGAGGCCGAGGTGTTGGAGATCGAGTTTCAGTCGGGCAGCGTGTACGCGTATGAGGGCGTGCCGCGTTCGGTCTATGAGTGGCTGCTGCGCATCCCCAACAAGGGCGTGTTCGTGACCCGCCAGATCGTCGGGCGTTACACGGAGCGCGCGCTGCCCAGCCCAGCGGGCAGTTACCCCTCCCAGCCCCGCTCGACACCGCCCGAGTCGCTCGAGCAGGCCTTGATCGATTCCCTGGCCAAGTTGGAAGATCAGCACTGACGGGCTGCGCGGATCGATTCAAAGCGAGCTGCTAAATTCCCATCGCTTCGAGCACAGGGCAGGGGTAGCGTCGCCGTCATGGCCTCCGACCTCGAGCTCTTCGGCAACACGCCGCCCACGAGCCCCTATGTTCTGACGGTGTACGCAGCGCTGCTGGAGAAGGGCCTGCCCTTCGAGCTGCGGCTGCTGGACTTGAAGCAAGGGCAGCAGCACGACCCCCAGTTCGTTGCTCACTCGGTCACCAATCGCGTGCCCACCCTGCGGCACGGCAAAGCCTGGCTCTCCGAATCGCTCGCCATCCTGGAGTACCTGGAGGAGGCATTCCCACCGCCCCGCTACGCGCGGCTGTATCCGGAAGACCTGCTGGAGAGGGCCCGGGTGCGCATGGTGCAGGGCCTGCTGCGCAGCGATTTCATGCCGATCCGGGAAGAGCGCTCGACCGAGACGGTCTTTTATTCCGATCCGATCCGCCCGCTCTCCCCCAAGGCGGAGGCCGCGCGCCTGCGCTTGATCCGTGTGGCGGAGGCCGTGCTCGAGGGCAGGGGCAGCGTCGCCAGCAGTTTCAGCATCGGCGACATCGATCTCGCTACCATGTTGCAGCGCCTCGTCCACAACGGCGATCCCGTGCCGGATCGGCTCGCGGACTACGCTCGCGCCATCTGGCAGCGCCCCTCCGTGCAGAAGTGGCTCGCCCTCACGCGCGAGCATCGCCCCGCCTGACGGGGTCGCCGCCGGCTCACTCGGCGCTGGCGGCGCTTGCTGCGGCTGCCGGAGCCGGCGCATGCCCGCGCGCCGTGCGGCGCCTGGGGGAGAGGAACGTGTACAGCGCGGGCACGAGGTACAAGGAGAGGAACGTCGACCCGAGCAGGCCGCCGACGACCGCAATGCCGAGCGATTGCCGGCTGGCCGCCGCGTCGCCGAGCGACAGCGCGATGGGCAAGACGCCCAGGATGGTCGCCGCGCTCGTCATCAGAATTGGACGGAAGCGGTCCCGCGCGGCCTGCCGCACCGCGCTCAGGCGCTCGGCTCCCGCGTCGCGGCGCTGGTTGGCAAACTCCACGATCAGGATGCCGTTCTTCGTGACCAGCCCGACCAGCATGATCAGCCCGATCTGACTGAAGATATTCAGCGAAGAGTGCGTGAGCTGCAGGGACAGCACCGCCCCGCCCAGCGCGAGTGGCACGCTGAGCAGGATGATCAACGGATCGATGAAGCTCTCGAACTGCGCCGCGAGCACCAGGTATACGATCAAGAGCGCCAGCGCGAAGGCAAACGCGAGGCTCGACGAGCTGTCGACAAACTCGCGGGCTTGCCCGGCCAGAGTGTGATTGAAGGTCGGGGGCAAGAGCTCGGCGCTGACTTCGTCGAGCGCCCGGATGCCGTCCCCCAGCGTGTACCCCTCGCCGAGCCCCGCCGAGACGGTCGCCGAGACGTAGCGATCGAAGCGATACAGCGCCGAGGGCACGGTGCGCTCACCCCAGCTCACCAGGTTGTCGAGCGAGACCATGCGGCCGTCTCGGGACCGCAGCTGCACGCGCTTCAAGTCCTCCGGCTCGTTGCGGGCCGAGCGCTCCAGCTGACCGATGACCTGGTATTGCTTGCCATTCATCACGTAGTAGCCGAGGCGCTGGTCGCCGAAGGTGAGCTGGAGCGTGCGCGCGACGTCGAGCGCCGACACGCCCAGCTCGGCGGCGCGATCGCGGTTGACTTGCACCGCCGCCTCCTGCCGATTGACCTTCAGGTCCGCGTCGACGAAGCGCAGCTCGGGCCGCTTCTGAGCGGCAGCCAGAAACTCCGGCAGCACCCGCAACATCTCCGCCTGAGACGGCGCCTGCAGCACGTACTGCACGGGCTGCCCCCCGAAGCGATCGCCGATCGTCGGAGGCTGCCCGGGAAATACGCGCAGCTGAGAAAACTCGCCGAGCCCGCGCGAGATCTGCTGAAAGATCTGCTCCTGGCTGCGGCTGCGCTCGGACGGATCGACGAGGTAGATGTTCTGCAGGCCCGTGTTCACGGGTCCGCCGAAGAGAGCAGTAATGCTGTAGGTGCGGCTGACTTCGGGGATGTTGTCGCGCACCCATTGGTCGACCGTGTCGAGCGCGCGCTCCGTATAGGCAAAGCTCGCGGTTTCGGGGGCGCGCACCGCCACCCGCACGTTCGAGCGATCTTCGAGCGGCGACAGCTCCCGCGGCAGGCCACCAAACGCCCACACGGTGTAGCCGGCCACGGCCAGGCACAACGGCAGCGCCAGCCAGCGCACGCGCAGGAAGGCCGCCAGCGTTCGCTCATAGCCGGAATTCAGCGCCAGGAAAAACGGCTCCGTGCGCTCGTAGAGCCAACCCTTCTCGTGCCGCGCCTTGAGCACGTAGCGGCACATCATCGGTGAGAGCGTGAGCGCGACGAAGGCGCTCACGAGTACCGAGCCGGCCACCACCGCCCCGAACTCTCGAAACAGCCTGCCCGTGAGCCCCTGCAGGAACACGATCGGCAGGAAGACCGCCGCGAGGGCAATGGTGGTCGAGACCACGGCGAAGAAGATCTCTCGCGAACCCTCGAGCGCGGCCTCCATCGGGCGCAGCCCGCGCTCGATCTTCGTGTAGACGTTCTCCAGCACCACGATGGCGTCGTCACACACCAACCCGATCGCCAGCACCAGCCCGACCAGCGTCAGGATGTTGATGGAGAATCCGAGCACGTACATGATGAAAAACGCGGAGACGATGCAGACCGGGATCGCCACCACGGGGATGATCGTGGCGCGCCAGTCGCGCAAGAACGCGAAGATGATGAAGGCGACGAGAAGAAACGCGATGACCAGCGTCTCCTGAACCTCGGACACGCTCTTGCGCACGTAGCTCGTAAAATCATAGCCGATCTCCGCCTGGTATTCGGGCGGCAGGACGCGCTGGATCTCCTGCAGCCGCGCGTAGAAGGCGTCGGCAATCGCGATCGCGTTGGTGTTGGGCTGGGGGATGATGGCCACGCCGATCATCGGCACACCCAGATAGCGGACGCCGGTACGCAGATTCTCCGCGCTGAGCTCGGCCCGCCCGACATCGCTCAGGCGCAGGATGCGGCCGTCCTGGCTGCGCAGGATGAGATCGTTGAATTCCTGCACCGTGCTCAGGCGCGCCAGCGAGCGCAGGCCCATCTCCGTGCTCGCGCCCTCGAGCCGCCCGGCGGGCAAATCGACATTTTCACGCAGCAACGCCGCCTGGATGTCGCCCGGTGTGACGCTCTGCGCCGCCATGCGATCGGGGTCCAGGATCAGGCGCATCGCGTAGCGCTTGTCGCCAAAAATGCGCACGCTGGCGACGCCCGGGATCGTCTGCACGCGCTCCTTGACCACCGTGTCCGCCATATAGGCGACCTCGTAGATGCTCTTGGTCTCGCTGCGCAGCGTGAGAAACACGATCGGGGCGGAATCGGAGTCGGCTTTCTCCACGATCGGCGGATCGGCGTCCGCGGGGAGCTGCGAGCGCGCCACGCTGACCTTGTCGCGCACGTCGTTGGCGGCGCCATCCATCGGCACGTTGAGGTCAAACTCCACGCGGATCTGGCTCTGGCCGTCGCGCGAGGTGCTACTCATGACGCGAATGCCGGCCACGCCGCTGATGCTTTGCTCGAGCGGCTCGGTGATCTGCGCGGCAACGACCTCGGGGCTGGCCCCGCCGTAGTTGGTGGTGACCGTCACCACCGGTGGATCGACCGCGGGATACTCGCGGACGCCCAGGAACTCAAAACCGACGATCCCGAACACCACGATCAAGATCGACAGCACGACCGCGAGCACCGGCCGCCGGATGCTGACTTCTGCCAGACTCATGGGCGTACGGCCTCGGAGGTCGCCGTGGGGCTCTGTACGGCCACCGGCGCGCCCTCCCGGAGCCGCAGCAGGTTGCTCGTGATCACCTGATCTCCAGCCTCTACCCCGCTGAGCAGCTGGGCGCGGTCTCCCGCGCGCAGCCCGACCTCGACCAGGACCGAGCGGGCCAGGCCGTGATCGGCCAGAAAGACCCGCCGACCATCCACACCGGGCACCAGCGCAATCGAGGGCGCGAGCAGGGCGCGTTCGACCCGCAGCGGCAGTTCGACGCTCGCTGCCGAACCCGGCAGCAGGCTGTCGTTGCCGTCGACCACGCCACGCACGCGGATGCTGCGCGTCGCCACGTCTACCACCGGCTCGAGCGCGGCGATCTTGCCGACGAAGGTCGGGCTCTGACCTTCGACGTGAAAACGGAAAGCGCCGCCCGGGCGCACCGCGCCCGCGTAGCGTTCCGGCAGCGTAAAATCGAGCTTCAACGAGGAGGTGTCTTGCAGCGTCGACAGCACGGTGCTCGGCGAGACCCAGGCCCCCTCGCTGATCCGGCGCAAGCCGAGGCGGCCCGAGAACGGCGCCCGGATCAGCGTCTTGGACACGGTGACCTCGAGCACCTCGCGTTCGGCGACGAGTTGTTCGGCGCGCGCGCGCGCCAGCTCCAGTTCTTGCTGGTTGGAGATGCCTTCGGCGAGCAGCTTCTGTGTCCGCTCGAGCTGGGCGTGCGCGAGGCGGGCCTGTACCGCCACCTTGTTCAACTCGGCGCGCAGATCGGTGGCGTCGAGCTCGAACAAGACGTCGCCCTGGCGAACGCTGCTGCCTTCCTCGGCACGAACCTGGACCAGGCGCCGCGACAGCTCGCTCACCAGCTCCACCGATTCGCGTGCCAGGAGCGTGCCGGTCGCGGGGACCAGCACCTCAAAAGCCTCCGGCGCGAGCGCGTGGACCTCGACCGCGATGGCGGCATTCGCCGCTGGCGGCGGAGGGGAGGTTGCCCGCGCGCCCGCCGAGCGCTCCTGCCAGCGCAGCGCGGCGATCAGCGCCACGGCCGAGAGGACGCACAGTCCGAGCAACCATTTGTAACGCATGGCCCGGGACTCTGGCGATCACTCCCTGCGCTGACAAGGGCCATCCGCCCTCCCGGACCGTGGACCAGGGGTTCAGCTCGATGCAGCTCATTTCCAAGGCTGCCGCACGCGCACTATGCTGCGCGCCCTCGTTCGCTGCTCACACCCAAGAAAGCATTTTCCATGACGACCTCCCGCGAGACCGGTAGCCATCTCGGCCTCTTCGACGCACACGAAGACGTAGGCGAGACCCCTCGCGAAGGTTCGGTGGAACACGGCGGTGGCGCCTACCGAGTCACCGGCGGAGGCGCCAACATGTGGGGCCGGCAGGACGCTTTCCATTTCGTGTGGAAGCGCTGGGTCGGCGACGTGACGCTGCAAGCGGACGTGGACTTCATCGGCGCAGGGGTCGAGCCGCATCGCAAGGCAGCGCTGATGATCCGTCAGGATCTCACGGCGGGGTCGGTGTACGTGGACGCCGTGGTGCACGGGGACGGCCTGACCTCATTGCAGTTCCGCGCCGCGGCCGGCGCCGAAACGCGGGAGCGCCGCGCGGGTGTGAGCGGCGCGCGTCGCCTGCGGCTCGAACGGCGCGGCAACCGCTTCACGTTGATGGCCGGGGGACCCGGACAGACCCTGGTGCCGTGTGGCCCCGAGAGTGTGGAGATGAGCGGCCCCGTGTACGTCGGCCTTGCCGTCAGCTCGCACAACGAGGCTCTGCTGGAGACGGCGTCCTTCGCCGAGCTGCTGCTCGAACGGCCCCGGCCTCCGCTGGCGGCGAGCTATCTCAGCCACATCGCCGTCTACGATCTCGCCGCTCGCTCCGAGCGCGTCGTGTACACGGGGCAGGGCATCATCGAGGCGCCGAACTGGTCTCGGGACGGTAAGTTTCTGCTGGTGAACACGCGCGGCGAGCTGTTCCGCTTGCCGCTCGGTGTCGCGCAACCCAAGCTGGAGCCCATCGTTCTGAGCGGTGGTGGCTACAACTGCAACAACGACCATGATCTGTCCCCCGACGGGCGGCTGCTGGCGTTTTCCGCGTCGAAGCCGGCCACGAGTAAATCGCAGGTGTGGGTCTCCCATGCCGACGGCTCGAACGTGCGGCTGGTGACGCCGAAGCTGCCGAGCTACTTCCACGGCTGGTCGCCGGATGGCCGCTATCTCGCCTTCGTGGCCGAGCGTGGGGACGGCCGCTACGAACTGTACCGAGTACCGGCCGAGGGCGGAGAAGAGCAGCGCCTGACCACCGCAGGGGGCTACGACGACGGCCCCGAGTACAGCCCCGACGGCCGCTGGATCTACTTCAACTCCAATCGTTCAGGTCGCTGGAACCTCTGGCGCATGCCGCCCGACGGCGCCGGCGCGCGGGACGCGCGCGCCGAACAGATCACCAACGATGAGCCCGAGGATTGGTTCCCCCACATTTCTCCGGACGGAAAGTGGATGGTCTTCCTGTCGTTCCCCCCGGGAACGGAGGGCCACAACGATCGCATCGGCGGCATGCAGCTCCGCCTGATGCCCACCCCAGGCGCCCGCCCGGAAGCGGGGGCGATCGAGGTGCTGAAGGAGTTCTTCGGCGGGCAGGGCACGATCAACGTGAACTCCTGGTCCCCCGATTCCAGGCACTTCAGCTACGTGATCTACGAGCCGGTTTTCCCGGGGGTCTGATGCAGACCCCCGCCCCGGCGAAGTGAATTCGCCGGGGGCCCACCCCCGCCTCCGCTCGCGGACTCGCGCTGCGCGCGGGGCCCCAACCCCGCTTGCGTCCTGCGAGTTGAGCGACGTCGGGCTGATGCAGCCTCCGCTTCGCACGGGTGCGCAATTACTCCGACTGGAAGGTGTCGCAGTCTTCGATTTTGGCGTTGCTGAAGCCCTTGCCAAACCAATACTGGCGGCGGCGCGGCACGGCGTAGGTGAAGGTCTCGAGCGGTTCCGCCTGGTCGCGATCTTTGGCGAGCAAGCGGGCGGTTCCCTCTTCCGACGCCTGGCGCAGCGCGCGCTCGACCTGGGTGCGGTCCAGCAGATCGTGAGTCTTGGTCCTGCGAGCCCAGATCCCCGCCAGGCAGTCCGCCTGCAGCTCGAGCTGGAGCGTCACGGCGTGCGCCGCCACGGGGCGCTCCGCCACCAGGCGTGCCACCTCGCGATCGAGCCCGAGCACCCGTTGCACGTGGTGGCCCATGGCGTGGGCGATGGCATACACCTGAGGTGCTGCCGCTGCGCTGCCGAAGCGAGTCTGAAGCCCGCGCTGGAACTCGAGATCGATGGGCACGCCGTGTGCGTCCGGACAGGTCGGGTCCGGCGCTGCCGTCGCGAGGGCAGGAGCCGTGCTGCCGGCGGGTGTCGTGGCCGCGGCCTGGGCGCCGCCGGCAGGAGCGTCGACGTGCAGGCAGCGCGCGGGCACCGGCTGCGAGAAGGGCACGGGCGTGGCGCTGACGTAGGGCTTGTCGCGCCGCTGAAACTCCTCGACCCAGCTCGCGTCGACGTCCTTCACGACACGGGCGACGAACTCGTTCAACTGCACGTCCTGGGCTGCACGCAGCGGCGCATCGGCGTTGCTCGCTCGTGCGGGCTCGGCCTCGAGCCGAGCGAAGGGGGTGCCATCCAGCGAGCAGGCCGTCCAGGCCAGCGCCAGGCATGCCCACTGCACCAGGGTGCGGCCGCGCCGTTCGCCTCGGCGAGGCTCGCGCTCCCGCGCCGCTGGCTTCGAGTCCGTCATGCTGCGCCGTGTGCCGTTTCGCTCTGTCGTTCCGCCGCGCCGCAGGCCCTCGCGCCCCGCAAGCCCGCTCCCGTTGGCCTGTACGGCTCCGCGCCGCCCAGGCGTAAGCAGCCCGCGGGCCCGGGGGGTGGCCCAAATCAGAACGCCGACTCACTCGCCGCGCAGGCGACGCAAGGCTTCGGCGTTGCGGGAGGTCTCGTGATCCCGCGCCAGCAGGCCGAGGTCCGCCTCGAGTCCAACCACCCCATACGCGCCCGACTCGAGCGCCCGCCGGACGGCCTTTAGACCTCCCCAGGCCAGACTGCGCGGGCTGTAGATCACGTAGTCGGTCTCCTGAACGCCCGCCTTCAGGCTGATCAGGGTGCTCCGGCGTGCCAGGTGCGCTCCTTCATACTCGCCCGCACTCACCGACGCGTCGTCCGGGATCAACGCCGCGAGGCGCTCGAAAGCTCTCCGTAGCTCGAGGTCCGACGGGCCCCACTCGAGGCTGAGATCGTGGAAATTCGTCCGGTATTTATCCACGAAGAAGGCGCCGAAGTGCAGCGTGCTCACCAGGCTGGCAAAGGACAGGGCGATCAGCGCCGGCGCGCGCCGGGCTCGCTGGCGGACCGCCAGCACGCCGACGGCGGCGATGAAGACGTAGGGCAGAAAGTGCGTCGCGTAGTGCAAGTGGACGCTGGTGATCGCCGAGCCACTGTCGGCGAGCCCGACCACGATCAGGCCCGGGATCAGCAAGAACCAGGCTCTGCGGTAGCGCACCGGCAGAAACGCGAGCGGCACCAGGAGCTGCAGTGCGAGCAGGCCCTTTTCCGGCGTGAGCAGGCGGGTCAGCGTGAACACGGGGTTGGAGACGAGCGTGAGCAGCACTGCGCCGAAGCCGCGGCCTCCCGGTGGAATCAGCTCGGAGTAGTACTTGGCGAACGAGGCGGGGCCGAACTGGCGCATCCACACGAACTTCACCAGCAAGAACCAGATCAGGCCGAGGCCCGCCATCCACCAGCCGACGCGCCGTGCCTGGCCGTACGAGCTACCGCGCCTCGCGCGCCGCGTGTTCCACGCCAGGCCGGCGCCCACGACGAAGACACCGATCGCGACGTCCTCGCGGCAGCACATCGCCAGCACCAGCGCCGCCCAGAACGGCATCGACCCCGGCCTTCGAGCATGAAAATACGCGGCCCAGAGCAGGAAAAATGCGCACAGGGGCAGGAAATGAAAGTCGTAGAGCGCTGGCCCGTGGATCGCTGGATGAGACAGATAGGCGAGCACGAACACGAGGCCCGCCCAGGCGCTGCGGAGCCAGCGCTCCGCCAGCAAGAAGAGCGGCAACGCCGCCCCCGCCATCAAGAGCGCCTGCAGTGCGAGCAGCGTTTCGGTACGCGGGAAGGCCGCGTATAAGGGTAGTAGCGCATACACCAAGAACTCCGCATGCTGAGCGAAGTATTGCTGATCGAGCGCGATGCCGTGGCGCCCGTGCATGGTGTTCCAGAACAGATTCTCGAACAGTCCGAGATCGTAGTTGGAGCTGTGGAACTTGTCGTGCAGTCGCACGCCGCACCGATACAGGAAGACAGTGCAGGCCAGGATTGCAGCCGCGGCCAGCCACCGGGGCAGCACTCGCGAGTTTCTGAGTATCCCGCTCGCCCGGGCGAGCCAGGCTCCGCCGCCGGCGCGGTGCAGGCTGGCCTCCAACCCCAGTGTTGCCGCCGCCGTGAGCAGCATCAGAAACAGCGGCTGCTCGCGGAACGCTTCACGGCGGAGCAACAGGGGTGCGACCCACAGCGCCAACAGCGGAAGCGCTCGGCGCACCCCAGCCCGGAGCTGGAGTGCGAACCCGGGCCGCGCGCGCGACAGCCGGTCGGCAACGACGAGGGAGACCAGCGCCGCGACCCAGGGCAGCGCGCCCGCCCCGCGCAGCCACGGTGTGCCGGTATTGGTCTCGGCGTACGAGGCCGCGTCGCCCCAGGCTCCCACGCCGAGCAGCAACGTGCCCAGCGCGGCCACCTCTAGAAACAGCCAGACGCGATCGCGCACCCGGAGCTGGCTCGACCCGTCGAATCCCACGGTGGCCTCATGCCACGACTCCTGGACGACGCCTAGAAACGTCTAACGCTGCCGCCCGCGTCCGCCGTGCGCGTGCGACCCGCGGCCACCCCAGTCGCTCTCGAAGACCTCTTCAAACAGCCGCTCCGCGCGCTCGAACTCGTCCTCCGCCCAGGCGGGGCCGACCAGAAACTCGCTCAGGTTGATCTCACCGTCGCGGAAGTTGCGCGCCAGATCGCGGAGCGCTTGCACCTCCCCCAGCTCCCGCTCGAGCTCCGCAAACAAAAGCTCGCTCGTCCAGTCGCTCGCGCCCCGCTGCCTCGAGTTGCGCGGGCCGAGGCTGCCCGCGACGGAATCGCGCAGCGCCTTCAGCTCCGCGCTCAAGCCCCGCAGCTGCTGGCGCAGTTCTTGATTGGCCAGGAGCAGCTGCGCCGTACGCTGCGCTAGCTCCTCGTCGCGTTCGCTCGGCACCGCCGCTGCCAGCCAGCTGCGCTCGAGCTCCACGAGGCGCGCCACATCCCCGAGTTCATAGGCGCGGGTCACTTCTTTCATCACCGCCGTCATCGTGGCCCGCTCACCCGAGTCCTGTACCTTGTCCGGATGCAGCGCCTGAGCGAGCTTGCGAAACAGGGTGCGCACCAGGCACGGCCCGCCATTTTGCGGTTTGGGCGCCGTATACCCCGCCTCCGCGGCTTCGTTTGCGGCATGGCCCCCGCGGGAGGCGCCTGCTCGGTGGCGGCCCGCAGCGTGAGCGGAGCCTGCCGCGTCCGCCGGCTCCTGCTCCTGTTCTTGCGCCTGCAGCAGGTGGCCGTACACGCGACGAATGCGCGCCTTGTCCCGCCGGTTGAGTGAGCTCTCGTCCCCGAGCAGGGCCTTGAAGATGGCGTGGACTTCCGTGGCGGCGGCGATCAAGGCTTCGCGCAGCGGACGCAGGCGGGCGTGCAGAGCCTGGGCCACTTCCTGCGCAGCGCTCTCACTATGGTCGCGCGCCAGCTTCTTCTTGCGGATCTCGGCGAGCAGCCGCTCATGCTCCTTCTCGAGGGTGTCGAGTTTGCGGCGAGCTGGCGACCGGTGCAGCGTGAGCGCTCCAGCCTGCGACGGTTCCGGGCCGGGCTGGATGCTGCGTCGCATGGGAGCAGCATAGTGCCGACCCCCGATCGGGTCCACCCGGCGGCGGAAGCGCGGCTCGAAAATGGCGCTGCAGCGCGATTCTCGTGGCGATAGTTGCGAGTGTGGTGGGCTTCCGGGAGCGGGGTCGGGCCCGTATGCTACAGCTGAAGTTCGGCTCGGCGGCGAACAGGTCTCGGGTGGGGCGAGGAGTTGCTCAATGTGTCCAGAAAGTGACCCGGCCGTGCGTGTTCTCCCGCGGGGCCCGGCGCCCGCTCGGGTGCATGCTCGGTTCGGCTGGCTGATGCTCGCTGGTGCCTGGGCATGCAGCCCCACGGGGGGACAGGGCGACGGGGCCGATCCGCGCGTGGCACCCGCGCCGCCCGTGACCATTCCGAGCAACACAGGGCCGCTGCAACAGCCGCCGATCAACGGCACGCCCGAGCCCGCCAACCAAGGCTCCGGTTTCATCGATGAAATGAGCACGTTGCCGGCAGCCGCGCCGATCGTGCGGCGAGGTTTGCTCGAGAAGCAGGTCAGCTGTGCCAACGGCGCGAAAACCACCGTATCGGGCACCGTGTACATCCCGTCCGGGGAGCTCGCGCTGTACAACGCGATGGTCTACGTGCCGGACGCGCCCCTCTTGCCCCTCACGCCGGGCGCCAGCTGCGGCTGCGAGATCAGCGGCGTGCCGATCGCGTCCACGCTCACGGACGCGAGCGGTCACTTCGTACTCGAGAACGTGCCGGTGGGAGCAGACATTCCACTCGTGATCCAGGTGGGCGATTGGCGCCGAGAGTTCAACGTGGGCACCGTCGAGCCGTGCGTGGACAAGCCCATCGCTGACCGGACGCTGCGGCTACCGTCGCGGCAGTCGGAGGGGGACCTGCCCAAGATCGCGGTGGCGACGGGCGTGCAGGACGCGCTCGAGTGCCTGGTGCGCAAGCTGGGCGTCGCAGAGGAGGAGTTCACCAATCCTCGCGGGGGCGGCCGCGTGCAACTGTTTGCCGGCCACTACGGAGCCGAGCGGTTTACCGATTCGCTGAACGCTGGAGAAGCGTTCCCGCCGGTGGGCGCGCTGTGGTCCGATCTGCCGTCGCTCCAGGCCTACGACGTCGTCCTCTTGTCCTGTGACGGGCGTCGCCCCGATCGAGACGGCGCGGACGACAAGGACGAGCGCGCTCTGCAGGCGATGTTCGACTACGCCAACCTGGGTGGCCGCGTGTTCGGGTCCCACTATCAAGAGGTCTGGTTTCAGCGTGGCCCCGCGCCGTTCCCGGATCTGGCGACCTACACGGATCCCGACGACCTGGAGGACATTTCTGCCGAGATCGTGACCGACTTTCCGAAAGGGGAGGCCATGGCCGACTGGGCCGTGGCGATGGGCGCTTCCGCCACGCCCGGCGCCGTGCCGATCCGTGGGGCGAAACAGACCATCGCCAGCGAGAATGAGGCCTACGCGCAGCGTTGGCTCGCGAGCGAAGATCCGGCGACCGTGCAGTACCTATCTGCCAACACGCCGCTGGGAGCTCCCGAAGGCGAGCAGTGCGGCCGCGTCGTGCTCAGCGACATCCATGTCTCGCCCGGTTCGCGCCCGACCGAGGAAGAGCCGGATCTGCCCTCCGATGATCTTTCGGAGAGCAAGGTCGGCTTTCCCGGCGGTTGTGTGACGACCACGCTGAGCCCGCAGGAGAAGCTGCTCGCCTTCATGCTGTTCGACATCTCCGCCTGCATCGTTCCCGATGACCAGGCGCCCACGGCGCCGCCGATCATCCGTTAGCCGCCGATTCGGCGGGTCCAGGTTCCGTCAGGTCCCGATTCGACTAGCCGCCGATTCGGCGGGTCCAGGTTCCGTCAGGTCCCGATTCGACTAGCCGCCGATTCGGCGGGTCCAGGTTCCGTCAGGTCCCGATTCGACTAGCCGCCGATTCGGCGGGTCCAGGTTCCGTCAGGTCCCGATTCGACTAGTCTCCGATTCGGCGGGTCCAGGTTCCGTCAGGTCCCGATTCGACTGCTCCCAACGATGCCTTTGGCGCCGTCCCCCCCACGGCGCTTCAGGCGTGGGCGGCTTGCTCGAGTCGCGCCAGGATCTTGTGCTTCTTCGAGTACACGGTGCTCACGCTGATGCCCAGTTGCTCCGCGATCTGCTCGGGCTCGAAGCCCTGCAGATAGGCGCCCAGAAATTCCCGGTCTCGCGCCGACAGGCTGTCGACGAGTTGGGTCAGGGCGCGCGCTTGCTCGCGGCTCGAGCAGACGCTGAACGCGTCGGGGACATCGCTCGGGGTCTCGACGTCGGTGATGTCTTCCCCGACTCGGCACAGCCAGGGCTGGCGGCGATGACTGCGCAAGAAGTCGTGCGCGCTGTTGCGTGCGAGTGCACACAGCCACGAACCGAGCGGGGTGCCGCGCTCCGGATCAAAGCTCTTCAGACGACGCTTGTCGTCATTCAACAGACGCAGGCACAGACTGGCGTAGATCTCCTCCAGGTGGTCGGTGCCGGTCAGCTGGGGAAAGCGTCGCGTGACGCGGCTGATCACCCCGAGCAACTGGTGCGAGTAGCGCTCGTGAAAGGCGCGCCAGGCGTCGTCGTCATTGTCGAGCAGGCGCTGTATCAGGGTGGCATCGTCGTACACGGGTCGTTCTCCTCGGCGGGGCATGGCTGCTCCCCCACTAGAGCACCCGCCGTGCCGAAGAATTAACCGAGTAAATTCAATAACTTGAGAGCCTGATACGGCGTAACGCCGTCACCCTGTTACGCGTCACGAGACGGCCCCCGAACGATGCTTTGCCGTGGATTCGGGTACGCCGCTGCCCGTCTGGATCTTCCAGCGCTGGCGTGCTCTGCGGCGTTTCGCCTCGCCCCCGCGCGTCTTTTGCGATCGCATTGCTTGTCCCCGCCAAAGGTGTGATGCAAGGCCCGCCGCTGGCCGTTGCAGGAGATGTCGTGAAGCGTTGGATCGTACTTCTGGGTGTCGGGTTGGCGTTGCTCGGGCTATCTCCGGAGGCAGCGGCGACCGAAGTCGGACGAGGTCGGAACTTTGGTCTCGGTGTGGCGTTCGGTAGCCCGACGAGCCTCGTGGCGAAGTACTTCCTCAGCAGGGAGAACGCTCTGGACTTTGGGCTGGGCTTCTGGCGCTACGGCAACTGCCCCGGTAACGACAATCGCCCCTTCTGCGACACCTACAGGCCGTTCTCGCTGGTCAGCTTCAACATGGACTACCTGTGGCAGGAGCCCATCGTCGCGGGGGCGACGGCGTCGCTCGACTGGCACATCGGTGCGGGCGGCCGCATCTGGGTCGGGGGAGGAGACTTTGCTCTGGCGGCGCGCATGCCGGTGGGGCTCGATCTCGGCTTTCGCAAGCCCTCGTTCCTGGAGGTGTTCCTGGAGCTGGCGCCCGCGGTGTACATCGTGCCTGGCGTGTACCTGGATCTAGAAGCGTTTCTCGGCGTGCGCTTCTACTTCTGAGCGCTGGCTGCCTCGGCGAGCTGCAGCCGCAGTTCGTCGAGAATGACCTGCGTCGAGCTGGTGCCGATGCGGGAGACTCCGAGCGCGCGCAGCTCCAGCACCAGGGACAGGCTGCGCACGCCGCCGGACGCCTTCACCTGCACCGGTGGCGTGCGCTGGGCGAGCATCAGCTCGATGTCCTCGCGCGTGGCCCCGCCCGGGCCGACGCCGGTCGAGGTTTTGATCCAATCGACCTCGAGCTCCGAGCAGATCTTGCACAGCTCCAGCTTGTGAGCGCGTTCGAGATAACAATTCTCGAAGATCACCTTCAGCTTTCGGCCGGCGCCGCGCACGAGCTCGAGCAACGCGGCAATCTCCCCCTGGACGTAGGCATACTCGAGGCTGCGCACCTTGCCCACGTTGACGACCATGTCGAGCTCCGTGCCCCCGGCGTGCAGGGCTTGCTCCGCCTCGATCAGCTTGGTGCGTGTGGTGTGAGCCCCGTGTGGGAAGCCGATCGTGGTGCTGGGCTCGACGCCGCTGCCCTCGAGACTGGCCGCGCAGCGCGCGAGCGCGTGCGGCACGATGCATACGCTGGCGACGTCGTACTCGACGGCCAGCGCGCAGCCCGCCTCCAGTTCGGCATCGCTCGCCTCGGGCTTGAGCAGGGCGTGATCGAGCAACTTGGAGACGTCGCGGTACTGGAGGACCATCCCCCGGCCCTAGCTCGGCTCCCGAGCGCCGTCGATGACGGCGGAGTGACCCTTGCCGCACGCCCGGGTGGCGGCAGCACGCCGAAGCTCAAATGTCTGATAAGACTATAGAAAATAAGTAAAAAAGATGTCGCTGTAATCTTTTCCCAAGCCCGGCCGTCGTGGCACCGGGACGACTGCCTCGAGGGGTGGAAGCCCCGCGCTCCGGGGGGAGCAGGATCGAGTACGTGAAGGCGAACTACCTAACCCTCCTGGAAGTCTCCCGAGTTCTCGAGGTCAGCTCCTCGGTCGTCAGCTCCTGGCTGGAGGACGGTTCGCTGGAAACCCGGCGCACGACCAAGGGGGTGCCCACCGTCGGGGCCCTGGCCCTGGTGCATCTGTTGCTGCGCAAGGGGATGGCACCGCCCCTGGGCCTGGTGCCCGCGATCCGTACGCTCGTCATCGACGACGAGCCGGCGATGCTGCGATCCACGGCGCGCCTGCTCAAACGCAGCGCCCCGCATCTCGACGTGCGGCTCGCCGTCGGCGCCCTGAATGGCCTTCGGGAGGCCACCGAGCGCCCACCCGACGTGGTGCTGCTCGACATGTACATGCCGGAGTTGACCGGTCTCGAGCTGTGCCTGCGCATCAAGCAGCGCCCCAGCACCGCCGGCATCGTGGTGATCGGCTTCTCGGGCCGGCGCGATCCCAGCCTGGAGAACGACTTCCAGCAGGCAGGAGCCGCCGCGGTCCTCGACAAGCCACCGGATGTTCAGCAGCTCCTGCACGTGCTGGAGCACGACATCGGGACCGAGTCGCGGTCGTGACCCCCGCGGGGAGCGGATGCCAGTGGGGGCGCCCGGGTCCCCCCGATGCGGCACGGCAGGGGCTCCGGAGTCCCCGCGAAGCAACACAGCCCGGGCGCTGGGGTCCCCGCGAGGCAGCAGCGCCGGAGGCCGCGCCCCGCAAGCGCTTACATAGCCGCTTCAAGCGGCAGCTGGCTGCTGACCCTTCCCGACCACGAAGTCCAACAAACGGAGTTCACAAGCGCGCCCGTGGCGGCTACGGAGGACGACGGGGGGACGTCCGAGCCAGTCCACCAGCGAAGAAAGCGGAGGAACGCATGCCTCCTCGTCACGAGGGATCGGGGGGCGAAAGATCAGGATCGGCGACGCCGATGCCTCCGACGTTGGGACGGACCTCTCGATATACGGAGCTCGAGGGTGCGCAGGGGCGCGACGTCTACTTTCGGCCGGAGCGATATCCGCGCTCCGAGCTCGGTTCGATCGGCGTCGCGGTGGAGGTCTGCCACGCCGGGCTGCTGCAACGCTGTGAGCTCCGGGACGTATCCCAGAGCGGGTTTGCCTTCGAGTGGCCGCGCGACACCCTACCGGAGGTCGGCAGCACGCTGGAGGAGGTGACGCTGCGCTTCGATGGACATGAGGCCTACCGAGGCCAGGTGCGCGTCAGCTCGATCCGGCGGCACGACAAGGTCACGGTGATCGGTGTTTCACTGATCGATACCTTGATGAACATCGAGGACGTCCTCCTGCTCCGGGACGTGAAATCGCGCATCGCGGAGTCGGAGTTTCACGGTTTGAAGCTGGCGGAGGCGCCCTGGCGGGTACAGGGCCACGAGCGCTTCAAGGCCCAGGTCTCCGAGCTGCGCCTATTTCTGGAGGACGCACATCGCAAGTTTGGTGAGCTGGAGGGGGTCGTGCCCTGGCACGTCGTACACGGTGACCAGGATTCGCCGGCGCGCGACGCGCTGATCCAAAAAATTCGGACCGGCTTCGTTGCCGACGTGGTGCAGGCCTCGAACGACATCGATGCCGCGTTGCGCGGCGCCTCGCGGGAACAGAGGGAGGGGCTGCGCGAGTACTCTCGCCGGCAACTGCACGAGCTCTTGATGTTGTCGCCGTGGATGTTTCGGGCGCTCCACAAACCGCTCGGCTATCCCGGGGATTTCGAGGTGATGAACGGGCTCTATGGGCGCCTGTTCGCTGGCCCCACGTTGTTTGCCAAGGCGGTCAATCTGGCCTTTGTGAGCACGCCGGCAGCGGAGGCCGTGCGCCAGCGCAAGGAGCTGATGAAGTCGAGGTTGTCCGCCACGCTGGACCGGCACACCGCGCGCGGAGAGCCGTTGCGCATCTTGTCCATCGCCGCGGGGCCGGCGGAGGAGGTCCTGTGCTTGCTCGAAGAGCGAACCCAGATCGACGTGCCGCTCGAGGTCGTGCTGTTTGACCAGGACAAGAGCGCACTGTCGTTCTCCTATGGGCGCTTGAGCCGCCTGGTCGCCGCCAAGTGGCAGGGCAAAGTGCGCGTCATCCACCTGCACGATTCGATTACCCACCTGCTGCGGGGGTCTGCGGTCCTGAAGCTGAGCGGCCAATTTCACGCCGTGTATGCTTGCGGCCTGTTCGACTATTTGCAGCCGCACACCTGGATGAGTCTGTGCCGGACGCTGCACGAAAGCGTCGCGCCGGGAGGCACGCTGTACGTGGGTAATATGGTGCCGAGCAGCAGTAGTCGCTGGTTCATGGAGCTCCATCTGGACTGGCACCTCGAGTACCGGGAGCGATCGAGCATGCTCGATCTGGCAAGAAGGGCGGTCCCCAGGGCTCACGTCGAGATTCTCGAGGAGTCCACTGGCGTGAATCCGTTCGTAGCACTCACCCGAGAGTGAATGTGATTCGAGCGAATTCGGAACTGGAGAGCCGCTGGGCAGACTGGCTCTTGCAGCGCAACCGGCGCGGCATGAAGGGCGTGTTGTGGATCGTGGTCTGCCTGTACCCGCTGTTCGGCATCCTGGACTATCTGGTCGCTCCGCCCGAGTCGCTCTTCTTCCTGTATTGGACGCGCGCGATCGTGACGGCCATCACGCTGGTTCTGTTCCGCGTCGTGGACGGCAAGTGGTTCGAGCAGCATCCCTTCACGATCTCTGCTTCGTACATGATCCTGATCTCCCTCGGTATCAGTCTGATGACGGTGCTGATGGGCGGCCTGGCATCGCCGTACTACGCCGGGCTGTCCTTGGTGATGGTGGCCAGCGGCCTGCTCTTCGTCTGGCCGACGCATGTGGTGTCCGCGACCTATGCGGCCATCGTCGCCTCGTTCGTGTTGCCGAACTTCCTGATCAATGGCGCGCCCAATCTGATCACCGCCGTCTCCAACCAGTTCTTTCTGGTTTCGACCGCGATCATCGCGGGAACCGGCCAGATCGTGGGCTACCGCTCCCAGCGCGAACAGGTCGAGAACCAGCTGATCCTGGAGGAGACGAGCGGCAACCTGGAGCAGGCTCACGGCCAGCTCAAGCGCCTCGATCAGTTCAAATCCGAGTTTTTTGCCAACATCACTCACGAACTCAAGACGCCGCTGACCTTGATTCTGGCGCCCCTGGCCCTCCTGATCGAGGGCCGGCTGGGCAGTATTTCAGAGGCGCAACGTTCGACGCTGCAGTCGATGCAGCGCAGCGGCGTGAAGCTATCGCGCCTGATCGGGGACCTCCTGGATCTGAGCAAGCTCGAGGAGTCCCGCTTGCGCCTGCGTGTCGAGTCCCACGATCTCGTCGCCTATCTACGCAGCCTGATCGGTCAGGTCGATCCGCTCGCTCAGCGCAAGAACATTGCCCTGACGCTCCAGGCAAACGTGGAACAGTGCGCGGTGTGGTGCGACATCGAGCGCATCGAACGAGTTTTCATCAACCTGCTCTCCAACGCGACCAAGTTTACCGACGCCGGCGGCGCCGTGAGCGTGAACTTGACGGACGAAGGCGCACGGGTACGCATCGAGGTGGCGGACACCGGCGTGGGCTTTCCGAGCCACATGTCCAAGGAGGTGTTTGAACGCTTTTTTCAGGTCGATATGGCCGATACGCGCCGCTACGGCGGCGCCGGGCTGGGGTTGGCCCTGGCCAAGGCGTTGGTCGAGTTGCACGATGGCGAGATCTGGGCGGAGTCCGCGCCCGGAGCAGGGGCCAAATTCAGCGTGCGGCTGCTGAAAGATCGCGAGCATTTTTCTGCCGAGGTGCTCGATCGGCGCGGGCAGGTGATCGACCGCCTGGGGGGGCAGCGCGACAGCGACGGCAGCCTGGCCGAGTGGCAGCTGGACACGCCGGCGCATTTTCGCCTGATCGACATCGATGAAGCGACGGATCAACGCGTCGTCGAGCGCGACGTGGACGAGGATCAGCGCGAGCACTCGGTGCTGGTGGTGGAGGACACGCCCGACGTCGCGCGCGTGATCCGCCTGGCGCTGCACCACGATTTTCGCTTCCTGGCGGCGGGGGACGGCGCGCAAGGGCTCGAACTGGCGCGACGATATCGCCCGACCGTCGTCATTACGGACTGGATGATGCCGAGGATGGACGGGCTCGAATTGACTCGGCACCTGCGGGCGGACCCGCTCACCCGGCACATCCCCATCATCATGCTCACGGCACGCGGCGACGTCGAGGACAAGGTGGCCGGGCTCGAGATGGGGGTAAATGCGTTCCTGGCCAAGCCATTTTCCGGCAATGAGCTGGTCAGCACGGTGCGCTCGCTGGTGCGCACGCGGGAAGCCACCGCCGAGGCGCTGCTCGCCGACAAGATGGATTCTCTGGAAACCATTGCCGGTGGTCTCGCTCACGAGATCCGAAACCCGCTAAATTATCTGAAAAACGCGCTCGCCACCGTGGAACGCGATTGGCAGACGTTGATCGATACGGTCAGGGGGGCGAGGCTCGAGCCGCCGCAGAGCGGCACGGTGGAGAAGCTGGACGCGAGGATTCACAAGATGTTCGAGGTCACCGACGCCGGGGTCAAGCGCATCGCCAGCACCGTGGACTTGATGGTCCGGTACAGTCGGGAGGGCTACTCGCGCACGCCGCACAGCTACGACGCCTTCGCTGCCGTGCGGGATGTGGTGGACGTCGTGGTGCCGACCGTGGGTCGGGCGGTGAAGGTGTCGCTCGATCTGGAGGGCAATGGCCTGGTGCTCTGTATCGGCGAGGAGTTCAACCAGGTCCTCACCAATCTGATTCAGAATGCTCTGGAAGCCGTTGCCGGGGACGGAACCGGCATCGTTGTCATCAAGGGCCGCAACGAGGGTGTAGACCTTCTGCTCTCGGTCAGGGACAATGGGCCCGGCATTCCCGAAGCGGACCGATCCAGGATCTTTGATGCATTCTACACGACCAAAGGTGTGGGGCGGGGCATGGGTCTGGGCCTGACCATCACGCGCCGCGTGGTCGTCGCCATGGGCGGCAGCCTGACCCTCAAGAGTCAGCTGGGGGTCGGCACCGAGTTTTTCATCCGCGTGCCGAGCCACGCGGTCTTGGAGGCGGCAGGATGAGCGTCAAAGTCCTGTTCGTCGACGACGACGAGGAAAACCTGCTCGTCTCGGAGGCCGTCTGCGGGGACGACTTTGACGTGCTCACCGCGCGCAGCGGCGCGGTCGCGCTGGAAATGATGCACGCCCACGAGGTGGGCGTGATCGTCAGTGACCAGCGCATGCCGGAGATGACGGGCGTGGAGCTGCTCGAGCGCGTCCAGGCGGATTTTCCCGACACGGTGCGCCTCCTGGTCACCGCCTACGCGGACGGCGTTGCGGCGATCGACGCGATCAACCGAGGTCAAGTCCGGCGCTATCTGAAGAAGCCGTGGGAGCCGGAGGAGCTCAAGGCCGAGGTGGCCGACGCGCTCGAGCGCTACTCGACCAAGCGCCGGCTGCGCGAGCTGGAGCGCCGCTTGATTCAGACGGAGCGCGTGTATGCCCTGGGCATCGTGGCCGCCGGCATCGGTCACGAGCTACGCAACCCGATCAGCTGGATCACCACGAACCTGCAACACTCCCTGGCGGAGCTCGTGGAGCTCAGCCAGGCGCTGAAAGACAACGACGCGCTCTTGGCGAGCAACAAGGTGGACGAGATCCGGGCTGCGCTGCAGGACGCCAGCATGGGCGCCGAGCGCGTGGCGGAGATTGTTTCCGCGATTCAGCTCTCGATGGTGCGGGCCAGCGGAGAGAGCGAAGTGGTCGACCTGGAGGAGGTGGTGCACCTGGCGCTGCGCCTGGTCGAGGGGGAGCTCCGGCGCTCGGGCAAGCTGGACCTGCAGGTGAGCGGTAGCCCGAAGGTGAATGGCTCGCGCACGCAGCTGTCACAGATCGTGGTCAACCTGCTGGTCAATGCGATCCATGCGGTGGCCAACGTGCCTCCCGCGAGCGCCGTGATCGCGGTGCGAATTGGCACGGATGGCAAGCTGGCCAGCCTGGAGGTGGCCGACAGTGGCCCAGGTGTTCCAGAGCAGGATCGGGAGCGGATTTTCGACCCATTCTTTACGACCAAGCCCGGCGTGGGGACGGGGCTGGGGCTGGCGATTTCTCGGAAGATTGCGGCCGAGCTGGGGGGGGCACTCGAGGTAGAGAAGGATGTGCGGCTGGGGGGCGCGGTGTTTCGGCTGACATTGCCTGCCCAGGCGTTCGGGGCGCGCGACAAGGTCTGAGGCTCGGCGCTGCCCGGACGGTGGCGCGGGCTCATGGATGCGCGTATGACTGAGGTGTGGAGGTTACTTCCAGCCTGATTGCGGCGACGGCGCTGCTGCTCTGGATACCGTTTTCGGTCCTCGTCTTCTCGCTGACCAAGCCGCACAAGGCCGTGGCCTTCCTGCTGGTCTTCGCCACCCTGTTCCTGCCGGAGCTCGAGTTTTTCGACATCAAGCTCCTGCCCAACATGAACAAGAAGACCATCGCCTGCGCGTGGGTCTTCATCCCGGCCGTGCTCTGGTGTTGGTCGCGGCTCAAACGCACCAGTATCGGCACGGTGCCGTGGCTGCTGTTCGGGCTGATGCTGGTGGTCGACATAGGCCGGGCGGTTACCAATCAGGATCCGATCGTGCTCGGGCGCGACACCGTGATTCCACCGATCCTGCTGCATACCGGGCTGACCTTCATGATGGAGGACTTCCTGCTCGTGTTCGTGCCGTTCTTCCTCGGCGCAGCCTTCTTCAACGAGCGGGAGTCGCTGCGCGACCTGATGAAGACGTTCGTGGCCGGCGGCCTTTGCTACGTGCCGCTGGTCGTGATTGAGATCCGCGCCAGCCCGCAGCTGCATGCCTGGGTCTACGGCTACCACCAGCACACCTGGCTGCAGGTGATGCGCGACGGCGCCTACCGCCCGATGGTGTTCATGCATCACGGCCTGGCGGTGGCGCTGTTCATGGCGACGGCTGCCATGTTGGGCTTCGGCCTGGCCAAGGGCAGGGAGAAGCTGCGCGGTCTACCCATGTTCCCGATCGCCACGCTGCTCGCGCTGGTGCTGGCGGCCAGCCACAGCCTGGGCGCGCTCGTGTTCGTCATCACGCTGGCGCCCGTGGTCTGGTTCACCTCACCGCGCACGCAGCTGCGCGTGGCGGTGCTGCTCGGAGCGCTGGTGATGCTGTATCCGGTGCTCCGGGCGTATGACTGGTTTCCCACCAAGATGCTGCTGAACTGGGCACGCTCGATCAGCGAGGACCGCGCCGGCTCGATGGCGTTTCGCTTCTTCAACGAAGATCTGGCGCTGCGGCGCGCCTTCGAACGGCCCATCTTCGGCTGGGGTGGGTTCGATCGCATCTTCGTCTACGACAAGGCCACCGGGGAAGAGCTGTCGACGCTCGATGGAGCGTGGCTCATCACCTATTGCGGAAGCGGCGTGCTCGGGTTCTTCGCGCGCTACGGCCTGCTCACCTGGCCGCTCTGGCGCGCCCTGCGGCGCGTGCGGCGCGTGCCGAACAAGAGTGACCAGATGCTGATCGCCGGCGTAGGCGTCACTACCGCGATGGTCGCGGTGGATCTGTTGCCCAATGGCATGTTCACCTTCTTCCCGCATCTACTGGCGGGAGTGCTGCTCGG
>Ga0315912_10001332_pt1 | contig 31137 bp, 25 predicted proteins | sample VfabasoilMG_FD_204469 | JGI IMG/M metagenome (GOLD analysis project Ga0315912, IMG submission 204469) | Garden soil microbial communities collected in Santa Monica, California, United States - V. faba soil | ecosystem: Environmental > Terrestrial > Soil > Garden | place: USA: California...
TTGGCGAAGGCGATGTTCACGTCGCGATAGGCGTTTTCCACGAGCTTGACCGTCTCGGCCATGCGCGCGGTCGTGATGTGCACCTGACCCGAGACGAAGGTGCGGTAAAACTCGGCGCAGCGCTCGCTCGAGTCCGCGTCCAGCCCGCCCACGATGCGGTCGTTCTGCACCACCTCGCGCAGGATCTGCCCGGGCAGGACGCGCTCGGGGGCGTGCGCGAAGAAGACGTCTCCAGGCTGGAGGGAGGTGCGGGTGGCGACGATCTCCGCGATCCTTTCCGTGGTGCCGGGCGGGCTCGTGGACTCGAGGATGACCAGGTTGCCGGGGCGCAGCACCGGGCAGAGCGACTCGGTGGCGCGCTCGACGTAGGACAGGTCGGGGATGTGCCCGGGTGCGACCGGCGTCGGCACGCAGATCAGAAAGACGTCCGCCTCGGCCGGCAGCGGGTGTGCGCGCAGCTTGCGCGTCTCGACCGCAGCCCGCACCAGGATGTCGAGGTCGGGCTCGACGATGTGCGCGTGCCCGGAGTTGATGATGTCCGCGGCGCGCGCGTCCACCTCCACGCCGTGGATCGTGTAGCCGCGCGAGGCGAGCACGGCGGCCGTCGGCAGCCCGATGTAGCCGAGGCCCACCACACACACCCGAGTATCCCGAGGCACGAGCATTGGCTCAGCTCTGCCACGCCGCGCGACCGCGGGACAAGTGGCCCGTCCCCCTCGGGGCGGCCGATCGAACCAGGGGCCGGTCCGCGCCCGCCCGGGCCGCGCCCGTGGGGCAGGTCACAGCATCGAAATGCCGGAACGGCGCCGACCGAGCGGAAACGCGGCGTCGATGGCTTGCTCGTCGGCGGCCGAGAGCTGGAGCGCGGCGGCCCCGGCGTTTTCGGCGGTGTGCGCGACGCTGCTCGACTTGGGAATGCCGAACAGGCTCGGGCGGCGTGTCAGGAAGGCCAGGATGACCTGGCGCACGCTGGCGCCGAGCCGCGTGGCGATCTCTCCGAGCAGTTTGCCGCCGGCGCCGCGGGGCAGGCCGCCGGAGGCGCCGAAGGGGGTGTAGCCGACCAGCGCGATCCCGTGCTGCTCGCAGAGCGGCAGCACGGCGTGCTCGATGCGCCGCTCCTCGAGATTGTAGAGCACCTGGTTGCACGCGATGCGGCCCGGGCCGGCCAGATCGAGGGCCTCCTGGAGATCGTTTTCGTCGAAGTTGCTGACACCCCAGGACAGGATCTTGCCGTCCTCCCGCAGCTGCTCGAACGCCGCGATGGTGTCCTCGAGCGGATACGAGCCCGGCCAGTGCAGCAGGTAACAGTCGAGGCGATCGGTGCCCAGGTGGCGCAGGCTGCGCTCGCAGGCGCGCAGCGTGCCCTCGCGGCTGGCGTTGCTGGGCATGACCTTGCTCACCAGGAAGACCTCGTCCCGGCGGCCCGCGAGCGCCTTGCCGAGGATGGCCTCGACGCGTCCGGAGCCATACAGCTCGGCGGTGTCGACGTGCGTCATGCCGAGATCGAGCCCATGCCGGATGGCCGCGATCGCAGCGTCGACCGCGCTGTCTTCCAGATGCCAGGTGCCTTGACCGATGCGCGGCACCGCCGTTGCCCCTGCGCCCCAGACTCGCGTTTGCACGCGCTGACGCTAGCCCAGGCTCGTGCCGCCGAGCGAGCGCGGCGACCAAAATTTCAGCGCCCCCGTCGCGTGCGCTACATTTGGCGAATTTGGGAGATAAAATCAGATGTTACGCGCTGACGGGGGCGCTGGGTTCATGTTAGGTAAGCGGCGCCATGAGCGCTCAGACCTTTCCCGACCGCTTCGTTTGGGGCGCGGCCACCGCCGCCTATCAGGTGGAAGGCGGGGCGCGCGCCGACGGCCGCGGCCGGTCCATCTGGGACATGTTGTGTGAGAAGGCGGGCGCCATCCACGGCGGTCACCACGCGGAGGTCTCGAGCGATCACTACCACCGCTGGGCGGAGGATGTGGCCCTGTTCCGCCAGCTGGGGCTCAACGGCTATCGCTTCAGCCTGAGCTGGCCGCGCATCTTGCCGAGCGGCACGGGGCAGCCCAATCCCGCCGGGCTCGCGTTCTACGATCGACTCGTGGACGGCCTGCTCGAGGCGGGCATCACGCCCTACGTGACCCTGTTTCACTGGGACCTGCCGCTCGATCTGTACCACCGCGGGGGCTGGCTGAATCGCGACGTGGCGAGCTGGTTTGCGGATTATGCGGAGCTGGTCGCGCGCCGCCTGGGCGACCGCGTCGAGCATTGGATGACGCTCAACGAACCGCAGGTCTTCGTGGGCCACGGTCACTACGATGGCCGGCATGCCCCGGGCTTGAAGTACTCGCTGGGCGAGATGCTGCGCTGCGCCCATCACGCGCTCCTGGCGCATGGCCGCGGCGTGCAGGCGGTGCGCGCGGCGAGCCCGCGCCCGGCGCGCATTGGGTTTGCCCCCATGGGCTTTCCCAAGCTGCCCGCGAGCGACTCCGCGGAGGATCGGGCGGCCGCGCGCGAGCAGATGTATGCCGTGACGGAGCCAAACCACTGGAACCTCACCTGGTGGGCCGATCCGGTGCTGCTCGGTCACTACCCCGAGGACGGTCTGGCATTGTTTGGCAAGGACGCGCCGAAAGTCATGGCGGGGGATCTGGAGGTGATCTCGGCGCCGACCGATTTCTTGGGTCTGAACATCTATCAGGGTTCGGTGATCCGTCGCGGCGCCACGGGTCGACCCGAGGTGGTGCCGCATCCACCGGGCTTCCCGGTCACCGGCTTCAACTGGCCGGTCACGCCCGAGGCCCTGTATTGGGGGCCGAAGTTCGCCTTCGAGCGCTACCAGAAGCCGATCTTCATCACCGAGAACGGTCTGTCGTGCCGCGATTGGCCGTCGCTCGACGAGCGCGTGCACGACCCGCAGCGCATCGACTTCATCACGCGGCACCTGCGCGAACTCTTCCGCGCGCTCCAGGACGGCGTGCCGATCGAGGGCTACTTCCACTGGTCGGCGCTCGACAACTTCGAGTGGGCGGACGGTTACAAGGAACGCTTCGGGCTGATCTACGTGGATTATGCGACCGGGCGCCGCACGCCCAAGGACTCCTACCACTGGTACGCCCAGGTCATCGCCAGCCGCGGCCGGGCGGCGCTCGAAGGCACCGCGGTGGACGCGCACGCGCACCGCTTTGACGCCGAGCACGCGGCCGCGCTGCGCGTGACGGCGCCTCGCTGAGCCGGGCGGCGCTGCAGCTCAGATCTGAAACTGACCGCGCGCCACGATGCGCGCGGCGCCGCCTACCTCCACGCGGGGCTCGGCGCCGTCCACGACGCGCGCGTACAGCGTGGAGGGGCGGCGCAGCTCCGTGCCCTGCTCGATGCGCAAGATGGCTCCGGCGGCGAGCTGCCCACTCTGAAACAGGTGCCACGCGAGCGGGCCCGCGAACGAGCCGGTCGCCGCGTCCTCGTTGACGCCGGCGGCGGGAGCGAAGTAGCGCACCCGGCACACGTCCCCGTCCCGGTGAAACACGCCGACGCCGCCATCGGTGGCCCGCCCGAGGGCGCCGAAGTCGGGTCGCACGCCGCTCAGTAGCTCGGCGGTGGCGACGCGCAGGCAGGCGTGCTGGGGGCCGTTGCCGTAGCTCTCCAGCGTCAGGACGGACTCCAGACCGAGCGCTGCCAGGAGCGGCCCCGGCGGGGGTCCGGGCACGACGCGAGGCGTGGGCTGCACCATCCAGCCGAAGCTCACGCGCGCGCCCTCGCGCTCGAGGGTGACCGGCACGATGCCGATCCCGAGCTCCAGCCGCACCTCGAAGGCCTGCAACGGGCCCCCCAGGACGACGGCCGTGCCCAGCGTGGGGTGGCCGGCGAAGGGGAGCTCGCGCTCGGGGGTGAAGATGCGGACCCGGGCGTGCCCGCCCTGCTCCGGAGGGGTCACGAAGGTCGTTTCCGACAGGTTGAGCTCGCGCGCCAGCGCCTGCATCTGGGCGCTATCGAGCCCCCGGGCGTCGGTGAAGACGCAGAGCGGATTGCCCTCCAGCGGGCGCTCCGTAAAGACGTCACAGATCACGTAGCGGAGCGTTTTCACGCCCGCGACTCTAGTGCGGCGCGGCCCACCTTGCGATGGCAAACGCGCGCCGCGAGTCGGCCCGCTAGAACGCGCCCTGCATGCCGACGTGGCGCGCGTCCACCCAGGGGGCTAGCCCCTGCGCCTGGGCTGCCGGTGCATCCGGGGACAAGAGCCAGAGCACCACGCCCGTGGCGAGGCCCGCGACGCCCACGCCGTAACAGACCGTGCTGACCGTGCGCATCGAATGAAAGTCGTCGACGGCGTCCGGTCCCGCGCCCGCTGGATCACAGAAGTGGTCGGGGCACTCCTGCTCGGCCTTCTTGTGGCTGCTGGTCGCCATCAGACCGGTGACCAGCCCGGCGCCGATGCCCGTGAGGCCGACGCCACCGGCGACATACGCATACGTGCGCAGCGAATTATGCGCCGGACCTGGCTCGTCGAGCGGTTCGACGTTGCGCGAGATCACGGGCGGAGGCGGGGTAGGCGACGGCGCCGCCAGATGGAGCACGACGGCGGCGTTCTGGCCTTCGCTCAGCACCACGTTGGCTTGATCGCTGCGCTCCGCGCTGATCGAGCCACTGATCCGATACGTGCCGGGGTTGAGCCGCTGCGCCTGGCCGATCTGTGCGGCGCCAATCGCGCGGCCGTTGACGGCGATCTTCAGGTTCGGATCGTTCAGACTCACGCCGTCCACGCGCAAGGTCAGCGTGGGGACGCGGGCGCGTAGCGCTCGCTCCTCCTGGCGCGCCGCGGCGATCGCCTCGGCGAACTGCTCGGGCGCGTCGGACGCCACCCCGATCTGTGCCGTGCGCATGTAGGCCTCGATGGCCTCCAGCATGAGCCCCATCTTGTCGAGGGTGCGCGCCTCGTACAGCACGACGGTGGGCGCGGGGTAGAGGGTGTAGGCACGGCGGAACAAGGCGAGCGCCGTTTCATAGTCGCCGGCGTTGAACGCCTCGCGTCCGGTCACGGCGACGCTGCGGGCGAGATCCAGGCTGGCGTTGGGGTTCTCCGCCCCGCTGGCAGGTTCCGTCGCGGGATCGGCGGCGCGGGCGCTGCCGGCTCCGAGCAGCGCGATCAGTGCACAAGAACCCCAGTGCCCCCAGCGGCGATGGTGGCGAACCCGCTCAGCTATCCGGATTGATTTCGACATCGAGGCCTTCCATCGGATCGGAACGGCCCAATTGCTGTCGCTTGTAGCCCGAAGTTGCCTGTTTTTATTCGGGCAGGCCCCCGGGCACGGAGAGCTCCGGGGGCCCGGCGGGGTCGAACCTGGGCCGTGCGCGCGCGCCCTTCTCGGGTCCCAGCGTGCGCGCCGGGGCTCTGCCAATGCGGAGGGCGTGCCAGCCAGCGGCGAGCGCACCGAAGCCTCGTTGCGGCCGGAGCCAGGGCCCTCCAGCGGCCTGCCGCGGAGGGGCGCTAGAACCCGAACTCTTGGTCGATGCGCTTCTTCACCGGCGGCTTGGCCGGGGCCGGGGCGGGGCGGCGCGGCTTGGCTGCTGCTTCGACGGCTCGGTTGCGTTGCACCAGGCTGAGCTTCTGGGAGTCCCCGCTCGACGAGTTGCTCGTCTCCAGGAGTTTGGCCCGGACTTCAGCGTTCGAGTTGGACACGCGTTTGGCCGCCCGTGGTTCGACCGGGCGTACCATGGCGGTCGCGATCGGATCGCCGACCGGAGCTACCGTCGGCGCCGGCGCGGCATTCAATGCTAGCGGGGACCCCGACGGCGGCGGTGCCAGCACCGCGCTCGCCTCGGGAGCTGCGGCGGCGTGAGCCACGGGCCCGCTTGGGCTTTGAGCGAGCACGCTCCAGCCGACAGCGAGGACGCCGGCGGCGGCCGCGCCCCAGCCGAGCACGCGCGTGGCGACGCGCCGTTGGCCGGCGAGCGTGGAGATGGTCTCGCCCGCGAGCGTATCGGCTGCACGCCGCTTGATCAGCGTGCTCAGCACGCGCCGGCGAGTACCGCCCTCTTTGGCGGGGCCCTCGGCAGCGGGTGCTTGCTCGCTCGGACGCGCCTCGAGCCAGACCTCTTCGAGCGAACGCGAAGCAGCGTCGGCGCGCACGCCCTTGTCAAAGAGCCACTGAGCGAGAGCGCGACCGAGCTCCCACATGGAAGCCCAACGCTGATCTCGCTCCCGCTGCAAGCCGCGCTGCACGATGTGCCACAGCTCGTCGTCGCCGTGGCCAAACGTGGTGATGGGCTTGGGGTTATCCTTCAGGATCGACATCAACAGGGCGTTGTAGTTCGGCCCTGTGAAGGGGAGCTCCCCGGTGATGAGTTCATAGAGCACGACACTGATCGACCAGATGTCCGTGCGGGCATCGATGTCGGTCTCGCCGCGCGCTTGCTCCGGTGAGAAGTAGCCCGGGCTGCCCAGGACGGCGCCGTCCTGCGTCAGGCGCGTGCTCGAGTCCGTCTGTTGCTCGAGCTTGGCAATGCCGAAGTCCAGCACCTTGGGCTGCAAGCGCCCGCGTGCGGTCTTGGACAGGAACAGGTTTTCGGGCTTCAGATCCCGATGCACGATGCCCTTGTCGTGCGCTTCACGCAGCCCATCCATGATGGGCAGCAGCATGCTGACGGCGCGCAGCGTGTCGACGCGCTGCTCTCTGCCGAGCACCTCGCCGAGCGATTCGCCGTGCAGCAGCTCCATCACGACGTACGGGTCGCCATCCGGCGTGGCACCGAAGTCGAGCACGGTGGCCATGGCGGGATGCCCGAGCCGGGCAGCAGCGTGTGCCTCGCGCGCCATGCGCTTGAACGCCTCGGCGCTCGGTGTCGAACCGCGCACGAGCTTGACCGCGACTTCCACGTCGAGGGCGGTCGAGCGGGCCTTCCAGACCACGCCCATGCCACCCTTGCCGAGCGGTGCGATCAGTACATAGCGGCCATCGACGACATCGCCAGGCCTGTGCACCTTGCCCTCACGGCGGGAGCCGGGGCCCTCGGACGGCGGCGGTGAGGCCTCCGTTACGGGCGGGCTCGAGCGAGTCGCGGATGAAGACGGAGGAAGTTCGTCGTCTCCGGAGCCCGCTACTTGTCTTAGAGCAAGCATGCAGTTCTCTCAGTCTGATTCAGCGTGCGCTCGGACGCTCGTCTTAATCATTAGAAACTGAGGCCGCCCGAGATTTCGATGCGACGATCCCGCTGCCCGGCGCCGCGCGGGCCAGGCTCTCCGCGCTTCTGCGACATGCGCGGCCCGGCGGCGCCAGACTGCTCGCTTTTGGCTCGCACGTGCCCGTCTTGCTCAGCAAATGATGCGGCCCTGCGCGCCGGAACGGAGTAGACGAGGCAAGCATGCAGCTCGAGGATCTGCGCCAATGGGGAGCAAGCACGTTCCTGTTTGGCATCGCCCTGTTGCTGATCGGTGCAACGCTCGCGCTTCGGGTTTCAAAGTGGTTCGCTCGGCGAGCTCGCGTGCGGCGTGCGGCCCGCGCCGGGCACGCGGAACGCGCCGCGGCCGAGGTCCTGGTGGCCGCCGGCTACTCGATCCTCGGCTACCAGGTGCGGCAGGACTGGTCGCTGTGGGCCGACGCCGAAGAGGTGCGTTTCGGTCTGGTCGCGGACTATCTGGTGGAACACGAGGGGCAGCGCTGGATCGCCGAGGTCAAGACGGGCCACAAGCCGCTCGATCTGCGCTACGGGCCGACGCGCCGCCAGTTGCTCGAGTATCGACATGCCTTCGGCGCGGCCGGCGTGCTGCTCGTGGATGCCGAGGCCCGGCGCGTCCGCCGCATCCAATTTCGCGAGGCCTTGCCGGCGCGGGGCTCGAGCGTGCGCGTCGGGTATTGGCTTGCCCTCGGCGTGCTCGTGGGCCTTGCGCTCGGGCGCTACTGGCCGCGCTGAGGTGCCCGCTCGGGGGGGAGGGGGTGGCGCGGGCGGAGCCGAGGCGTCCCCCGCCGGGGGCTCCGGACCGGCCCTTTTTGATATTTTGCTGGTGCCGGCGCGGGCTTTGCTAACAATGCCTCCCCGATGAAGAACTTCGCGCTGATCGGTGCGGCTGGCTACGTCGCGCCGCGCCACCTGCAGGCGATCCACGAGACCGGGCACCGGCTCGTGGCAGCGTTGGATCCGCGCGATTCGGTGGGCATCCTGGATCGCTACTTTCCGGAAGCGAAGTTCTTCACGGAGCTCGGTCCCTTTGCGCGGCATGTGGAGCGCTTGCAACACGCCTCGGACGCGGAGCGGCTCGACTACGTCGCGATCTGTTCGCCCAGCCATCTGCACGAGGCGCACCTCGAGTTCGCCCTGCAGCACGGCGCGCACGCGATCTGCGAAAAGCCGCTGGTGCTCCACCCCGCGGAGCTGCAACGCTCGAGGGAGCTCGAGCAACGGACGGCCCGCCGCGTCTACGCGGTGCTTCAGCTGCGCTTGCAGCCGGTGCTGGTCGCGCTGCAGCAGCGGCTCGCCGCCAGGCCGGGCCGTCCGCGCGCCGAGGTCGCCTTGCGCTACGTGACACGCCGGGGCGCCTGGTACCACGCGTCCTGGAAGGGGCAAGAGCACAAGTCGGGGGGCATCGCGGGCAACATCGGCATCCATCTGTTCGATCTGCTCGGCTGGCTCTTTGGCAAAGCGCACGACGCGCGCGTGCATCTGGCCACGGCCTCGCGCATGGCCGGTAGGCTCGAGCTCGAAGGAGCCAGCGTGAAATGGCTGCTCAGCGTGGACTCGGCGGACTTGCCTCGCAGCGTCTCGGAGCGCGGGCAGTCTGCGTTCCGCAGCCTGGTCATCGACGGAGAGGAGATCGAGTTCTCGGACGGCTTCGCCGATCTGCACACGCGCGTGTATCGTCACATCCTGAGCGGGGGCGGGTTTGGTCTGGATGACGCGGCGCCCGCGATTGCGCTCGTGCATCGCATCCGGCAGTGCCCGGTCAGCGCCGCGCCGGGCGATGCTCTGCCGCCCCATCTGCCGCTCGCGGCGTGCCCGGCCGCGCCCGCGGGCCCCTAGCTGTTCTCGTCATGAGCTTTTTCGCGCATGAGTCGGCCTACATCGATGCGGGCGCCCGCATCGGCGAGGGCACTCGGGTCTGGCACTTCTGCCACATCAGCGCCGGTGCGGAGATCGGCAGCGGCTGCAGCCTCGGGCAGAACGTGTACGTGGCCGATCGCGTGAAGATCGGCGATCGCGTCAAGATTCAGAACAACGTCTCGATCTATGCCGGGGTGATCCTGGAAGATGACGTCTTCTGCGGGCCGAGCATGGTCTTTACCAACGTCAAGATCCCGCGCGCGGCGTTCCCGCGCGACCCGGCGACGGAGTACCTGACCACGCGCGTGTGCCAGGGGGCCAGCATCGGCGCCAACGCCACCATCGTGTGCGGAGTGCGCATCGGGCCGTGGGCGCTGGTGGGAGCGGGCGCGGTGGTCACACGCGACGTGGCGGCGCATGCGCTGGTGCTGGGCGTGCCGGCACGGGCAGAGGGCTGGGTCTGCCGCTGTGGCGAGGCGCTCGCCGGGTTGCCCGGCACGGGCGGCGCCTGCGCGGCCTGCGGCCGCCGCTATCGGCTGGACGAAGCGGGGGAAATCGCGCTCACGGACGAGGCCGGGGTGGGGCAGTGAACGCGCCGCTGCCGATGCTCGATCTGAGCGCTGGGCTCGCGCAGCATCGCCTCGAGATCGAGCGCGCCATGGCGCGGGTGATCGCCACGGGGGCGTTCATTCAGGGTCCCGACGTCGCGGCCTTCGAAGCGGAGATGGCGAGCTACCTGGGGGTCTCGCACTGCGTGGCGCTGCACTCGGGGACGGACGCCCTGGTGCTCGGTCTGCGTGCTCTCGGCGTGGGACCGGGTGACGAGGTGATCGTGCCGGCGTTCAGCTTCTGTGCCACGGCCGAGGCGGTCAGCGTGGTGGGGGCGACTCCCGTCTTCGTGGACATCGACCCGCGAACCTTCAATCTCGATCCAGCGGGCGTCGAGGCCAGGCTCAGCCGTCACACCCGCGCGCTCCTGCCCGTGCACCTGTTTGGCCAGGGCGCGGCGATGGACACGCTCCTGGAGTTGTCGGCGCGCCACGGGCTGTGTGTGCTGGAGGATGCCGCGCAGGCCCTGGGGGGCAGCTACGGCCCGCGGCGCCTGGGCAGCCTGGGGCACGCGGCAGCGCTCTCCTTCTTTCCCTCGAAGAACCTGGGGGCGTTCGGGGATGGCGGCATGCTGGCCACGAACCAGCCCGAGGTGGCGGAGCTGTGCCGGGAGCTGCGCGAGCACGGCCGGAAGTCAGGCGCTCCGGGCCGCGGGCGAGAGCACGAACGCATCGGCTGCAATTCGCGGCTCGATACCCTGCAGGCCGCCGTACTGCGCGTGAAGCTGCCGTGGCTGGAGGGCGCGGTGGCAGCGCGCCGAACGGCCGCGGCGCGCTACGACGGGCTCCTGTCCGGGCTGCCGGGGGCCACGCTGCCCTGGCGAGACCCGCGCTCCCTGCATTCGTTCCACCAGTATACGTTACGGCTGCCCGCGGACCGCAGGGACCACGTGCAAGCGCGCCTGTTGGCCCAGGGCATCCAGACCCGCGTCTACTACGCGACGCCGCTGCATCGCTTGCCTGCGTACGGCGGCGGGCGCAGCGGCCCCGGCCTCGCCCAGGCCGAGGCGGCCAGTCGCAGCGTGCTCAGTTTGCCCCTCTGGCCCGAGATCCCCGCCTCGGCCCAGGCGCGCGTGGCGGACGCCCTGCGTCAGGCCCTCGCCTAGCGCGGCCGGCAGCGCCGAACGGGTGAGATGGGGACTAGGCCGACGCCCTGCCGCCGGCGGCGCGCGCGGGGAGCACGGCGCTGGGCGGCAAGGTGATGCGAGTCGTGCTGGTGGCGGGGCTGGAGGGGGGCTCCACGGCCGCTGCCGGGAGCTCGTCTCGCTGCGGGGGCTGATAGTCGGTCACGAGACGGCGCAGCTCGCTCCGGACCCGCGTGGCCGAGCCGTCGAGCGCGGCCGCGACCAGCCGGTCCAGCTGATGGTCGATGTCGCCCGGGCTGGTGGCGATGGTGCGCCCCACCAAGATCTTGGGGTGCCGGGTGCTGTTGGCTTCTTCCTCGTCGGTCGCCAGCTCTTCGAACAGCTTCTCGCCGGGGCGAATGCCGCTGAACTCGATGCGGATCTCGTCTTCTGCAAAGCCGGACAGGCGGATCAGATCGCGCGCCAGATCCACTATTTTGACCGGCTCGCCCATGTCCAGGATGAAGATCTCCCCGCCGGCGCCCATGGTGCCCGCTTGCAGCACGAGCTGCGTCGCCTCCGGGATGGTCATGAAGTAGCGCTCCATGTCGGGGTGCGTGACCGTGACAGGGCCTCCCCGCGCGATCTGCTTCTTGAAGATCGGCACGACGCTGCCGGCGGAGCCGAGGACGTTGCCGAACCGCACCGTGACAAAGCGGGTCTGGCTGAGCCGGGCGCGCGACTGCACGTAGAGCTCTGCCGCTCGTTTGCTCGCCCCCATCACCGACGTGGGCCGCACCGCCTTGTCGGTCGAGATCATCACGAACGTCTCGACGCCGTGCTCGTCCGCCAGATCCGCGAGCTGGCGCGTGCCCTGGACGTTGTTTTTTACGGCCTCGGCCGGGTGCTCCTCCATCAGAGGAACGTGCTTGTGCGCCGCGGCGTGGAACACGACGTCGGGCTGATGCTCCGCCAACAATTGTGACATGCGGGAGCGGTCGCAGATGTCGGCGATGCAGGGCAACGTGCGCTGCTTGGGATGGGAGTGGCAAATCTCGCGGTGGATCTCGAAGAGCGCATTTTCGGCGCGCTCCACCAGCAAGAGGGAGCCCGGCATGAACTGCGATACCTGCCGGCACAGTTCGCTGCCGATGCTGCCGCCGGCGCCGGTGATCATCACGGTGCGGCCGCGAATGGCCTGGCCGATCGCGCCATTGTCGAGCGCAATCGGATCCCGGCGCAGCAAGTCTTCGATGGCCACGTCGCGGATGCGAGTGACATCCAGCTGTCCGCCGACGAGCTGATAGACCCCCGGGATGATCTTGACCTCCAGCCCGGCCTTGGAGCAGAGCTCGGAGATGCGGCGCACGGCCTTGCCCGGCGCGTTGGAGACGGTGATCAGGGCCTGCTTGGCCCCGAGCCCCGGCGCAATGTGGCTGACCGCCTCGATGCTGCCGAGCACCGGGATGCCGTGCACCAGGGTGCCTTTCTTGCCGAGGTCATCGTCGAGGAACCCGATCGGCGCGATGCCGAGCTCGGGGCGGTTCTCGATCTCCTTGGCCACGAGCAGGCCACCCTGTCCGGCGCCGATGAGCAGCGTGGGCACGGGGTCGACCCCGCGCTGACGGCGGCTATCGGCCTTGGACTTCTCGCTGAGCAGGCGGCGCGCCGTGCGCACGCCGGCCACGCCCAGGAAGGCGAGCGTAAAATTGATGGCGATCACGCCATAGGGCAGGACCGCATGCCGGGCGAGCTCGCTGAACCAGAAGGCCCCGCCGCTGCGCGCCGCGGTCAGCACGAGCGTCACCGTGGCGCTGGCCACCAAGATCCGGCTCACCTCCCGCAGCCCGACGTAGCGCCACACGTAACGGGGCACGCCGAACGCGAACAGCACGATGTACTCGAGGCCCACGACGTACGGCCACAGCACCAGGAGGCTGCGCAGCATCGGCGTCGGCAGCTGCCAATCGAAGCGGATGAAGAAGCCGAGCCACAGGGCCGAGCTCAGCACGCACAGGTCGATCGCCACCTGGATGGCGCGCAGCAGGGCGACGCGCGTGCTCACGCCCCCGCTCCCCGTCGCGAGAGTTGCTGCTCGAGCCGCTCGATCACCCGCGCCTGGTCGGCCGAGCTCAGGCTCGAACCGCTCGGCAAGCACAGGCCGCGTTCGAAGAGATCGCGGGCCACGTCGCCGCCGGCGCACTCGAAGCGAGAGAACGCAGGCTGCAGATGCAGCGGCTTCCACACCGGGCGACTCTCGATATTGGCGGCGGCCAGGCTTTCGATCAGCGCGTCCCGCTCGCTCTCTGACCCGCACGTGAGGCAGGTCAGCCAGCGGCTCGCCCGACCCCACGGGGCCTCGGGCATGAAGGCGAGCTGGGGGTACCGGGAGAGCGCGGCGCGATATGCCTCGAAATGACGGCGCCGCCGCTCCACCTTGCCGCCGAGCGAGCGCAGCTGCGCGCGGCCGACCGCCGCCAGCAGGTTGCTCATGCGGTAGTTGTAGCCGACCTCGCGGTGCTCGTAGTGCAGCGCAGGCTCGCGTGCCTGCGAGGCCAGATGCCGGGCGCGCGCCACTTTGCCCGCGTCGTTGGAGACCAACATCCCGCCGCCGCTCGTGGTGATGATCTTGTTGCCGTTGAAGGAGAAGACCCCGATGGCGCCTTGCGTGCCCGGGGGGGCGCCGCCGAAGGTGGCGCCGAGCGCTTCCGCGGCATCCTGCAACAGCGGAACGTCATAGGCCCGGCACAGCTCGCTGATGGCCGCATAGTTCGCGCACTGTCCGTAGAGATCGACGCTGATCACGGCCTTGGGCAGGCGGCCCTCGCGCGCCCGGGAGCTGAGCGCCTGCTCCAGTAGCACGGGATCGAGCGTCCAGCTGGCCCGGTCCACATCGAGAAAGAAGGGGCGCGCGCCGACGTAGACCACGGCGTTGGCGGTCGCGACGAATGTCAGCGTCGGGACGAAGACCTCATCTCCCGGCTGCACGCCGAGCAGGATCAAGCCGAGGTGCAAGCCTGCCGTGCCACTGCTCAGCGCTGCGGCATGTCCCGCGCCCACGGCCTGGGCAAAGTCCGCCTCAAAGGCGTCGACCTCGGGCCCGAGCGGCGCGATCCAATTGGAGTCGAAGGCGTCGAGGAGCGCTTGCCGCTCGTCGGGACCGACGTCGGGCGGAGAAAGGAAAATGCGGTGATTCAGAGGGCCTCCGGCGAGCGTCTCTCGATCAGTTGATTCTCCGAGGACGGACATTCAACAGACGACCATCCGGGCCCGGCCCACAACCCCCAACCCGTACCGAATCCGTCGGGCTCCGACCGGCGCAAGGACCCCTACGCCGCCTCCTCCGGTGGCCCGATGTCGGTGCGCCGGCCCAGCGCCGGGCTATGCCCGCTGGTAGCCAGCCACCGGCTGCGCGCCGGAGCTGGGACGAACCCAGGCTTGCGCCTGCCGCTTGAGCTCGTCGAACTTCGTGCTGGCCTGACTCAGCCGCCCATCCCATTCCAGGTTGATCGCCTGGTTTTGGGCCATGGCGTGGAACTTCACCATCACCATGGTCAGAAACAGAGGCTGGAGCACTGCCGAGCGCAGATTGGCGGCAAACAGCACTGCAAAGAAGAAGGCCACGAAGGTCAACGTGTTGCCCGGCATCAGGTAGCTGACGGCAAACGCCGGGGCGAGCATCACCACCCAGATCACGAAGGTGAGCACCCGGTCGAGCACCACCACCCACAACCCCGTCTTCAATACTTCCTTGGCATTCTGCGCGTAGTAGATCAGGCCATCTTTGGAGCTGCGGAAGACGTTCTCGTCGCCGCGCGCCAGGTTGTAGGAAAAGATGGTCTCGTCGATATAAGTGGTGGACGCTCGGAGCACCGAGTTGACGACGCCCATCATGGAGTCCAGGCCCGGGATTGGCAGCAGGTTCGCCACCCAATTCAGGGTCCGATTGAAGGCTCCGACGATGCCCGCGATCAAGAGGTCCAGGGCGAACATGGCGTTCACCTCGCCAAACCGCTCGGTCACGATGCGCTTGGCGTACTGGAACATGCTCTCGTTGCCACTGCCGACGCGGCCGGCGGTGATCAACTCGGTGAGCACGGCGATGTGCGCGCACTTGATCACGTACAACATGTAACGGACGACGAACCGCCACAGGCTGCCCGCCACGAAGACCAGCGCGATCACCCACGCCCAACCGAGCAACGGCGTCGCCTTGGAGAGCAGCACGAAGCCGCCGAGCAGCACCGCCCAGTACAAGATGGTGGCCACCGTCAGCCCCGTCAGGATGCCCACGCGCACGAGCAGGAAGGGCGCCGTCTGCAGCAGCAGCCGGACGGCCTCACCGATGCCGGCGGAGGTGATGGCCAGCGGATAGGAATGGCGCACGGCCTGGTCCGGGTGGCTGTAGCCACTGCCCAGACCCGCGCCGGCGGAGCCGCCACCTGGGGAGCTGCCGCCGGCGGAGTAGCCGCTCGGCGCAAGCGCACCGAACGCCGCTCGCGGCGGTGACGAGTCCTGCGCGGCCATCGGTTGCGTCGCGGCGACGCGCGGCACGGGGGCCGGGGCAGGGGCGACGTCGGGACCACGCAGGAAGCTGATCGCGGAGTTGCCCAGGCGCACGGATTGGCCCGGCAACAGGCGCGTGGGTTCGGTCAGGCGCCGCCCTTGCGCATCCAACGAACCGTTGGAGGAGCCGAGGTCGGTGTACGTGACCGCGCTGCCCTGGATCACCAGCTCTCCGTGCACGGCGGACGACTTGGCGTCCCCCAGCACGATGTCGCCGCTCTCGCGACCGATCTGAAATCGGCCGTCCCCCAGCGCCCGCTCCTCGACTCGTCCATCGGCGAACTGAATCCGAAATATACAGCTCTGCATGCCGTTACCCCTCCCTGCGTCTCAACCCGCTCGAGACAGTCGCTGATCGAGCTTTTCGTCGAAGGCTCGTGACAGTGTCGCGTACACGGAGCTGGTCGCCCGATCCGGCTCGACCTGGACGCTGGGATCGAGCGCGACGAAGTGGGCAAACAGCTCTTCCCAGCTCAGCCTGCCTGCCGCCTCGGCAGCGCGCAAGGCGCCGCCCAGCGCGGACGCATTGGCCACCTGCAGCAGGCGCACCGGTGTCTGGAACACGTCGGCAATCACGCGCTGAATCGCCGCATTGCGCGAGGCGCCTCCGGTCAGCACCAGCTGGCGCGGCGCGTGCCCGATCCAGTCGGAGTGGCGCCGCATGGACAGCGCCTGCGCTTCCAACACCGCGCGGACGGCCTCTGCGGGGCGCTGCCAGGCGACGAATTCCGGGCTGCCGAACAGCTCCACACCGGGCTCGAGCAGGCGCGGCGTCGTCTCGGTGGTGAAGAAGGGCAGCATCAGATTGCCCTGGTTGCCCGGTTTGGTCTGAGCGAAGGCCGCGGCAAAAGCGCTCCAGTCGAGTCCGAAGCGCTGAGCGACCTGCTCGCGTGCGAGCGAGCCATTGGTGAAACAGATCAGGCTCATGAAGCCGCCCGCGGGATTGCCGAAGACGTGGCCGTAGCCGTGGGGATCCGTGCGCGGCCCGTCCATGGCGGCGAACACCGTATCGCTCGTGCCGAGGCTGACCAGGCGCATGCCCGGCTGGATGGCACCCATCCCCACCAGGCTGCTCGGGTTGTCGCCCGAGAAGGCCACGATCGGCGTGCCGGCGCGGAAGCCGTAGCGCTCGACGAAGTAGGGCGCGATGCTGCCGACCTGCGTCCGAGAGGGCTGGGGCGTGCGCAGCTTGTCGGCGAGCCCAGGCGCTGTCGCCTCCAGGAGCGCGCGGTTCCAGCTGGCGGTCTTCAGCTCCAGCAGGTTCATCCCCGCGCCGTCCCCGAACTCGATGGGTGCCGAAGTGCCGGCGAGCAGGGAGGCCATGAACGAGCTGACCAGGTGGATCTCGCGCGTGTTCCGATAGGCGTCCGGCTGGGTCTTGTAGACCTTGCGGATCTGAGGCCCCGTGAAGCGTTCGATCGGGCCGGAGCCCGTGAGCTCGAGCACCCGCGCTCGACCGCCGACGGCGCTCGCGATCTCCGCGCACTCGGCGGCCGTGGAGCTGTCCATCCACATCGGTGACGTGGCCAGGCTGAGCAGCGGCCGCAGTTGATCCGCCAGCGGGCGAGCTGCGGACCACGGCGCGACGTCGCGCAGGGGCGTGTTCAGGAACACTGAGCCGTGCTGCTGCCCAGCGCCGCTGATGGCGGCCACCTTCGACCAGTCGAAGCCTTGCTCCCGGACGCGGGACAGCAGCAGATCGAGCGCCTCCACCCACATCAGCGGGTCGCTGTGACACACGCGCGGGTCGGGGTGGGGCAGCACGCCGTGCGGAGAACCGTACGCCGGCAGATCGCGCCCAAAGTTCACCGATTGGTCGAGGACGACCCGCTTCTGATCGGTATCGATCACGAGAGCAGAAAGGCTCTGAGTGCTGGAGTCGAGTCCTAGAAAGTATGCCACCCGCGTGTCTCCTGGTGCCCCGCGCCACCCCGAGGCGGCAGAGGCGTTGGGCCGACCACCCTAATCTCGAGGCTCGGGGCTCGCAATCGGTTCCTCGTGGGCGCCGCTGCGGACGGGCGCGGGAGAGGCCGCCACGAAGGAGTCCAGGGTCTCGTACTCGCCGTACTGGTGGGAGAAGCCCGTGGCCTGGCGAAACGCCTTGTCGCTGATCACGATCGGGTACTTGATGTGCGCGACCGCCCCCGACGGCAGGCGCGGCAGGCCGAAGCGCCCGAGCAACAGGGGGTGCAGCACGCGCGCCATGCGGGTGGGAATGCGCCCGGTGACCCGGATGAGTTCGCTCAGCGGCAGCGCCTGAGGCCCCGCGACGTTGAACACACCGCGCAGCTTTCGCTCCAGCGTGAGGATGATGGAGGCGACGGCGTCGCTCTCGTGCATGAACTGAAACAGGGGATCAAAACCCAGGATCATCGGCACGCGCGGCCCCGCCAGAAACGAGGCCAGCGTCCCGTGCAGGCTCGGCCCGAGCGTGTACACGAGGCGCAAGACCGCCGTGACGCGCTCGGGGGAGCGCCAGAGCGCGGAGGCGGCAAACAGATCTGCGGCCACCAGGTCTGCGAGCTCCGGAAAGCTCTCCAGTGCCATCGGCGGCTCGTCCTCGCTGCGATACAGGGCGGCGTCGGGCACGGCGCCGTAATAGGTGTGCCGGCCCACGAACAGGGCCTGCTGCACGCCGTGGCGCTCGCAGTACTCGAAGACCTTCTGCGTGCCGCCGAGATTGATGCGGTAGCGCTCGTCGCGGCGCGTGGTCAAATACGAGACGGTCGCCATGTGGATCACGGCGTCGGGATGCTCGCGCCGGAAGGTCTCCTCGGCGTCGGGCTTGCGAATGTCGGTCTGCACGAGTTGCACGCCGGGCGGGCAATCGGGCCAGGGGCGGCGGTCGATGCCGGTCACGGAATGACCGCGCGAGACGAGTTCCAGCGCGACTTTCTGCGCCAGCTTGCCCGAGATGCCGGTGATCAGGATCTTCATCGCGACGATCGTTTCAGTCCCGCGGGGAGGCCACGACCGCGGGTTGAGCTTCGCGGTCGCGCAGGCCATGCGCGATCAGGTCCGCGATGCAGGCCTTGACCAGTTCCACCTGCTCGGTGATCGCGCTCTGGCTCTCGTCGCCCGTGCCCGAAAATCGGAGCGGTGCGCCGAAGCGCAGCTCGCCGGCCATCGGCAGCGGGAGCGGCAGCAGATAGGGGGTGACCGGCACGTACGGCACCCCTAGGATCTTACCCAGAAAAGTCAGGTTGGCGATGGTGGGCACGGCTTCTCCGCCGCCCAGGTACGCAAACGGCACGATGGGGCTCCCCGTGCGCAGCGCCAGACGCAGGAACCCGGTGCCGAATTGACCGAGGGAATAGCGGTTCCAAAAGAGCTTCTGGGTGCCCTTGGTGCCCTCCGGAAAGACCAGCAGCAAGCGCTCGTCCTCGAGCAGTTGGACCGCATGCTGGGGCAGCCCGGTGATCTGGCCCGTGCGGCTGGCGAGCTGAGCCAGGAACGGAATCCGATTGATGAAGCGGTCCGCCATCGAATGGGCGAGCCGCGGTGGCTCGAGCTCGAAGAAGCACGCGGCGATGGCCATGCCCGCATCGATGGCATAGCCGCCCGAGTGATTGCCCACCAGGATCGCCCGGCCGCGGCTGGGCACGTGCTCGACGCCGTGGCAGCGCACCGTGAAGTAGTGGCGATACAGCCACCCCATCACGCGCATGCCGGCACTCAGCGAGTCGCGGGAAACACCGTAGGCGTCAAAGCCGTGAGCGTTGAAGGTCAGTTCTAGCCGCGAGAGTCGTGCTTCGATCTCTTGCGCCAGCGGAAGAGTTGGATCTGGCTCCCCAAGCACCGCGCGAGGGTGGTGTGCTTGAGGCGCCTCGTCAACCACCGTCTACGACGGCGCTAGCATCGGTCCCGCCGGCATCCCCGGCGCCGCCACCGTCCGCGCCTGCGTCCGGAGGTGCGGGCGGGCCACACAGGCCCGGGCGGCCGAGTTCCTCCGCGACGGCGCTCGGCCGGCATACCCAGCCGCGCTCCGCGGCCTGCTGGCAGTCGCTGTCGACGGCACACAGCTCCCCGCAGGCGCCGGTGTCCCAGGCGCCCTCCGAGGAGAGAAATCCGCTGAAGCGCGGTCCGAGGCAGCCGGCATCCCGCGAGCTCGCCGTCAGGCCGTACCCGCAGCCCACGGGCTGCCCCACCACGCACGGCGCGGAGCAAAATTGCTCGTCCGGGCCCGCGGCGACGCACAGAGCGCCGGCGCACTGGGTGCGATCGGTGCAGCGCGCGCCGATCGGCAGACCGGGGGGGGCGGTGTCGGTACACACGCCCCGGGCCAGATCACAGAAGCGGCCGCCGCAATCTTCGTTGCTGCCGCACTGCGGAAAACACCAGCCGGGTTGGCGGGAGCCGGAGAACGTCGCCACGCCGAGGGCGACCTCCGAGTTGCACACCAGATCGTGGCGCCCGAGGCACTTGTTCTCGGCGGTGCTCGTCGGATTTTGAGAGCGACAGGTCCGCAGGCACACGCTGCCGCCGGCGTTGGGAGCACCGACGCACTGTGACTGCCGATCGATATCGGTGCACTGCGTGTTGCCCTCACACTCGATGCTGCAGTAGCCGCCAGCGGCTCCGCCGCCGAACATGTCGTTGCCTTCGGCGGTGAAACAGCGCAGGCCCGCACCACATTGGTCATCTGCCGTGCAGGGGCGGCCGACGATCGCCGTCAGGCTCTTGGGGTCGTCCACGTCCGTCGCCTGCCGCGGCGGGCCCGAACAGTCGCACGCTCCGTAGCCAGAGCCGTCGGGCAGGCACGCCTCCGAGCCCTGGCAACGACCGACATCGGCGCAGAGCCGGGTTTCTCCCGGAATGCACACCTGTGCGCTGGGCTCGTCCTTGCAGGAAGCGATCCACGAGCCGACGAGGCACAGACCCAGAAAAGCAAGCGAGAGAGAGGAAGGAGCCCCGCCGGAGGTCGGGCGCGGGGATTTGTTTCGGCTCATGGGATTGACAGTAGCCCGAGTAATTCGCTCGCACCTCGACAAAAAGCCACGGATATTCACCCCCTCGCGGTGCGGCCGGAATTCTCGCTGCAGGACCGAAGTTGCGGTCTCGCTCTCGGCCAGCTGTTCGACTGCTGCGGGTGATGCGGCTGCGGCTCAAGCGCCGTCGCGCAGCCGCGTCACCGCGTCGCGCACACCGGCTCCGTCGACACTGGTGCCCTGCGCTTTCAGGAACTTCATGGCGATGCCCTGAGCAGGACCGAGCCCCGCCGCCGCGCGGATCTCGGCGGCCACTGGCCCGAGCAATTCGGCCAACTCGGCGGCGCTGGGCGCGCGTGGCAGGAACCCTTCCAAGACCCCGATCTCCTGCTCGAGCGCGCGCTGCTGCTCGGGATCCGTAGCGGCGCGCAGCGTCTCCTGATTGGCCTTCACGAGCTTGCGCAGCACCGTGAGCACTTTGTCATCGCTGGCGGCGTCGCCCGTGCGCGTCACCTCGCCGATGACCGTTCGCAAGATCTCCTTTTCCACGACCGCGCCGGACTTCATGGCCTGGAACATGCGCTGCTTGATCTGATCGATGAGCATTGGGATCCCACTATCGCCGGTCCCGGACCTGCTGGCGACCTTTTCGTTTTCCAGCGGCAGCGCGCTCGGGGGCCGCGGGCGAGGACAGTGTGGCTGGGGGAGTTGTGGTTGAGGCAGCCGTGGCCGCAGGGCTCGGCGGCGACGTGCCCGGCGTACCCGGGATCGCTGCAGGGGCGGAGAGCGGCGCAGGCGCGTGCGACAGCAGGCCCACGGCGGGCGGCAGGCGCAGCTTGAAGCGGGCCCCTTTGCCGGGCTCTCCTTCACATTCGAGGGTGCCGCCCTGGTTTTTGACCAGCGCCCGTGCGGTGGTCAGGCCCAGCCCGATGCCGAGCGGCTTGCTGGTCACGAGCGGTTCGAACAGGAGCGCGATCTCTTCCTGCGAGATGCCGACGCCGGTGTCGGCGATGGTCAGCTCCACCGAGTCCTCGTCGCGCCGAGACGCGATGGTCAAGGTCCCGCGGTCCTCCATCGCCTCGCAGGCGTTGCGGATCACGTTGGCGATCGCGTCACTGATTTGGCCCGGATCGACATACACCCGCTCGTTGCCGAGACGCTGATCGATGCTCACGCCCGGCGGCACGGTCTCGCGCACGAGCACGCCCTCGATCAACTCTTGCACGCTCAGATTGCGCGGAGCGGGAGGTCGGATCAGCGCGTACGCGAGCAGGTCGCGGATGATGCGGTTGGCGACCCAGACCTCCTCCTGCGCGATGTCGAGTGCCTCTTCCATCTGGGTGGTGCTGTGTCCCGCCAGCTGGCGGCGCAAGAAGGCCACGGCGTTGGAGATGGCGCACAGCGGGTTGCGGATCTGGTGAGCCAGGCTGCCTGCCAACTGCCCGAGCACGATCAAGCGCTCCTTGCGCAGCAGCTCTTCTTGCTGTTGCCGCAGCACGCGCACGCTTTCCTCGGCGTCCGGCGTGGACGGTGGCGCAGGCGCGCCCTCGCGGGCGTCGCCGAGCGCGTTGCCCCACTGGCGCAGCACGTACGCCACGGAAAGATCCGCGCGCTTGATGGGCAGATGCCAGCCGGACAAACCCATCAAGGTCGTGCCGAGCCCGGCTCTCGCCTCCAGGAACAAGTCCTGTCCTTCCCGGAACACGCGCTCGTCGCGCGCTTGCTCGAGCCGCGCCTGCTCGGGCGGCAGGAGGTCGAAATCGGTCTTGCCGATCAGCTCCGAGCGCATGCGCCCAAAGGCAGACTCGAAGGCAGCATTGGCCCACACGTAGCGCGCTTGCCGATCGCGCAAGCACAGGGGTGTGGGCAGCCCTTCGAGCATGGCCAGCGCGAGCTCGGCCGTCGGTAGCAGGCTCGTGCCTGCGGCCTCGGCAGCCTCCGCTCTTGCCGGGTCGGAGTTCATGCGCACAGCTTACGCTTCCAGGGGCCCACGGGCGTGTCCGGATTTCGAGTTGCCGCCAGTTTTCGACGAGCTTGCCGGGGGGGCGCAAGCTACCTTTCTCGGGGCGCGCTTCCGATCCTTGGTCAGTAGGCCGGCGCGGCCGCCGTGTGTCGCGACGAGTTCGCCCGGAGCGCGTCGAGAGGCGTTGTTGAAAACGGCGGTCGACCGAGTAATAAGGCTCCATCGTGACAAGCAATCCCAAAGAGACCCTCGATCTGGACCCGGCCGAAACGGCAGACTGGTTGGAATCTCTGGACGCCGTGCTCGCGCACGCGGGGGAGGAGCGTGCCGCGTACCTGATGCGGCGCCTGATGGAAGAGGCGCAGCGGCAAGGGGTGCGGCCCGAGCTGCCGGTCACGACCGACTACGTCAATACGATTCCGGCGTACGAGCAGCCCGCGTATCCCGGTGACCCCGAGATGGAAGCGCGCATTCGGGCCATCATTCGCTGGAATGCGATGGCCATGGTGCAGCGAGCCAACTCGCGCTTTCACGGCCTGGGTGGACACCTCTCCAGCTACGCCTCCAGCGCCGACCTGTATGAGGTGGGGTTTAACCATTTCTTCAAGGGCAAGGACGCGGGCATCGGGGACGCCGTCTACTTTCAGGGGCATGCCTCGCCCGGCATCTACTCGCGGGCCTTCCTCGAAGGCCGCATCGATCTCGATCGCGTGGATCACTTTCGGCGCGAGGCGGAGCAGCCCGGCTTGCCCTCTTATCCGCACCCGCGGCTGATGCCGGAGTTCTGGGAGTACCCGACGGTCAGCATGGGCATTGGCCCGATCAACTCCATCTACCATGCTCGCTTTCTGCGCTACGCGCAGGCCCGCGGCTTCAAGGATACTTCCGAGTCGACCGTATGGTGCTACATCGGGGACGGCGAGTGTGACGAGCCAGAAACGCTGGGGCAGCTGCGGCTGGCCGCGCGCGAATCGCTCGACAACCTCGTCTTCGTGATCAATTGCAACCTGCAGCGCCTGGACGGGCCCGTCTTCGGCAACGGCAAGGTGATCCAGGAGCTGGAGGGCGTGTTCCGCGGTGCCGGCTGGAACGTGACCAAGGTGGTCTGGAGCTCTGCCTGGGATCCGTTGTTCGAGAAGGACACCTCGGGGGTGCTGGTGCGCCGCCTGAACGAGGTCGTCGACGGGGCATTCCAGCGCTACATCAATCAGCCGGGCTCCTACCTGCGGGAGAACCTGTTCGGCACCGACCCGCGCCTGCTCGATCTGGTCAGCTCGCTGGATGACGCCGGCCTCGGCAAGCTGCATCGCGGGGGGCACGACGACACCAAGATCTACGCCGCGTACCATCGTGCCGTACACGAGCGGAACGGCAAGCCCACGGTCATCCTGGCGCACACCGTCAAGGGCTGGGGCCTCGGCGAGGCCTTCGAGGGTGCCAACACGACCCATCAGAAGAAGGAGATGGCCGCAGAAGAGGTCGAGAAATTCTGCGAAATGCTCCAGCTGCCCATCCCCAAGGACAAGCTGAAGGAGGTGCCCTTCTACCACCCCGGCATGGATAGCCCCGAGGTGAAGTACATGCTCGAGCATCGGCGCGCGCTCGGTGGCTCGCTGCCCAAGCGCAAGGGCAAGAGCCCGGTCAAGCTCGAGCTGCCCGGCGCGAAGTTCTACGACGAGTTCAAGGCCGGCATGAAGAAGGGCGAGGCCTCCACCACGATGGTGTTTGCTCGCCTCCTGTCGAAGCTGATCCGCGACGAGCACATCGGGCGCCGTGTCGTGCCCATCATCCCGGATGAAGCGCGCACCTTTGGTCTGGACGCGCTCTTCAGCGCCGTGGGCATCTATTCCTCGAAGGGGCAGCTGTACGAGCCCGTGGATAAGGGCCGGCTCATGTATTACCGCGAGGCCAAGGACGGGCAGGTGCTGGAGGAGGGCATCAACGAAGCGGGCTCGACCGCGTCGTTCGCCATCGCAGCCACGGCCTACGCTGCCATCGGCGAGCCGATGATCCCGTTTTACATCTTCTATTCGATGTTCGGGTTCCAGCGCACGGGCGATCAATTCTGGGCCATCGGCGATTCGATGGGGCGGGGCTTCGTCCTGGGCGGCACGGCGGGCCGCACCACGCTGAACGGCGAAGGCTTGCAGCACGAAGACGGTCACAGCCTGCTGCTCGCTGCCACCTATCCAAGCGTGGTCGCGTACGATGTCTCGTTTGCGTACGAGCTCGCCTGCATCATTCAAGATGGGCTCACGCGCATGTATGAGCGCGAAGAGAACATCTACTACTACATCACCCTGCAGAACGAGAACTACGCGATGCCGGCGCTGCCCGCGGAGGGCGATGCCGCCGTAGCGAAGGTGACCGAAGGGATCTTGCAGGGCATTTACAAGTACGCGTCCGCTCCCGAGCCGCGCAAACATCGCGTGCAGCTCTTCGGTAGCGGCTGCATCCTGCAGCAAGTGGTGCGCGCGCAGCAGATCTTGGCCGAGCGCTTCGATGTCGCCGCCGACGTCTGGGCCGTGACCAGCTACCAGCAGCTGCGGCGTGAAGCCGTGGCGTGCGAGCGGGAGAATCGCCTGCATCCGGAGCGGGCGCCGCGCGTGCCCTACATCACGCGTCAGCTCCAGGGCAGTGCCGGGCCGGTGATCGCGGCGAGCGACTACATGACGCTGGTCCAGGACCAGGTCACGCGCTGGATCCCGGGGCGCTACGTGGCGCTCGGCTGTGACGGCTACGGCATGAGCGACACGCGCGAGGCGCTGCGCCGGCACTTCGAGGTCGACGCCGAGTGTATCGCCGCGGCCGCCCTCTCGGCGCTGTGCGCCGATGGTCAGCTGGACGCCAAGACCGTGGCGCAAGCGATTGTCGATCTGGGCGTCAATCCCGAGAAGGTCTACTCCGCCGATACCTGAGGCCGGGGCTCGCCCCGCTCGAGTGAGGCGGGCACCAGCGTCAGGGGGGGGCGCCCGCGTCCGGCAACGCGGGCGCGCTGCTCCCAGCATCGCCACCGGGGGGCTCGGAGGGCGAGCTGGGCAGGGGGCGGCCCGCGCCGCTCGACCCGACCAGGTCGTGCAAGCGCTCCAGCCCGCTCAGCATGTGTTCGCGCAGGCGCTTCTGGAACAGGTCTCGAAACAGCCCGCCGACGATCGGCGGCAACTGGCCGCGGTCTTGCCAGGTCACCTGGGTCACGCCAGCTCGTTCGGCGTACGTGACGGACGCTCGTGACGGGGCGTTATTCTGGATGCGATTCTCGAACCACACCCCTTGCTGTGGGTCGCTGCGCAGGATCCGGACCTCACCGCTCTGCAGCTCGTCCTCCGACTGGGCTCGGCCGTACCAGCGCAGCGTCGCTCCCTCGCCCGTGCTCGGCTCGCTGACTTGGTTCTTGGGCCACAGCGCTGCCTGATTCCACTGCGCCCAGCGCGGCCAGCGCTGCAGATCTCCCACCCAGGCGTGCACCGCCGGGGCAGGGGCGTTGATCAGGATCGACTCCTGTACGTTCCATTCGCGCGGCAAGAGCGCCCCGAGCCCCACGATGCACGAGAGGACGGCCAAGAGCGCGCCGAAGACGATCTGCGCGACCCGCCAGAGATGCGGAGGGGGGCTCAAGCGTCGGCTTCCTTGGCGACCAGCAGCTGGCGCGCGATCTTGCGGTGCGCCACCGGCATGGCGAGCAGGCTGAGCTCCTCGGGCGCGCACCAGCGCACCTCCGCTCCGTCCAGACCTCGGGCGCGGCCGCGCAGCGCCCGGGCCGCGTACACGTCCATCTGGATGCGAAAGCGCGTCACCTGGTGGCGCAGGCTGCCGAGCGCCTCGCCCAGCTCGATCGAGACGCCGGTACTCGCGGCGACGCTCTCGGGCAGACAGTGCGCGGGGTCGTCGCCGTCTCGGAGCTTCCGATCGGGGAACTGCCACATCCCGGCCCAACGCGGCGCGCTCGGCGGCGCGCGCACCACCAGCACCCGACCTCGACGGGCCACCACGGCCGCGGCCCTGCGCTCTTCCGTCAGCGCCGGCCGTGGCGAACGCTCAGGGAAATCCAGCACGCGATCCAGAGCGAGCGCACGGCACTGCGCGGCAACGGGGCAGCGGCTGCAGTCGGGACTCTTGGGCGTGCACACGGTGGCGCCGAGCTCCATCAGTGCCTGATTGAAGTCGGCGGCCTGTCCCTTTGGCAACAGCGCGCGCGCGCGACCCCACAGCCGGCCCGCCAGGGGTTCACGCCGCGGGTCGCCTTCGAGCCCGAACAGGCGGGTCAGAACGCGCATCACGTTGCCGTCCACGACGGGCTCGTCGGCGTCGAAAGCGATGCTGGCGATCGCGCCCGCGGAGTAAGGACCGATTCCGGGCAGGCCTCGCAGCGCCTCGACCGAGCGCGGCACGCGCCCGGCGTGCTCGCTGACGATCTGCTGCGCAGCGCGCTGCAGGTTGCGAGCGCGCGAGTAATAGCCGAGTCCCTCCCAGGCGCGCAGCACGTCTTCGCCCTCGGCCGCCGCCAGGGCCTCGACGCTGGGAAAGCGACGGATCCAGCGTTCGTAGTAACCCATCACGCTCTGCACGCGCGTCTGCTGCAGCATGATCTCACTCACCCAGATGCAGTACGGATCGCGCGTGTTGCGCCACGGCAGATTGCGACGAACGGCCCGGTACCAGCAGAGCAGCGCGCTCGAGATCAGCTCGCGCCGAGACGGCGCGAGCGAGTCGGCGTCGGGGTAAGGCGAGGTGCGTGACTGGCGTGTCATGGTTTTGACGATCCCACCGGTCACCCAGTGGCGGGGCGGGGAAATGCAGATGCGGAGCCGCCAAATGCAGATGCGGAGCCGCGAAATGAAGAGGCGGAGCGGCGAAATGAACGGCGCCGGAGCAAAAAGTCGCACGCCGCCGCTGTGCCGCGCGCGGGCGGGCGCGCGGAATGCGCGGAATGCGCGGAATGCGCGGAATGCGCGGAATGCTCGGAATGCTCGGAATGAAGGCAAAGCGGACAACGCGGGGAAGAAGTAGCTGGACTCGGCGTGCCGGCCTTCTTGGAACTTCTTTGAACGCTGCCTCGTTCCGTGCCATTCTCTATCGTGCTGCCCATGCCCCAACCACGGTCGCTGTCGCTCGATCTCGTTCGCACGGATGGTTGGTTCGATCGGGTCGGGCAAACGGTGTCGAGTTTCCAGGCGCTGTGCGACATCCTGGGGGAACGCTTCTTTGCGTTTTCATTGATCACTGGCGCTCGCATCACGGCGCTCACGGTGGATCGCCGCCATCCTGAAAACACGCTAGTCGACTTCACGGTCGGGGCGAATGAAAGTTCGAACGACGAGGCCGAACGTCTGCCCTTGGCCGACTTCCAGCGCCGCCTGGTCTCGGCGCTGCTCCTCGACGCACAGCACGGGCCGGCGCCGCAGCGCGAGCAAGACGCGGAGGCCATTCAGCACTTTATCGGCCCGCAGTACCTGCTGCTCGCGCCTTTGTATGGGTTGTCGCTGCGCGAGCTGTGCTTCGACAACGGCGAGCCGCAGCTCAAATTCACGTGTGACGCCATCGAGCACGCGGCCAGTCTGGACGAGTTTCGCAGCAACCTGCGCGAGCGCGTCCGCGCGGAGCTCAACCACGTTGCCCGCGCGGAGACCCGCAATGCCATCGATCTGAGTCATGTGGCTCAGGCCGAGGGCCTGTTTGCCCGGCGCGACTACGCCGGGGTCAAGGAGCTGCTGGGGACCTGGCCCGCGGCGCTCACGATCTTCTTGCGCACGCCGGAGGCGCAGGCGTTGCCGCCGGACACGCGCGGCACCCTGGCGCACGCGCTCGGGTTGCTCGGCTCGGCGTGCTCCGCCTTGAGTGAAGCCAGCCAGGCGGAGGAGATCCTGCGGCTGGCGGTTCAGTACGCCGGGGATACCCCGGTCGCCGCCCAGATCTACGAACGGCTCGGTTCGGCCCTGCTCGCGGAGCAGCGGCACGGTGAGGCCATCGGCCCGCTCCGGCGCGCCGCGAGTTTGGGAGCCACCTCGGTCTGGCCGCGGCTTTCGGAAGCGTTTCTGGAGCGCGGGCGTTTCCTCGCGGCCCTGGGCGCGGTGGAAGAAGCGCGCCGCTCCGGGCTGGAGGAGGCCACGGTGGCCGAGGTCCGTCGCCGCGTCGAGGAACGGCTGGCGGGCGTGCTCGCTCCCTGGCGCACGTTGGTCACTCGCGGCTAGGAGCCGTTGGTCACTCGCGGCTAGGAGCCGGTGGTCACTCGCGGCTAGGAGCCGGTGGTCACTCGCGGCTAGGAGCCGGTGGTCACTCGCGGCTAGGAGCCGGTGGTTACCCGCGGCCAGGAGCCGGGGGTCACTCGCGGCCAAGAGCCGGGGGGCGCCGCGGCGAGGGCCGGTGCTCACCCGGTGGGAAGAGCCGGTGGGCAATCGCCGGCTGTCGGCCTCGCCGGCCCGGCGCGACACCGCCAAGGCGTGGAGTTTGCTCGGGTCGCGGGCGCGGCGAGGAGCGCGCCTCGGGGGCCGTGGCGGTGCCTGCCACGAACCCGGGGTGGGGCGCCCCGGCGCGATTGACACCAGTTGGGCAAAGATACTATCAAGCGCTCGAAAGAGCGGACTTTTTCGGCGCAACCATTTCAGTTGGCAGCGATCTCGCTAGCGGCCGTTCGCGGACTACGGCCGCAGCGCCGCGGCCCGCTTCACCCTCACCCCAACAGGACGAATGCTCGAGCTGTACCTACCGATGTTCATCATGTTCGGGGTCGCTCTCGTGATCTGCGCGGGCATGTATTGCGCCGGGCATTTCCTCGGCCCGAAGAACCCCACCCCGGCCAAGGTCACTCCTTTCGAGTGCGGCAATGACAGCGAGGGTTCGGGCCACACGCGGATGAGCGTCAAATTCTACCTGACCGCCATCCTGTTTGTGGTGTTCGATATCGAAGTGGTGTTCATGTACCCTTGGGCCACGCTCTTCAAGGGCTTGGGCTGGACCGGGTTTATCAGCATGTTGGGTTTCATTAGCTCGCTCTTGATTGCCCTGGTCTATTGCTGGAAGAAAGGTGCCCTCGAATGGGAGAGCTGAGATCGGGCAAAGGGGTCGACGTCGAAGTGACGCCGGGTGCCATTCACATGGAGCCCATCGTGGTGGATGGCTTTGCCACCACGCGCCTCAAAGACCTGTTGGCCTGGGCACAGAAGTATTCGCTCTTCATGTGCCCATTCGTGACCGCCTGTTGCGGCATGGAGTTCATGGGCGTGACCAGCCCGCGCTACGATCTCGCGCGCTTCGGCGCAGAGGTCCCGCGCTTCTCGCCCCGGCAGAGTGACCTGCTCTGGGTGGTCGGGACGATCACGCAGCGGCAAGCGCCGATCTTGAAGCGCATCTACGAGCAGATGGCGGAGCCCAAGTGGGTCGTCGCGTTCGGGACCTGCGCCTCCTGCGGCGGCTTCTACGACAACTATGCGACCGTGGCCGGCATCGACAAGATCGTGCCCTGCGACGTGTACATCCCCGGCTGCCCGCCGCGGCCGGAAGGCGTGCTCGACGGGCTGATGCTCTTGATGGACAAGATCGCCCGTCGCGACACCCGCCCCGCCATCGTCAAACCTCGCGTCGATCCGGTGGATCTGCCCACTCACGGGCTGGTCCAGCTGAGCAAAAAACGGGATTCGGTGGCCTGAGGCTCGGACAGAATGGCCCAAAGACTCGTCGATCTACTGAAGAACCAGTTTGCGCTCGCGGTGCTCGAGACCCATGCCCAGCACGGGGACGAAACCGTCGTGCTCGATCCGGGCAGCTGGCATGAGGTGTGCCGGTTTCTGCGTGACGCTCCGCCCGCGCAGATGAACATGCTCACCGATCTGACCGCCGTCGACTATCCGGAGCGCGACCCACGCTTCGAGGTCGTGGCGCACCTCTACTCGCTCCAGCACGGCCACCGCCTGCGCCTGAAGACGCGCGTGGGGGATCGCAGCGGCGAGGGGGCAAACGTCGACTCGCTCACCGACCTGTGGGGCAGCGCCAACTGGATGGAACGCGAGTGCTTCGACATGTTCGGCATCCGCTTCGTGGGCCATCCGGACTTGCGCCGCATTCTGATGTACCCCGAGTTCGTGGGTCATCCGCTGCGGCGCGACTACCCGGCGGAGCGCATCCAACCGCTCGTTCCGTACCGCGAAGGGGTAAACAACGAGAAGTTGCCGCCCTTCCGCTCGTTCGAGGGCATGCCCTTTGGGCGCCAGACGCACCAGGAGAGCGGGCCGCTCGGCAGCGGTAGCGATCCGGAGTTGTTTCCCGAGTCGCTCCTGCCCAACGGCAGCAACGCCTCTTCCTAAGCCTGAGCACTGAGGCGCACACCAGATGGAAATCCAGGACCTGCATCCGGACCGTTCGGAGCTCGAGCTCGACGCCGAGCCCATGCTGATCAACGTCGGGCCGGCGCATCCGGCCATGCACGGCACCGTGCGCTGCGTGATGGAGCTGAGCGGCGAGACGATCGAGCGCGTCGACGTGCAGGTGGGGTACCTGCATCGCGGCTTCGAGAAGATGTGTGAGCGCGGCACCTGGACCCAGGTGTATCCCTACGTGGATCGCTGCAACTACGTCTCGCCCATGCTCAACAACGTGGGCTTCTCGCAGGCCTGCGAGAAGATGCTGGGCATCGAGGTCACACCGCGCTGCGCGTACTACCGCATCGCGCTGGGTGAGCTGGCACGCATCAGTGATCATCTCACCTGCGACGGCGCCATGGCGATGGAGCTCGGGGCCTTCACCCCCTTCCTCTGGATGATCAAGGGCCGCGAGATGGTCTGGGACATCATGGAGGAGGAGACGGGCGCGCGCCTCACGCACAGCTTTGGTCGCATCGGCGGCATGGCTGCGCCGCCCACGGACGGCTTCAAGGAGACGGCGCGGGCCGCCGTGGCCCAGATCCTGTCGATCGTGGAGGAGTCGGAGCGGCTCCTGTTCGGCAACCGCATCTTCCTCGACCGCCTGCAGAACGTCGGCAAGATCAGCACCGAGGA
>Ga0315912_10001333_pt1 | contig 31123 bp, 28 predicted proteins | sample VfabasoilMG_FD_204469 | JGI IMG/M metagenome (GOLD analysis project Ga0315912, IMG submission 204469) | Garden soil microbial communities collected in Santa Monica, California, United States - V. faba soil | ecosystem: Environmental > Terrestrial > Soil > Garden | place: USA: California...
CCTCGTCTTCTACTTATTATCAGTAATGCCTCAAACACTTCGTAGTTTCAAAGACTTGTCCATAAGCCCCCCCCCCCCCCCATAAGCTCTTCTTGATCCCATACTTCAGAGTTATTGCTGGAGAGGGGTAATGTCTCTACAGTTCACTACGATGCTGGAGCAAGGGAAGGAGTTCATCACGTATGAGTGAATATCTCTCCATCGGTTCGAATGTCAAACTGGGGCGAGACGTTAAGTTCTCAAAATTCATCAACATCTACGGGTGTGAGATCGGCGATGAAACCAAGATTGGAGCATTCGTCGAGATTCAAAAGAATGCCATAGTTGGCAAACGGTGCAAAATTTCAAGCCATACCTTCATTTGTGAGGGGGTTACGATAGAGGACAATGTTTTTATCGGTCACAATGTGACGTTTGTCAACGATACCTACCCACGGGCTACAACGGCCAACGGAGGGCTTCAGACAGAAAAGGATTGGAAGGTTGAAAGAACCGTGGTCAAGAAAGGAGCCTCGATTGGATCGGGGGTCACCATTCTCGCCAATGTTGTGATCGGAGAGGGGGCCCTTGTCGGGGCGGGGAGTGTGGTCACTAAGGATGTTCCTCCGTATGGTGTGGTCGTGGGCAATCCGGCCCGATTGATTAGAACACTCGAACCAGAGGAGCATTATGCAGATACCATTTCTTGATCTGAAGGCGCATCACCAGGCAATTCGCAGGGAGATTGATTCGGCCATTAGTGAGGTGATCGACGCAGGGGCGTTTGCGGGTGGTCCGTTTGTAGAGCGCTTCGAGAAAGAGTTCGCCGACTTCTGCGGAGCCTCTCACTCAGTTGGGGTCGGGAGCGGTACTGATGCACTCTGGTTTGTGCTGCTTGGCTTGGGAATTGGACCGGGGGATGAAGTCATCACTGTGCCGATGACCTTTATGGCGACTACCGAAGCAATCAGCTTTTGTGGAGCCACGCCGGTGCTGGTAGATATCGACCCGCAGACCTATACGATGGATCCTGCCAGGCTTGAACGAGCCATAACTCCTCGAACCAAGGCGATTATCCCGGTGCATCTCTATGGGCAAATGGCCGACATGGATCCCATCTTGGAGATCGCAAAGCGACATCGCTTGCATGTCATCGAGGATGCTGCCCAGGCTCACGGCGCCGAATATAAGGGGAAGAAAGCAGGAAGTATGGGAGTGGCTGGATGCTTCAGCTTTTATCCCGGGAAAAATCTCGGGGCGTTTGGAGAGGCGGGGGCTGTTGTGACATCCGATGACCGGCTCGTGAAAACAATGCAGATGCTCCGCGACCATGGTCAGGAGCGAAAATACCACCATGCTCTCGTTGGATGGAATGGTCGGATGGATGGTATTCAGGGGGCTGTTTTGCAGGTCAAATTAAAGAGGCTGGGCGAAGCGAATCAATCCAGGCGGGCTCATGCGTGGCTCTACAACGAGCTTCTCGCACCGCTCCCGAACGTGACGCGTCCGTCAGAGGCGAAGGAACGGACTCACGTCTATCACGTGTTTGCGGTCAGAGTGCAGGAGCGAGACCGTGTGATGAAGGCTCTCATGGATCGCGGGATTGGCTGTGGCGTGCATTATCCGGTCCCCATCCATCTTCAACCGGCCTATAAGTCATTAGGCTATAAGCCTGGGGATTTCCCGGTGTCCGAGCAATGTGCCAACGAGTTTCTCTCTTTGCCGATGTTTCCGGAAATGACCGACGTACAAGTGAAACATGTAGTCGGAGAGCTCAGCTCAATCATGCGCAAGGAGGCATGATCAAAAGAGGGTTGCCTTCCTGAACGGGAGGCTTGCCTCTGCGGCATGTGTGATTGACTAGATTGAGGCTACCGAAAGGCTGAATCTGAATGGATAAAGATGGATTTCTGGAAAATGGATCGAAGTTTTATGCGCCCGATACAGCAGATGGTGTGCGAGCAAAGTTGTTCGCCGGAAAAAACAAGCCCTCATTCTCGAAAGCCGTGATTGAGCGGCTTCAGCAGGAGCTAGCGAATCTGTGGCCCTCAGGTGTTCAGAAGTCCACGTGCTTTCCCAGGCAGCCCCACGGGGAATCGTCATTCCGTTTTCTTCTTGCGAATGAAGTCAAGCGTTCGGATCGATCGGGTCACTCTTTTCACGTTCTTCTGACGTATTTCGCAGAGGCAGATGGCGGGCCAACTCAAATTAATGGCCAAGTGACGAATACGCTGGTGCCAATTCTCTCGAATATGCTTCGTGAGACGGATTATCTCGGCTGGTATCGGGAGAATCAGATCCTTGGCGGGGTCTTAACGGCATTACGGGAAAAGGGCGCTGATGAAGTGGCCTCCAGAATCGAACAGCGGTTTTGGTGGAGGATGGGGAAGGAGTTTCAGGTTCAAGACTTTGCTCGTCTTAGAGTGCGTTTGTTTTCGGCTCAAGAGTTCGCGAGTTTGCAGTCAACGAATTCTTTGTTCACGGTCAGCTAGTTTGGAAGGCCGACGTTGCATTGGAGAGGTAGTTGGACTGGGCGAAGATGGTATGGATGTAACCGAATGAAGGAGTCACATTATGCTGAGAATCGGAGTCGTCGGCTATGGGTATTGGGGGCCGAACATCGTTCGCAACTTTTCCAGCCATCAGGATTGCAAGGTGGTCGCCGTAGCCGATAAGAGTGCCGCCGCGTTGGGGCGTGTCGCGTCTCGTCACCCTGGTGTGAGAGTCTGCACTGATGCGAACGAGATCCTTTGCGCAGCTGACATCGATGCCGTGGCGATTGTGACACCAGTTTCATGGCACTATCCTCTTGCCAAGAAGGCGCTCGAGAACGGGAAGCATGTCTTCGTCGAGAAACCGTTCACAGCAACATCCGCTGAGGCGGAAGACCTGATTGAAATTGCCGAGAGAAACCATCTCCAAATCATGGTGGATCATACGTTCCTCTTTACTGGCGCGGTGCGCAAGATCAAGCAACTGATTGACGAGGGCGCGCTCGGTCCTCTCTATTACTACGATTCTACCAGGGTGAACTTGGGACTCTTCCAGCATGACGTCAATGTCTTGTGGGACTTAGCCCCCCATGATTTGTCGATCATGGACTATTTGCTCGGGTTGGAGCCGGAGTTGGTCGTGGCTACAGGGGGAGCGCATGTCAATGCGATGGAAGACGTCGCCTACCTGACTGTGTATTTCCCCAATCGTGTGATCGCGCATATCAACGTCAATTGGCTCTCACCTGTCAAGGTGCGTACCACCCTGGTAGGCGGACAGCGCAAGATGTTAATGTGGAATGATCTTGATCCGGCCGAAAAAATCAGGGTCTATGATAAGGGTGCAGAAGTGCGTTCGGAGCAAGGTGTGCATCAGTTGCTCGTCAGTTACCGGAGTGGTGATATGTGGGCGCCGCGCGTCGAGGAGTTGGAAGCGCTTCAGGTTGAGACTCGCTACTTTCTGGATTGTGTGATGAACGGGTCAAAACCATTCAATGACGGGCACGCCGGGCTTCGAGTCGTCAAGATTCTGGAGGCGGCGGAGGAATCACTCAAGCGATGTAAAGAGGTTGCCTTTACTGCAGCAAGGTAATTTGATTGTCGGCCCTAGTATGAATCATTGGTGAGGCGCATGGCTCTTCTACGACAACGTGAATTTAGGGATCGATCGTTCGACGGAAAGGCAGAGGCCCTTTCTCTGGTCTTGAACCAGGAATCCTTTCGCGGCGCTGTCACCAGGGAGCGCAGGCGGACAGAACGATCCGGTCTTGCCATGATGCTGGTTTTAATCAGTGTGGGCGAGTCCATCCGTAAAACAGATCTCTTGGAGACATGGCAGAGTCTTGCCGATGCGCTGGCGGCGGTGAGGTCAGAGATCGATATGCTCGGTTGGTTCGAACAGGGAACGGTAATGGGACTACTTGCCCCGGACATTCCCCCGTCTGAATTGGCCGCTGTGTGTAAGGAAGTTGAAGCAAGGTTTGGAAAAGAGCTGACGGGTCGGTTTGAGTCAGAAATAACAGATAACGTATTCATCCGGCTTCGAGTCTATCCTGAGTCCCTGCGCTCGGAGGAAGAGGCATCCCAGTCAATTGATTCGTATCTCTATCCGGAACTGCACGAAACCCGAGAGTGGGTGATGGCGTACGAGCCTGTGAAGCGCGGGTTGGACATCCTGGGTAGTTTCATCTTGTTGGTGATTCTTTCCCCACTCCTGGCAGCTATCGCGCTATCGGTGAAATTGACTTCAAGCGGTCCAATTATCTTTCGTCAAGTCCGAATAGGCCAGATGATGAAGCCGTTTATGATCTGCAAGTTCAGAACGATGCAAGCGAACGCTGATCACGGCATCCATCACAATTATGTCAGTTGGTTCATCACCGCGAGTGATAAGACTCAGGGACACGAAAAAAATCAAGTGTTCAAGTTGACCAGTGACCCCCGGATTACTCCGATTGGGCACTTTCTTCGCAAGACCAGCTTGGATGAGCTTCCGCAGTTATGGAATGTCCTTAAAGGCGAGATGTCGCTGGTCGGCCCGCGCCCACCATTATGGTACGAACTCCAGCAATACAAGCCCTGGCACCGGCATCGCGTGCTGGAAGTGAAACCGGGGATCACCGGTCTTTGGCAGGTGAGCGGGAGAAGCCGTACGACTTTCGATGAAATGGTGCGCTTGGACTTGCGTTATGCGAAAACGCGGTCCTTGTGGAATGATATCAAGATCTTGCTGGCTACACCGAAAGCTGTCATTTCAGGAAAAGGCGCATGTTAGGCTGTCTGTCTTGTTTATTTGGTCTATCTAGTTTGTCTGGTTAATCTGGGTAGATTCGTTGAACCAAATACACGAGACAGACCGAATAGACTAGACAGACGCGAAAGGCTAGATGAGCCAGAAAAACCAGACGCTATGCCTTTAAGCGACCATCTGAACTTCACGGCGGCGCTCGAAGGCAAGAGATCTGTCGGCGAAAGGGCCAACCTTCTTGAGGGAGGACCCCTTCAGGCGTTGAGCCGGCTCCGTCCGTTCAGCTCGAAAACCCGCAACTGTCTGATCCTGTTCTTGTTGTTTGCTGCCGTCGCATGGTTTTGGCAGTCGTTGGCTTTGCTATTTTCTCTCACGCAAGAGCAAGAGCATTACTCGCACATTGTCCTCATTCCGTTCGTGAGTTTGTACGCCCTCTACCTTAAGCGGACAGCCATCCTGTCTTCAAGGGAGTGGAGCCCCTTGGTTGGATTGCTTGTTATGGGGATAGGAGGGTGGGTTTACTGGTCCAACGGAACTGACGCTCTCTCAGGCGACCAGTTGGCGCTCTCGATCATGTCCTTTGTTGTGACGTTGTGGGGCGTGTTCCTGTTTTCATTCGGCATATCGGTCTGTCGGATAGCTGCGTTTGGCTTGCTCATCCTGATCTTCATTGTGCCGTTCCCTGCGGCGCTGCTCGATGCCATCATTGGATTTTTGCAGCGAAATTCAGCGGAGGCGACCGGCATCCTGTTTTCGATTCTTGGTGTTCCGGTGTTTCGGGACGGGTTCGTGTTCAGTCTCTCGAGTTTCACAATCCATGTTGCCGAGGAATGCAGCGGAATTCGATCCGCTCTTTCTCTCGTTATTGCCAGCCTAGTGGCTGGGCATCTGTTCCTCAGGTCCTTCTGGGCCAAATTGGGACTTGTCTCGATCGTCATCCCGCTTGCGATCATTAAGAATGCTTTTCGGATAGTCGGGTTGGCCTTGCTTGCGAACTACGTCGACCCCAGTTTCATTACAGACAGCATCCTTCATCGTAGTGGAGGAATTCCCCTCTTTGTTTTATCGCTCGCAGTGATCTTTTCTTTTGTCTGGCTGTTACGCAAGGTGGAACAAAGGTTTGGTTACTATCCACGTGATGGCTTCCGTACCAACCCAGATCGTTCATGACGGGTTCGTCTCGAAACCACCGTCTGCGAGCGACAAGCGGGAAAAATGCGACTCGCGTGATTTGCATGCCTGGGACCAGCTATTCTCGCTTGTCCCGCCACTCTCGCCCGTCTCGCGTGTGTTGAGTATCGGTAGCTGCAGTGAAGGCGGTTATCGATAATGCGGGTTAAGGAGAATTGGGTAACGATGTCATCTCAACAGGACGGCGTCTGGGCGATCAATCCACTTCTGGATGATCGCTGGCCTGAACTCATCGGCCGACACCCGAACGCTTCTGTCTTTCATTCACGCGGTTGGCTCAATACTTTGCAGACGACCTACGGGTATGAGCCGATCGCGTTTACGACGTCCGCACCCTCCGAAAAGCTCACGAACGCCATTGTATTTTGTGACGTACGAAGTTGGCTGACCGGAAACCGGCTCGTCTCGCTGCCCTTCTCCGATCATTGCGATCCGCTGGTTGAAGATGCCGAGCAATTCCACGCGCTCTGTGCTCATGTCGAGGCCTTAGGGAAATTGCAGCGATGGAACTATGCCGAAATGCGTACCGCCAATCCCTGCCTGGGTGTTGAGAATGGTTTTAAACAGTGTAGGGTCTACCGGAGGCATCGTCTAGATCTTCGTCCAAGCCTCGATGCGTTGCAGAAGGGATTCCATAAGGATTGCATCAGACGGAGAATCCGTCACGCGGAGTGCCAAGGCCTGAGGTATGAGGAGGGCAGGAGTGAATTGTTGCTACGGCAATTCTATCACCTCATCGTGCGGACCAGGTTACGCAAACATCTTCCACCCCAGCCGTTAGAATGGTTTCAGAATCTCGTCGAGTGCATGGGAAAGGCCGTCTGTATTCGGGTCGCTTTCAGGGGGAATCAGCCTATCGCGGGAATTCTGACCTTGGATCATGGAAAGAAGGTGTATTACAAGTACGGCGGCTCGGATGCCACGTTCAATAATTTTGGGGCAACACCCATGCTGTTTTGGGTGGCTATCAAGGCAGCCAAAGCTGCCGGCATGGAAGAACTTGACCTCGGGCGGTCGGAACTCAACAACCGAGGCCTCCTTAGGTTTAAGGAGCGGTGGTCAGCAGAGGGGGTACCGCTGAGCACGTGGCGTGCTCCTGCTACTCATGTGTCCCCTTCATTTGAATATGTGAAACTGCGATTGGCAAAAACAGTCTGTGCCTATTCACCGAGCAGAATGCTGATCTTGGCTGGACGACTGTTGTATCGGCATATTGGATAGTCGGATGCCTTTTGAGTCTATGTGGTCTTTCTGGTCTATTCAGTCTAGTCTTGTGAGTGTATGTAAGTCTGAACGTCATCTGACCAAACAAACCCCCTATGATCAGCTCATGGTTTGCAATCGTTGCATTTTTGGCCGCTGCCATCGCGGTGGGGTTGGCCGGTCTCCTATTTGTCCGGCGGCAGGCCGGTTTCTCACACCGGAGTCTCGCGGCGTTGTTGGGTGCGACGGCTGTCGCCAACCTGGCAGATGGTGTGGGGTTGTTTGATGAAGGTCATGCGCTCATTTGGCGCGGGACTGCGATGGTTGCGGAACTTCTCCAACCGGCCTTGCTGCTCTACGTGGGATTGGCGTTCTTGAATCCGGTTGAGCGGAGCAGGGATACGTCCATGCTGTGGCGGGCCCGCATTGTTGGGTGCGTAGGCTTGTTACTCGCCGGCTTCGTGGCGACCGGCCAGATCTTTGAGTGGAAGGTTTTCGAGGACGGCCGGGCAGCCATTGCTCTGACCTCATGGGGGCGCATCCCCTATGTCTTTATTGTAATCGGGATGGCTCTAGGGCTGGCGCAACTGGAGTTAGTCTTGCGTGCCAGTCATGAGCCGGTCCGCCACAAACTGAAATTCATCGTGATCGGGTTAGGTGGGCTGGCCGGTTACCAAATCTATCAAGCCAGCCGGATGTTGCTGCTTCCAGTCTGGCAGGCTGAACATGTGTTGGTGGGAAGCCTCGTGACGACCATGGCGCTGTGTCTGACCGCCTACGGGTTGGGACGAACCCGTCTGCGGGAAGTATTCGTCAATACCTATGTATCCCAGCAGGCCCTCTTCGGCTCAGTCACGTTCATCGTCGTTGGGCTCTATCTGCTGCTGGTGGGGGCTGTTGGTGAATGGCTTCGGCAAACAAACCAGCCATTGGGGGTCGGGCTCAGTGTTGTCGTGGTATTTGGAGCTCTGGTCGGGCTAGCGATCGCGGTATTCTCAAAAACGGTACGCGCCGATGTTAAACACTTTCTCAACCGGAACTTCTATCGATCCAAGTATGATTACCGCGCTCAGTGGTTTCAGGTCACCGAGGCCTTTCAGCAGGCGGCGAGCAGAGAGGCGATCATGGATCGTCTGCTCGATCTCCTTATCAGGACGTTCCCCACCACCGTGATTTCTATCTGGTCGTTTCGTGAAGCCGATCGTCAGTTTTGCCAAACCCGTTCGATGATTGCCGAGAAGGAACCGGCTCCATTGGAGCTTTCCCATCCTGTAATCGTGCAGCTCTTGGAAAAGGATGACCCGGTGTTGATTGAGGAAAGCCTAGATCCCCTGGCAGCTTCAGGGGCGGCGGTCTGTGTCCCGATTCGCGCTCAAGGACGGCTCACAGCGTTCGTCGCGTTGGGTCGTCAACTGCGTGGTGAAGCCTATGGTACGGATGATCACGATTTGCTGCGTGGTATTGCACATCACGTGGGGGTTCTGCTCTCTCACGCGATATTGGCAGAAGAGCGCCAATCGTCGGCTGAACTCGAAGCCCTACATCGATTTTCCGTGTTTTGTCTGCACGATCTGAAAAACTTAGCGGCGAGGCTGTCGCTCGTAGCCCAAAATGCCGAGCACCATGGCCGAGATCCAGCATTTCAGGAGTCGGTCGTAAGGACGGTGACGGACACAGCTAAAAAGATGACAACGCTCATGAGCAAGCTCTCCCTAAATAGCTTCAGGCACATACCTGAGGCGATGCCGGAATCAATAGATATGTTGAATCTCATCGATGAAGCGGTGGCGCCGATCAGAGGAGAAAAAAACGTGCGGCTGGACGTCAGTGGTAAGCCTGTCCCGCCGATTATGGCCATTCGGGAGCAAATTCACCAAGTGCTGCTGAATGTGGTGCTCAATGCCAAACAAGCGATCGCCGAAAAGGGGGACATCTCAATTGCGATTGAACAATCGAATGGTTCGGTCGTCGTCACGGTTGACGATACGGGGAGCGGAATTCCATCGAGTATGCTTGAGTCGTTGTTTCGACCGTCGCAATCCAGCAGACCTGGCGGGCTTGGAGTTGGGCTCTACCAGTGCAAGCAGATCGTGGAGGCGCATCACGGAACGATTCGGTTGCAAAGCAAGGAAGGAAAGGGGACGCAAGTTCGGATTGAGCTTCCCATATATCGCCCAGCTGCTAGTATGTAAAATTGAATATGATTTCACGTTCTCACCAAAATCCTAATCCACCAACGTATATGTCTGAGAAACTCATAAATGCTCGACCTGTTGTGCTGCTGGTCGATGATGATCCTGAGATTCGGGAACAGATGAAGTGGGCTCTAGCCCAGGAGTATGAGCTGCTGGAGGCAAAGGATCGATCCACAGCATTGGCGCATGTCAGGGAAGCGATGCCGCGATTGATCCTGCTGGATCTTGGATTACCCCCGGATATCGACGGGGCTTCTGAGGGTTTGGCAATTTTGCGGGATACCCTTCGTCTGAACCCGATCGCCAGGGTGATCGTGATCACGGGTAATAGCGATCGAGCAAAGGCCGTCGCCGCGATCGAAAGTGGTGCCTATGATTTTATCGAGAAGCCGATCCAGCTTGATGTTTTGAAAATCGTGCTCCAGCGCGCAGCGTATCTCTCTAACTTGGAGCAGGAAAGTAACGTAATGTTTGAAAGGGCTGGTCAACATGATTTTGAAGGGATTCTGGGGAACAGTGCTGGCATTCAGTCTGTCCTACGCATTATTCAACGTGTCGGACCATCCGATGTCCCGGTCTTGATCGCTGGGGATAGCGGCACTGGGAAGGAATTGGTGGCGCGGGCCATCCACCGTCAGAGTGCGCGAAAGGGCGAGCCCTTCGTTGCCATCAACTGCGGTGCAATTCCAGAGACTTTGCTCGAGAGCGAATTATTCGGATATGAAAAAGGGGCTTTTACCGGAGCAACGCAGCAACGAAAGGGACGCATTGAAGGTGCGCAGGGCGGCACGCTGTTCCTGGATGAAGTCGGAGACATTCCCTTGGGATTGCAGGTCAAGTTGTTGCGGTTCTTGCAGGATCACACGATGCAACGATTGGGCGGAAGGGAGACGATCAATGTGGATGCGCGGATTTTGGCCGCGACCAACGTTGATCTGAAGAAGGCGATCAGTGAGGGGCGATTCAGGGAAGACCTATATTACAGGCTTTGCGTGGTCACGATAGCGGTGCCTGCTCTGCGTGAACGGGGTTCTGATATCATCCTGTTGGCGCGGACATTCTTGACGAAGTTTGCTGAAGAGGAAAAGAAACTGTTGAAGGGGTTTACACCTCAAGCGGTGGACGCCATGACGGCACACAATTGGCCTGGAAATGTTCGAGAATTGGAGAACAGGATCAAGCGGGCCGTTGTGATGGCGGAAGGACGATATGTGACCCCTCAGAGTCTGGAGCTACGAGAGTCCCCTGCCTCAGGTGAAGATGCCTCCACTCTGAGGGCATCACGAGAGAGTCGTGAAAAAGATCTGGTGCGGCTGGCGATGGAAAAAACCGATGGGAACGTGACTCGAGCCGCGGCGGAACTGGGGATCAGCCGGCCTACGCTCTATCAGCTATTAGCCCGGTATGGATTTAAAAAGCAACAGCTTAAGGAGGAGACCGAGTAAACATGGTCAGATTTCCGTGTATGCAAATAAGTGGAAATTTGTTTTACGCCTCCAAGCTCAATATAAGTCGTTGGAATAGTTGAGGTATCAATGCAATCAATATTTCGTTGCCTTGTCGATGTAAAGTATGTTTACGGTCTGTCTGCGTATGATTCGAGAATTAGTTAATTTATAATTTATTTCAATAAGTTGCGACGTTGTTATTTTGGCATGCATCATGCGTGATAAAGCTTTTGAAAAGCCATCAATTCTTACCCATGGAGAGTTCATATGAAAAAGTGCGGCCGGAAGAAAACATTGGGCGTTCTCAGTGGGCTTACATTGCTTGGGGTGTTGGCAGTTGGAGCACCCGTGGCTCAAGCTGTGCCGGGCTTGCAGCTTGATATTGATGGTGGGTTCTATGACACAACTACCGAAACTATTGTCACGAGCAGTGATGCATTTACACTTTATGCGTTGATTGACCCAACCAAGATTTACGCCGGTCAAACCTTTTATATTTCTGCAGCATTGAGTCCACAGACAACATCCCTTTCCGGTGTCGGCGATTTCAGTTTGGGAGGGAGCGATCTCCTGACCTCATCTGGGTGGAGTTATGGAGTTCCGCCCTTGGAAGGGGCTCTCGCAACGTTTGACTCCGGCGATTTGGCGAAGCACGGTATCTATCCTACCTATTTTAAAGAATTTTCGTTTAAGTTTGATTCTTCGAATACCAGCGCCATATATAATACGCAGGATAGTCCTGGTGGGATTCAGGCGGGAAGTGGTTTATTATATGCGGCGTTTCAAGTGGATAAGAGTCTGCTGAACTCCGCCTACCAATTGCATTTTGATTTGTATAGCGAGCGGCTGCGCTACAATGGCGACATTGATGTTAAGAACTTCGCTCCCTTCTCGCACGATGCAGGGACGAGAGTGCCAGAGCCTTCGTCGCTACTCTTGCTTGGTGTAGGGATTGCCGGAATCGGGATGTGGAGACGGATAGCAGCAAGGATCTAATTCCTCTTCTTCCCCCAAGAGAATCGGACGAGCAGCCAGTCCCCTCACAAGGGGGGCTGGCTTTGTGCTTTCTGGTCCTGGGAGTTTCAGCATCACATTGAGAATGCCCAACGATTTACGCGTGCCTGGTTCTATGTCACACTTCTTGACAAGACCTCACGGCCAGTCACATTGAGTCCGTATTTTTCAATCAACCTTTGGAGCATTCATGGCTGCAAACCGCTATTGGCTTCTTCCAGTTGTTGTGCTTCACGTCCTGTTGATCGCTGCGGTCGGCTGTACGCAGGAATCGGCGGAGACAAAGGTGGCTCAACACCGCGAACGAGCCATCGCCTATTTCGATAAAGGCGAATATCGGGAGGCGCTCCTTGAGTTCAAAAACGTGGTTCAAATCGCCCCGAATGATCCAGACGCCCACTATCGCCTGGCTCTCACCTATCTCAAGCTTGGAACTCTCACGGATCTGCAGCAGGCATTCAAGGAATTATCCGCCACCGTTGAACTAAACGCCACGAATCAGGATGCGCAGCTGAAGCTCGGGCAGCTGCTGCTTCTCGCAAAGGAACCGGCAAAAGCGCGCGCGCATGCCGACATCGTGCTCACCACAGCACCGGATAACAAAGAGGGAGTCATCCTTCGTGGGTCAAGTCTTTTGAATGAAGGGAAATTCCAGGAAGGGATCTCAGAGCTCAAGAGGGCGATCGTGCTGGATCCCAAGAACATCAACGTCTACACTGATCTTGCCAGGGCCTACGTGTACATCAAAGATTATGGTTCTGCTGAAGCCGTGTTGCAGCAAGCCTTACAGGCTCAGCCACAGTCGCTTGAGGCGCGCTTCGCTCTCGGCGATCTCCACCTCATCAAAGGGAAAACCGATCTAGCCGAAGCCGAGTACAAACGCGCGCTCAACGATATGCCGGACCGATCGGAACCGCGCATCAAGCTGGCCGGTTTCTATGCCTCGGTCAACCGCCTCGGTGATGCCGAAGCGATCTACTCAGCCTGGGCCCAATCCAAGCCGCAAGATGACAGCCCCTTCGTTGCGTTGGGTGACCTCTATCGAGTAACAGACCAAACTGATAAAGCCCTGACTAGTTACCAAAAGGCGCTCGCCGTCAATCCGAAATCGACTGCCGCACGGGATCGACAGATTGCCCTCTACCTCGACACGAACAAGCTCGAAGAAGCCGAGCAACAGACCAACGCCATTCTGAAGGCGAACAGCAAGGACCCCAGCGGGCGCCTCTTCGACGCCCGGCTCAAGCTGGCTCATGGACAGATCGACAATGCCCTGCCGCTTCTTCAATCCTTGAGCAAGGAGGAGCCTCTCTCACCAGCCGCACACCACTTCTTGGGTCTGGCCTACGCGAGGAAAGGCGATCTGCCCCAAGCCGTTCAGGAGCTCAACGAGGCCCTCAAGCTGGCTCCAAATTCGATCGAATCGCATGGCGCCCTGGCCACAGTCTTCCTCAGCCAGGGATCGGCAGACCTTGCCATCGAACAAGCGCAGGCCGCGCTCCGCCTGAATCCTCGGAGCGTCCAAGCAGCCACGATCATGGGGGAGGCCTACCTGCGAAAAAACGATACAGCAAAAGCCGGCCAGGTGTTCGAATCTATCACCAAGGCCGTCCCGAACCATGTGCTTTCTCACCACCGCCTGGGAATGATTGCACGCTCGAACAAGAATAATGCAGATGCCCTGGCGCATTTCGAACAGGCGCTCAAAGCCAATCCTGCTTTCATTGATCCGCTCGCGCAGATTGCCACCATCAAGGTCAGCCAGGGCAAGACGGCCGAAGCGCGCGATCGCGTCCAGCGTCATCGTGAGTTGGTTCCCAAGAACCCGCTTGTCTCTAACCTGTTGGGCCAACTGTTTATCTCGACCAAGGAATATGACCAGGCGGAAGCGGCATTCAAGCAGTCGATCGCACTGAATGACTCTGTTCTTGAATCCTATACGGGTCTTGCGGGATTGTATTTGCAGACGAAACGGATCGATGAGGCAATCCGAGAATATGAAACCGCCCTCTCCAAGAACCCCAAGCTGGTCCCCGCCCACATGATGCTGGGACTGATTAACGAATCACGCAAGCAGTACGACCAGGCACAGACACGCTATCAGGAAATTCTTAAAATCAATCCACGGTTCGCCCCGGCAGCGAACAACCTGGCCTGGCTCATGATGGAGCATGGAGGGAACTCAGATGTCGCCTTGGGATATGCGCAGACGGCAAGGGAAGTGACGCCGACCGATCCAAACATTGCGGACACGCTCGGGTGGATCTATTACCAGAAGAAGGTCTATCTCAAAGCCCTGTCGCTTCTGGAAGAGGCCGCTCAGAAACTACCGGACAATCCAGTGGTTCTCCACCACTATGGCATGGCTCTGTCTAAAAACGAGAAAAAGCCTGAGGCTCGCAAAGCTCTTGAAAAGTCGCTGCAACTCAACGCGAATCACCCTGGAGCAGCTGAGGCCAAGGCCGCTCTGGCCGAGCTGTCGTCCCCTTAATACAATAAATGCAATACGAAAATTGACAGACCTTCATCGCACAGCACGTAGTTTGTTCGGCCCTGAATTACTGCTAACGGTCGGACGTAGTTGCGAGCGAGGCATTCCAGTAGGCCCCACCGTGAGGAAGGCTACAATCCTATCGCGTGACATGACCTGCTCGCTTGTGCTGCTTCTGTAATAAAAGAGCAACTTCCATCGTGTAAATGTCAAATGTCTTGACAGCGGCGAATTTAATAAATTCCCCATAACTTTCTGCCAATTTGTGAGAAGTGGCCTGTCCAATCGATTTGTAACCTTGCCTCAAAGCCGTAAAAGTGCTTTACGCATTGCGACTCGAGAAGACACGGGACTTGATCAACGGCTGCCTTCGTCAGTGCCTGCAAACCATTGAGAATGTGGATGTTTCATAAGATCCATCCCTGTGAATGGAGATGTCTCATGCCTATGGCGCATTCTTTGCTTTACGTGCAAAGTAATTGAGGGGCGCAGATAACTAATATTGTTCTCTAAGCACAAGCATATTTCGCAAGAAACACTCAGTAAATAAACAGCACAAACAACGGAGGAACTTTATGAGACTGCAGCGATCTTGGAAGCCAGTTTTGGTCGGTCTAGCCATTTGCGGCCTGGCTTCCATGCCAGGGATCAGTGTGGCATTACCCATTGGCGCGGATATTATCACCGTCGTCGATGAATCAGGATCCATGTCCGGAGAACATGCCTTTTTGGCAACAGCTATCCCTAGCTTGGAGTCGGCTCTTCAAACGGCGGGAGTCACCTCCAACCAATATGGGTTAGTTGGTTTCGGCGGTGCCTCATCCCATTTGGCTGGCCACACCCATCTTGTCGGCGGAAATCCATTCGGCACCGCTGCAGAATTTGCAACTGCGACCGGGAGCCTGCTTCTTAACGGCGGGACTGAGGATGGGTATTCAGGTATAACAACCGCGTTAGGGTATGCCTTTCGGACACCGGCAACGGACTTTGCCCGGCAGATTATTCTCGTTACTGATGAAGACCGCGATAACATTGGTGGTGGTGAAACCTTTGCCAGCATGCAAACAGCGTTGGGCAATGCTGGTGCAGTATTAAACGTGGTTGTGAACAATTCGGTCTTGTTGAACGGGGCTACCTGCTCAACTTGCCTTGGTCTTTCCGCGAATGGCACTGCCTATCTTGCCGATGGGCTGGGTGGATTCACGACTGCGGCAGGTGGCTCAGTGGGTGCTGGATTTGGCACCACTGCTACTGATTACGTGGCTCTGGCCCATGCAACTGGGGGAGCAATGTGGAACCTCAACCTCCTCCGAGCAGGCGGGTTGACAGGGGATTCCTTCGCCGCGGCGTTTCAAGCGATCAAGGTGCAGGAAATCGTCACCCCCCCGTCTGTCCCTGAACCAGGAACACTCCTATTGTTAGGAAGCGGCCTAGCTGGATTGGCCTCGTGGAAAAGGCGGAAGACAAACGACGCATAAGTCCGTTCGCGCACGCAAGCCTGGAATCAGCGGATTAGTAACGCCCTCGCATGCCTTTTCGGAAGCGAGGGCGTTCTTTTTGTGCGCCCAGCATCGGCACACTGGCTCGGAGGTGCAAATCCTCTAGCGAGCAGGTCACACCAACCCACACAAACTGCAAGGTGACAGGCCGCGAGGTCGGCGCTGAAGGAAGCGGCTAGTGAGACCGCGAGTGGCGAACAGGAACCGAATACGAGGCGCGCCAGGCTCAGGGCGAGCGGGCAAATGACCGCGAAGCTCTTGCGATCAAGGAGCTCTGAAGCGTAGATCTGGCGGCCGTGCGGCGAAATCCATCGGCCCTTACCTGGGGAGAGCTCGCCTCACGCCTGAAAGGGCGACGCTGAGGAGGCGGAGTGAGCAGTCAGCAGAGGCCGTAGTCGCGACGGAAACGCCGCGAAGTGCCAAACGGAAGGAAGAGCCCATCAGCCGTGAGTCTCGGAAGTGCCAGGCGCCAGATGACCAGCCAACTGGTGCTGCCGTTGGAGGAGGGGGTGTAGCTTCGCCGACCCTGGAGAGGCCCGGACGGCGAGGAACGGACACGGCCGCTCAGGAGACGACCGCCTGATGGAGAAGGTGGTCGAGCGCGGCAACGTCAGGGCGGCGGTGAAGCGCGTGCGGCGACACAAGGGCAGCCTCGGCGTGGACGGGAGGACCGTGGAGGAAATTGCCGACGTGCCTGGCGGCGTACGGGGAGGCCATCCGAGCGCCGTTGCTCGACGGCACCTACCAGCCGAAGCCAGTGGGGGCAGCGGAGATCCGCAAGAGCGGGGGAGGAGTCCGAAAGCTTGGGATTTCTTCAGCGCTTGACTGGGTGATGCAGTAGAGCATCCTGCAAGTCCTACAACAAAGGTTCGAGCCGATCTTCTCGGAACACAGCCACGGATTCCGGCCTGGACGCAACGCGCATCACGCGGTGTGCGAGGCGCAACGGTATATCCAGAAGTGGAAGCGGGTGGTGGTGGTCGTGGACTTCGAAAAGTTTTTCGACCGCGTCAACCACGATGTGCTGATAGGGAGGCCGGAGAAGAGCATCACGGACAAGCAAATGTTGGGACTCATCCGTCGCGCTACCTGAACGCAGGCATCATGGCCAATGGGGTGGTAATGGCGGTGATGTGGGAGGAGTTCAACGGATGACCCGTTGACCCCTATCCCAATCTGTCATGGGCGGGACTGGTTCCCTACCGTGTTTCCTGAATCTCACGGGCTATTCGATCGAGCGCCGCCAACCGTTCCTGATTGCTCGGATGAGAGCGGGCGAACTCTGCCGTGGTTGTCCCTAATCGATAGGTCTGTATGCGTTCGAGAAAGCTTCGTGCGTTCTGCAAATCAAACCCTGCCCGCACCAGCAGTTGGGCCGCGAACTGATCTGCTTGCCGTTCCGTCTCTAGTTGTGCGAGTGCCTGAGGTGCCTCACCAACAGTCGCAGCCAGAAACCGATTCAGGACATCCTGCAGCTTGGCACGCTTGCTATGTTCGAGGGCATGGTGTCCGATTTCATGAGCCAGGACCCATGCCAGCTCATCCGGCGATCGGACAAATGCGAGCAGCCCGCTCGTGATCACGATGTTCGTTCCATCAGAAAATGCATTGACCATGGGGCTATCCACCAGCTTCACGATGAGACGGCATGACGGCACAGCCCATAAGTTCACTTCCCTTACGGAGCTTGCGCGGGAGAGTGTCAGGGGCAACGGCTGAATACGCGCTCGCGTTGCTCGTTGAATAATCTCGGAGACGGCACTGGCTTCCCGTTGTCCCACCGGCTCATCATTTACGGCCACGATCCGGTCGCCAATTTCTACCCCGGCCTTCCCCGCAGGCAGTTCAGGATGCACATAGCGAACGTGGATATGGGATGGCACATTGCGATCGGCAGTGTCTCCAGACGTTGTGGCATCGTCCAGGAAGAACCCATACGTGGCTTCGCGCTCGAAAACACATTGATCTGCCGCGGCAACGGACAGAGGGAACACGAGATGCCAAAGACGATCCTCTGTTGGCAATCCAGCATTCGGCAGCCCACGATCCCATGAGCCCGTCAGCGAGGCACAGGCGGCGCTTAGCAGCAAGAAGATGGTGAGTAAGGTTTTGTGAAGCATTGATAAAGAATCTTTTGACGATTATTGGGACAAGTTTGTGCAGAGTCAACGGCATTCAGATTCTCTGTTCGGTTGTGGCCGGAATAAGATATTGCAATGGTGTGCGTTTCTCAGCCTTGTCCTGTACATTCTTGTTCTTTGGTTCTGATAATTTTGAAACCATGAGTGAAACTGTTCCCCCTTCAAAAGGGGGGGGTGGTAGATTGCGGGACGGTGTCCGTGGAAACGGGGTGCCTCCCCTCTATGGAGGAATGGCGAGATTCCTCTCACAGTGGTAAAAGTATGTTCGTGCTGGAGTCAGGGATACCACTGTCCCATCCATTGGATTACGCGGCGGACCGATGAACAAGTATATTGTCGACTACTATCGATGTCTGGAACAGCACGTCAACGTGGGCCTGGCTGGGCCATTGTTGAATGAAGCAGGATATTTCAAATTTGGTGGTCAGGGCCTTTACTACGGGCAGCTTTGTGGCGACAAGCCGGCTGCCAAGCCCAACGGCCATCTTTGCGATTTGATGTCTCAGGTAAGGGCGCAGGATGGAATTACCTGCCTGCCATTTGATCTCGGGCAGATTGCCGACAATCTCAGATTTGAATTGTATGCAAACGGCACTCGCCAGGGAGCTTCGTTCTTCCGTTCAATATTGAAAGATAGCTATTACACGCTCCGCCCGTTGCTTCCGTCCGCCTTTAGAAAACGTCTCCAAAAGGCGCATCTCTCGGATTGGCAAAAGCTCACGTTCCCTCGTTGGCCCGTCGATTGTAGCGTTGATCAGTTATTTGACCACATCCTATTGGCCTCTCTTCGCGCACGGCAACTAGAGCGTATCCCGTTCATATGGTTTTGGCCTAATGGCGCGCCAGGTTGTGCCATTATGACACATGATGTGGAGACGCAAGTCGGACGAAACTACTGTTCGGAGGTTATGGACATTGAGGAAGGGTATGCAATCAAGTCATGTTTCGCCGTGGTGCCTGAGTGCCGTTATGAAGTGACCAATCAGTATCTTGATTCGATTAAGCAGCGTGGATTCGAGGTCGCTGTTCATGACCTGAACCACGACGGACATCTGTTCCGGGATCGTACCGAATTCCTAGCGCGCGTTGAGAAGATCAACGCCTACGGTGAGCAATTCGGCGCGAAGGGATTCCGCGCCGCTGCTCTCTACCGAAATCAACGATGGTTTGATGCCTTAAAGTTCTCGTATGATATGAGCGTGCCCAACGTCGGCCATCTTGAGGCTCAGCGCGGTGGCTGTTGCACGGTCATGCCCTACTTCGTGGGAGATGTCTTGGAATTGCCTGTCACCACGGTCCAAGACTACGCGCTATTCAATTACTTGAACGATTACTCGATCGACTTGTGGAAACAGCAGATTGAGCTCATTCTGGCTCAACATGGCTTGATCAATTTCATCGTCCATCCTGATTACATTACGGAGCCGTTGGAGCGGGAAGTTTTTCGGTCCTTGCTCTCTTATCTGGTCTGGTTACGGGAGCACAATGGGTTATGGGTGACTACACCGAGCGAAGTTGATCGGTGGTGGAGGCAGCGGGCAAAGATGAGCTTGGTGGAGAAGGATGGCCGTATGCAAATCGAGGGGGAGCGGAGCGAGATGGCCAGGATTGCTTATGCCCGTGAGGAAGATGGGCGCCTTCGATTCACGGTCGACGCATGACCCTGTGGTGATCAGTGACGATGCGCAGAGCGTTACAAGGAGGGGTCGTGGCCGTGTTGGCCGCCTCGTTCATATTTGTCTTTGTCATCCATGATTTCCTTGCGATCAGCGAACCTGTTCGCGCCAATGTTCTGGTTGTCGAAAGCTGGGCCTGGCAATCGGCGGCGATGCAGGAAGCTGCCGACGAGTTTTGTGGTGGGCAATATGACATTGTCATTGCGGTTGGTATTCTTCCTGGAAGAAAAGAAAGAGAGCTGATGCAGGAGAATGATGCTGTGCTTGCCGCTGAACAGCTGGAGAAGTTCGGGGTGCAACCGAAGGCCATCGTGGTGCTCGCAGTATCCAATATAGAGCGGCATCGCACCTATGCCTCGGCTCTGGCTGTCAAGCAATGGCTGGAGGACTCCAATACCAAGACCGGAGGGATCAATGTCTTTACTCTCGGTGCGCACGCCAGAAAGAGCCTGGTGTTGTTTAAACGGGCATTTCGCCAAGGAGTTCCTGTGGGTGTGATCGCAGGCACTGAAGACGGCTATGAGCCGAACCGATGGTGGCTCTCTGTGCGGGGGATTTATACGGTTCTCCGGAAAACTGTCGGATACCTCTATGCGGAATTGTGGCCACTTCCTGATGATCTACCAGTTTCGATTGCTTCGTTCGGGGGGAGTTGACATGGCGATCGTCAAGACAACCGGAGCCAGGATCGCGGCGGTCTGTACCTGCGTGCCGACCAAGCGATTTAACAATCTGACGGATACTAGCGCGTTTACGGAAGAGGAAATCCGCAAAGTGACAGGAATGGCCGGTGTATCGAGCCGTCATGTAGCAGGGGAAACCCTCTGCAGCAGTGATCTCTGTATTGCCGCCGCTCAACGTCTCTTGGAGCGGCTCAACTGGCCAGCCAATTCCATCGATGCCGTGATCATGGTTACACAGACTCCTGATTACTTCCTTCCTTCTACAGCCTGCGTGGTGCATCACCGCCTGAAACTTTCAGACCATTGTGCAGCCTTTGACGTAGGGCTCGGCTGTTCCGGCTATCCTTACGGCATGTGGTTGGCCGCTATGATGCTTCAGGGTGGTGGGATGCGTCGTGTGTTGCTGTTGCACGGGGAGACGCCTACTCGTTTTTCGGATCAATCCGATCGTTCCGTGTCACTCTTGTTCGGAGACGCCGGATCGGCCACTGCGCTGGAGGCGACAAATTCAACTGGGTCGACATGGCACTATGCCTTGCATTCCGATGGCAGCGGATACAATTCGATGATTGTTGAGTCGGGTGGTTTTCGAGATCGCTTTGGACTGGATGCGCGCAAGCATTGTGTATCTATGAACGGCGCCTTGATCTTTAACTTCACAATCAAGCGGGTTCCCGCGCTGATCGATGAGACGTTGATGGCTGCGGCACTAGGTCCCGACGACATCGACTACTTCATATTTCATCAATCAAACCAATTCATTATGAAGCATCTTTGTGTGAAGCAATCGCTTCCATCTGAAAAGGTTCCCATCATTCTTCGAGACTTCGGCAACACCGGCGGCGCATCGATTCCCTTGACCATGACACAGGGGAATCTCACAAGGCCGAGAGAACGCTCACTCCGTCTGATGTTGTTGGGTTACGGTGTCGGCTTATCCTGGGGGTCGGCTCTTGTAGACTTGGATGCGAAGGCCATCTTGGATTCTGTGGAGTTGGATAATACGTCACAGGTATTGGCGTGATTGTTGAATCAGCAAGAGTCTTTGAGGGAAAGACGGTCGTGGTATCGGGCGCCTCGTCCGGCATTGGGCGAGCCGTCGCGATTCATTTGGCGCGACAGGGGGCAGGACTTGTCTTGATCGGGCGGAATCGAGACCGGTTGGAAGATACAGCGCAACGGGCCGGCGCTCGTACCTGCCGGATCCTTCAATTGGACTTGAACGATCTGAGTGGAATTATGCCGGCAGTCAAGGAGGCTACCGCTGTCGTGGGGAGACTCTATGGGTTGTGTCATGCGGCTGGAGCGGTTGACACGCTTCCTTTGAGCGCCACCAGTCCAGAGAAACTTCAGGCCATGATGCAGATCAATTATGTGGCCGGCATGGAACTGGCCCGATCAGTCACTCGGCGTGATCTTCTCAGTGAAGTGGGCGGGTCGGTTCTGTTCATTTCCGCCGTCTATGGGCTGATCGGCAAACCGGGCCTAATCGCCTACAGCGGCAGCAAGGGAGCCGTCATTGCTGGAGCAAGAGCCATGTCGATTGAACTGGCGAGGCGGAATGTTCGTGTCAATGTGCTCTCGCCCGGCATGGTTCGGACTGAAATGACCGAAAAGGCCATGTCAGGGCTGTCCACCCAGCAGGTGCAAGTACTGAAGGATGCGCATCCTCTGGGTTTCGGTAGCCCTGAAGATGTCGCCCATGCGGCCGCTTTCTTACTTGCTCCTGAGAGCAGGTGGATTACCGGCACCAATCTGGTGGTGGACGGAGGCTGTTCTGCTCAGTAACACAGAGGACGGAAGGAGGGTGTAGTAATGACACAGACCGAAGCCATGGCCTGGATTGCACAAGTTTTTGAGATGACACCAGATCAGTTGACTCCCGACACTCATCGGGAGAACGTGGCTGCATGGGATTCGCTTGGGGCGTTGACGTTGATGGCCAGTCTGGACAGTGACTTCGGCATCGTGCTGACCGACGATGATATCCAGACTGTCAAGACGGTCGGTGACCTCCTGGATGTCATGCGACGACACGGGAAACTTGTCTAGCCCTCTTTTTGATGGTGAGTCTAAACATGTGCTTTCAGCCGGTATTCCATGCGATTCATACTCGTCGATAAAATTCTTGAACTGGAACCCGGCAAGCGGATTACGGCGACCAAGGTGTTACCCGCATCCGAAGAGTTGTTTCGGGACCACTTTCCAGGTTTTCCGGTTGTCCCCGGCGTGCTCTTGACCGAGATGATGGCCCAGGCGGCGGGACGGTGTCTCGATGCGGAGGGCACCCATCCGGGACGGGCCATGCTGGGCAAGATTAATGGCGCCAGCTTTCACGAATGGGTCAAGCCGGATCAAGCGATTCTCCTGCACGCCACGATCACGCAAAATCGTTCAACCTACGCGACGGCGGATTGTTTTGCAGAAGTTGCGGGCAAGAAGGTCTGTTCCGCCGGTTTATTCTTCGTATTTGCTCCTCATGAGCAATTTGCTTCCGGATATCAGGACGAGATACTCCTTGCGTATTGGAAGGCCAATCCTGGCAAACAACCGAAAGCAATATGATGAGCCAACTGTTCTCGCTTGAGGACAAGACTTTTCTGGTCACGGGTGGTACGCGCGGGATCGGTCGCGCCGTTTCTCTCCAATTTGCCCGTGCCGGCGCAACGGTTGTTTCAAACTATGTTCGGGGGCAGAGGGCTGCCGATTCGCTCATGGCCCAAGCAGAGCAGGAGCAGCTTCACTTGACGCTGTGCCGGGCTGATTTGACCCTTGAGAAGGGTCTTGAAAGCATTGAGCAGCACATGGCTGGTTTGAATGGAGGTCTCCACGGGTTGGTGCACTGCGCTGCGACCGGAGTCCATAAACCTTTCGATGAACTGACTCTGCGACATTACGATTGGACATTCGCCCTTAACGTACGCTCGTTCTTTGATCTGGTGAAGCGACTGCTTCCCAGATTTTCTGCGGAGGCGAGCATTGTGGCAATCAGTTCTCAGGGCGCGTTACGAGTGGTCCCCGCCTATTCGGTGGTGGGTGCCTCGAAGGGCGCCTTGGAGGCGCTTGCGAGACACCTGGCCGTTGAATTGGCGCCGCGAGGAATCAGAGTCAACATCATTGCTCCCGGTGCCGTGGCGACAGAGGCATGGGCTTCTATGCCTGACGCCAATGTCCGGCTTTCGGAGTTGGGGAAGCGTACTCCGATTGGTCGCCTGGTTACAGCGGAAGAGGTAGCACAGGCCGCTCAGTTCCTCTGTTCCGATGCAGCTCGATCTATCATCGGCCAGACAATGGTTGTCGACGGCGGGGGCGGCTTACCCGTCTAGAGATGATGAGCGTTCGATTTATAACCTGGCTCACTGCCAAGAGAGCATGATGTGTTGATTGAAAAACCACGCATCCCGATTCGCGAGGTTCTCTTGTTTGGCCTGTGGCCGGGGTTCATCAAGAATTGGATCTATCGCCTGCGTGGGTATCACATCGGGAAGGGCGTCTCGATCGGGTTGGGATCGGTTATCTGTGGCGATCGGGTTAGTATCGGTGATCATACTTCAATTGGTTTTCTGACGATTGTACGTGGCAAGAATATTCAAATCGGGGCTCACGTTCAGATCGGCTCGACAACATTTCTGGATACTCCGAATCTGCAGATCGGTGAGGGGAGCAAGATCAATGAGCAGGTGTTCGTCGGCGGTTTGCAGTTCCCTGATTCCCGGTTCGTGTTGGGCCGCAACTGCCAGATCATGCAGATGTCCTTTATCAATCCGGCTCGGTCCATCGTCGTGGGAGACGACTCCGGCATCGGCGGCCACTGTCTGATCTTTGGTCATAATTCGTTTCTCAGCGCGTTCGAGGGCTACGCGGTCGACTTCGAACCGATCGAGATCGGCCACAGCGTCTCCATCGCGTGGGGTGTGTTTGTCCTCCCCAATACCAAGATTGGGGATGGTGCAGTCATCGGTGCACGGTCCGTCGTTCAAGGTACGATTCCACCGCGCTGCCTTGCCATCGGATTCCCTGCCAGAGTTGTCAAGAAGGCGCCAGAATTTCCCAAGGATCTTTCCGATAAGGATAAACTTGAACTGTTCCGAAGAATCGTCGCCGAGATGATTGAATTGTTTAGGGACTCCGGTCTCCGTTGTGAGCAAGAGGGAACCCGCTACCGCCTGTCGAAACCGGCGGTCAGCTGGTGGAGGCGAGGCAGCAGCTCCTGGATTTTGGAGGTGATCGATGGGGACGTGCGGGATGCAGTCCAGCGTCCAACATTCGGCTCCATCGATGTGCTGCTGAGTCTTTGGGATATTCCCGACGATATTCGGCAGCGTTTGCAGACCCAAGGTACTGCTTGGATCGAGATTGCCAAGAAGGAGCAATCACGAGAGTCAAACGAATTGGGCGATGAAATCGCACACTTCCTGAAACGCTATGGCGTCCGGACTTTTCGAGTTCCTCCGCTTCCCCTATCGCGGCTGACTGGGTGACGGCCATCGTGATTGTCACCGAGCTTGCAAGAACCGGGGTCTATATCCCGGAGATCGGTATCGGCACATGGGAGTACCATGCCGGGCCGCAGCCGCTACGAAAGGGATTGGAAGCCGGTGCTTTGTTTATCGACACGGCGGAGTCCTATGGGTCTGAGCCCGCCGTCGGCGAAGCTGTTCGAGGTATCCGCGAGCGCGTGTTTATCGCCACGAAAGTCTCGGCGCAGAATTTTCGATCCGCCGATTTGCGCCGGTCCGTCGAGGCGAGTTTGAAGCGATTGGGCACGGATTTCGTGGACTTGCTTCAGTTGCACGAGCCCAAACCCACCATCCCGATCGACGACACTATGGGGGCCGTCGCCGAATTGATCACGGCTGGAAAGGTGAAATTCGCCGGGGTGAGCAATTTCTCAGTCGCGCAGTTGCAGGCGGCGCAGAAGGCCCTGGGAGGATTTCCGATCGTGTCCAATCAGGTCCGCTACAACCTCATCGATCGCACGATCGAGACCGAACTGCTGCCGTACTGCCGGGCTAATCAGGTGACCGTCATCGCCTATTGCCCCCTGGCTCGCGGCCTGTCTCGCATCCGGGATTGCGACCCCACAGGGGCCATCGACGAACTGTCCCGAGAAACGGGCAAATCTCCGGCACAGATCGTCATTAATTGGTGCGTATGTCAGTCGGGTGTGGTGGTTATCCCAAAGGGAAACTCGGTGGAGCATATCCTGGATAATTGCGGTGCGTCGGATTGGCGATTAAATCAGGAGCAACTGGCTCTTCTCAACGATCGGGTTCAGCATCGGCGACGCAACCGTTTCGACCAGTTGGCTAGGCAATGGGTGCCTGGTCCGCTGCAATCCTGGGCTGTCCAGACACTAAATGTCTTGCCGCGCGGTTTACGCCGCCGGTTTCGGTAGCGGTATTGAGGCGGTTCAGATAACCGGTTGGACGTAGGAGATGCGATGAGATGTGCGGTATAGCCGGCAGTCTCCATCTGCATGGCGGATTGGCCAATCGAGAACGGTTGTGTCAGATGATCGGGACCATCCGCTACCGAGGGCCGGACGATGTCGGGGTCTACAGCCAGGGGCCGGTCGGTTTCGCGCACGCCCGGTTGAGCATCCTTGACCTGGCCGGCGGGCATCAGCCGATGTCGATCGCGCAGGATTCCCTCTGGATCACGTTTAACGGAGAGATCTTCAACTACATCGAGCTCCGCGACGAGTTGATCGCGAAGGGACATCGTTTCACTTCGAGCTCAGATACGGAGGTGCTGCTCCATCTGTATCAGGAGGAAGGGGAACGTTGTGTGGAGCGGCTCAACGGGCAATGGGCGTTCGCCATTTGGGACGTTCGGAAACGAAAGCTCTTTTTGTCGCGTGACCGAATGGGGGTCAGGCCCCTCTACTATACCCAGGTGAACGGGGAATTTCTGTTTGCCTCGGAGATCAAAGCATTGCTGGCTTGTCCTGAGGTCGCGTGCGCGATCGATTTCAATGGACTTGATCAAATCTTCACGTTTTGGGTGACAGTCCCACCTAGGACTGCATTCCGGGGCATCAGCCAGTTGCCTCCAGGCTATTCCATGGTGGTCGAGGAAGGCCAGGCCAGGAGCGCGCCCTATTGGACACTCGATCTGACCCCTCGGCCCTCGAATGGCGGCGCTAGGGACAACCAATTGGCCGAGGAGTTGCTTGCATTACTTCAGGATGCGACGAGGATTCGACTCCGTTCCGATGTCCCCGTCGGCGCCTATTTAAGTGGTGGCATTGATTCCACAGTCATCGCCGCTTTGGCGAGGAGGAGCGCTGGAGAACGGCTCAGGACTTTTTCGGTTGCGTTTGAGACCAGCGACCTGGATGAAAGCGGGTTCCAACGTGAGGCCAGCTCGTTTCTTGGGACATCGCACCACGACGTTCGCTGTCGCCACGAGGATATCGTAAGCGTATTCCCCGAGGTAATCTGGCACGCGGAGCAGCCGATCCTCCGCAGCGCGCCGGCGCCCATGTATTCGCTGTCGAAGCTGGTGCGCGACGACGGTTTCAAAGTAGTGTTGACGGGCGAAGGCGCGGACGAGTTGTTCGGGGGCTATGACATCTTCAAGGAGACGAAAATTCGACAATTTTGGCGCCGCCGTCCAGATTCCGACTGGCGCCCGCTGCTCTTAAAGCGCCTCTATCCCTATATGCCGAATATCCAGCGCCAATCCTTGGAGTACCTGAAGCACTTTTTCCACGTGACCGGTCAAGATCTAGATAGTCCGTTCTTCTCCCATCTGCCTCGGTGGGGGCTTACAGCGAAATCCAAGCTGTTTTTCTCGGAATCCACTCGGGCTGAACTTGGGGCTACTGATGCCATGGCAGCTCTTCTACACGATCTCCCTGCTCCCTATGCCACTTGGCATCCATTTGCCAAGGCGGAGTTTCTTGAAGCCCGCTATCTGCTACCTGGGTATATCCTCTCATCGCAAGGGGACCGAGTCGCGATGGCACATGCGGTTGAAGGGCGATATCCGTTTCTCGACCATCGGGTAGTGGACTTTGCTTCTCGATTGCCGGCCGATCTAAAAATGAAAGTGCTTGACCAAAAATACTTGTTGAAGCAGGCTGTGAAAGGGTTGATCCCGGAATCGATTAGGACAAGGCAGAAACAGCCTTATCGGGCTCCGGATGGGATAAGTTTCTTCGGTAAGAAAGATGGTCATGCCCAAGATCTCCTGTCTCCGACGAGAATCAAGGAGGACGGCATTTTCGACTCACGAGCCACCGAGGTGTTGGTCAATAAGTTTCGTTCCGGTAGGGAGACAAGCCTCAAGGACAATATGGCCCTGATTGGCATCCTGTCGACAACACTCCTCGTTGACCGTTTCATCAGGGGGCGTGGAGCGCTTAACGGCCTAACCTCCTGCGAAGCCCCGCTATTTTCCCAATCACAGGCTCGGCCATAGGTGTTATTGCGTCTGAGGCCGGCGGTCTCGTCACAGTGGTTAACGGAGGAGGGCAAATTGGTAGGAGGAGAAGGGATGTTGCAGACAATCCGCAAATTCGTCATCGATAACTATCTGTTCGGCGAAGAAGGCAAATTGGGAGATGAGGACTCCTTTATGGAGACCGGTATTATCGATTCGACCGGTATCCTTGAATTGGTCCGGTTTCTGGAGTCTACCTATGGAATCAAGGTGGCCGACGAGGAGCTGATCCCTGATAATCTCGATTCTGTGCACAAGATCGTCGCTTTCATTAACGCGAAGCAATCGGCAACGACGCAGGCAGGCGGGGGCACCTCACTCCAGTCCGCGGGACGGCAGCTAAAATGAATCCGCACCCTGCTATTTCGCCTGATCTGTTGCGTCTTGACCCAAGAGCCGAAACGGAGCGTATTACAGCCTGGATCCGCGAGACCGTCTTTCATAACCTCCGGCGTAAAGGAGCTGTAATCGGCGTCTCGGGAGGGATCGACAGCAGCGTTGTGGCTTTCCTCTGTGCGCGGGCGCTTGGAAATGATCGCATTCAAATTTTATTCACCCCCGAAGCTGATTCCTCGCCCGATAGTCTCAGACTCGGACGCATAGTAGTCTCAGCGCTGAAGGCTGATTCTGCGGTGGAAGACATCAGCGCGATCCTAAAAGGGGCAGGGTGTTACGAACGACGTGATGCATCGATCCGTTTAGTAGTTCCGGAGTACGGATCTGGATATAAGTGTAAGATCGTGCTTCCAGGCCTTCTTGATGCCAGCCGTTACGCAATCTTTTCCATCGTTGTTCAGTCTCCGGATGGGCAGACGAAGAAAGTCCGTCTTACACCGGAAGCCTATCTGGGCATTGTTGCGGCTACGAATTTCAAGCAGCGGGCCAGGAAGATGATGGAATACTACTATGCGGATCTGCTGCAATATGCGGTAGCCGGTACGCCAAATCTCCTGGAGTATGATCAGGGGTTCTTTGTGAAGAACGGCGATGGCGCCGCCGACTTCAAGCCCATTGCCCACTTGTATAAGTCCCAGGTGTATCAGCTTGCTGCTTATCTGGGCGTACCCGATGAAATTCAGCGTCGTCCTCCCACGACCGATACCTATTCGCTGGAGCAGTCACAGGAAGAGTTCTACTTTGCTTTGCCGTACGAAAAGATGGATCTTTGCCTCTACGGGAAAGACCATGGTATCTCTGCGGCGGCTCTCGCGCATGCAGGCGGTATGACAGAAGATCTGGTGGAGCGTGCCTATCAGATGATTGAGTCTAAACGAAAAGTCGCCAAATATCTGCACGCGCATTCGTTGATCATCGAGTGATGCCCAGGGATGTATCCGTTCAGACGAGATCGGTCGTGACGAGCGGAAAGAATGTCGCGCAATACCTGCTTTCCGGGAAAGATTCCGCGTGGACCGCACTCAACTTTCTCCAGTCAACAGTCTCCTTCGGGGCGCTTACTTCCCATGTCGGTCAGATCGCAGCTCATCTCCTTCGGTGTGGTGCCCGACAGGGCGACCGCGTCCTCCTGGTGGGCGATAATTCGCTCTTCTGGGCGGCCTGTTACTTAGGCACACTGCAAGCAGGCCTCGTCACGGTGCCCATCTCATCCAATAGCACGGTTGGAAATCTCGGCTATATTCTCAGAACGACCGGCGCTAAGATCGTCTGCGCTCAAGCCTCGGTCGCGACCGCTCACCCTGGTGTTCTCTCGGGAATCCATCTGATCACCGACATCGACATTCACCCAATCGCTCAAACATTGTCCCAGGAGAACTTTGCGAATCTCGGGACTGGTCTGTCGCCTCTGTTGAGTTATGCGCCGGTTGGGCCAAACGAGCTGGGAGCCTTGGTGTTTACATCCGGTTCGACTGGCCAGCCTCGAGGGGTGATGATTACCCATTCAAATATTATGGCCAATACAGAATCGATCATTTCCTGCCTTTCGCTGGATGCAAAGGACCGTATGATGGCGGTCCTGCCATTTCACTATTGCTATGGTGCTTCGCTACTCCACACTCACCTGCGAGTCGGTGGTGAGGTCGTCGTGGATAATCGGTTTATGTATCCGGAAACCGTTCTTCAGCGAATGATTGAAACGAAATGCACAGGATTTGCCGGAGTCCCGAGCCATTTTCAGATTTTTCTGAGGAGTTCCAGTTTTAAGCGGAAGCAATTCCCTGACCTGCGGCATGTACAGCAGGCAGGTGGCTGTTTGGCGCCCACCTTCATCAGGGAATTGAAGGAGACTCTTCCAAAGGCACAGATTTTCATCATGTATGGACAGACCGAGGCAACCGCGAGACTTTCATGCCTGCCGCCGGCCGTTCTAGACGCGAAGCTTGGCTCTATCGGCAAGGGAATTCCCGGTGTGAAGCTTCGTGTCTTGGATGAACAGGGACGAGAGGTGCGAACGGGTGAAGTCGGTGAGATCATTGCGGAAGGCCCGAATGTTGCGATGGGATATTGGCAAGAGCCGGAAGAATCGGCGGCGGTATTCCGCAATGGCTCTTTGTATACCGGTGACTTGGCGAGAGTCGATGAGGACGGGTTCATTTATATAGTTGATCGGGCGAAGGACTTCTTGAAATGCCGCGGTGAAAAGATCAGTTGCAGGCAGATCGAAGAGGTGTTGTTGGAGTGTGGTGAACTAGTTGAAGCTGCAGTCGTCGGCATTCCCGATGATGTGCTCGGCGAGGCGGTCAAGGCGTTTATTGTGCCTTGGAATAGAAATGTTGATGGTCTTGAAGAACGTGTGGCGTCCTTCTGTAGAGGCAGACTGGCGCTGCATCAATTGCCCAAACAGATTGTCACCCTGCGGTCTCTTCCCAAGAACAGCGCGGGAAAAGTCATGAAAGCTGCTCTCAAGGCTACGAACATCTCTTGAACTTTATTTGCTTTTCATGTTGTGCGAAATGTCCTGACGGCCCTAGAAAATGCTCTTGCTTACCTCCGCCGAACAGGCGCTTTCGTTCCCTGAGTTGCCATAGGCCGTGATGACAAAGAAGTAGGTAGTGCTGGACTGTAGTCCTGTCGCAACGTAGCTGGTGACGTTGCCCTGACGCGTGGCAATCGGAGCTCCATACCCGCCAGACGCAGTCGCTCGATAGACTTCATGCCCAGACAGATTGCGCTCTGTGTTGATGCTCCTGTCACCACTGCTAACGAGGTGGCTGGTGCGTTCAACGCCAGCATCGCATTTGCCCCCTCCGCAGCCTTCGAATCAGTTGATGACTTTACTCACTTCGTTGGACTTGGGACTTTCATTGCCTGCGGTGTCAACCGCAGTAACTGTGAACCAGTACGTGTTGCCGACCGGTAATCCGGCTGCCACATAACCGGTGGTGCCTGCCGGCACTGACGCCACTGGGGCACCATAGATACCCTGATTCGTTGTTCGATAGATGTTATAAGTTG
>Ga0315912_10001334_pt1 | contig 31119 bp, 32 predicted proteins | sample VfabasoilMG_FD_204469 | JGI IMG/M metagenome (GOLD analysis project Ga0315912, IMG submission 204469) | Garden soil microbial communities collected in Santa Monica, California, United States - V. faba soil | ecosystem: Environmental > Terrestrial > Soil > Garden | place: USA: California...
CGAGGATAACAGCACGATCGACGATGCCCAGGACATGATGGCGGATTTGGGCGTTCGGCATCTTGGCGTGACGAAAGGCGGCGCGATTGTGGGCGTGATCTCGGTGCGCGATCTGCTGCTACATTACAAGCGGTACGCGCAGTCGGTGATTCCAGCAGAGGGGACGTACTCCGAACCGAAGATCTCGCAGGATTAGGAAGACGTAAGGCGTGAAACGTGAGACGTTAGGCGAGAAGAGGTCGAAGAAGAATACTTTCGCCCCTTACCCCTCACCCCTGACGCCTCACGGTTACTTGGTGAGTTCATTAACAAGGTGGCCCAGTTCGGGGATGATCAGCTTTTCCATCGCCAGGCGGACTGCGTTCTCAGAGCCGGGGATTGAGAACACGACGCGGTCGTCGATGATGCCGGCAGTAGCGCGGCTCATAATCGCCGGCGACCCGATTTCTTGATAGCTGAGCAACCGAAAGAGTTCACCAAATCCATCAAGCCGCCTTTCCAACATCTTGTCCACCGCTTCGAAGGTCGAGTCCCGTCTGGAAATGCCGGTTCCCCCGTTGACGATGATAACTTGGGCCGCATATTTCCAAAGCCCCAGCGCAATACGGTGCGTGATTTGCCCCGGGTCGTCTTTGACCACCTGGTAGGCGACAATCCTGTGCCCATGTCCCTCAAGCAGCTGTTGGATGAGCTGTCCGCTCGTGTCGGTCTCCGGCGTTCTCGTGTCGCTACACGTGATCACCATGCAGCTGATTGACCGTGGCGCATCGTGTTTGTGTTCATGGGCTGGTGAGTTCGTCATGTCGTATGCCTGGTTCTTCATGCTGTAAAACGGTCAAGGCACAGCAATGGCTGCGCTCTCAAAGGGGGGCCCTTCAATTGAGCCTCAGCCTTCTTCGCTTAACCTATCTCCATGCTGCATCTGGGTTGAGTTTCTCGACCGGAGCTCCCTTGGCGATGTGTTCGTCGAGGATCGTGGCGACATCCGCCTCAGTGACCTTCGAATACCACGTATTGTCCGGGTACACGACAACAGTCGGACCCTGTTCGCAGGGACCGAGGCAGCCGGTGGCGCTCACCAGGACCTGGCCCGGGGGCACAGCGCGTTGCATCAATCCCATGTTGAAGGCCATGAGCAGCTGTCCGGCTCCGGCGCTTCCACATGAAGGTTTTGGATGGCCTGGTGGGCGTGAGTTGGTGCAGACCAGAATGTGATATTTAGGTTTCGGCATAGTCTCCTCAATTGATAGAACGAACCTCTCATGAGGTCCGAACGGCAACTTATAGCATATTAGCCTGGAGCGTGCACAGAGCGAAGAGCGTATGGCTTATGGCGTATAGCGGAAACGGTTCATCTCAGTCTCGTGCCATACGCTATTGGCCATAGGCTCTTGCTCCCGTTCTGGCCGTCGGCCATCAGCCATTCGCTCCCTGGGCCTATCGTGGCCTATACCATTCCCACTGTTGAACTGCTTCTTGGGGAAGTTTCCACTGTGTAAGCCCCTTCATAACCCAGTCGAGATAGTGGTCTTTGGCTTTGAATTTGCCGATCGGATTCGCAGCGTAGGTGGTGACGAGTTCCTTCGATCCGGCTTCGTTGAGCACTGTGACTTGCAGGTGCCGATAGGCCCCCTGAGGGACATCTTGCTCGAACTCATCCATGAGCTTCAGATCCTCATCGGTCACCTCGAATACCCCCCCCCAGACTTTCTCACCCGGCGACGGTACGATGCTCGCGAGGCCGCAGCGCCATTGAGATGACCAGCGGCAGAACTTGATTGTGTGGTCCGCCAGTGTGGCGAGGTAGAGGAACCGATGCTCCGGGGCGCGTCGCTTCAGCTGGACGGGGTTCAGATGATCGGCATATAAGAAAAACTTCATGCGATGCGCTCATGCGTGTTTGATGACTGCCGGTATTTGTAGCACACGGGCTTTTCGTCAAACAAGCGTTGCCCTGCGTCACCACGCGGCTTGACGATTGCGTGATGAACTGTCATGAATGAGACGGTAAGATAATCGCTGTCCTGGCTAGGCTGCCCTCATGGCGGTCTCGGCGCGAAATGGGTTCCCAACTCAATCAATGGCTGAGGATCGTTCCAATACGAGGTCGTCGTCTCCATCGCCTGTCGTCATCAGGCTGATTCGCGTGGCGGCAATTGTCGTGCTGATGCTGGGGGCGGGTTACTATTCCTGGAACCAGCTGTCTCCTTCCCCTCCTACGCAGGACCAGCGCGAGGCGGAAGCGTTGGCGCTCGTGCAGTCCTCCCGCGCCATCGGCTCCGGCACGATCCTGGACGCGATGAATCATCATGTGCGATCGATGAAGGAGCGCGGGCAGGGGGTGCGGCTTGGGGATTGGCGTGTGAAGCATGTCGAAGGCGATGTGTATGAAATTCGCGTGCAATTGCGGGATCAAAGCGTGCGCGGCCAGTGGTTTGAGCGGGAATTTATCTGGCACGCGCATCTCAAGCTGAAGAAAGTGAATGCAGCGTCGCTGCCGGCGGATGGCGTCACGCCCAAAGACCCGGATACGGAACAGTCACCAGTGCCGCTCTCGTAAGCGCGCGTATCGCGTAATTCGCATCTCGTGAAGCGCAGTCGGTTGAAAGAACGTATGGCTTGTGGCACAAGCGATGTTAAGTTGTCAGATACAACTCAACACGGTACGCTCATCACTTGAAAATTTCCGGCTCAATCCTGTGCTATACGCCATCTGCTATACGCTCTTGATCTTAACGGGTTAGGGCGCAGCCAAGCCGGGAGGCAATGAGATTTGGATGTGGGTCCCTTCCACGCGAACCTGGCAGCAAGGCACTTCGAAGTTTGGATTATTCTCTCGTTGTCCGGTAACGACGTTGAACTTCCAGCCGTGCCAGGGACATTCAACGACGGATCCGCATAGTTTTCCCTCCCCCAGCGGACCGCCGGCGTGGGGGCAGGCGTTATCGATGGCGTAGAACGTTCCCTCTATGTTGAAGACGGCGATCCAGACACCTTTGATCTCCACGGTGCGTCCGGTCCCCGGCGGGATGTCCTGAACCTGTGCGACGGTGGTGAAGTCGCTTATCATAGGGAGATCCGCCTGTGTTGTGGGGTTATGGGCCCTGTGGGCGAGGGGCGATTGCTTGATTTCACTCTAGGCATATGGCATAGACATACAGGAGCATATCCCGGCCTATCGAACGATCTCTGCTCTCGAATAGGGGGCTTGATTGGGAATGAGGTTGTTGCATGGAAATGACTCTCCTCCTCAATTCGACCTATGAACCCCTCCGGGTTGTCCATTGGCAAAAAGCGATCGCGCTCCTCTGGCAAGGAAAAGTTGAGGTTCTTGAAGTTTACGACCGTGAGATCCACGGTATCTCCCTGACGATTAAACTTCCGGCGGTGATGCGGCTGCTCAAGCTGGTGCGGCTGAAGGACAGCCACCGCGCCGTCAAGTTTTCCCGCATCAATATTTTCACGCGCGACGGCTACACCTGCCAGTATTGCAACCATCGGTTCCGGACGGAAGAACTGACGTTCGATCATGTCGTGCCTATCGCCAAAGGCGGTAAGAAGACGTGGGAAAATATTGTGACCGCCTGCTGGCGGTGCAATAACCGGAAGAGCGGCCGCACACCGGATGAAGCCGGCATGAAATTGAAGAAACGGCCGGTGAAGCCGCGATGGAGTCCAGTGATCACGATCACCATCGGTATCCGCAATACGCCGGAAAGCTGGCGTGATTATCTCTACTGGAATATGGAGTTGGATGCGGATCCGGCTGAAACATAGTTGTTCGGTCGTCGTTCTTCATTGTCAGTGGCCGGGCTCGCCTGTGCTCCCCACTCGATACTTAACATTCTCGTCTCGCGGCCAGTAACGCCGCATTATAGCGACAGTTCCATCCAAGAAAAAGAGACTGCCTGGTTTACGCTCTAAAACCCCCTATTGTATGATGTGCGCAATACTTACCTGCTAGGAGTGTTGACGATGGCTGCAAATCCGGGCTTCCCCTTAGTTCTTGATGTAAAAAGTTGGACGGTGTTGGTGATCGGCGGAGAGGATGAAGCGTCCGACAAGACGCAACGATTGCTCGAATCCGGCGCGCGCGTCACGGTCATCAGCCCGACGCTCAACGAAACGTTGCGAACCTTGGCGGCTTCGGCGAAGGTCATTCATCGCGGACGGCATTTTCGGGATTCGGATCTTGAACATGCCATTTTGGTGTTGAACACGCTGCGCGGTGACCGTGATTTTGCGAGGGCGCTGCTGGCCAAGGCAAAGGAGAAGGGGGTGTTGGTCTGGTCTGTGGATTTTCCGGAAGCCTCGAGCGTCACGATGCCGGCGGTGGTGGCGTCGGGCCATGCGCGAGTGGCCATCAGCACGAGCGGCGTCGCGCCGGCCTTATCAGGTTTTATGAAGGAAGATCTGGAGCGAATTTTGGACCCTGAGTTTGCCGCCTTTGTGGATTGGCTGGGGGAATTGCGGGAACAAGCCAAAGCAAATGAGCCGGATGCCGAGAAGCGCCGAGCGCTCCTGCGCGAAGCCTTAGATGGCTTTCGCCTGTTGGGCAAGGTGCAATATCCGAAGGTCTGGTTGGAGAGGAAGAAGACGTAAGGGGTGAGGCGTAAGGCGTGAGGGGATGGTTAATGGGAAATGGGGGAGAATCTAAGAAGTGCTGAGTTGTCGGTTTGTCTCTTCGCCATTCGCGACTTGCGACTTGCCACTCATGAGAAACAGGGGGGAAGGTCAGAGATAGAGGACAGAAGAAGGAGGCGTAATGGTATTGCTTGAATTCAGTATGTCGCCGCTGGGAAAGAGCGAGAGCGTTGGGAAGTATGTGGCCCGCTCGCTCGACATTATCGATAAGAGCGGAGTGCCCTATCGGTTGAATCCGATGGGCACGGTGTTGGAAGGAGAATGGGATGACGTGTTCGGCGTGGTTAAGCAATGTTATGAACGGATGAGAAAGGACTGCAAGCGCATTTCCTGCACGATCAAGGTGGACTATCGCAAGGGTCACGAGGGCCGTTTGCAGAGCAAAGTGGCGACCATCGAAAAAGCGCTCAAGCGCTCAATCAAGCAGTGAGCGGACTGCAGGGAATAGGAGCTGATGGCCGATGGCATATGGCACGTAATCGGATCGTGGGATTCGCTCGCTTCGAATCCTTCTCCTGTTCCCTACCATCAGCCATACGCCATTTGCCATTCGCTCTTTCGACCGGGTACGCTTGACAGCGGCAGGGTGATTTCGTAGTATGCAAAAGCCTTTAACGCTCATCCTGTGAGGTGAGCAAGGAGTTTGTTATGACAAGTGCTCCGGCCTGTGCCGGGTTCTGCAATGTAACCTTCTCACCAAGATACGGTGGGGAGGTTTTTTTATGCCGATTCGCCGAGGCTGGGCCGGCATACGATAGAAAGTAAGCGTGACGTGACTACTGGAAACAATGCACAACGGGACGATGTGCGAGTCGTGATGGACGCCGGCGACATCGCCCGCGCGCTGACCCGCATCGCCCATGAAATCGTGGAGCGCAATAAGGGCGTGAAGGATCTGGCGTTGGTCGGCATTCGCACGGGTGGCGTGCATCTGGCCCATCGGCTGGTGAAACGTATTCAGAGTATCGAAGGAGCGCAGATTCCTATCGGTGAGTTGGACATCACGCTCTATCGAGACGATCTCGCGCTTCGCAAGAATCAGCCGGTGTTGAGGAAAACATCCGTTCCGTTCGATATGGCGGACAAGGTGGTGGTGTTGGTGGATGATGTGCTGTTTACCGGGCGGACGATACGTGCGGCGATGGACGGGTTGATGGATTTTGGACGGCCGGGAGAGATTCAGCTCGCGGTGTTGGTGGATCGCGGCCATCGGCAGCTGCCGATCAAAGCCAATTACATCGGGAAGAATCTTCCCACGTCGCGAGAAGAAAAAATCCAGGTGTTGTTGGAAGAAGGCGGGGAAGATGACCGCGTGGTCATCTTCAAGGCATGATGCGGAGGAGGCCATGAGTCTCAAGCGCAAAGATTTGCTGAGTCTGGCGTCTTTGTCCGTGGATGAGATCGCGCTCATTCTTGAGACGGCAGACTCCTTCAAGGAAGTGACGGGCCGTGAGATCAAGAAGGTGCCGGCGCTGCGAGGGAAGACCGTCGTCAATCTGTTTTTCGAGCCGAGCACAAGAACCCGCACGTCGTTCGAGCTGGCGGCGAAACGGCTGAGTGCGGATGTCATCAACTTCTCGCCCTCGTCGAGCAGCGTCGTAAAAGGTGAAACGCTCCTCGATACCGCGCGCAATATCGAGGCGATGCAGGCGGATATCATTGTCCTGCGCCATTCGTCCGCCGGGGCTGCCGAAACACTGGCGCGCGGGGTCAAGTCCTCGGTTATCAACGCAGGTGACGGATGGCATGAGCATCCCACACAGGCGCTGCTGGATCTGTATACGATCCGGGGGCGTGGAATGGGTTTTAGGGGGTTGCGGGTGGCGATCGTCGGCGACGTGGCGCATAGCCGGGTAGCCCGCTCGAATATCTATGCGCTGACTAAGTTGGGCGCCGAGGTGCGCCTCGTGGGGCCGCCCACGATGATGCCGTGGGGTGTCGAAAAACTTGGAGTGAAGGTCTATTCCGATATGGATGAGGGCTTGCGCGGCGTAAACGTCATCATGATGCTTCGTCTCCAATTGGAACGGCAGGGGCGTGCGCTCTTTCCGACCATCCGCGAGTACGCGCGGCTCTATGGATTGACGGCGGAGCGGGTTAAGCTGGCCGATACCGGTGCGATCGTGATGCATCCGGGACCGATCAATCGCGGAGTGGAGATTGCACCGGATGTGGCGGACAGCCTCTCGTCCGTCATTCTCGACCAGGTTGCAAACGGCGTAGCGGTGCGCATGGGTATTTTGTATCTCATGTCGGAAGCCGGATAATAGCGTCGCGTATTGTGCGAGGATAAGGAGATTATGCCGATTCTCATCAAGGGCGGAAAGGTAGTCGATCCGGGCCGCTTCGTCGGTGTGGGCGATGTGCTGATCGATCAAGGGAAAGTCTTAGCAGTGGGTCCCAATTTGCAGGCACCGGCGGGAAGCACGATGATCGAGGCGAAGGATCGGCTGGTGTTGCCGGGGTTTGTCGATCTACACGTCCATTTTAGAGAACCGGGGTTTGAGTATAAGGAGACGATTCAGAGCGGCAGCGCAGCTGCGGTGGCCGGCGGGTTTACGACGGTCTGTTGCATGCCCAACACGAACCCGGTGAACGACAACCAAGCGGTGACGGAATTCATCCTGGAGCGGTCCAGAATCGCCGGTTTGGCCAATGTCTGGCCGGTCGGTGCGATCACGAAAGGCTCGGAAGGGAAGGAACTGGCTGAAATCGGTGATCTGCGGCGATCGGGCTGCGTCGCGATTTCAGACGACGGCCGCCCGGTCATGAACAGTCTGGTGATGCGCCGGGCGATGGAGTATGCGCTGGCGTTCGATCTCACGGTAGTCGATCATTGCGAGGATTTGCATTTGGCGGAAGGCGGCTGCATGAACGAAGGCCTGGTCTCCACCGAGCTGGGGCTGCCCGGCATTCCCTCGGCGGCGGAAGATGTGATGGTTGCACGCAATCTGTCTCTGTCGGAGCTGACGGGCGCGCGCCTCCACCTCGCTCATATCAGCACGGCCGGATCGGTCCGTATGGTCCGCGAAGCGAAGGCCCGTGGTATCAAGGTTACGGCAGAAGCCTGTCCCCATCACTTCACCCTGACGGAAGAAGTGGTTCGCGGGTACAACACGCATGCGAAGATGAATCCTCCGTTGCGCACCTGGGACGATGTCCGTGCGATCAAAGAAGGATTGCGCGACGGCACGATCGATGTGATTGCGACCGACCATGCGCCTCATGCCACGCAGGAGAAGCAGCAGGATTTTACCGAAGCTCCGTTTGGAATCGTCGGATTGGAAACGGCGCTCTCCTTGACGCTGGGCTTGGTTGAAGAGGGAGTCATGTCGTTGGAACAGGCCGTCGAGAAGCTGACGTCCTCTCCGGCGGCCGCGTTCGGGCTGAAGAAGGGAACGCTGGCGGTCGGCGCGGATGCCGATGTGACGATTGTCGATCAACAGGCTGAGTGGGTGGTCGATCCCGGTAAGTTCCGGTCAAAAAGCCGCAATACGCCGTTTGTCGGATGGAAGGTCAAGGGGCGAGTCCTGACGACGATCGTAGGGGGCCGGGTGGTGTTCCAGGCTGGACCATTGGAATCATAGAATAGTGCGGCGCGTGACCTATTGGGGATTGCTCTGCTGTTTCACGCTTGAATGGCTCGCGCTGGGTGTGTGGATCGGCGGGATGGTGGTGCTGGTTGGAGCGGTGATCCCGGCGGTGTTCAATACGTTCGGTGGACAGGACTCAGGCGGATTGTTTCTGACGCGAGCGTTCGAGGGGTACCATCGATTCGTGATCGGGGCCATGGTGGTGTTGTGTGCTGCGTCCCTCTACCGCTGGCGGAGCGGAGAGCCGGTAGCAGCCGTTGAGCGAGGAGAGGCGATCGTATTGGTTCTGATGGTGGCGATCGCCGGACTCGTGATTCTGGCGCTGCATCCTCAGGCTGCTATACTCCAAGCGCAGGCCTTTGCGGCACAAGAGGAGACGGCCAAAAAGGCAGCCTTCGAGTCGTTATTTCGTGTCTTGATGCCAATTCGGGTTCTCGATATCGTCAATTTAGTATTGGGGGTTCTGTTGATTGGAATAAAGTCAAAACGGACGTTCTTTCCGAGCGGGCAGGTCTTATGAAAAAGGCGCTGTTGGCATTGGCGGACGGCGCATATTTCGAAGGGCGCGCGCTCGGGTATGAAGGTGAGACAGTCGGGGAGGTCGTGTTCAACACGGCGATGACCGGCTATCAGGAGGTGCTGACCGATCCCTCCTATAAGGGGCAGATCATCACGATGACCTGTTCCCATATCGGGAATTACGGAACGACACCGGAGGACAGTGAGTCCCGCCGCCTGTGGGCGGAGGGGTTTGTGGTGATGGAGGCCAGCCGGCTGGCCAGCAATTGGCGGGGCACGCACACGATTCACGAGTATTTGACGCAAGCGAAAGTTGTAGCGATCGAAGGGCTCGATACCAGAGCGTTGACGAGGCATTTGCGTGAACATGGATCGCAGCAAGGGGTCATAACACACGGAAGACTCGATGCGGCACAGGCTGTGGCCAAAGCGCGGAACGCGCCTGGAATCGTTGGGCGGGACTTAGCGGCTGAGGTCACGTGTGAGCGGTCGTATGAATGGAAGGCCGGATCCGGAGCGTGGGCACTGGAGGGAGGCGGGAGCAGATCGGAGAGACAGCACCGCCGACCCTGGCAGGTCGTCGCCTTTGATTTTGGGGTCAAGCAGAATATTCTGAACCGGCTGGTCGATGTCGGTTGTCAGGTCACCGTCGTGCCGGCGTCAACGACGGCTGCCGAGATCGACGCCCGCAAGCCGGACGGCATTTTCCTTTCCAATGGTCCCGGCGATCCGGAAGGTGTTCCGTATGCCGTGGAAGCCGTGCGGACGTTGATCGGCCGTTATCCGATCTTCGGCATTTGCTTGGGACATCAGATTTTAGGGCTTGCGCTCGGGCTTGAAACCTATAAGCTCAAGTTCGGACATCATGGCGCGAATCATCCGGTGATTGATTTACGGAGCCGGAAGGTTGAGATCACATCGCAGAACCATAACTTTGCCGTCAAGACTCCTGTGTCGTTTAGCGAGGCGCCGAATGGTCCGCCGACGATTGATACCAAGTATGGAAGACTTTCGATCACGCATCTCAGCTTGAATGATTATTCGATCGAGGGCATGGTCTGTATGAATCGGCCTGTATTTTCGGTGCAGTATCATCCGGAAGCCTCTCCGGGACCTCATGATTCGGCCTATTTGTTCGAGGAATTCGTCCGCCTTATGGAGACCCACCATGCGTAACCGGTTTCTTGCATTGTTGTTCGTCGGATTGTCGGTGTCAGGTTGCACATTCAATTTTACGCTGCTTCCAGGCCAAGGACCCCTCCAAGAGATGCAGGTCGGCGGCACGGGAGCGGCCAAGGTCTTGCTGATCGAGGTCTCCGGCATGATCAGTTCACAGGAGAAGGACGGCTTGATTCCTGCGCCAAGTCTTCTTGCCAGAATCAAGGAACAGTTGGCGAGAGCCACGCAGGATGACCAGGTCAAAGCCGTCGTCCTCCGGATCAATTCACCCGGGGGTACAGTGACGGCGTCGGACATCATTCATCACGAACTCAAAGCGTTCAAGGCGTCCAAGAAAATTCCGATTATCGCCTCGATTATGGATCTGGGTACATCCGGCGGATACTATATCGCTGCCGCTGCCGATACGGTGTTGGCGCATCCCTCTTCGGTTACAGGAAGCATCGGCGTCATCATGCTGACGATCAATGCCAGAGGATTGCTGGAAAAGGTGGGAGTTGAAGCGACCGCGGTCACGTCCGGTCCCCGCAAGGACATGGGGTCGCCGTTTCGTGTGATGACGCCGGAGGAGCGGGCAATCTTTCAAGGCCTGATCGATTCGTTCTATCAGCGGTTTTTGACCATTGTGCAGGAGGGTCGTCCGCAGCTGCAGATGGAGCAGATCAAAAAGCTGGCCGATGGACGCATCTATACGGGCGATCAAGCGAAGGCGGTAGGCCTTGTAGACGATCTCGGGTATCTGGAAGATGCTATCGAACTGGCGAAGAAGAAAGCAAAGCTTCCGGAAGCGCGTGTGGTCACCTATCAGCGTCCAGGCGAGTATTCAAACAATATCTATTCCAAGCTCCTCGTACCCGGTCCGCTGGCGGGATTTGCCGATCTCGATATCATGGCGCTCGCACGGGGAGGTACGCCGCAATTCATGTATCTCTGGATGCCCTAACCAACATATGAGCCGATCGGACGTATCCGGGCAATATCAGGAATTCCGCATGACAGGGGCATACGACTGTTCTGTCAACCATGTGCTCACCCTGCCGGTTGGGCGCCGTGCGCTGCTTGAGTGCGGCATTCGAGGTGCGATAGGGCTGTATGGACTCTTAAATGTGGGGGCCGCTGTCGGGCTTGCATCTATGCTGACCGGCTGTCTTCGCGCGCCGGGCACGTCCCGCGACCAATTCATCTACATCTCTGAAGAAAAAGAAATTGCCATGGGGGTCAGTGCATTCCATGAGGTCTTGCGCAATGCCCGGCTGAGCCAGAATTTGGAAATCAATGAAATGGTCCATCGGGTCGGCAATCGAATTGCCGCCGCGGCTGCAAAACCAGAGTATCAGTGGGAATTTGCCGTCATCGATGACGACAAGACGGTCAACGCGTTCGCTCTGCCGGGCGGCAAGGTCGCGGTGTTCACCGGCATTCTCCAATTCACGAAGACTGAAGATGGGCTGGCAACTGTGATGGGGCATGAAGTGGCCCATGCGCTACAACGCCATGGAGCGGAACGGTATAGCCGCGGGATTTTGGAAACCATCGGACAGATCGGCGCGCTGGCAGCCGGAGCCGCTGCGGGACGTCCGGATGCAGCCATGGCTGCGATGAGCGCCTATGGAGTCGGAGTGTCGCTGCCGTTCGGGCGAAGCCAGGAATCAGAAGCGGATTTGATCGGACTTCGGCTGATGGCCCAGGCCGGTTATGATCCCCGCGAAGCCGTGCCGTTTTGGGAGCGCATGAGCGGCTGTCCCAGACAGCTGATCGACAAGGCCTGTTTCCGATCGAAACAAACGATCCCGGAGTTCCTGTCGACTCACCCGTCCGATGTGTCCCGTATCAATCAGATCGAAGCCTGGTTGCCGGGCGCCATGAAATACTATCGAGGATCAGGAGGGCAAGTTGCACCGCCGGTGACGATACCGGACCCATACCGTCCTCCAGTCGGACCCATGCCCCAGTCAAGCCTGCCGGCTTTTTTCTCATAGGAACACATGCCAAAACGTACAGACATACGCTCCATTCTTATGATCGGCTCCGGTCCGATCGTCATCGGCCAGGCCTGTGAATTCGACTATTCGGGCACACAGGCATGTAAAGCCCTCAAAGAGGAAGGCTATAGGGTCATCCTCATCAATAGCAATCCTGCCACGATCATGACCGATCCGGAGATGGCGGACCGCACCTATGTGGAGCCGATTACGCTGGATGTCGTCGAGAAAGTGATCGAGCGTGAGAGGCCCGATGCGTTGCTGCCGACGATGGGGGGGCAAACGGCGCTCAACGCGACCATGGGATTGGTCAAACGCGGCGTGCTCGAGAAATACGGTGTCCGGCTCATCGGTGCCTCGGCCGAAGCCATCCATAAGGCGGAGGACCGGGAAGCCTTCAAACTGGCGATGCAGCGGATCGGTTTGCGCGTTCCCAAAAGCGGCACCGCACATACGCGTCAGGAGGCAGTCGGAATTCTGGACATGGTCGGATTTCCAGCCATCATTCGCCCGTCCTTTACGATGGGGGGAACCGGGGGAAACATTGCCTACAATCGGGAAGAGTTTGAAAAACTGATCGATTGGGCGCTGGCGATGAGTCCGGTCAGCCAGGTGCTGATCGAGGAGTCGGTCATCGGGTGGAAAGAGTATGAATTGGAAGTCATGCGGGACATCAAAGACAACGTCGTCATCGTCTGTCCGATCGAGAATCTCGATCCGATGGGCGTCCATACCGGTGACAGCATCACCGTCGCACCGGCTATGACATTGACCGACAAAGAGTATCAGCGGATGCGGGACGCGGCGCTCCGGATCATCAGAGAGATCGGAGTCGATACCGGCGGTTCAAATATTCAGTTCGGCATCGATCCGAAGAACGGAGACATGGTCGTCATTGAAATGAATCCACGGGTCTCCAGGAGTTCAGCATTGGCGTCGAAAGCCACGGGGTTCCCGATCGCAAAAATCGCAGCCAAGCTGGCGGTCGGCTATACGTTGGACGAGATTACGAACGACATTACCGGCGTGACCAAGGCCTCGTTTGAACCGACAATCGACTATGTGGTGGTGAAAATTCCCCGGTTCGCGTTTCAGAAATTCAAAGGCGCAGATCCCGCGTTGACGACGCAAATGAAATCGGTGGGTGAAGCAATGGCGATCGGACGGACGTTCAAGGAAGCGCTGCAGAAGGCCATCCGTTCTCTGGAGTTGGATCTCAATGGGTTGGGTTCGCGGGTGGGGATCGATCGGGGTATTCCTCCGGGGTTCAATCGGGACGAGGTGCTCGAGAAGGTGCATCGGATATTGCGTACGCCGTTGCCCGAGCGGCTCTGGTATCTTGCCGACGGAATCCGATTGGGCCTTACGAATGACGAGCTTTTCGCGATGACGAAGATCGATCCCTGGTTCATCGAACAGATTCGGGAACTGGTCGGTTTTGAACAGGGTCTTGTGAGTAAAGCGGGGGCAACCGCTTTGGCAACGGCGGGTGAGTGGCTTTGGGAAGCCAAGCAACAGGGGTTTTCGGATGATCGGATCGGTCAATTGCTGGGTGTTGAGCCGGCAAAGGTTCGCAAGGCGCGTCTGGGGCTTGGAAAAACCGGAACAAGCCTCGTTCCAGGCCGATCCGTCACCTATAAGCGGGTTGATACCTGTGCAGCCGAGTTTGAGGCTCATACGCCCTATCTCTATTCCACATATGGTAGTGAATGCGAGGCCAGGCCGTCGGATCGGAAAAAGGTCGTGATTCTTGGCGGAGGCCCTAACCGCATCGGACAGGGGATCGAATTCGACTACTGCTGTGTGCATGCCGCCATGGCGCTTCGGGAAGAATCGATCGAAACGATCATGGTGAACTGTAATCCGGAAACAGTGAGCACGGACTATGACACATCGGATCGGCTGTACTTCGAGCCGCTCACGGAGGAGGATGTGCTCAATATCGTGAAGACGGAGCAGCCGATCGGGGTCGTGCTGCAGTTCGGCGGGCAGACTCCATTGAAGCTGGCGCTTCCGTTGTTCAAGGCTGGCGTGAAGATTCTCGGCACCAGCCCCGATGCGATTGATCTGGCGGAAGATCGTGAGCGGTTCCGGGATTTCCTGAATACGCTCGGCCTCCGGCAGGCGGAAAGTGGAATGGCGCGTTCTGTGGATGAAGCGGTCCGCATCGCAGGCACGATCGGGTACCCGGTCATGGTACGACCCTCCTATGTGTTGGGCGGTCGCTCGATGCAAGTTGTCTATGACGAGACTGAATTGTTGGAGTACGTCCGTACCGCCGTCAAGGCATCGCCGAAACACCCTGTGCTGATCGACAAGTACCTGGCCGATGCCATTGAAGTCGATGCCGACGCTATCTCGGATGGACAGACGGTCGTCGTGGCGGGAATTATGGAGCACATCGAAGAAGCCGGGGTCCATTCGGGCGATTCCGCCTGTTCGCTGCCGCCCTATACGCTGGAGAAGACCCTCGTGCAGGAGATCGAGCGCCAAATGAAGCTGTTGGCGCTGAAGCTCGGCGTTGTGGGATTGATGAATGCGCAATTTGCCGTCAAAGACAAGACTGTCTATGTGCTCGAAGTGAATCCAAGGGGATCGCGAACCGTGCCGTTCGTCAGCAAAGCGATTGGCGTACCATTGGCCAAGCTGGCGATGAAGGTGATGATCGGGCGGACACTCGAGGATCTTGGATTCACTAACGCGCCGCAGCCGACGCATCTGTCGGTCAAGGAGGCGGTGTTCCCATTCAATAAGTTTCCCGGAGTGGACGTCTTGTTGGGGCCGGAGATGAAGTCGACAGGAGAGGTGATGGGTATCGACAGCGATTTCGGCTGGGCATTTGCCAAATCACAGGCCGGCGCCGGCGCCGGTCTTCCCATAACGGGGACCGCTTTTATTAGTGTAAAGGCAGAGGATCGGTCTGTGGCGTTGGATCTGGCGAGGCGGCTGCGAGCCATTGGGTTTCAGATTCAGGCGACTGCTGGAACCGCCGGTTATCTAAGAGAACAGGACGTTGAAGTGGCCACGGTCCACAAGGTCAGGGAAGGGCGGCCTCACATCGTCGACCATATCAAGAACGGAGAGGTGGCGCTGGTCGTGAACACGGTAAGGACCGCCTCGGCCCATTCCGACTCCATATCGATTCGTCGAGAGGCCTTACACAAGGGATTGCCGTATTACACCACGATGCGGGGGGCGATGGCCGCCGTGCTCGGCATCGAAGCGATGGTAAAAAAGAAACTATCCATCCGTTCTTTGCAGGAGTATCATCGGACCCCTGGTCTGCCGGAGTCATGATCCTATGCCGACACCGATAACACGAAAAGGGTACGAGGCGCTTCAGGCAGAGCTTGATCGCTTGCGCAAAGTTGAGCGGGCGAAGAATATCGAAGCCATTGCCGAAGCGCGCGCCCATGGCGATCTGAGCGAAAACGCCGAGTACGATGCGGCCAAGGAACGTCAGGGTTTCATCGAGTCGCGCATTGTCGAATTGCAAGCCAAGTTGGCCGATGCCCGTATCATCGAAATCACGGGCCGAACCACGGAGACGGTTGTTTTCGGCGCGACGGTCTCGGTGATCGAACAAGAGTCGCAGGCGAAGAAGCACTATACACTGGTCGGCCAGGACGAAGCCGATATGAAATTCAACAAGATTTCCGTCCAGTCACCGGTCGGGCGCGCATTAATCGGAAAACGGGTGGGCGACTTCGTCGAAGTCAAAACCCCGGTCAAGGTCGTCGAATACGAGGTCGTCGAGATCAAATTTGAGGAGCTCTAGTTTCAGATACACTTCACGAACGACGAGCGACGAAGTGACCGCTCATGGCGTCTCGTTTTCATTCTGATAGAAAACTCTTCAAATGGCCTGCCGGTGTGGCGCCGGCGCGCCCCCTGATCACACTGTTGACCGACTTCGGCTCTCGCGATAGTTTTGTGGCGAGCATGAAGGGGGTCATCCTCTCGATTCACTCCGAAGTCCGCATTGTCGATCTGTCTCACCAGATTGTGCCCCATGGAATCGAAGAGGCGGCCTACGTGATCGCTTCATGCCACCAATATTTTGAGGACGGAACGATCCACGTTGTCGTTGTGGATCCCGGTGTGGGCAGCGCCAGGCGGTCGCTTCTGGTTACCACGTCGCGGCATTATTTTCTGGCCCCTGATAACGGATTGCTCACGCGAGTCCTGTGGAACGAGCGTCATGCCGAGGTCAGGCAGATCGAGAACGTCCTGTATCGTCTCCCATCCGAAGGGGCGACCTTCGATGGGCGGGATCTCTTTTCCCCGGCGGCTGCCTGGCTTGCGATGGGAGAGCCGACGTCATCGTTCGGACGTGTCATCGATGACCCTGTTCTGCTTCCCCTCGCGTTTCCGATCACGCAAGACGGGATGCTGATCGGACAAATTGAGTATGTCGATCGATTCGGCAATTTGATCACGAACATCACTGCCGCGAATGTGCGGGAATGGTCGGAGACTGCCGGGCGGCCGCATCCGGAGGTGCACGTCGGGACCTGTGTCATCCAAGGGCTGGTGACCAGTTACAGCCAGGGCCAACTCGACGGTCCTTCCGCGCTGATCAACAGCTCCGGCAAGCTGGAAATTTTTGTAGATCAGCAGAGCGCAGCCCGGCATTTGCAAATCGGTGTGGGTGAAGAAGTGCGGCTGTGCTGATTGGCGTGCCGCAGGCTGATCTTGCAGTACATTATTCCGGGCTGGCGGCCGGTATTGAGCGGCGGATCTCCTCGTTCACTCTTTGGAGCGCACCGGTCAGATTGTGAAAGATACGATCAAGGTGGCGCATCGTCTCAGCCTCAGTCTCACCCCACGCCCAAAAGGACAACATGAGCTGATGCCCACGCTGACGTTCCGGCGGACCTGGCAGGGTGGTAAATCGGGCTGACAGGATCGTGGCGCCGACGGCTCCCCATTCAAATAGTGGATCGGTCTCGCTCAATGCCTGAGCGGTCGCATTGGTCAGCCGGTGCAGTTGCTCCGGCAAGGTATTCAACGCGAGGTTTCGGTACAGGATCATCAGGCGGCCGGAACATTGCAGGGGCTTGGAGGACGGAGTGCCGGCAGTAGCAGCAGCGCCGCTGAAGGCGGAATCATTGGACTCAAAGATCGATTCAGAGCCATTGAGCCACTCAAGGAGCCGATAGAAGGTTTCGATCGCAGGGTAGGACGTCCACTGCCGCAGATCTTCCAAGGATGACCGGATCAGTTCCGGCCTGGTTTTAAAATCGTAATATCTACAGGTCGGATCGGATTCTGCGTCAATCCATGGGTGCGACCGGGGCTTCAAGGAGCCGGGGTCACTGTGCTCGTAGACCTTCATCATTCATCCGATCATGAGCGGCGATTGGTCGTCATGAGAGGGGCAACTGCTTCGATGGCCTCCCCCAGAATTTCAACCATCCGGCTGAGTTCCGGAAGCGAGGTGCTGAGGGGTGGGACGAGGATGATGACGTTGCCGATGGGGCGGAGGAGGAGGCCACGGCGGCGGGCCTCCAGGGCGACCTTGTGGCCGATTCTGGCTGCGAGCGGAAACGGCGCTTTTGTCGATCGATTCTGCACCAATTCGATCCCAGCCATGAATCCCTGCTGGCGAATCTCGCCGATGTGATTCAGCTTTTCAAGTGGACGCAGCAAGTTCTTGAGCGCTGTGATCTTCGGGCGCAGTTGACTCAAGGTCTTTTCTGTCCGAAAGACTTGGAGATTGGCCAGGGCCAGGGCGCAACCGAGTGGATTGCCGGTGTAGCTGTGGCCATGGAAGAAGGATTTGAATTCTACGTAGCTCCCGAGAAAGGCCTGATAGATTTCATCAGTCGTCACCGTTGCCGCCAACGGCATATAGCCGCCGGTCATGCCCTTGCTGATCGCCAACAGATCCGGTGTCACTCCTTCATGCTCGCAGGCGAACATCTTACCGGTTCGCCCGAATCCGGTCGCCACTTCATCGGCGATCAGCAACACCTTATAGTGCGAGCAGAGTTCACGGATCCGTTTCAGATAGCCCGGCGGCTGGGTCACCATGCCGGCTGCTGCTTGAAGTAAGGGCTCGATGATAAAGCCGGCCAGGTCGCGGTGCCTGGTTTTGAGAATCTGTTCGATCGGATCAATGCAGGCCATCTGACAGGATGGATAGGCGAGCTTGAGGGGGCAGCGGTAGCAATAGGGTGGTTCTGCCTCGATGGTTGGAAAGAGCAAGGGTTTGAAGCGAGAATGGAAGATTTCGATGTTGCCGACACTGACGGCGCCGATGGTGTCGCCGTGATAGGCCAGCTTCAGATGGAGAAACGAATTCTTGGCCCCTGCCTCCGGATGGCGCTGCCGCCAATACTGGACGGCCATTTTCAGTGCCACCTCGACTGCCGTTGACCCGTTGTCGGAATAGAATACGCGGGCGAGGCCCTTGGGGACGATTGTAATCAGGGCCTGGGCCAGCTCGATGGCCGGCTGGTTGGAGAGGCCGAGCAGAGTGGAATGTGCGATCTTATCGATCTGCTTCTTGAGCGCGCGGTCGAGGGCCGGATGCCGATGGCCGTGGAGATTGACCCAGATGGAGGAGGTGCCGTCGAGATACTTCTTGCCGTCGTTATCGATGAGGTAGGAGCCTTTGCCACGCTCGATAATGAGGGGATCTTCCTGCTCCCATTCCTGCATTTGCGTGAAGGGATGCCAGAGGTATCGGTGATCCCATTGAATTAGTTGCCGGGTTGAAGGCGTACGTGCCATGGCGGGTCAAGTTCCTGAGAGCTGGTGGCTTATAGCGTATAGCGGATGGCAGAAACAAGCAGTGAAGCAGACTGCCTTCGCAGTCCGTGCCATACGCCATGAGCTCGACGTTCTTCGCGCCGTACGGGGTCGATTTCTTTGACAACCTGGGAGGCAGTTACTATAATGAAGCGATTTTTTTGAAATGAGCCAGGATTTGCAAAGCCTTATACGCAATTTCTCAATTATCGCTCATATCGATCACGGCAAATCAACCCTCGCTGACCGGTTCTTAGAAGCTACTGGCGCAGTCACTGCTCGAGAGGCCAAAGAACAGATCCTCGATGCCATGGATCTCGAACGAGAACGTGGCATTACGATTAAGGCCCATGCAGTGGCGATCCGGTATAAGGCCAAAGACGGGAAGACCTACGCCTTGCATTTGATCGATACGCCGGGGCACGTCGACTTCACGTATGAAGTCTCGCGGAGTCTTGCCGCATGCGAGGGGGCACTCTTGCTGGTTGATGCCACCCAGGGAGTCCAGGCCCAGACAATCGCCAATGTGAATCTGGCGATGGCCAACAACCTCTCCATTATCCCGGTCATCAATAAGATCGATTTGGCAAGCGCGGATGTCGAGGGGACAAAACACTCGATTTCGGAGGTGTTGCAGCTGGATGCCACCGACGCGATGCCGATCAGCGCCAAGGACGGCAAGGGTGTGCCGGAGGTGTTGGAGGCGGTGATCGCACGGATTCCTCCGCCGGCCGGCAATCCCCAGGCGCCGCTCAAGGCCCTCATTTTCGATTCCTGGTTCGACAATTATCAGGGCGTGATCGTGCTGACGAGACTGGTGGACGGATCGATTCGACCCGGGATGAAGATCAAGGTCATGTCGAACGACCGGACGTTCGAAGTCATGGAAGTCGGGCAATTCACACCTAAACGCACCAAAAAGACGGAGCTCCTCACCGGTGAAGTCGGATACCTCTGTGCCAATATGCGGGAAGTCGCCGATGTGAAGATCGGCGATACGCTCACGGATGCGGTGGTGCCGACCAGTGCGCCATTCCCCGGCTACAAGGAAGTGAAGCCTCTGGTCTTCTGCGGACTCTATCCCACCGACACGGCCCGCTATGAAGATCTGCGCGATGCGTTGGTCAAGCTTCGATTGAACGACTCGTCGTTCGTCTATGAGCCTGAGACCTCGCTGGCGCTGGGATTCGGTTTCCGGTGCGGGTTCCTGGGATTGCTCCATATGGAGATCATTCAGGAGCGGTTAGAGCGCGAGTATAATCTGACACTGCTCACGACTGCGCCGACGGTGGTCTATCGCCTGTTGACGACCAAAGGCGAGGTGCTGGAGGTCAATAATCCATCGCAATTGCCGCCTCCCAGCAGCATCGAGTCCTTCGAGGAGCCGTTCATTCTGGCCTCGATCATCACGCCGGAGCGGTACATGGGCGCGATTCTCCAGCTGTGCCAGGAGCGGCGCGGGATTCAGCGGAGCATGCAATTTCTCGATCCGACACGTGTGATGATCAGTTACGAGCTGCCGCTCAACGAAGTCATTCTCGATTTTTACGATAAACTGAAGTCCCGCACCCAGGGCTATGCCTCGCTGGATTATGAGCTGCTCGGCTATCGGAACTCCGAGCTCGTGCGGCTCGACATTCTCTTGAACGGGGAAACGGTCGATGCCTTGTCCTTCATCACCCATAAGGATCGGTCGGTGCAGCGCGGGCGCCAGCTTGCGGAGAAAATGAAGGAACTCATCCCCCGGCAGATGTATGAGATCGCCATACAAGCGGCGATCGGGAGCAAGATCGTTGCGCGCGAAACGATCGGGGCTATGAAGAAGAACGTCCTGGCAAAGTGTTACGGCGGCGACATTTCACGGAAACGGAAATTGCTCGAAAAGCAGAAGGAAGGCAAGAAACGCATGAAAGCCGTCGGGAGCGTCGAAGTGCCGCAGGAAGCGTTCCTGGCGATTTTGAAAGTCGGTGATGAATGAGTGCGGATCCGAACCGGGCCAATATCGAGAAGCTGTCCGGTTCTTCTGCCGGAGAGCCGCAAACGCCAGTGTCCGGGGCTACGGTGTCCGAACGGAAGGCCGACCGGGCCGGACAGAAGTCGATCTTTCGTGAGTATTCGGAAGCCATCATCGTGGCCATTTTGCTGGCCTTTGCCATTCGGGTGTTCGTGGTGCAGGCCTTCAAGATTCCCTCCGGCTCGATGATTCCAACCTTGTTGATCGGGGATCATATTTTAGTGAGCAAATTGTCATATGGATTCCAGTGGCCTGCCGACTGCAAGCTGCAATGGAATGTGCCGCCGGTCAATTGTTATACGTCCACGACGGTGATCGAGTTTGGAAAGCCGCAGCGCGGGGATGTCATCGTCTTCCGTTTTCCGGAAGACGAGGAAAAGGACTTTATCAAGCGCATCGTCGGGATCCCCGGCGATACGGTGCAGCTGCGCAACAAAGTGGTATTCGTCAATGGGCAGCCCCTGGACGATAAGGCCTTTACACAGCGTATCGACCCCGGCATTATCGACAGTACGATCAACTCGCGCGACAATTTCGGGCCGGTCACGGTTCCCGAAGGATCGTATTTCGTGATGGGCGACAATCGCGATCAAAGTCTCGACAGCCGGTTCTGGGGGTATGTGCGGGAAGAGAAAATCCGCGGCAAAGCGTTCAGGATCTATTGGTCGTGGAGCGGCCAGGGCAACTGGACGGAGTGGGTCCGCTGGGAACGGTTCGCCAAGGGGATCCAATGAAAACGGGCGTGAAGTCTTCCAGCGTGGCAGGCGAAGCGGGCAGCCGGAATCAGCAGCCGACGTCTCAGGCGCTCCGGCAGTATATCCAGCGGTTTCCACAGGCATCCGTCCTTGTCGTGGGAGACCTGATTCTCGATCATTATGTCATGGGGAAGGTGAGCCGGATTTCTCCGGAAGCGCCGGTACCTGTTGTGCACGTCGAGTCAGAGTCGCTGCGGCTCGGCGGTGCGGCCAACGTGTTTAACAATATTCTGGCGCTGGGCGGGAAAGCCGATCTCTGCGGGGTGATCGGCGCGGATGAAAGCGGGCGGCTGCTGATGAAGGAGTTGGGGACGAGGCGCTCCGGGCGTGGAGGTGTGGTGATCGACCACGACCGTCCGACGACGAGGAAAAGCCGGGTGATCGCGCATAATCAGCAGATCGTCCGGTACGATGTCGAAGGACGGCACGAATTGAAGCCGGCGCTCCAGCGTAGAATCGTTCAATATGTCGAGTCGCGGCTACGGGAACTATCCTGTGTGGTGGTCTCCGACTACGCCAAGGGGGTCGTGTCGGCGTCGTTGATGTCCGATATCACCCGGCTGGCCGCTTTGCGAAAAGTTCCGGTCATTGTCGATCCGAAGGTGGAACATTTTGGATATTACAAGAATGTCACCGTGATGACGCCGAACCATCTGGAAGCGACTCAAGCGTCCGGTTTGCACGGCGACGACGATCAAACAATCAATGAAGCCGGCGCAATGATCCGTCAGCGGCTCGGATGTCAGTCGGTGCTCATCACCCGTGGTGAAAAGGGCATGAGTTTGTATGAAGGCGACGGGAAGTCTTGGCACCTGCCGACGCAAGCCAGGCAGGTCTACGATGTGACCGGCGCCGGCGATACGGTTATCGGGACGCTGGCACTGGCGTTGTCGACCGGCGCAAGCATCAAGCATGGGGCGATCCTGGCAAATCATGCGGCGGGGATCGTGGTCGGCATGGTAGGGACGGCGACGGTGTCTCCCAAGCAACTGACGGAGGCCTTGGGAAATGATTAATTCCTCGCGTTCTGTCGTTGTCGTCATTCCGGCGCGCTATGGATCATCCCGATTTCCGGGGAAGCCGTTGGTTATGCTCAACGGCAAGCCGATGATCCAACATGTCTATGAACGGGCTGTGGCCTGCCGGGCTGTGTCGGACGTATTGGTGGCGACCGACGATGACCGCATCAAGCAGGCGGTTGAGCAGTTCGGAGGACGTGTCGTCATGGTGACTGGAAACTATCGGACAGGCACGGACCGTGTCGCGGCAGTGGCGCGCATGTTTGTGGGTGACTTGTTCGTGGATCTGCAGGGTGATGAAATTCCCCTGAATTCGAGATTGCTGGATGATCTCATCGAGCCGTTCGCTCAAAGCGGCGCTGAAATGGGGACGCTGAAGCGAATGCTGGATACCACGGAGGATCTGCATAATCCGGCCGTGGTCAAAGTGGTGACCGATTCCCAAGGGTACGCGCTCTATTTCTCGCGAGCGCCGATTCCGCTGGTGCGTGACGATCCCGACCGCGGAGTCGTCGGCGGACTGCACTATATCCATTTGGGGCTGTATATCTACACGAAAGAGGCATTGCTGAAGTTCGCCGCCTTGCCGACCAGTACCTTGGAGGACGCCGAAAAGCTGGAGCAACTCCGTGGATTGGAACACGGCATTCGCATCAGAGTGTGGGAAACGAAGCATGCGTCGCTGAGAGTCGATCAGCCGGAAGATGTGCCGCTTGTCGCCGAGAAATTGCAGCAGTTCGAGGTCGTCAAGCGCGAGGTGGGATTCATGGGGTTCAAAGGGGTTGTGTCGAGCCGATGAGGACACGATGCGTATCAGGGTGGTCAGGGCTCCGGCACGGGAGGCAGCCATGAGCAAATTTATTTTTGTTACGGGTGGAGTCGTCTCATCACTGGGCAAGGGGTTGGCTTCGGCATCGATCGGCAATCTCCTCGAGAGCCGAGGTTTGAAGATTACGTTTTTGAAGCTGGACCCCTACATCAATGTGGATCCAGGCACGATGAATCCCTATCAGCACGGCGAAGTCTATGTGACGGATGACGGCGCCGAAACCGACCTGGATTTGGGGCATTATGAGCGGTTCACCACGCTGTCGCTGACGAAGGAAAGCAATTATACGACCGGCCGGATCTACCATTCCGTCATCACCAAAGAGCGGCGCGGGGACTATCTCGGGGGAACGGTACAAGTGGTGCCCCATGTGACGGACGAGATCAAGCAGGCGATCATGCGTATTTCCAAGGGCATGGATGTGACGATCGTCGAGATTGGCGGTACGGTGGGCGACATTGAAAGTCTGCCCTTCCTTGAAGCCATCAGGCAGTTACCGTACGACGTCGGGCGAGACAATGTGCTGTACGTCCATCTGACATTGGTGCCGTACATCGGCGCCGCCGGAGAATTGAAGACCAAACCGACGCAACATTCGGTCAACAAGCTGCGTGAGATCGGCATTCAGCCGAATATTCTCTTGTGCCGCACGGATCGCTATCTGCCTCCCGAACTCAAGGGGAAGATCGCCATGTTCTGCAACGTGGAGAAGGATGCCGTCATCACCGCTAAAGACGTTGATACGATTTATGAAGTGCCGATCGTCTTTCGGAAAGAAGGCTTGGACGAACTGATCATCCGGCAGCTGCATCTGAAAACCGGACAGCCGAACTTGCGTGAGTGGGACGCGATGGTGCAGAAAATCAAGCGGCCCAAGCATGAAATTTCGGTAGCGCTGGTGGGAAAGTACGCCGGGTTGAAGGAGTGTTACAAGAGTCTTGGTGAGGCCTTAGTCCACGGAGGACTCGATCACGAAACGAAGGTCAATATCAGTTGGATCGAGTCCGAGGATGTCGAGCGACAGGGCACCGAGCGGATTCTGCGCGAGGCCGACGGGATTTTGATTCCTGGCGGGTTCGGGGCGCGGGGGATCGAGGGGAAAATTGCCACGATCCGATATGCGCGGGAGCGGCAGGTTCCGTTTCTTGGCCTTTGTTTAGGCATGCAGTGCGCGGTGATTGAGTTTGCGCGCAACGTCGCAGGATTGACCGGAGCCAACAGTGCCGAGTTCGACGAGCAGTCGCTCCATCCGGTCATTCATTTGATGTCTGATCAGCAAGGCGTCAACGACAAAGGCGGCACGATGCGCCTGGGGTCCTACCTTTGCAGGCTTGGCGAGGGTTCGCTTGCGCAGAAGATGTATGGAGTCGCCGAAGTCCGCGAACGTCACCGGCATCGCTACGAATTCAACAATGCCTATCGTGAACAACTGGCAGCCAAAGGGCTGGTGCTCTCGGGGCTGTCCCCTGACGGACGATTGGTCGAAATCGTCGAGTTGAAGGATCATCCCTGGTTCTTAGGCACCCAATTCCATCCGGAATATCGGTCCCGTCCGTATCACCCGCATCCGCTGTTCGGTGGATTCGTTGGCGCGGCTTTGCGGAAGAAACTGGGACAGTGAAGCGAGATGCTGAAACCGACTTTCAACGGCGTTCGCGGCCTTGGTTTGGGGCAGGAGGGCGTCTCGGCGCCCTCAGGGCTGGGCGGGTGAGAACGCCAAGCCGGTTTGAGCATCTCTCATGAGACAAGTTTGAACACTATGGCACATCTTGTTGATATCGGTTCCTTCAAAGCCGGCCAGGGGCAGCCGCCCTTTCTGATCGCGGGGCCCTGTGTCATCGAGAGTGAGCAACTCGTGATGGAGACGGCGGGCCGCATTGCCGAAATCACGAAATCTCTCGGGATCCCCTATATCTTCAAGTCTTCATTCGACAAGGCCAACCGAACGTCCATCAAATCCTTCCGGGGTCCAGGGATCGAGCAGGGGATGGCCATACTCAAGAGCGTCCGGGACCATGTCGGCTGTCCGGTCTTGACCGATGTTCATACGGAAGAACAGGCGACTGAGGCTGGAAAGGTCGTGGATGTGCTCCAAATTCCAGCCTTCCTGTGCCGGCAGACGGACTTGCTGATTGCCGCAGCGAATACCGGAAAAGTTGTGAACGTGAAGAAAGGCCAGTTTCTCTCTCCGATCGAAATGGGCAATGCGGTCAAGAAGGTGGAGGAGTGCGGCAGCCGGCGTATCCTCCTGACCGAGCGTGGCTCCTCGTTCGGCTACAACAATTTGGTCGTCGATATGCGGTCCTTTCCTATCTTGCGGAGTTTCGGCTATCCCGTGGTGTTCGATGCGACGCATAGTGTCCAGTTGCCCGGCGGGGGAGGCACGAAATCCAGCGGCCAACGCGAGTTTGTGGAACCGTTGGCCTGCGCTGCGGCCGGGGCCGGTGTCGATGGATTTTTCATGGAAGTGCATCCGAATCCGGATGAGGCTTTGTCGGACGGACCAAACATGGTACCGTTGCATCAATTGAAGTCACTGTTGGAACGGGTCCTGCGCATATGCGACGCGACAAAACCGAGACCATAAAGCCGGCTGTTCAACCGGTTGCCAAGTCCGTCAAAGGCCAGGAGAGTCTTGACGAAGGGAGGCGTGTGCTGGCAATCGAAGCCCGTGCCGTCCAGACATTGATCGGCCGGTTGGACGCTACGTTCGCCAAGGCTGTGGATCTGCTCGCTCGCTGTAAGGGGAAGGTCGTCGTATCGGGCATGGGGAAGTCCGGTTTGATCGGTCAGAAGATCGCCGCCACGTTGGCCAGCACCGGCACCTCGTCGTTTTTTCTCCATCCTGCCGAAGGCGTGCATGGAGACCTTGGCATGTTGGCCCGCCGCGATGCCTTGATCGCGATTTCCAACAGCGGCGAGACTCAGGAGTTGCTCCAACTGCTTCCCTACGTGGAGCGCATGAGTATTCCGGTGATCGGCCTTACAGGACGGATGGATTCCACCTTGGGCAAACACTGCGATGTCGTCTTGGATGTGTCGGTGGAGGAAGAGGCCTGTCCGATGGGGCTGGCGCCCACCGCGAGCACCACGGCCACGCTGGCTCTCGGCGATGCGCTGGCGGTGGCCTTGTTGCAGAAGCGCGGATTCAAGGAAGAGGACTTTGCGCGGTTCCATCCGGGCGGCACGCTGGGACGCCGGTTGCTGGTGAAGGTCAAGGATGTGATGCATGCCGGACCGGAGATTCCGATCGTCCAGCACTCCGTCGGGGGCATGGCGGCGATGCTCGAAATGACGGCCAAGAAACTGGGTATGACGATCGTCGTCGATCAGGGCGATGCGTTGCTGGGCGTGATTACAGACGGCGATTTGCGGCGGTTTATCCAGCGCGGGACGGATTTGGTGAGTGCGACGGCCGGAGAGCTCGCCTCACGGGATCCTAAAACCATCGGGCCCGATGATTTGGCCGCCAAAGCGGTGGAAATGATGGAGCGCTTTTCGATCACGACGCTTGTGGTGACCGAAGGCGATCGGGAAATCCGAGGCGTGGTCCATCTGCATGACTTGTTGAAGAACGGGATTGTCTGACGATGAATCGCGTGTTGGAAACCTGGAAAGAAATCGGGCAGGATTCGCTGAATCTGCCGAATTTTCTTACCCTTGTTCGGATCCTTTTGATTCCGGTCTTCGTCGTGATCTTCCTGGCGCCGACGCCGGATCGGTCGTTGCTCGCCGCCGTCATATTTACCGTCGCCGCCGTGACGGACTTGCTGGACGGATACATTGCTCGCCGAACCGGACAGGTGACGAAGCTCGGTAAGTTGCTTGATCCGCTCGCGGATAAGCTGCTGGTGTTGTCGGCGCTGATCCTCCTCGTCAACATCGACCGTGTCAGCGCCGTCGTGGCGTTGCTCATCATTGCGCGGGAACTGGCCGTGACCGGCATCCGCGCCATCGCCGCCGGGGAACGCCTGATCATCGCAGCGGAAGTTACGGGCAAGTACAAGATGGCGCTGCAAGTCATTGCGATCGTCCTGCTGATTCTGGAAGGGACGGGCCTGGCGGAACTCGGCAATCTGCACCTGGCCGGCACGGGGACGCTGTATCTGTCTCTGGTCCTGGGGTACATTTCCGGCGGGCAGTATGTGTGGAGCTTTTGGAAGCAGGTGGTCGCGAAGGGTCTCTGAGAACGCACCGGTTCGACCTCACCGCTGTGGGCAATGTCACGTTTTCCATTCAAGTCTTCGTCTCGTTCAGTCTTCTGCTCAATCTTTCTGCCTGCACAGAGAACGCCGCGCCTCCACAAATAGAGCCCTATGTCTATTCGAGTGCTCCGGCGGCGGCCAGATGTGAGGCGGGCACGCGAATCGGCCAGGCCGGTGTCAGCGACGGGGAAGCTTCCGCTGAAGGGCTTCGCTATCACGTACGCACACCAACGAATTATGACGCGACGATCGCTCATCCGTTATTGATGGTCTATGCTGCAGCCGGCCAGAGTGGCCTGGTGTCTGAGCGTATGACGGGTCTTACCTCGATGGCCACTGCCTCTGGATTCGTGATTGTGTACGCCGATCATCGGCCGCTCGGGATTCCCGCAATCGAACAGCTGGGAACCATTTCCGGTTCGGTGGCAAAGAAGTGGTGCATCGACGAGAAGAGGGTATTCGTGACCGGCCACTCGGATGGCGGCACCGCGTCACTGGCGCTCGCTGTGCTTGATAAGACGAAGAAGGTGCCGGCGGCGATTGCGCCGTCCGCTGCCGGATGGACGGGCAAGGACTTGGAGGCCTATCAGTGTCCGGCGCCTATCCCGGTCATGGTGATGCACGGGGCGAACGACAGTCTCTTTCCCGGTTGGGGCGCTCAAACATCAGCCTGGTGGGCCGCCTGCAACGGATGCGACGTGGCGAAGACAAGAAAGATGGAAGGCGGGTGTGTCGCATATCAAGGATGTCGATCGGGGGGCGCGACGCTCTACTGTGAGGGAGCCGGCAGTCATCGGGACTGGCCCGATCTCAATCGTGTGATGATCGAGTTTTTTGCGCATCCGGAGAAGTTTCTGTAACGCCCGAACTTCCCGTTGGTGCGGGAGTGAAGGCGCGAAAGGATATGATGGATCTGCCAGGGTTGACCGGCCTGTTCGTACTGACCGGTTATCTCTTAGGTGGGGTGCCGTTCGGTGTCGTGATCTCCAAGACGATGGGCCTGCCTGACCCGCGTACGGTCGGCAGCAAGAATGTCGGCTTCACGAATGTGCTGCGTGTGTCCGGCAAGCCAGCCGGCATTCTCACCCTGATGGGCGATATGGGGAAGGGGTGGGTCATGGGTTTTGCGGCAACGCAGTTGCTGCAAGACGAATGGGCCATTCTGATCGTCGCACTTGCGCCGTTTCTCGGCCATCTTTTTTCGCCGTTTCTCAAATTCAAAGGCGGCAAGGGCGTGGCCACAGCGCTCGGCTCCGTTCTTGGCGTCGCGCCGCTGATCGGGCTGTTGCTGCTGCTGGCATGGATTGGATCAGTAGCCATCTCGCGCTATTCTTCCGGCGGCGCGTTGACTGCGTTCGGACTATTTCCGATCATCGCAGTCCTGGCTCGACCAACCGGTCCATTCATTCTGTTCTCTCTCATTGTGACCGCGCTGATTGTGATTAGGCATAAGGGGAACATTGAGCGGCTGTGGAAGGGGACGGAAAGTAAGATGGGACAAGGTCGGCCCGGTTGATCCAGGTGCTCGCGGAACCCCCACGTCTACCATTTATGGTCTCACTGGTGGAGAACGACGTGGTCGTTCGACGCGCGCAGTTCTGGATTCAGCCAGGCCGCCCTTGTGGGGCGAGAGAGGGGCGGCTTTACGAAACCATTTATGAGGTAGTGCCGCTGAACGCACGCCCTCAGAAGGGCCTCGTTCGATGCGCGCAGTGAACGACAACCTGGCCTCTCCCAGTTCTTCCTTTTGGAAGGGGGAAAGAAAAGTGAGGACTTGAATCAGATCAGGCGGTGCTCGATCAGGGGAATGCGCGTCTTGGCGCGCGAGGGCTTGGGTGGGTGAGAAAGGTGCGCGCACTTAAGGATCAAGCCGTGCTGCCCTCAGGGAGAGAGGGAGGAAGAAGTTTGCGGATGCGCGCAGTGAACGACAGCCTGGCCGCTCCCCATTCTTCCTTTTGAGCGGAGAGAAGAGCAGAGGATTCATGCGCGCAGTTCTGGATTCAACCAGGCCGCCCTTGTGAGGAGGGGAGTGACAAGCAAGCTCGGAAGGCATCACTTGATGGTGGTGCCTGGTGGATGCACGCCGGCAAGGATGCAGCGCAGGGTTAGGCGGCGCCGTACAGCTCAACCTTCCACGACTCTAAGATTTGCAGCAGTGGACGAAATGTAGCGGCTTCCGGAGACGCCACTTCGGTCAACACTCCTGATAGGGGATATTCGGTCCCAACGGGAAAGCCAACGGACTCAAAGGCTTTTTCGATCGCTTGTCTTTTTTCTGTGCTTCGGTCAAGAGCCCATTCGTTATTGTGTTTCCAGTAGTTTGCTGCATGGTTGATGATTTGGACCTTTGTGCGACCACATGAATGACGAGGGCCAGCAGCCAATGCTTTTTGTTTGTCAATCTTTAGGTATCCATAAACCGTAGCCATATAGGTTTGACATGCCACGAAACCAAGACCTGTCACGTGTTCGGCACTGTCGAAGTACCCAAAGCCGTCCCCGTCATCCACGCAAGTTGATTTTTGACAAATCTCCACAAGTTTCTGATCAATCGTAGTGATCAGTTCGCCTAGAATCTCTAATTCGTATTCTAGCCAGAGGTGGCGCATTACTTATATCGCCAACCTGTTGAGTATGTTGACAGGCATCGTACACCTAAACGGACCGAAAACTGGCGGGTGATTCTTGCGCGTGTTCAATCCTTTGTCAATGTTCTGGATAGCGCCGTATCGGCGTGCTGATCGGCAATTATGGTTCCGTTATGGCTGCGAAAAGAGCTAGCGGTAAAACTACCGGGTGACGATGCTGATTTGTGCGGAATAGCCGAGTTGGGTGTGGAGTTATTCGCAGTCTTTCCAGGTGAGGCCGAATGTTCGCGTTATGCAGCCCGCCAAATTAGGCGGCCTGTTCCCGCGTGCGCTTGCGGCGGCGGGGGCGTGTGGGCGGATGGGGAGCTGTCTCCATGGTGGCCAGCCCGGTGAGCGTGACAGGCTCACGGTCTGGGAATTTGGCGATCAGTGAGAGCTGGCCGCCCATAGCTTCGATGTAGGTCCGCAGAGTGGACAGCAGCAAATCGCTGCGCTTTTCGAGACGTGACACGCCGTCCTGGCCAATGCCAAGGGTTTCGGCCATACGTTCCTGTGTGAGGGCCAATGCCTGCCGTAGATTCCTCAGGGACATTTCTTCAGCAATCAATGCGGCGGCGCGCGCCTCGATCTTCTTGCGCCGGACGGGACTCAAGCCCTTTATGGTGTCGCGTACATTGGTAGCCATAACTACTTCCTTTCCTTTTTCAAACGTCCGAGATGGGCATCAAAGCGCTTGTCAGCTTTGCGGATCAGCTCATCGTAGAAGCGTTTTGCGCTCCCGCCTGATTTATCCCCGGCGACAAGCAGGATCGCGTGCCGGCGGGTATCAAACGCGAAGGCTACCCGCCAGATGCCATCTGCGGCGTGAAAGCGGAGCTCCTTCATGTTGGCGTGGCGCGACCCGTTGAGCGTATCCACGCGGGGGCGTCCTAGTTGAGGGCCATATTCCTGGAGCAGGCGCGAATGTGCGAGGATTTCGTCCTGCACATCTTCGGGCAGCGCATTCAACTCCGGCTCAAATTCGTCGCCGATCTCA
>Ga0315912_10001335_pt1 | contig 31116 bp, 27 predicted proteins | sample VfabasoilMG_FD_204469 | JGI IMG/M metagenome (GOLD analysis project Ga0315912, IMG submission 204469) | Garden soil microbial communities collected in Santa Monica, California, United States - V. faba soil | ecosystem: Environmental > Terrestrial > Soil > Garden | place: USA: California...
GATCCAGGAGACCAGCACGCAATACGGGTTTTGCTCGTCCAGGGGCCCAGTCGCCGCAGCTGTCGCATCGCAGGCGCTCGGGTCGCCCGCGTCGGCAAACAGGGAGCCCCCGCGATGCACCGCGCCGCTCTGCAAGGGCGGCAGGTTCTTGCGCAGCATGCGGCTGGCGTTGGGGTCGCTCGACTCGAGCGAGATCTGCTCCAGCGACAGCTCGTAGTTGCGCCGCGTGGCAGGCAGGCCAAAGTGGCCGGCGCTGCCGCCGTGCAGGCGATACTCGTGGCCCATGGTGGGCGAATGGCAGCCGAGCTGCATGCAGCCCTTCTTGACCAGCATGGGTTGCACGCGGTCGGTGAAGAACTCGAAGCCCAGGTCGTCCGGCTCGCTATTGGGGCCAGCCTTCTCCTCCGCCCAGGCGAGCATGGCCTCGTAGTCCGGATCGTCGGAGTCGGCGAAGACGGTGCCGCCCTCGTGAAACACGCCGCCCGCGGCGGGGTCGAGCGCACGCCGCAGGATCTCGCTGGTGCGCGGGCTCCTCGACACGTAGTCGCCGACCTCGAAGTAGTTCCAGCGCACCTGCTCGTCGGTGTTGCCGCAGGTCAGATACATGGAGTTGCCGGGCGAGCCGTGGCAATTGCCCGCCGCGCAACGCTGGCCCATGACCGGGTTCACGCTGCTGGCGAAGGTCCGGAAGTCGTCGGCCTCGGGCTCGTGCTGTGGGTCGAACGCGGGATCGCTGCCGAGGTCGTCGCTGCAATCGCTGAGCGATCCTCGCTCGTCGACGGCGAGCGTGTTGTTGGCGGTCGCGCCGCGCGCGATCCAGCGGGCGAGTTCGCTGAAGGACACGCTGGTCACGTCGAGCAGGCGTCCACCCGCGTGCGCGACGTCGGTGGTGACGTAGACGGGCTCTTCCCCCTTCCAGTTGCTCAGGCCGAGCTGGAACGGGGGCAAGGCCTTGAGCAGCAGGTTGGGCATGGCATACGGGCCATACGGAACCAACAGATCACGCCGCTTGTCGAGCGCCTCATACGTGTCGAAGCTCACGTTGCCGAACGAGTTGCCTCGGGTGTCCTGCAGCAAGTGGCAGGCCGAGCCGCTCGGGCTCGTGGCGCAGCCCGCGTGCAAGACCGGTGAGATCTTGCGCTCGTAGTAGGTCTCCCCGATCTCCGGCTCTTGCTGGGAACAGGACCACCCGAGCACGAGCGAGAGGGTGGCGGACAGCGGGAGCAGGCGCGCGCGGCGCGGCGCAGAAACGGCAGAGTGAGACATGCTGGATCGAAGATACGGCCGGGCGATCGCAGCCCGATAATTGGTGAGACATCGGCCCGGGCGGCAGGCGCATGTGCGCGCAGCTCGCACCGGGGAAAAGCAGCACAAAAAAAGCCCTCCCCGGGTACTCTGTGGACCCGGGGAGGGAAGGTCTCGGCGTTTACAACTGCCGCAGGGCGACGGCGGCGGCGTCCCGCACGAAGTGGTCGGGGTCGTTGTCGCGGGCGTTCTGTACGGCCTGCCGCGCCGCACCGTCACCGATTTGACCCAGGGCGGCCGCCGCGGCGGCGCGCACGCTCGCTACCGACTCGGTCGCGACCGAGAGTTTGGCCACGATGCCGACGACGGCGTCGCGGGCGCGCAGCGTGCCGAGCGCCTCGATGGCCTGGGTGCGAACGGCCGACGAGCTGTCGTCCAGCCGAGCGCTGAGGTCGGCGATGTCGCTGAAGACGTTGACGCGCGTCGCGGCGTGGATGGCGGCCAGCCGCACCTGCTCGTCCGGATCCGACAGACCCACGCTGAGCTCCCGGTTGGGGCCCTGGGAGTTCAGCCGTTGCAGCGCTCGCACCGCGCCGGCGCGCACCAGCGGCGATTCGTCGTCCAGGATGGCCTGGGCCACGTGCCGCGTACCCGCCGAGGTCAGGAACTCACCCAGCGCCTCGGCCGCGAAGGCCCGGCGCTTTTCGGGCTGGGTCTTGTCATTGAGCGTGGCGACCGTGCGCGAATACACCTGACCGGGGCCGAACACGCCGAAGATGCGGCGCCGCAACCACCAGGCGCTGATCTCCCGGTTCTTGGCGTTGTCATCGTAGAGCAGCTTGGCCACGTAGGGGATGCAGTCCAGGCATTCCACCTTCTCGCCGTGTTCCAGCGCGCGCCAGATCTCGGTCGGGGCGAAGCCGCCGCGCGCGACGTTCTTGAGGCGCTCCGGCGTGGTCAACGACTCCAGCTGGGCCGTGTCCATTTGCTGGTACACGGTGGCGCGACCCGCCGTCAGGCGTAGGTCCTCGGAGTTGGCGTCCTGGGCCTGGCTGAGCGGGCTGACCACGAGAGCGGCCAGGATGGTGAAGGCGGCTCGGACCAGTGAACGGTTGCTAAGGGTGCGTTTCATCTGCTTGTTCCTCAATACTTCCTGATTACCGGTTGCCGATTAGCGAGCCATCGGCTCAAAGCCCGTGTTCTGACGCGAGTAGAACTGACCACCCATGTCGATGGCGCGGATCAGCTTGACCCGCTCCTCGCGCGTCAAGGTGACGCCGACGTTTTCCGGGTGAATGCTGCGTGTGCCGCCCTTGATGCTGGCATCGCTGAAGGCCTCGCCCAGCGTCCAGGCGGTGCGGTTGTCGTCATGCAGCGCGGTGATGTTCAGCTTCTCGATCAGGGCGCTGTTGCGCGCGTCGCTCGGGCGAGCCCAGGCGGGCGGCAAGGTGCCACTGGTGAGCTCGGCGCCCATCGACATCTCCATCTGCATCGCCGCGGGGTAGAACAGCGACACGTAGGAGGCGGGCCAGCTCTGGACATCGCGGTCGTAGGTGACCGTGATCCCGCGGTCGCTCAGGTCCATGCGCGGCAGGGTGTAGGGCGTGACCGTCTGCGTCTCCTCGTCGGTCATGCTGATCGTGTAGGTCTCTTGCGGGCCGTTGCCGTTCGTGGTCTCGTTGTGGCAGCTCGCGCACTTCTGGGTGAGCAGCGTCTGGATCTCGTTGCCCTCCTTGCCGGGGGCAGCGTTGTCCCAGGGGTACTCGACGCGCTCGGAGACCGGTTGCGTGAAGGTCTGGGGCCGCGCTGCAGCGAGCGTGAGCGGTCCGTCGCTCGGGGCGAAGGCCTCCGTGCGGCGTTCATGGCAGCCGCCGCAGACGCGGGATTCGCCGGGCATGGCCTGGATCCAGGTGGTCTGGCTGCGGATCATGAGGTCGAACTCGTCGATCGGCTGCAGGTGCATCGGCACGTACGGGGGGACGTCCGCGAGCCACGAGCCGTCCGCCTGGATCTCGGCCTCGCCGAGCAGCGCCGCGCCCTCGGCCATGGTCAGTCCGAACATCGTCACGCCGGGCGCGCCTTCCGAGGAGAAGCCCTCGATGATGCGCACGCGCGTCGCCGAGCGCAGCGCCTCATCCATGGTGGCGCCGTCGAACTGCGCGCCGCTCACCGTATTTTGGTGGATCGAGTAGAGCGAGGTCTGCTTGATGTCGATCGAACCGAGGCGAGCCGGGATGCTCGAGTCCTCGAGGGTCTGCGCCGAGCTCAAGATCGGAGGCTCCGCGCGCGGCAGGAGCGGCCGAGCGTCGAGCTCCCACGAGCCCGGGTAGTTCACGATCAGCTCGTTGACGTGCTTGTCCGTGTTGTAGATGTAGAGGCCGAAATCGGGCGGGCTGAGCGACAGCTCGTCGAGGTCGTTCACGAAGCCCTTGGCCCAGCTGACCAGGATGCGCCCGTCCGGCAGCATGTACGGAGCGCGGTAGCGGCCGACGTTGACCGGGGCGGGGGAGTTGTCGGTGGGCACGCCGGGCGTGAGCACCTCGTAGTGCGGCTTTTCCTTGTCCAGCACGGTCGGATCGGCCGCCGAACGCACATCGACGCGCATCAGCGCGCCGGCCTGGATGGTGCCCTCGCGGTTGGTGGCGATGCCGACGAACACGTTCTGGTCCTTCGTCTCCTGCATCTGCACCAGCGAGTTCCAGTACTTGTCGTGCTGGCCGGCGACGGCGACCATCTTGGTGCAGTCGGGGTTGGCGGCGAACACCTTCAGGTCGTTGATGTTCTCCAGGTGCTCCCAGCGCGAGTAGCCGACCTTGCCACTCTGCATGCTAAACAGGTTCACGGTGTGCGACAGGTTCTGCGAGCAGACCTTGCGATCCGCGTCACCGCCGTCGCGCGTGATGGTGGCGAGCTGGGTCACGTCGCGGCCGTGCTCATACTCGTCGGCGCGCGTGCCCATCTCGGTGTAGCCCTGGTTGGTCACGAACGCGATCTTGCCGCCCGCGATCCAGATCGGTTGCATGTCGTCGCGATCGCCGAAGGTTAGCTGGCGGATGGCGTAGTCGCCGTTTTGCGCCGTCAGGTTGGCGGTGTACACGTGGTAGTGCTGGTCGTCGCCGCCGCGGCGCATGGCGAAGACGAGCTCCTTCGCGTCGAAGCTGACGTCGATGCCCACCACGTCGGCCAGCGCGTATTCGTCCCCGGCGATGATGTTGCGCGTGTCTCCCGTAGCGAGGTTCTTCACCTCGATGCGCGCGCCCGGCACGTAGCGCCGGTAGTCCATCACCTGGCCCATGCCCTCGGTGACGAGGACTTCCACGTTGCCGTTTTCGTCCTCGGTGGTGTGCTGTCGCACCGTGTACACGATTTCCTGGAAATCGTTGCTCGCGGTCGAGCCCGTGTCGGCGTCGTCACCAGAGCAGCCGGTGACGAGTGACGCGCTGGTGAGCAGGAGGGGCAGCAGGTACAGGGAGGTGCGCGGGCTCTGGATGTTCATGGACTCTCGGATTCCTCTGGTTGGCCTGGTCCGCAGCTCCGCCGAGCGGAGAGCGGGAGGGCGCTAGTGGGGAGCTGCATTGCACGGCCCGGGCCAGGCGAATCTTTGGCGGCCTCGGGGCAAAAGCCGGGGAAAATGCCGGGGTAGGCGCCTCGGGCTGGGGGCCCGCCACCCCCAACGGGCTGGGGGAAAGGGGTGGGAGGCCCCCGGAAAACAGCGGTGATGGGGTAGGACCCCGGGCTACAATGCTCGCCGTGGATGATTTGAAATGGGATGCCCAGGGCCTGATACCCGCCGTCGCGCAGGATCGCCTGACGGGTCAGGTGCGCATGTTGGCGTGGATGAACCGCGAGGCCTTACAGGCCACGCTCGACAGCGGGCTAGCGACGTTTTTCAGCCGCTCGCGCGGTGCCCTGTGGCGCAAGGGCGAAACCAGCGGGCACGTGCTGCGCGTGTCTGAGGTCGTCGCCGACTGCGACGCCGACAGCCTGGTCTTGCTCGTGGATCCGGAAGGCCCGAGCTGTCACACCGGCCGAGCCACGTGCTTTTTTCGAAACGTTGGCCGCACCGCCGCGGGTGTGGAGCCCGTGCCGGAAGACGCGACCCCATTTCTGCTGTCCCTGGAAGCAGAGATCCGTCAGCGCGCGGAGAGCACTGCCGCCAAGAGCTACACGCGCTCGCTCCTGGACAAGGGCATCGAGCACATCGGTGGGAAAATCACCGAGGAAGCCGGGGAACTGAGTCAGGCGTTGCGCGCAGAAAGCGACGCTCGGGTCACGAGCGAGGCTGCGGACGTCGTGTATCACGTGCTCGTCGGTCTGCGCGCGCGCGGCATCGAATGGCGCAGCGTTATCGAAGCTCTGGCCGCCCGGGCGGGGCGCAGCGGCCATGCGGAGAAAGCCAGCCGCGGCCAGGGCCCCGGGGTTACCTAGGCGCGAGGCCTAGAAAGACCTGTTGCCGACGGGTACTCTGGCCGTACTGTTTGCGTCGAATCCTCCGAGCGCTCGGCATCCGCTCCGAGCTGCCAGAGCAGCCTTCTCCATGCCCAAAGTCCTGATCTTCGAATCCGACGCCAGATTTGCCGATGAGCTAAAGCGAGGTCTCGAGCACCACACCTGCCAGGTGACCGTGGTGGGGGATGCCACGGAGGGCCTACAGCTCGCGGCGAACAGCAGGCCCGACTTGATTCTGCTCACCGTGGAGTTGCCACGGGTGAACGGGTTTTCCGTCTGCAACAAGCTCAAGCGTGACCCGAGCCTGAGGAGCGTGCCGCTGATCATCATGAGCAGCGACTCGAACGAGGACACCTTCAGCCAGCATCGCCGGCTCAAGCACTCGCGCGCCGAAGACTACGTGCACAAGCCGATCGGCTTTGACGATCTGCTGCCGCGCATCAGCGCGCTGGTACCGCTGTCCCCCACGCAGCTCGATCACGCCGATGAGGTCGTGCACATCGGGGAAGAGCACCCCCCGACCGACGGCTACCTCGAGATCGAGGCAGAGAGCGACGAGGATACGCAGTTCGATACGGAGATCGAGGCGGAGCTCCTGGAAGTGGAGTCGGTTCCTCCCGAGTCGGGAGTGGACGCCGAGGTCGACGAGTTCACCGAGAACGCGTTTGACGCGCTACTCGACGAGGACATGCTTGCGGCCCAGGGCGGCGCCGACGATCCGGATTCCGAAGATCCGGATACGAAGGTGGACGCCACGCGCAGCTTGTTGCCGGGCTACAGCAGCCCGCCCGCGGTCGCCATCTCCGAGCCTCCGATCTCGGCGGCGCCGGTCTCGCCGAGGGCGTCGCGCGCTTCGGAGCTGACCGTGCCGCGCATTTCGGAGAGCCAGGCGCTGGCCGCGCTCGATCCGCGAGCCCTGGCGGAGCGCGACGACGCGATCTCCGATCTCCAGGAGATGCTCGAGGCGGCGCAGTCAGAGGGAGAGCGCCAGCGGGTCGAGCTTGCCGAGCTGTCGCGGCAGTGCGCCAATCTCGAGCGGGAGCTGCTGGCGGCGCGCACGCAGAGTCACGGCACGAGCAGCATTCCGGCGCCGAGCCCGCAGGAAATTCTCGGCCTGCGTGAGGCCCTGAACAAGAAGGACAAGGAGATCCTCGATCTGCATGGGCAGCTGAGCCTGAAGTCCAAAGAGCTGCTGGGCGTGCGGGACACGAGCCTCGCCTACGAGCGCGAGAAGACGGAATCCATCGATCGCCTGCTGCAGATCGAGCGTGAGTTCCACGAGCTCGACCGCCAGCACACCTCGGCCAAGGCGGACAAGGAGCAAGCCGCCAAGCGAGCGGATGATTTCAAGCGCCGGACCGAGAAGCTGAGCCTGGAAGTCCAGGAGCGGGACCAGGCGTTGGCGGGGCTGCGCGAGCAGCTGACGGCCGCCGAGCAAGCCAAAGCGGCCAGCCTGGCCGCCGTGACGGAGCAGCTGCAAGCGGCCGAGGCCCAAACCCGGGAAGTTCAGACGCAGGCGGCCGAGCAGCTGCAAGCGGCGGAGTCCCGGCTGCAGGCCGTCCAGGCGCAGGCGGCCGAGCAGCTGCAGTCGCGAGAGAACGAGACGGCGGAGCAGTTGCACGCTGCGCAGGCCCAGGCAGCGGAGCAGTTGGAAGCGGCGCTGGCTGCTGCCGAGCAGAGCAAACAGGCGGCGCTGGCTGCCGCTGAGCAGAGCAAACAAGCGGCGCTTGCCGAGGCCTCCGAGGATGCCGAGGAGCTGCTGTCCCGCGCGCTCGAGACGACGCGCAACGCTCACGCGCGTGAGCTCGCCGAGCAGCACGACGCCGACAACGCCGCCGCCGAGCGGGCGCAGGCCGTCGCGCTCGAGCACCAGGAGCTCCGCTTGCGCTCGGAGTACGAGCAGGCGCTGGTCACGCTGGCGGAAGAAAAAGCCGCCGAGTATCGCTCGCTCGAAGCCGACCGAGACGCGGCCTTGGCGCGCGCCGAACGGGAGATCTCGGGAGCGCGCAACGCCACGCGCGAGGTGCAAGCTGAACTGTCCGCGGCCCAGAGCGATCTGGCGGAGGCGCGAGAGGGCCTTTCGCTGCTCGGCACCGAGCTGCAGCAGGAGCGCGCTCGGCTGGCGGAGACACAGGGCGAGCTTTCGCAGACGCGTGAGAGCCTGGACAATGCTCGCGCGCAGCTCGAGCAACAAGGCGCGCTGCTCGAGGGCACGCAGCTGGAGCTCACGGCGCGCGAGCAGGAACTGGAGTCCGTGCGCGGTGAGCTCTCGGCGGCTCAGCGCGAGCTACAGGCAACGCGGCAGCAGCTCGGGCGGGTCGAGGACGAGCTGCGCGAGACCAACGCCGAGCTGATGACCTCGCGGGCGGACGCCGGTCAGCTCCAGGCGGAGTTCATGCGCGTGCAGGCGACGGCCAGCGCCGCGCTCAGCAAGTGGGAACAAGATCGAGACGCGATCCACAAGGGCCGCGAAGCCCTGCAGGCCGCGCTCGAGCAGCTGACGCAGATCGAAGGCCGTCCGCTCAACTGACGGCCTAGCTCTGCGCCGCGAAGCCGCGGCGGGCATGCCAGCACCGCCGGCGCGCCGTGGCCGCAATCGAAGCGTCAGGGAGCGCAACCGACGGGCTGGGTGCTGAGCACGACGTCGTCATGCCAGACGGGCCAGACACCGTTGCCTCCGTACGAGGAGCGGCCCAGCTTCAGGAACAGGGGGCCGTCCGACCACGCCGGCATCGCATCGCCATACTCGGTGTTGGGGACCACGCTCTGGCCGTCGATCTGCACGCTGAAGGCGATGCGGCCCGGCCCGCGCGAGAAGTGCACCTCGAGGCAGTACCAGCGGTTTGCCTCCAGGGCCACGCCCGAACACGTGGTGCGCTCGCCGCCCGCGACCCCGTCGACCGTGACTTCGACGCCCGGCGCCGCAATGCAGACGCTGTCGTTGTTGCGCAGGCCCACGCGCAGCTCCGGATTGTCGGCGTCGGTCGGTCCAAACTCGAGAAAGCCGATCTCATGACCGGAGTTGCTGCTCACGTCGCCGAGTGCAATCCAGGAGCGCGCGTAGACGTCCGTCTGGTCCGAGATATCGGCGCGCGCCATGCACGCGGGGTACGCCTCCGCGCCGCCGCGCAACGACTGCGTGCCGGTGTGAGCCACGCTGGCGTCCACGTTGTGCGACGTGCACTGGTTCGGCAGCCACTCCGGACCGTTGGGGAACACCCCCGCTGTCGCCGTCTCGAAGTCGTCACACAGAAACACGCCGCTGCCGGCGCAGCCCGAGCCCACGCTGCCCGTGCCGGCGCTGCCCGTCGTGCCGGCGCTGCCCGTCGTGCCGGCGCTGCCTTCGGCGTCGACGCCGCCCGTGCCTGCGGTGGGTAGCGCGCTGCCCGAGCCCGCGCTGCCGCCGGCGTTCTGCCCGGCCAGGCCACCGAGCGGTGGATTGCCTTCGCCGGATGCGCCGCCGCTGCCCGCCGCCGGGCTCGGCGCTGGGCTGCCGCTGGCGCCCGCCGTCGCCGAGGGCGAGCTGCCCGCCGAGCCGTTCGGCTGCGTGGAGTTGAACGGAGTGGAGCTCGCTTCGTCGCCGCCCGCCGAGCAGCCCAGCGCGAGAGACAGCAGGCCCAGGGCCATGCGAGGACGCCGCCCCGCGCGCGCACGCGTGCCGGAAGTCTGGCCGGAAGAACTGCGAGGAGGGGACATATGCCGCACGCTAGCATGCCCTCGTCCCCGCTCGCCGGCCGCGGCAGGTTTTGCGGGGCTGCTTCCGGTTCGAATCGGGGCGGTGTCCGCCTCGGCTGTGATGGTCCGGCCAGGGCTGTAAGAAAAACACGTCCCCGTGTCGATCTCGGTGGGGCTCGATTGTCGACTCCTCGACCCCCAGGAGATTCGACACATGGAAACCACGTTCACCGAGCTGGATGCCCCCTCTCTCTCCCCACGCCGACGCTTCTCGAAGCCTCGCCGTTGGGGCGGCATCCTGCTCAGCGCTGCGCCGGTGCTCTTTCTCGGCTTCGACGCTGCCATCAAGCTGGCCGAGATCGAGCCCGTGGCTGCGGCGATGCAGCACCTCGGCTACCCGGGCTATCTGGCGCGCGGCATCGGGCTACTCGAACTCGCCTGCCTGGCACTGTATCTGATCCCGCGCACGGCGTGGTTCGGGGCGGTGCTGCTGACGGGCTTTCTCGGCGGCGCCATCGCCAGCCACCTGCGCGTGGGCGATCCGCTCTTCAGTCATTGCCTGTTCCCGAGTTATGTCGGTCTGGCGCTCTGGGCAGGCTGGTTTCTCCGCGATGCACGGGCGCGCGTGTTGTTTGCGGCTCCGAACGTCTAACGCTGTTCTCGCGCCTCCCGCCGGCCCAGGCCCGCCCATTCCAACTCCCCCTTCATTCAGGAACTCGACCCATGAAATTTTTGATGACCTATGCCTCTCAACCCGATGCCCCGCCGCCGTCTCGCGAGCAAATGGCAAAGATCGGCCAGTTCACGGCCGAGATGATGGCGAGCGGCGTCGTGCTCATGACCGGTGGGCTCGTCCGCCCCACCAAGGGCACGCAAATTCGCCTCTCGGGCGGCAAGTTCAGCGTGACCGATGGCCCTTTTGCCGAGACCAAGGAGCTGATCGACGGCTTCGCGTTGATCCAGGCCGCATCCAAGCAAGAGGCCATCGAGCTCGCCAGCCGCTTCATGCACATCGCCGGCGAAGGGCAGGGCGAGATCCTCCAGGTCTTCGACCCGATGGAGATCCCGCACTGAGCGGCGGCAGGCGTGCCGCGCCGTCCCCCCTCCGGCTCCGCGCGCCGTCCGGCGCGCGCTTACTGCGCCGGCGCGTAGATGCGAAAGTGCCCGCTGGTGTGCAAGAGCCCGAACATGAACAACATGCCATCGTAGTAGCGCCACTTGCCCGACGGCACCGGTAGCGCGTACAGCTCCTCGACGAAGGCGCGCGCGACGGGCTCGCTCGCCGCGAGCGCCGCGACCGCGTTGGTGGCGATCAGCCCCTCGGAGTGGTCCGTATTGGTCGCTTTGCCGGCGAGCTCGTAGTTGCTGCCGTAGCGCGGCCCCTGGCTGGCGAAGAAGCGCAGCAGGCGATTGCTCAGCTCCACCTGGCGCGCATCTTTAGCCCACCAGGCGTAGTCGACGGCCCAGTTCATCGCGGTACGCCAGGCGTCGTAGCGGAAGTTCACCGTCTTGTTGTCCCACGACACCGCTTTGGGGCTGCCGTCGAAATTCGAGAAGTCCGGAGCCAGCGCCGTCTCGGGGTGAGCCGCCTTCACGAAATGATCGCGGCTCACCTGCGCGGCCTCGGCCCAGAACCCACGATCGGCCTCGGGCCCCCACTTGGCCCACAGCTCGTAGAACGCCGGCAGGTGATACGAGGGGTCCGTGTGGTCGCCATTGGTGATGAAGTTGGCCGCGTTGGGTGTGAAGCGGACCATCTTGTGCTCGGGGTTGAACAGCGCCACACAGGTCGTCTGCTCGCCCTTGACGACGCCCGCCGTGGGCTTCTTGTTCTTGATCTCGTCGAGCAGCTGGCGAGCCTCGCGCGCGTAATCGAAGATGCCCTGGCCGTTGCCCCAGCGATGCGCCGCGAAGAGTAGCGCCGTAGCAAAGTACTCCTCGCCGTCGGGCGCCGGCATCTCGTCGCTGACACGGCCGTCGCGCTGCAGCTTCCAGGCGAAGTAGCCCCGCGCGGGGTGCCCCTCCTTGGTGACCTGCATGTACGTCTTCGACCAGTTCCAGAGCGCGTCGAAGTCCCGCTTCTGGTCGAGCTGCACCGCGATCATCATTCCGTACGACATGCCCTCGGAGCGCACGTCGTCATTGCCCACGTCGTGGATATAGGCGAGCGGCCCGCGCTCGTTCTGGCCGGCGTCGAACATCACCCGTTGCTCCGGCGAGCCATGGAACAGCTGCTGGTACGCCGCGATCACCTTCTGTTCGACGCCCGCGGCGGGCAAACCCACCTCCACGAAGAGGTTGCGGTAGCGTCCGCTCTCGTGGGCACCGACCGACGGCGGCGTCAGCGGGGAGGTCGCCGGCGCGGCGCCTTGGGCAGGGGGGCTCTCGGCGGCCTGCGGCGAGCCGGGCGGCGTACCGGCGGGCGCGCTTTGCTTTGCAGAGCAGGCCCAGCCCGCGACGAAGCCGAGGAGAACGATGGATGAAAGTCTAGAGCGACGGTACTTCATGGAGACCCTGAGCTGGTGACGTGCGACCCTAGCACAGCTCGGCGGCGAACCTGACGCGAGCCGGGCTCGCATCGCCCGGCAGTTGCGACGGCCCCGCAGGTCTCGCGTCTCCTCTGTATTCAGGCCTCGCAGCGGAGGCCCACACAGGAGGCGGGAACATGACCGAACAGGCAAGCTACGTGCGGGGATCGAAAACACCGTGGGCGCTGGCGTGCGCCGTCGCGGTGTGCGGCGCGGCGACCTTTGCCGGGGTGCACGGCGACGGGGAGCGGGGTTTCTCGGAGCGCAGTCTCGAGGGGACCTGGAGTTACGTGGGGCAACTCGGCTTGCTGGTGCCGCCGGCGGCGACGGAGCCCAGCGCGGCGGCGACCGTCGGCCAGTTCTACTTCGATGGTGAGGGCGGCTGCGCGGCGCGTGGCTTCGTCAACGTGTTGGGCGCGACCGTCGAGACGGAGACCCTGGAGTGCAGCTACTCCGTCGACGCCGATGGCTTCGGGGCAGCCGAAGCGACCTGGACGAATGCACCGATCGACGACCCGTTCCCGTTCCGGTTGGTGATCACCGACGGCGGGCGCGAACTCGCCATCATGAACACGGAGTACCTGGTGGGCGTCGCAATCGCGAAGCGGCGCTGACGCTCGACGGCACCGTTGGGCGCGCGCCCCACCCGTGCAGCGTCAGAAGCCGTCGGGGCAGAGCGTCTCGGCGCGCTCGGGGCAGCCCTCTTCGTCCCGGCCATTGTTGCAGGCGGGGATGCCGTCACACTGCTCGTCCGCTCCCACCCGCCCGCCATCGCCGCAATCAAAGGTCGCTTCAGCCGCGTCGCAGCCCTCCTCGTCCGCGTTGGTGGCGCAATCGGAGTCCTGATCGCAACGGTCGTCGAGGTCCACGAACTGCCCGTCGCCGCAATCGAAGCGAGCAAACGCCTGAAACTCGCAGTTGTCCTTGCAGCGAGCGAACGGGTTGTCCACGTCGTCGCAGGTCTGGGCGCGCATCTCGTCGCAGCTCGCCGCGCGCACGCAACGCACGACGCACGAGCCGTACCCGTTCTGTTCGAAGCGCCGGCAATCGGCCTCGCCCTCGGACAGCAGCTCGCACGAGCGCAGCTGATCGACGATCTCCGAGCAGATGGCGGCCGCGTCGCCCTCCGGCGTCGCCTCTTCCTCACAGCCCCCGAGTGCGCCCAGCCCGGCGAGCGCCCAGCCCGCCAGCACACTGACGCGCAAGCGCCGCACCATCCGCCGCATTCAGCGCTTGCTTGCCATGGGGGAGGATACGGCCGGCGCAGTCCGGGCTTCAGCGCCCCGTTCGGCAGGGTGCCCTGGCCGAGCTGCCGCGGCGTGGCGGTGACGCCCCCCCAGGGTCCGGCCGCGGTGCGGGTCGAACCGGTCGCCCGCCGCCTCGGCGTTCCGCTCCCGCGAAACATCGCGGCCACGAGCCGGCGGAGCGCCTCGGAGCGCGCACACGGTGTACTCTGGCGTGTATTCTGGAAAGCGTCGTGAACAACCCTTACTCAGAACTGGGCGGCCGTGACGCCGTCCTCGGCCTGGTCGAACGCTTCTACGATATCATGGAGCAGAGGGAGCCCGCGCTCGCGGCCGTGCACGAGCGGGGTCCGGACGGCAAGATCAGCCGCCGCAATCGCGATCGCTTCGGCCTGTTTCTACTCGGTTGGCTCGGCGGACCAGACGACTACGTGCAGCAGCACGGCCACCCGCGGCTGCGCATGCGCCACGCCCGCGTGCTCGTGAATGTCGAGCAGCGCGACGCCTGGCTGCGCTGCATGTACGCCGCGATGGAGGAGCTGGCCGTGCCCGCGGGCACGCAGGGCTTTCTCCGCCAGCGCTTCGCCGAAGTGGCCGACTTCCTGCGCAACGTCGAAGAAGCGGGGTGAGACCCAGGGGCCCGGCTTACTCGCTGCGGATCAGTCCCCCATACACGGCGAGCTCGAACTGTCGCAGCGCCCCGAGCGCGCCCTCATCGTAGAAGGGCAGCACCTGCATCAGCAGCGTGGCGGCGACCCCGCTCTGCGGGTCGATCCAGAATTCGGTGTTGAACAGGCCGGCCCAGGCCAAGCTTCCCGGGCTGCGAGCCCCGCCGCTGCCCTCGGCACCCGTGATCTGGAAGCCGAGCCCGAATTTGTCCACCCCAGCACCGAGCGGGAACGGCCGCGTCAGCGCTGGATTCGCTGCCTCTTGCTGCTCGACGAAGAGGGCGCCGATCTGATTTTCACCCATCAGCTGCACGGAGCTCTCGCTCAGGATGCGGACGCCTCCGAGCGCGCCCCCATTCAGGAACAGGCGCATGAACTGCCCGTAGTCGCGCGCCGTGGAGTAGAGGCCGCCGTCTCCATTGAACGGCGGCGCTGGCACGGCCGGCGCACCCTGGGGCACCTCTTGCAGGGTCGCGCCGGCGCGCACGTGCAGCGTGGGTAGCCGAGCCTGCTGGTCCGCGGGCACGGCATACGACGTGTCGACCATGCCGAGCGGTTCGAAGATCTCGGCCTCGAGGAAATCGGCGAGCGACTCGCTGGTGAGCTCCTCGACGATCCGACCGAGCACGCGTGTGCTCGCGCTGTAGTTCCACCTGGCTCCGGGCTCGTTGAGCAACGGCAGCTCCCATTCGGCGGCCGCTGTGCCCTGCTGCAAGCGAGCCACCGTCGAGTTGGCAAAGGCGTAGCCGATGCCGGAGGTATGGGACAGGAGGTGGCGCACCGTCATCACGGTCGTGGCCGGGACGGTGGTCGCGACACCGCTCTGCGGATCGAACGACGAGATCACCTCCAGCGCGTCAAACCCCGGCAAGAACGCGGAGACCGGGTCGTCGAGGTCGAGCGACCCGCGCTCGAACAGGATCATGACCGCCGCCGACGTGACGGGCTTGGTCATGGATGCGATGTTGAAGATGGCGTCCACCGGCATCGCGACGCCGTTCGCGACGTCGAGTTGGCCCGCAGCGCCTTCGAAGAGCACGCCGTCCCGATTCACCACCAGCCCGACGACCCCGGGTGTATCGCCACGTTCGACCGCGCCGGCGAGCGCACCTGCGAGGCTCGCGGCCGTCTCGGGCTCGAGCGATGCAGGTGGATCCGTCGCGGCGCCGCTGACTGAGCGAGCGGACTCTGGCGTCAGTGCCGCGTTGGCCGAGCGAGCCGTGGCCTCCGAGCCGTCGCCGCAACCCATTCCGCTCGCCACTCCGAGCGTGTAGATCGCTACCCACACCGCCGTTCGCCGTTGCACGCGTCCCTCCTCCGTTTCCCTGTCGAGCCCGGGCTCGAGCGTGCACCGTATACCAGGCGCGAGGTCAGGTGAAGCCAGCGCCGCGTCGCTCTTTGCCACTCTGGTCGCGGGCCCGGCGTGCGTTCGACCGCTGCGCTAGCCCGTCTCGCTGCTGCGTCGCCGGAAGATGCGCCCGCCCGGTGGGGGAGGCGGGCGCGCTCACTCGTCGAAGTCGTCACCCCCGAAATCGCTGCCCCCAAAGTCGTCTGCAGGCGCGTCGTCGCCGCTCGCGCCGGGCTCGTCCGCGCCGCCCGAGTCCCCACCCCAGCCCTCGGAGCCGCCCAGCGCGGAGAAGAAACTCTGGGCGACCATGCTGCCGACAAAACCGGCGGCGAAGCTGCTGAGCAGCCCACCGCCGAGGCCCATGCCCGCCCCGCCGAGCGTGCGCTCCAGCATGCCCGGTTCACGGATTTCGGCGCGCGTCGCCAGCCGCGCCAGCGCGCGCGGGTCTTCGCTCGACGTGGCCTCGATCGCGGCGCGCTCCCGAGGCGGCGCCGCTTGCGCCAGCTCGCTGTGGACCAGTCGCCGCTGCTCGGGCGTCAGCTTCGCGAACGCTTCGCCGTGCGCCTGTTCCAGCGTCTCCGGCGGGGCAGTCTGCAGCATGTAGCGATAGCGTTCGACCGCCTGTGCATCATCCGACGCCCCCTGCGGCCGAAAGCCCCGCGACGGCTGCCGGCCCGCCTCATCCTCAGTCCCGAGTAGACGACTAAAAAAGCCCATTTTCACTTTCCCTTCGTGACCAGCCCATTCCTACGCCAACCCGCAGCGGAACCGCTTATTCCCCCCGGGTCGCTCTTCTCGATGCCAGAGCCGTGCCAGTCGCGAACGAGCGCCGAAAATTCTTCCGCGCCCCCGAACACTTTTCGAGCTTCGCCCGGTCTTTGTTGGGAAAGGGCGCCTTTTTCTGGCGCCCACACGGAAGTGTCCCATGAAGCTCTACCAATTCCCCTTTTCCCCGAACTGCCAGAAGGTCGTCGCCGTCGCTCACGAGGTGGGCGTAGCGCTCGAGCTGGCCACCGTGGACCTCTTCAAGGGCCAGGCGCGGACCCCGCCGATGCTCGCGAAGAACCCCAATGGCAAGCTCCCGATCCTGGAGGACGGCGATTTCGTGCTGTGGGAATCTACGGCCATGCTCCCGTACATCGCGGCCAAGGCGGGGCGAACGGATCTCGCGCCCACCACCCTCCGAGAACGGGCGGAGGTCGAGCGCTGGACCTCCTGGCAGACCGCTCACTTCGGTCCCGCGATCCGCAAGGTCGCCTTCGAGCGGATCGTGAAGAAGCTCGGCGGTCTCGGGGCGCCGGACGAGGCCGTCGTCCAGGCGGGCAGCCAGGAGTTCGCGACCACGGCGAGCGTGCTCGAGCAGTGCCTCGGCAACAAGGAGTACGTGTGCGGCCGGCTCAGCATCGCAGATTTTGCCCTCGCGCCGTACGCGGCCCTCACCGCAAGCTGTGGGCTCGACCTCGAGCCCTACCCGAGGGCGGCGGCGTGGCTCGCGCGCATGCTCGCCCGGGAGAGCATGAAGCAGACGCTGGCGGCCGCGCGCGGAGCCGCGTGAACCCGTTCGAAGCACTCGTGGAGCCGCACCGCGCGCTGCTGCGGCTCCACTGCTACCGCATGCTCGGGTCGTCGCACGACAGCGACGACATGGTGCAGGAGACGTTGGTCCGCGCCTTGCGCGCTCAGCACACCCTGCAAGATCCCGCGCAGGCGCGGGCGTGGCTGCACCGCATCGCCACCAACGTGTGCATCGATGAGCTGGCGAGGCGCCCGCGGCGCGCTCGCGGGCCCGAGCTCCGGCCGCCCGCGGATCCCGAGGCGCCGCCAGCGCCACGCACCCCGGACGCCGAGTGGCTCGAGCCGGCACCGTCGGCGTGGCTCTCGGGGGTGACCCCGGAGCCAGCCAGCCCGGTCGCGCAGTACACGCTGAAGGAGAGCGTCGCGCTCGCCTTCGTCGCCGCGCTCCAGGTGCTCACCCCAGGGCAGCGGGCGGTGCTCCTGTTGCGGGACGTGGTGGGTCTCTCGGCGGCGGAGACCGCCCAGGCCCTCGCCTGCAGCGTGTCTTCGGCGAACAGCACGCTGCGCCGCGCGCGCGTCGCGCTCGAACAGCGCGTGGGGCCGCGGGCGGGCTGGTCCCCGGAGGCGGGGGCGGTCGATCGCGCGCTGCTCGAGCGCTACGTGCGCGCCTGGGAGAAGGGCGACCTCGACGCGATCATCGCCCTGCTCCACGACGACGTGACCCTCTCGATGCCGCCGAGCCCGACCTGGATCGCAGGGCGCGCCGACGTGGCCCGCTTCTTCACCCAGCGCGTGCTCTCGGCCGTCCGCGAGCACCGCTTTCGCACGCTGCTCGTCGAAGCGAACGGCGGCGTGGGCGCTGGCTTCTACCGCCTCGGCGACGACGGGCAGGGGAGCTTCTTCGCGCTGCAGGTCCTGGAGGGCAAGGATGGGCGCCTGCGGGTCATCGACCACTTCATGAGCGCGAGCTCCCACGCGGCGTTCTTCGCCGGGGGCCTGGCGCGCACTCTCGCCGTTGCGCCGGGCTAAGGCCGTTCAGAAGCGAGCCTCGTGCAGGCGCCGGCGGGAGAGCGGAGGAGCACCGTAGCGGGCGGGGTCCGTGGCGTACGTCTCGAGCCAGAAGCGAACGACGCTGCCGTGGCTGAGCGGAGCGCCGGCCTCTTGCGCCAGCTCACGCGCAAACGCCTCGAGCCGGGGCGGAGCGAGCGGCGCGCCATACAGGCCAGCCAGGCTCCAGACGCGGCTCCATTGCGCCGGACTCCGCCCCGGGCTGGCGGGCTGCCCGCGGCCCGACGGTAGTGGCCCGTCGCGCAGCACGCGCTGGCTGCCGTCCGGCGCTTGCAGCTCGACGGCGAGATCCGCGATCGCGCTCGGCGCGGGCTGGGCGAAGGTCGGATAGCACGCGAAGGGCCAGGCCTGCGTGTCCCCGCGCACGCCCTGCAGCGCGACGAGCGAGAGCAGCGCCGAGCCGAGCAGCGCCACGGGCAGTACCGAGCGCGCGGAGGGAGCGCGCTCTCGTGCAGGACCGTTGGGTTGCTGTTGCCTGTCGTGCGGGCTGTCGGGGGGGCCGTCGCAGAAGAGCACGTAGCAGCCCCACAGGCTGACAAAGGGGATATACAGAAAGTGCTGGGTCAGAGCGTGAAAGCCCAGACCCATCAGGACGGCAAGCAGGCGGCCCCTGCGCCAGACGAGACACGGCAGGAAGCTCAACTCGAAGATCAGCACCGCCGCGCCCCCTGCCGTCAGCGCGGACGGGAAGCGATCGATGCGCGGCCACGGCAGCTGACCTCCGGCCTGGAACCACTTGAGCCAGAGCTGATGCTGAAGGTTTGCGCTCCCCGCCCAGGCCACGCCGCCCAGTAGTTTGTGCACGCCCGGGAAGAAGTACACCATGCCGAGCAGCGCGCGCGCCGCGAGCGTGCCGAGCGCTGCCGCGGACGAAGGCGCAGCGGCGCGCCAAGGTTTGCCCTGCGCCCAGGCGTCGAGCGACAGCACCTGCGCCGAGGGGCTCACCAGCAAGAGCAGCACGAACCACAAGAGGTGCATGTCGTGCAACACGGCGCCGCTGAGCTGAGCGCCGCCGAACACCACCAACAAGGCGCACGCCAGCACGGCCAGGCTGGCACGCGTCCAGAGCCCCATGAGCGCGAGCAGCGCGCTGGCCTGCAGGATGCGTACGAACAGCCACAGGTGCGGCGCGCACCAGGCAAAGAGTGGCAGAAACCAGCCGAGGCCGGGCGGCGCGAGCCAGAGCTCCGGCGGCCGCGCTGCCTGCTCCAGCGCCTGGCGCGGCTCGGCAGAGATCAGGATGATCGTGCACACCACCACGCGCAGCAGCGCCAGCGGCCAGCTGGAACGCGGCGCGCACAGCCAGCGCCAAGCCCGCGCGCCCATGCTCCTCAGATCTTGCGCGAACGGATCGGGATGCCGCGCGCGAGCAACGGCTGCATCACATCGCGCTTCAATGCGGCGTGAGCTGCCGCGAGATAGGGCTCGGTCTGCATCCAGCCGAGGACGTCCCCCTCGTGCGGCGCGCCGCGCGGGCGCTGCGCCAGCTCGAGCCACTGCTGCTCCAGAAAATCGATCGCGAGACCGCCCATCCTGCCCAGGTGCTGCTTGTCGGAGTCACTCAACCGCTCCAGCGCCCAGTCGAGCACGGTGAAGCCGAACACGCCGTGCGCCGCTTCATCTTTGACGATGCGCCCGAGCACGGCCTTGGGCAGAGGATGGCTGGCGTTGTGCCAGGTGGCCCGCAAGAGCGGGATGGAGATGGCCTCCCCGACGCAGAAAAACCGCACCGCCAGCTCGCACAGGCGCAACAACGGGGGGAGTGAGCGAGCGGCGTCCAGCGCGACCGCGCTCGGGTCGTAGCGAATCTCGGTGCCGCCGCCACATTCCTCCGCCATGCGCGCACACAGCTCCACGTGCACCATCTCGTCGAGCGGGAAGCGAGAGGCCGTGGCGATCAGATCGAGTGGCGCGCGCGCCTCGAGCAGGGCACGCGAGGTGAGCGTGCAAGCGATGGCGGTGCGGTATTCTTGATAGGCCGCGCCCGTCCAGGCCTTGCGGGCGTGGATCAGCTCGATGGGGCTGGAGCGCGAGAGATCCAGCGTGCCCCAGGGCATCTCCTCGACCTCGGGCCGCATCTTGCGATAGCGGCGCTCGGTGGCGCCTCCGAGCAACTCCAGCTCGAACAGCTCTCCCGCGGCGTGCGCTTCGCTCATGGTCCGGAATCTACCGCAGCGTCCCCTGTGGCGGGAGCCGCGTCGGCGGCAGCGTCGGGGGCAGCGTCCGCGGCAGGCACAGCGGCATCTGCGGCCCCGCCGTCCCCCGGGTCCACCGGGTCCACGGGAGCAGGACCGTAGTCGGGCGGCGGTGCCACCAGATTGCCGGAGGTCAGTCCGCCGGCAAACCCTGCCGTGCCTCCGGGATTGGAGCCGCCGCTCCCCGCCTCGTTCCCACCCTCGGAGCCGCCCGCGGCGACCAGGTTGCCCGAGGTCAAGTCGCCGCCCATACCCCCGCAGGCGAGCACGTAACTGACCGTCGCCACACCCACCGCGGCGGTGAGAAGCTTCCTGCGCTGCGTGATCGCCATGCCCCCCAGCCAAGCAGGAACCATGCCCGGTGTGGTGGCACACTGTGTGCCGCTCTGGAGCAGCAGGGCTTTGAGGTACCAGCAGAGAATTCCGCCGGGGACCAGCTGATTCCGCTGGCGCGCACACTTGTCGACACGGCGAGCACACGCGCTGCATCTCGGCTCGACAGGCTGTGCTTCGACCTGCGGCAGGGCGCGAACGGTGTCCGCTGCACATGACTTCCGGAGGCAGCTGTGAAGAGAAGATCCAGTCGGGGTTGGCGTTCGAGACCCAGAGTCGTTATCGCAGGGTGGTGCAGCATCGGGTGGCTCGCCCTCGGCTGCGGGAACGGGGAGCCAGGTGCTGCCGAGCCCGTGAGCGAAACGGCGGCCCCCGTGACGCCGGGCCCCAGCACGCCGCCCGCCGCGACCGCCCCCAGTGTCGCACCGAGCGTCGACCCGACACCCCCCGGCAGCGGTCCTGCGCTGGCACCGGGCGGGGGCAACGCAGCCCTGGAGACGGAGCCGCCCAGCGCCGCGCCGAGCTGCGACGCGAACGTCGGTTTTGACGAGCTGTATTCGCGCATGCAACGCGATCTCGCCGGCGAGGATGCCGACGACCGCATCTTTCTCCGCTACATCAGCCTGGCCAACCGCCTCAATCAGGGCGCTTGCGAGCCGGAGCTCGAGCACGATCGCCTGGCGCTGATCAAGGCCGTCAATAGCGTCTCCACCGAGACCAGCATCGCGCTGCCGCTGGCGATCGGCACGGACGGCGCTCTGTTGCGCCTCGATCTGCGCGATCTGGGTTGGGATGAGCCCATCGTGGTCGACGGCGTGGCCTTCACCGACGGCTGGGAAGCGATCGTGGCGGCCTCGGAGTTTGCGGTCGAATTCGAGGGCGATCAGGCGGACGACGTGAAGGAGAAGGCCGGCACCCTGATCCCGGTGCTGAACGCGGATGCGCTGATCGATGTCGCTCTGAAGGACAACCTCTACTACGAGCTGCTCGGCATCGCCGAGACGGAAGACGAAGTGATCGAGCAGCTGGGCATCGACGAGGAAGAGCAGGAAGAGCAGAAGATCGTGATTCGCGCGGGCACGAGCCAATCTCGCCTCTCGCGCCAGCCCACGGTGCTCGAGCGCCTGGAGCTGGAGAACCGCCCCGGCTTCTACTGGAGCCGCTACGATCTCGCCGATGCCACGCAGGGGCAAAGCATCTTCGCTGATCCGCTCGACTTCGTGGAGGACGGCATCGAGGCCATCTTCACGCTGCCCAACGGGCTGAACGCGTACGTGATCTTCGACGCCGCGGGCGTGCGGCAGACCGAGACCGAGCTGATCTTCGACCCGAACGAGGCAGACGGCGCCGTGGAAAATAGCGTGTCCTGCAGCAGCTGCCACGCCGCCGGGCTCAACCCCGTGACAGACGAGGTCCGCGCGTACGTCGCGGCCAACTCGCGCGACTTTGACGCGGATACCTTCGAAGAGATCAACGACTCGTTCCTCGAGCAGTCGGAGATCGACAGGGCCCTGGAGCGCGACGTCCAGATCTACCGCTCCGCGCTGGCGCGTGCGGGCCTGGCCGAGCTGCGCGTGGATCCCGTCAGCACCGTCTACGTTCGCTTCGACGGGGACGTGCCCCTCGCCGTCGCTGCCGGCGATCTCGGCCTCTCCCCGAGCGAGTTGGGCGACGAGATCGGGTTCTTGACCCGAGAGGTCGATCCGCAGCTATCGGTGCTGCGCTCCGGCAGCCTGGGGCGCGCCGCGTTCGAGGAGCTGTATCTGGGCGCGCTGTGCGCCCTCTCCATCAGCAACGAGAATCGCCCGCTGGCGGCGGCGTGCGCCGAGGTGGGTCAGTAGCAACGAGGGCGGCGTGAGGTCGCCGCCCTTCCTCCAGCGCCCGCGCGCCCACCCGGGCGCGCGGGCGGGGTCCTCAGCTCTGCGCGCCCGCGCGGCTCACCCAGGCGTCCAGCAGCGCTTCGAAGCGCTCGCGAGCAACGGCGGCGGTCTCCTGCACTTCCTCGTGGCTGAGCGGCGCTGGTGATAAGCCGGCGGCGAGGTTGGTGATGCAGCTCATGGCGCCGACGCGCACGCCGCGCTCGCGCAGCGCGATGGTCTCGAGCACGGTGCTCATGCCGACGGCGTCCGCGCCGAGCGTGCGCAGCATGCGGATCTCGGCAGGGGTCTCGTAGCTGGGGCCGAGCAGTCCGGCATACACGCCCTCGGCCAAGCTCTGGCCGAGCTCGCGCGCCGCCGCACGTGCGGCCACCGCCAGCCCCTCGTCATAGGCCCGGGTCAGGTCGACGAAGCAGGGGTGGCCCTCTTTCGACCACGCGACCAGAGGATTGAGGCCGCTCAGGTTCAGGTGGTCCGTGAGCAGCATCAGCGAGCCCGGGGGCAGATCGGCGCGGATGCCGCCAGCGGCGTTGGTCAAGAGCACCGCGCGGCAGCCGAGCTCGGCGAGCAGCCGCACGCCGAAGACGACCCGCTCCACCGGGTGGCCCTCGTAGGCGTGGACGCGCCCCTGCAGGCAGGCCACCCGCGTGCCGCCCAGCCGTCCGAGCCAGAGCTGACCGGAATGCCCGGCCACGCTGGGCGCTGGCATGTGGGGAATGCTCGAATAGGCGAGACGCTGGCCGTCCTCGAGGCGGGCAGCCCAGGCGCCGAGCCCCGAGCCGAGCACGACCCCCACGTCCGGCGTTTCCGGCCAGCGCTCGCGGACGTGGGCTGCGGCGAGCGCGAGGGGGTCCTGGTGGAGCGGGGAGGTCCCGCGGTCCGGGGCGTCTGGGGCTGGGGGCATGCCGGATAGTGCGGCACGGCGCCCGCCCCAGTCTACTTTTGCCCGATCGGCGCCGCGGGAGGTTGTCGCTCCGCCGACGAAACGGATTGCGACCCGGGCCGAGGGGCGCTACGCCGCTCCGTCATGAGCAGCCGATTTTCCGAGTTCCTGAGCACTGAGAAGATTGATCCCCGCCGCCTTCTCGCGGTTTCGCGAAAGATTGAGCGGCTCCGCCCGGAAGATCGCCAGATTCGCCTGAAGCGGCGCCTGACCAAGGGCAAGGACGCACCCGCCGCGGACGCCGCCGCCGCGCCGCCGGTCAAGCCTCGCTCGGGTCGCGCGGTCACCCCGCGTCAGCTCGCTCTGGCCACGAGCGGTGGAGCGCTGTCGGGCGCACAGAAGACGCGCCTGCTGCGCGCCATCAATCACGTGCTGGAGCAGAAGAAGAAGGAACCGGCGGACATCCGCAAGGTATTCTGAGCGGGCGCGGGCGCCCTCGGCCTCGGGTCGGCGGCTCCCCCGTGGGGGTCCGCCCCCGGCTCCGTTCCGCCGTGGTCTGGACTGACCCAGATCGGTTCGTTCTGAAAGAAACGAGCGGCGGGGGCATCTCAGGGAGGGATGCAGCTTGAGCCAATCCGTTTTCCTGCCTCTGGCCACGGCCCGGTCGTGGGCCAGGCTGGGCTCTGCCGCAGTTGGGCTCGGCATGCCGAGCCGCGGCGCATCCTCACGGTCGCCGTGAGCCTGCCCCCCGATACCGAGGACGGCGAGCTGGTCCGGCGCTGTCGGGCGGGGGACGAACGGGCGTTCGAGCTGTTGTTTCGCCGGCACGGTGCGCAGGTGTCGGGCCTCGTGTATCGGACGCTCGGGCCGAGTCCGGAGCAGGAGGATCTGGTGCAGGAGGTATTCCTGCAGGTGGTCCGCAGCCTCGGCACCTTCCGAGCAGAAGCGCGCTTCAGCACCTGGCTGTACCGCGTGGCGATGAACGTGGTGCTGATGCACCTGCGCTCGGCAGGGCGCCGCCCGCGGCTGGTGGACGAGGAGCTGGCTAGCCCCGCGCTGGATGCGGCTCCCTCCGCGCACGAAGCGCTCGAGACGCGCCAGCGCGTGGCGGCATTCTATCGTCTGCTGGCCCGCCTGAGCGACAAGAAGCGCGTGGTGTTCGTGTTGCACGAGCTCGAGGGGCTGACCCCCGCGCGCATCGCTGAGATTGTGGGCGCGCCGGTGCTGACGGTGCGGACGCGCCTGTTCTATGCGCGGCGCGAACTGGGGCGTTGGCTGGAGGAGGAGCCAGCGCTGGCGGGCGCGCTCGGTGAGCTGCGAGCGGTCTCCGCGGCGCCCGCGGGCGACGCCTCGAGCGATGACGAGCGAGAGGAGGGAGCACGATGAGTTCCGGTGCTGCACGCGCGCGGCTCGACAGGCTCGTGGCCGAGCTGCGAGCGCAGCCGGCGCCCACGCCAGCGAGCGAATTGCCCGCGCGCCTGCGCACGGAGTTTCGGCGGGTACATGCCGCAGCCGGCCCCGTCTCGGTCCAGGCAGGCGCCGCGCCGTGGCGTACGCCGCCTCGCCCGCAGAAGGCGGGGGCTGCGTGGCTCGCGCGGCTGGTGGCCGTGTCGGCGCTCGGACTGGGCGCGGCGTTCCTCGCGGGTCGATTTGCTGGCATCTCCGCTCCACGCCCGGCGCTGCCGGCTCCGGCTGCCGTGACTCCGGCGGCGGTGGCCGTGGCGCCCGTGGCCACGCTCGATGGGGCGCCCCTCGCACTCGGCGCGCCCGTCACGGCGCTCGCTCAGCCCCGCCGCGTCGAACACCCGGGGCGCGCGAGCTGGGTGCTGGCCCCGGGCTCTCGCGGACGGGTGCTGTCGGCGGCCGGCGGCGTGCTGCGCGTCGCGCTCGAACACGGCAGCCTCGATGCCGAGGTGGTGCCGTCGGGCAGCGGCAGCGCGCCGGGTCAGAGCCCGGCGGAGGCCTTCATCGTGGAGGCCCAAGGCACCGAGGTGGCGGTGCACGGCACTCGATTTCGGGTGACGCTGTCGGGCGACCACACCCACGTGGCCGTGACCCAGGGACAGGTCGTGGTACGACCGCTCGGGCAGCGCGCGGGGACGACGCTCGCCGCCGGGATGAGCGCCGAGTTTCGCGCCGGCGTGGTCGAACCGCCAGTGCTGCCCGCAGCGAGCGCGTCGGCGGCGCCCCGGACGTCGCCGTCGGGCGGCGCGGCGGCGCCCGCGCCGCCGCGCGGTTCGCTCCCGTTGGGGCGAGCGGCACTACCAGCAGCGGCGGCGTCCGGCAGCGGCGCGGCTCCAGCGTCCGTCGCGGGCGCTGGCAGCGGCAGGGAAGCTGCGCCTCCGACAGCGCCGAGTTCGTCGGGCGCGGCCTCCGCCGCCGCGGTCGAGCCCGCGCTGCGCGCCATCACCGAGCGCGTGCAGAGCTGCTTTCGGCGACACACGCCGGGACCGAGCGAGCTCGGCATCGAGCTGTCGACGGAGCTCGCGTTCTGGGTCGAGCCGAGCGGCGAGCTGCTGCAAGCCGACTTCGAGCCGCCCCTGGCGCCGGCCGTGGAAGCGTGCGTCGCTGCCGAGCTCGGGCAATTGCGCCTCGCGCCCTCGCCGGACGGCTACCGCGTACAACGCGAGATCCGGCTGCGTCGTTGAGGCGCTGCCCGGCGCAGGTCTGAGGCGGGCGGCAGCGCTCGGCAGCCGGAATACCGGGTAGCACTGCCGCTACGGGCCGCGAGTGAGCGCGGCAACGCCAAGGGCGCGCGCGGCAACGCCAAGGGCGCGCGCGGCAACGCCAAGGGCGCGCGCCGCAGAGCCAGGAGCTACCGCGAGGGAGCTTACGAGCGACCGCGATAGACGATGAGCCCGTGGCTCAGGTCGTACGGCGATACGGCCACGCGAACCTTGTCCCCGGGCAACACGCGAATGTGGTGGCGGCGCATGCGACCAGACAACTGCGCACGAACCATGGCCCCGCCCTGGTCCACCTTGATGGTGTACTGCCCACCGCCGAGAGCGTCCTGAATCACGCCCTCCATCTCTAAGAGATCACCTTTACTCATGTTTTCGCGTCTTGACGCCGCGGGACCCTGGCACAGGCCAAGGCGTCTTGCAAGCGTGGTAGAGTGAGTATCCCGCCGGCCTTCCCGACGGCCCAGGCGGGAGCGGAGCCCGGGGCGGGGGCTGGGTGCGAGGTACTAGTAGGCGTCGGCGAGGGCCTGAGCCTGGGTGTTGCGAGCCAGGGCCAGGTTGAGCTGGGGCAGATCGTTCGGGTTGCCCAGGTACCGATAGGCAAGCCAGTTGCTGAGCACGATGGCCACGTAATCCCGCGTCTCCTCGTAGGGGATGTGGGCCACCCAGATGTCTACCGGCATGTCGTGACCCGTCTCGAGCCAGTGAGACACGCTCATGGGCCCCGCGTTGTACGCGGCGATCGCGACCGGCATCTGACGGCCGAGCATCGAGAGCAACTTGTTCAGATAGAACCCGCCGAGTTCGACGTTGTTCAGGACGTTGGTGGGCCGATGCGGATCGGGCACCCACGGGGCGCCCGGCTGCTGGGTGATCTCGTCGGCGGCGCGCCGCGCCGTGGCGGGCATGAGCTGCATCAGCCCGACCGCGCCCACCGGCGACACCACGTTGGGGCGGAAGGCGCTCTCTTGCCGCATCACCGCGTAGACCAATGACTCGGGCAGCTGGTAGCGCCGCTCGACCGACTCGACGATCGTGTTGTACGGCTTGGGGTACGCGCAGCGCCACGCCCACAGATTTTGCGAGCTCGGTGGCCGCCGCAGCTCGTCGGACTTGAGCCAGCGATCCGCCAGGGCGTAGCTGCGATAGCCGCGATCGAGGGAGCCGAACATCTGGCAGAGCGTTTCCCGCTCGCGATCGGAGTAGCGCCGACGCACCTCGCTGCGCTGATCGAAAAGCGCCCGTTCGGCGTCGGTGTGGAGCCCGATCTGCGCCAGGAAGCGGGCCTTGTCCGGCAACTCGGGCGAGAACTCGTCGTCGATGTCCAGCGTGGTGGGGAGCCGCACGCGGTGGGCTTCCGGGCGACCGAGGGCGCGCAGCCGCGCGGCGCTCGCCATGGCCGCGAAGGACAGCGGCTGGTCGTTGATGATCGAGCGGTAGCGCGCCACCGCCTCTTCCACCTTGCGCGGCTCGCCCGTGGCTTCGAGCGCGACGGCTTCGAGCTGCGAGAGTTGTACGCGGCGCAGCGGGCTGCGCTCCCGGCGTACCAACTGATTCAAGGTGCGGGCCGCCTCGTCCGTGTGCTGGCCGGAGGCGAGGCGCGTGATGGCGAGCTCGTAGCGGCTGGTGCTGGCGCGCTCCCCGCTGGCATTCCTGCCGTAGCGATCGAGATAATCGTTGTAGGCGCGCTCGGCTTTGTCCCAGCGCCCGCGCCCGTATTCGAGGCGAGCGATGCGGTAGTAGGCCTGCTCGGCGTAGCCGCTGCCGGGGTAACGCTGCACGAGCGCCCGATACTCGCTGATCGCGCCGTCGTCCTGATTGGCGCGAGACAGCGCGCGGGCGGAGAAGTACAGGTACTTGACGCGCTGGTCCTCGGACTGCTCGGCGGCCTGCCGGAACAGCTCGTAGGCTTTGGAGTAGTCCTGGCGCGAGTGGTAGTACGCCCAGCCGAGCGAGCCGGTCAGCTCCGCCGCCGGCGGTTCGATACCGGGCGCCGCGGCGAGCCGTTCGCTCTCGCGTACGGCTTGATCGATGCGCCCCGCCAGACCAAATTCGCGCAGGCGCTGCATGCGCTGCAGCTTGGTGAAGCGTTCGCCGCTCAGCCGCTCGTAGGATTCATCCGCGGTCTTGGAGCGCTCGTCGGTGGGCGCTTCCGTCGCCAGCCAGAGCCAGTCGCGCGCGGCCACTTTCGGTTGCTCGCGCGCTTCGGCGATGCTCGCGCGCAGGGCGCGGGCGGCAATTTCATTCCTGCGCCCGAGCTTGGTTTCGCTGCCTTGCCGGCGGATCTTCTGAAACGCTCGTTCGACCGTCAGTTGAGCGCGCCCGAGATCGCCACCGTTGAGGCTGGCCCGGGCGGCCTGAATCAGGTTTTCCGGCGACGGCTCGCGCGTGAAGTAGTCGTACGCTTCCTGGTACGGACCGACCTCCAGCTGGCAGTGCGCGCGCGCCGACAGGATCTCGTCCGAGAGCATGGGCAGAGCGCTCTCGAGATCTTGCAGGGCGTGCAGGGCGATCTTGTATTGGCCGAGCTCGCGCGCGGCGACGGCGCGGGCGTAGCGCGTGCCGGGGGCTTCGCGCTCCGCCGCGGGCAGCGCGTCGATCAATTGCGCGACGTTGGGCCAGTCCGCGATGTTCGCGGCGTCTTGCCAGGTCTGCCCCGGTGCCACGGAGCGTGCGGCGAGCGCCCACTCTTCCGAGACGTTCGGATCCCACGCCGGGCCCTCCTCGCCCTCCAGGGCGTCGGGAGCGCTGTCCTCCGGATCGGGATCGAGTTCTTTGGTGGCGGGAGCTTCCGGAGCGGGTGTCGGCCGCGGTTTTGCGTTGGCGGCGAGCACCGCTGCCGCCGGGCCTGGCGCCACGGCGGCGGATGGCGGCGTCAGCGCTGCGGTCACGCCGCTCGGGTTGCCCGCATTGGGTACCCGCGCCGACCAGCCCGGCACCGCCCGGCGCAGCTGGCTGAGGATCTGTGGCTCGAGGCTGAGCAATCCGGCACCCGCTCCGCCGGCGAGGCCGACGAGAATCCAGAGCGTGTGGCCTGCCACGCGCTCTCCGAGCCAACGGCGGGTCCGTTTGCTCTTGGGATCGGGATCGGGATGAACGCGCCTCATGGCAGACGATTCACTGGACATATCGAGTTTACCAGCCCCAGGCGTGTGCGGCTCCGATTCCGATTTGAATCCAGGGAACTCGCACGACACCCTCTGCATTCACGACGTGGGCACTGGCCTGCACACTCAAGACCACATTTCGGTTGAGCAGGTAGTCTAGCCCGAGCCGCGCAGACACGCCAAATAGGCCCCCTTCGAGTGCGCGCTCCGCACTGCTTGTGCTGGCAGTGTTTCCGGAGGAGCCGCCCGAAGCGGGGTCGCTCGAGACTGGAGTGGAATAAAAGTGCCACGAATAGAAACCGAGCCCCGCCCCGACATACGGCACGACGCGGAACACGTCCCATCGATACGTCAGTCCCGGAACGATACCCAATCCCCACGGGGTCCTTGACCCTGCGTTTCCGGAAGAATCCGGCGCGGCCGTTGGCGAGGCTGATTTGGAGTCAGCCTGGAAAGGGTGAAGCGACGCCAAAACTTGCAAGTCCAGGTCGAGCGACTCGCCGAGCCCACGGCGCAGGTAGGCCTCGAGCGACGGTCCGACCCCCGCGTCGGAAAGCCAGGCCGCACCGAGCCGCGCGCCGCCCTGCCAGGCTCCCTCGGCGCACTCGGCCCGCGTCGCGAGCGTGAGCGCGCCGAGTGCCCCGCCGCAGCCGAGCGTGATGACTCGTGCGAGCGGCGGCCTCACCCGCGCCCTGCGCTGTCCCCGTGGGCGCCGGGCGGGGCCTGCTTCGGCACGATCACGGCCAACATGCGCCCGCTCTTCTGGCCATCGCGGCGATAGGAAAAGAACGACGCGGCGTCCTGGTAGGTGCAGCCCGGCACGTCCTCGATGTGCGCCTCTGGGAGCCCCGCCTGGCGGAGCTGCGCCCGCACGATGCGCGCGAGATCGACGTGAGGCTTGCTGCCCGCTCGGCGCCTCACCACGCCGCTCGCCGAGCTCGCGCGCTCGAGCTCGGCGGCGACGTCCTCATCGACTTCGAACGCGTCGGGCCCGATGTGCGGCCCGATCGCCGCGAGCAGCGCGGAGCCGGGGCTGCCGAGCGCCCGTAGCTGCTCGGTGGTGCTGGCGATCACCTGGCGTACGACACCGCGCCAGCCGGCGTGTACGGCAGCCACGCGTCCCGTCGCCGGATCGGCGAGCAGGATCGGGACGCAGTCCGCCGTACGTACGCCGCAGCCGAGCGCGGGGTTGCCGGAGACGATGGCGTCGGCAGGCACCTCCGCCACCGCGCTTGCCTGCTCGCTGCCGTGCAGCAGGAGCACCCCGCGGTCGTGCACTTGCGCCGCCACGTACACGCGCTCGCTCGGGAGACCGAGGCTGCGGGCGGCCCGGCCGAGATTCTCGCTGACGTGTTCGGGGCGATCGCCCACCCCGGGGGACAGGTTCAGCGCGGCAAAGGGCCCCTCCGAGACGCCGCCCCGCCGGGTGAAGAATGCGTGAACGAAGCCGGCGCGCGTCAAAAGGCCGCTCGAGAGATGCGGACAGGGGTGCATGTGGGGCATTCCTTGGGGACGTTTTCCGGTTCTCGTCGCAGCCGGCGAGTTCTGCTATTCAGGGCGAGGCATGCAGGCCCAGGCCCCGGATCCATTTCTCCAGCGCGAGATCCTCGGGGGCGAATTTCGCATTCTCGACAAGATCGGCACGGGGGGCATGGGGTCCGTCTATCGCGCGGCGCAGCCGGCGATGGCACGCATGGTGGCGATCAAGATTCTCCATCCCCAGCTGGCCTTGCGTAAAGACCTGATCTCGCGCTTCCGCCGGGAAGCTCGGGCCATGAGCCAGCTCACCCATCCGAATACCGTCAAGGTCTTCATGTACGGGCAACTCGAGGGCGACAACTCCCTGTACATCGTGATGGAACACCTGGAAGGCCAAAACCTGAGCCGGATCGTCAAGCGTGAAGGGCCGCTCAGCGTGCCGCGCGCCATCACGATCTTGATCCAGGTCTGCGGCGCGCTTCAGGAAGCGCACGAGAAAGGCATCGTCCACCGGGACCTGAAGCCGGAAAACATCTTCCTGTGTCGCAACGGCGGCATCGCGGACTTCCCCAAAGTGCTCGACTTCGGCCTCGCCAAGATCACGGAAACGGAGCTCCGGCCGGGCTCGATTCAGTTGACTCAAGAGGGCATGGTCTTCGGTACGCCCGAGTTCATGTCGCCGGAGCAAGCTCAGGGCAAGACCCTCGATCACCGCAGCGACATCTACTCCCTGGCCGTGATCCTCTACGAGGCGTTGACCACCAAGCTGCCGTTTCGCGCGCAGACGCCGATGGACTACCTGCAAAAGCACGTGCTCG
>Ga0315912_10001336_pt1 | contig 31113 bp, 33 predicted proteins | sample VfabasoilMG_FD_204469 | JGI IMG/M metagenome (GOLD analysis project Ga0315912, IMG submission 204469) | Garden soil microbial communities collected in Santa Monica, California, United States - V. faba soil | ecosystem: Environmental > Terrestrial > Soil > Garden | place: USA: California...
CCCGCTTCAACAAAGCGCCAACGCTGAAACCAACGTGGCGCCGCGCTGACTTCGACAAGCGCATGCATGTCGAGCGCTCGTCACCGATCATTCACGCGCACCGGCGCGCTGAGATCTCGCGAGCCGTCGGGGCACAAATGCGATACAAGCCACTCCTGTCGGCGTATCGGGGAATCGCTCGTGCGCTCGTCATCCGAGGGAGTCACACGCATGTCACTGAGAGCGCCGATGTCATCGCGAGCGCCTTCGCTCGCCCGTTTGTCGTTCCGCACTCGATCCTTCCGCAGACTGTCGCTCCGCGCCGGCTCCTGCTCGCTGGGCATCGCGCTCGCAGCGCTGGTCGCCTGCGGCGGGATCGCCGCCGAGGAAGACGCGGGGCCGACCACCACGACCCAGTCTCTGTCCCAGCGTCACCGCGCCCCCGACGGTAAGCAACTCTTCGATGAAGCGTTTGAGGACACGAACGGCCGCTCCTGCTCGAGCTGCCACGTGCTCGACGAGCACACGGTGTTGACCCCCGCCCACGTGACCGCGCTACTGGCGGAAAATCCGCTCGATCCGTTGTTCAATCGCATCGACGCCGACGATCCGCTCGCCGCCGAACCGACCTACGAGCACCTGAAGAAGGGGCTGGTGCGCGTGGTGCTGGACCTGCCCGAGAACATGGATCTGATCGATCTCGAGGGCAACGTCGTGACGGGGCCAGAGCGCACCGTGGAGGTCTGGCGTGGCGTGCCGACCGTGGAGAACACGGCCATCAGCGCGCCCTATCAATACGACGGCCGGCGCGCGACCCTGCAGGAACAGGCCCAGGGCGCGATCACCGCACACAGCGAGGGCGGCGCGGTGAAGCGCAAGGAGCTGGACGCGATCGCACAGTTCCAGGAGGAGCAGTTCAGCTCGGACCGCGCCCGCAAGGTGGCCCGGCAGATGGCTCGCGGCGTGCCCGTGGAAGAGATCAAGCGCCCCGAGCTCCAGCTGAAAAACCTCACTCCGGCGCAGGCGCGCGGCCTCGAGGTCTACAACGCAGGGTGTGAAGCCTGCCATGGCGGCGCGACCACGACGTTGGTGACCAATCGCGAGGTGCACGATCTGGCCTTCGTGATGCTCAAGGCGGACGGGAACGTGCTCTTCGACAGCAGCGTCACCCCGCCGCGGGCCGTGCTGCTGCCTCAGCCCGACAACGAGTTTCTCAACATCGGCCTCGCCAACATCTCCGCCCTCGGGCAGCTCGGCATTTTCCCCGTCTTCAACGCCAGTGTGGCGCTGCCGCGCTATCGCTACCGCTTCTACACCGACGGGTCGAGGACGACCAAGAGGGTGGATCTGCCGCCGATCCCCGTCACCTCCAGCAACACCGGCACGCCCTTCGATCTGTTCTTCCCCGCGCTGGACGGGAACGGCGCGCCGATCTTTGGCCCCAACTTCTTGCCGCAACTCTTCTCGACCGACCCGGGCCGCGCCGCGATCACGGGCGAGCCTCAGGACTTCGAAGCCTTCGACGTACCCCCGCTGCGCGGCATCAAGAACAGCGCGCCGTACTTCCACGACAACAGCGCCGAAACCCTGCGTGACGCCGTCGATATCTACAGCCGATTCATCGTGCAGTTCTTCCCGCCGCTGAATCTGCCGCTGATCAACCCACCCGAGACCGAGGGCGGACCGCCGGAGTCGTTCACCCCCGAGCAGAAGCAGGACTTGATCGAGTTTCTCAACCTGCTCTGACGAACGGGGCGCCCGCCGAGCCGCTGCGTTGGCGGCGGGCTACGCGTTGTTGGCAGCGACGAGGTCACTCCAGAAGGCGATGCTGCGAGGCTCGCCTGCCACGGCGTCCGCATACGGGAGCAGATCGAATTCGCAGCGCAGGTACGTCCCGAGATCGTTGCCGTAGTAGATGATGTCCGTCTGGTAGACGGAGAACACCGGATTGCCGGCGAGCCCGGGCTCCGCCGGGAGGTAGCGGTGACCCGAGACGGGGATGAGACGCGGTGCCAGCGCCACCTGCGCACGTGCGACCAGGATGGCGTCGGCGAGCCCAGGCGGCCGTGTTCCCCAGGCGTCCCACCAGAACGCATTCTGCTCGATGTCGAACGCGATGCCCTCGAACGGCCAGTCGAGCTGGTCGCGCAGCGCCTTCGACTCCGGCTCGCGCCAGTTGGGAAGGCCCTCACCGATCGGAAGCCCTGCGGCGAGAAACTCCCGCAGATCCGGCGGGAACCTCGCCCCGACCAGCGCTTCGGCGCGCGCTAGCTCCGGCCCGCTGAGCCCGCGAGCGATACCGAAACCGGCCGCCTCCAGGAGCTGATGTTCTGCCTGCCAGGCCATGGCTCGCTCACTAGAACGAAATGCCCATGGCCAGACAGGAAGTGGCGGCGGTCAGCTGGAAGGGCTGCGGCACCACTGCCTTGGCGACCAACAGCATGTCCTTGCCGAAGCTCGCGCCCGCCATGCTGCAACTGCCCTGCAGCACCAGGAGGTAGTTCCCCCGGTACTCATACGCGCCTCCGGGCGCCGTCAGCTCGATGAATTCCGCGCTCATGCCGCCCGCGGCGTCCAGCGGTGCCTGGAAGGTTCGGACACCTGCCTGCTTCTGCTCGAAGGGATGTGCGCTCGTGAAGTTCGGGTCTGCCGTGTCGATGCGCAGCGGCGTGTACCCCTGGATCTGGTCCGTGCCCTTGAAGTCGGGGGGGGACGCATACGCCAGGATGAAGAAGCCCGAACTGTTCGTGATCGCATGCCCGCTGCCGGGCGGATTGAAATACACGGTGCCCGTGGGGTAAACGCCCTTGGCGTCCGTCTGGGTACCGTCGATGACGTAGACCGATTCCGTCTTGGAATGCAGGTGCAGCCCGACGCTACCGTCCGTCACGGTGTACCAGAGGAGGGCCACGTGCTGCGTCTCTGGCGCACCCGACAGGATGAGCTTCTTCAGGTTCGGCCTGAAATCGAACCACGGGTGGCCGCTCGGGCTCGTCGTGACGTCCTTCAGATCGACGACGGTCAGATCGAGGAGCGGGGCACGGGCCCCCGCGGGCTGGCTGTCAGGCGTCGAGCTCACATCCGGTGCTTTCTGCGTAGCGCAACCCGCGATGCAGACGAGCCCGGACGCGACGATGGATAGAGCACGAGAATATATCATAAACGGCTGGCAAGTACCGTCATGTGGATCGCATGTCCCCCAGGTATTGCCCGGATGTCGTCCTCGTACCGGCGCTGCACGCCATGCAGCCCTCGACGAGCCGTCCATCGCCCGCTGCATCGGGCCAGCGCGCAGCCTCGGACACCCCTAGACCCCTCGCTCCCGGCAGGCGGCGGCGTAGGCGGCCATGTCCCAGGCGGGCCAGCGTGCCTGCGTCAACTCGAGCGTGCGCCTGGTCCAGAAGGGATGCCCGGGCTTCGGAATGCCGAGGCACTCCAGCTGTTCGGGCGTGGCATGATCAAACACCAGATGCCAGGGGCGATTGCGCGTGGCTTGCCAGACGTGAAACCCGATCTGCTCGTTGCCGGCGGCCTTGTAGCCCACCGTGAGCGAGAAGCGGCGCCCGTTCGGGGCCGTGAGGTTGCTGCCCCGATGCATCGTGTCGATGCCATGTGCCACCAGCGAGCCGCGCGGCACCACCACGGCGCGTTCCCGCGCCCGCAGCGCCGCCTGGTCCTTCTCCTCCGGAGCGGAGAGCGCCGGCCGCCCGAGTGCTGCCAGCACATCGGGTTTGGTGACGTAGCGCATGGCGCCGTGCTCCTTCGTGACGTCCGTCAGGTAGATGACGAAGTCCACGGTACGCCGCGCGGGATCCTCCGAGGGCACGAGCAACGTATGGTTGCCATAGTCACAGTGGAACTCCTGATCGTAGTCCGCCTCCCCCGTGTACTTGGCCCAGGTATGCGACTGGTAGAGGCGCACGTCACTGACGCCGAGCAGCGCGCGCGCCAGGGCGATCAGCTCGGGATGCAGCGACAACAGATTGATGGCGCTCGACCCGTCGTAGGGGAGCACATGGATGTTCTTGAACTGCAGCGCGCGGTCGCGGCGCGCTGCCCCCACATCCGGGCGCCCGGCGCCAGCATCGTCGCTCTTGCCCGCGTCCCGGTACAACGCTTCGAAGTCCTGCAGGACCGGCTCATACTCCGCCGGGTCGAAAAACCGCTCCAGGATGAGGAAGCCTTCTTCTCGCCACTGCGCGAGGTGTTTTGCAGAAAACCGCATAAACGGAGGCTCAGCGTAGCCAGGCGAGCCACGCTGCACAAGCGCCGGCCGGAGAGTCACTCGGCGAGCGCCGGAGTTTCCCAGTCTCTCCACTGTTGGAGATTGCCGGTGCCCTTGGCGCCGGCCTGGATCATTCCGGCAGCGCCGCGCTCTCGCTTCAGGAACGTGGCGATGCTCTGGATCAGCGGCTCTGCGTATTCCGGCTTGCCGCTGGCGCAGTGTTTTTCCTCGACGATGTCCGAGATGTAGCTGACATTCTCTGGCGCCCCCAGCGCCCGGTACACTTCTGCGCCGGCCAGGACGGCGGTGTGCGCGGGTGCCGCGGCAAACTGAGCAATGTGCGGGTTGTCGAGCACGAGCAGCCCGCGCGGCGCCAGCAGCGCGACCATTTCGTGGCTGTCGATCGGCAGCTGCGTGGCGTTCTCGACGAACGGCCGAAAGTCATTGCTGAGCCAGTTCAAACCGAAAAAGTTCCAGTTGGTGCGCTCGGCACCATGGGTGACGTCCACGATGCGGTACGCGGGCAGGCCCCCGGTGCTCGTCTCCTGCGCGATGGTCAGCGCAATGCGCTCATCGAAGGCGCCCGGTGAAGGCGCCCTTGCCGTTGCGCGAGCAGCCCGTCACGCCAACCCGCGTGGCATCGATGACGTTGCCTCCCGATGCTTGCAACACATCCAGCAGGCGGCTGGCGCCCCACGCCCAGGCCATCAAGAGGCCCGCAGAATGATGGCCGCCATAGATATCGTAGAAGAGCCCCGGGTTCGGCAAACCTCGCGAGGCTTCGGGCTTGCCCTCTTTGCCGAGCTCGTTGTGGTTGTAGTAGATGATGGCGACGCCCTGCTCCAGGATGAAGCTCTCCCCGAGCCGCATGCCCTCCCCTCCCCTGCGGACGCCCAGGTTGATGAGCGCCGGAACGGGCCCCCGTGCCTGCGCGGGCAACACGACCTCGCTGCTGAAATGGATCCGCTTACCGTCCTGCTCCACGTCGACGGAGACCTCACTGCTCGTCACGCTGCCCGTCACCCGAGCAGGCTTCGGCGGCTTCTCCCCGTAGATGTACTTCTCCGCCTGCTCCAGGATGCCGCGCGTTAGAGCCCGTGCGCTAGCCCGGTGCCCGTGGCTCGGCCCGGGCCCCTTCGCGAGCGACCGCCAGGCGTTGACAAATTTCCGCTGGAGCGAGCAATCGCCTGCATGTTTTGCGACAGATTCGGCACCATCACCCGTGGGGAAGCGCTTCCAGAGTGGGCGGGCTCGGGTATTATCAGACCTGCTCCGCCACGAGTGTGTCGGGGCCGGAATGAGGAGGCGCCCATGATTCGACTGAGCAGAGCTCTTACAGAGAACACCGCGTACGCGGCAACGTTCGCTTCGCTGATCGCGCTCGTCGCCTGTGGCGTCGATGCCCGCGATGTCGGCACCAGGGACACCGAGACGCCGGGCCTCCAGGGCTCCGTCGAGACGGACGATGCGACCGACGGCGAGGGGGCACAGCCCGGAGGCGTGACGCCGGTCGGTTCGACTCCCTCGGGGGAAGGACCGCCAGTGGTGGGCGGCCCGCTCGTTCCCCCGAACACGGAGGGCACCGGCACCACCGAACCGCCTCCCGGCTCGGAGCCGACGACGCCGCTCCAGCCGGGCGCCTTCGTCGAGGACGCGGGTGAAGCCTGCGCCATTCCTCCGCTGCCGGCGTTCGCGGATCTGCCAACGCTCACGACCTTGCCCGATCCGTTCCTCGGTTTGAACGGTGAGCGCATCACCAGCAAGTCGCAGTGGCAGTGCCGGCGGGAAGAGATCCGGCAGCTGAGCGAAACCTTCCTCTACGGCAAGAAGCCGGGCAAGCCGGAGAGCGTCACGGGCACCGTCTCCGACACCAGCATCACCGTCGACGTGCAGGGTCCGGGCGGCAGCGCGAGCTTCAGCGCCACGGTCTCGATGCCTCCGGGCGCAACGGGGCCCGTCCCCGCCATCATTGGCCTGGGAGGGTCGGCTTTCCAGCCCACCATCAGCGACGAAGGCGTCGCGTTCATCAACTACGGCTTTACTGCCGTCGGAGACGAAACCACCAACAACCCCAAGACCGGGGCGTTCTACACGGTGAACCCCGAGCGCCAGGACACGGGCATGTTGATCGCGTGGGCGTGGGGTCTGAGCCGCATCATCGACGTCATCGAGGCGTCGGGCTCGCAGATCATCGACCCGCGCTCCATCGGCGTCACTGGCTGCTCGCGCAACGGCAAAGGCGCCTTCATCGCCGGTGCCTTCGACGAGCGCGTCGCGTTGACCCTACCCCTCGAGTCCGGCATGGCCGGCGTAGCCGCCTTTCGCCTGGTAGGCCCCGAGCCGGGCAGCGAGGTGCTGCGCAATGCGTACGAATACCGCCCCTGGGCGGGAACCGCATACCGGCAGTTCCTCTCGCTCACGGCCACCATGGAGTCGGACACCGCGGGGCGTGCGTTGGATCAAATGCTGTCGGACCAGCTTCTGGACAAGCTGCCCTTCGACACCCACGAGATCCTCGGCATGATCGCGCCGCGCGGGGTCATGGTTATGGGCAACCCCAGCATCGCAACCCTGTCTCCCAACGCGGAGCTCGTCAGCGTCCTGGCGGCAAGCGAAATCTACGCGGCCCTGGGGGTGAGGGAAAACCTGAGCTACATCTCCAACACGAACATTGGCACACACTGCCAGACGCTTCGCCCGGAGTATGTCCCGCTGTTGCAGCAGAACATTCGCAAGTTCCTGAAGCACGACCGCGGCGCAACGACGGGTGAGCTCAATCCGAACCCGACCCTGACGGGCCAACTCGCTCCGAACGTCGCCTGGGAGACGCCCACCCTGCAATAGCGGTGGATGCATGCCGCCGGAGACCTGAGTCCCCCGGCGGCATTGCTACATTCCCGACTGAACTACTTTCTCGGCATCCAGCCACCACCGGGCTGGCGCACCCGGCACTCGGCCCGATACTCACTGCGAGCATTGGGTTGCAGGAGGGCGCTCGGGTCGAACCAATGCTCCGTCACGCCTCGCGCCAGAATCGGGACGGGCTCACCGTCAAACTCGTCGTTGTACGGACAGCGCGTGCGCCATAGTCCCCCGCGCGTGGGCATGGCGGCGAGGCAAAGCACCTCTTTGATGCCGCCATTGCAGTTGGTGGCCACCACCAGGTACGTCCCGGGCAGTTCGCCTGCTGCAGCCGCGACCCGCAGCACGGTATCGTGATGGAACTCCCCTTGCTGCCAGTGCTCGACAAACTCGTAGGAACCCCACCTGCGAGCAATCTCAGCCAGGAGCTCCCCCAGCCCCAGCTTGCCTGCCAGCTCCGCTACCAAGCCGCCGTCCGAACTCTGCACCTGAGAGGATTAGCTCCAGGCAGGAGGGGGCGCCAGTCGGACGTAAAGAAGTTAACGCCACGGCACGCGGGCGCCTTCTTGACCGAATGATCGACGCCGCAAAAGTGGACGTCGGACATGTGCGGCGCACAGGAGCTCTAGAAGCCACTAGGACTTCACGAGCCCGCCAAAATAGTCGAGCGCGTAGGCCTCCACCCCCGCCACCTCGATCACTTCCCTGCCCTTGAAATGCTCGATGCCGCCCGTGGAGCCGTCACGATAGACGCCGTGCGGCCCCGCCCACTCGAACCCACCCAGGAAGCGACCCTGCTCGTACATGGCGCTCAGCGCGGCCTTGATGGTTGCACCGGCGCGCGCAGCGTCGAGCAGGTCCGGGCGCAGGATGTACCCGTAGTAGTTCATCGCCCAGATGGGCGTGTCGTCCTGCCAGACGACTTCCTGCCCCAGAAAATCGGTGCCGCCGAAATAGCTGTCGCGATAGCGCAAGGAGCCGACGGCAAACGTGAGGTCATGCGAACCCGTGCGGCTCGGCTCCGCCCGCTCACCATTGCCGACGTAGGTGGCACGCTTGGCGGACACGACAAAGGCATGGAGAACGTCGAGGTCCATGCGCGAAGGAACTCCTCTCCTGCCCACGAGTCAAGACCAAACTCGAGCTGAGCTAGGGGGTGAGCTCGCCTCCCCTACCCGCCGCTGCTCACGAAGCGCAAGACGTCCCACTCGACCCCGTCGCTGGAGAACGGGCTGATGGCCACGGGTTGATCCCCATGGGTCGCCGCCGCGCGGGACCAGAACCCGAACGCAGCCACGTTGGTGCGCCGTACTCGGACCTCCCACGCTCCAGGGAATGCCTGGAACAGCGCGTGCGCTGCGCTTCTGCCGATGCCCTGGCCGCGAAGGCCACGCAAGACGAAGAACTCCGCGACATCCATCACGTCCGGCGCGCTCGTCACGCGCGACCCCGCGCGCACCAGAGCAAATCCGGCCAGTTTGTCCCGCGACCGGATCAGGAACGCAAAGTGGCCATCACGGGTCCACCAGTCATCGCCCGGCGTGATCTCGAAGCGGCCGCTGTCCTGGACCTGCAGCGGCATGTGCTCGCTGAAATCATAGACGTACAGCTCGAACAAGTTGTGCAGGATCGGCGCGCTCTCGATGCTCATCGGCTGGAGCACGACGGCGCCTTCGGTCACGGTCGAGGTCCGCATGGGGTTTGCTCCGCGTCCGTATCCGCGCTGGCGCGGATGGTGGCCAGACCAGCGCCGCTCACAGCAGGCATCCACTCGTGGGACGCGAACAGGCGCTGAATGTCAGCTCGAAGGGTTGGCTGGGCCCGTCACCGCCATTGCGAGTGAGAGTGCCGCGCATCGTTCCTGAGCGGATGCTGTCTTGTCTCGAGTCATCCTCGGCGAGATCGAAATCGCCGGAGGCTTCGTCGATGACGACGTCAAAGAGCACTCCGGCGTCGTCGTAGTACGCGCCGTCTCCGCTCCGTCCGCCGTCCAGGTCGACGAGATTGAGCTCGATGCAGCTGCGCGGCTGGGTCACGCCATCCGACGGGCACGACGACAGGTACCGGATCGTGCGCCCCAGGCACTCGAAGGTATTCAGCTGTACCCTGGCGCTGGGGCACTGCGGGTCACGAAACAGACTGACGCCGTCGAAACGGAGCGCGTAGATGGGACCCACACAGGCGCCACCGTCCACCCCTGGACAGATCGGCGCCAACAGCTCCCCGCGCTGCGCATCGAACGCGATGCTCTCCAGGGGCCCTTCGACCTCGAACGCTAGCAAGCCTTGTCTCGAGCTGCCCGGCACCTCGGCCACCCTGCCATCCTCGGGACTCGTCGTCGTGACGACCCGCAGGCACGAGAGAACCGCCCGTCGAATTCCGACTCCTGGCGCGCTCCCGACCCCACGAACGACGAAAGCAAAGCCACGACCGCACGCTCAACGTCCTCCCCGAGAAACCCTCCGGCGACGGAGCAGCCCAGCCAGACCCAAGAGCAACCCGAGCGGCAGCGCCACGTGTGCTTCGTTGCGCGCCGCCGAGCGCAGTGCGCAGCCGGACACGGCCTTCTGTTCGGCGCCGGCGTTCGACGGCTCGGGCACTGTCCCTGCGGCGTGTTCATTGCTGGCCGCCAGAGTGGCCGTTCCCGTAGCGTCGGAGAGCAAGTCCGAGTCAGTGTCGCAGGCGCGGTCCACCTCGCCGGGGCACTGGGTTTCGATACTCAACTGAACGGCGACGGGATCCGTCTCTCGTCCAAGCACGTGGCTCTGGACCTCGACCGTGTGCACGCCGGGAGGAACGGAGGCGAGGTCCCCACACATGCCGACCGTGAAACCATCGACGTTTAACCGGCATTGCGTCGGAACATGGATGACGAGACCGTTGGTCTCCGTGATCCCAACCGGATGGCCATCGACCGTAGCGGTATGCCGGACCAGGTGCTGCGCGGTCCCGCGGAAATCCGGGCTGGAGTAACGGAGCCGCACGAACGCCGATGCTTGCTCGGGGTTGTCCGTGAAGGCAACGCCCCGTTCGATCAGATCGAGCTTCGCCGCCTGCAGTTCCACGGTATCGGGCTCGCTCGTCGTGAAGGCGTATCGCCCGACCTGGCTCGACTGGGCTCCGGGACATACCGCATACGTGAGCACCAGGCTGGTGCCCGCCGGGATGGCCGCGATGGGCTCGAACAAACGATCGCCCCCTCGGGTAACAATGTGCGTGGCGACGGGCTCGCCGGCTTGGGTTTCTAGTAGCAGAGTCCCTGGATCTTCCTGGGTGACCTCGAACGACACCAGATTGCCGGGCATCGAGCTCACCGTGGGGAGTGTCACGGCCGGTCCGCACGGCCGTGAGCACGCTCGGGCCGGCTCGGTGTAGGTGAGCCCTGCGGCTACGGCGCAGAGGACGAGGGCGTGGCACGCGGAAAGGAGCGATGCATGGCGCATGCGGGAGGGATCGCAAGGTCCATGCCATACCGAAAAGGCCAGTACTATTCCGCCACGTTTGGCCTCGTTGCGCACAGCGAGCGCGAAGACCTGGCACAGTCTGGCGCAGGCGCGTGTTCCACGATGCATCGCGTGGGGCAGTTCCCGGCCCCCGGCGATGGCAACCCATCCAGTCCGACGGTCCTAGTCCCTACCCTGGTTATCGTCACAGCGCGGCGGATCCCGATCCTCGTCGCAGCGGTCGTCGCATTCGATTTCATCGAAGCCGGTGCCGTCGGCGTTGCAAATGCCGAGGACGCGGCGGCTCCGGCACTCGGCTTCCCCGGGACGGCACTCCGGCTCGAGGCAGCGGGCACTGTCGTTGGTCTGGCGGCAGAGCGCGGCAGAGCCGCAGGTCTCCGCCAGCACAAAGCCGGTCCGCGTCGCATTGCAGACCTCGAGCCGCGCCCCCGTGCAGCGCTCGTCATTGCGCCCGCAGGCCTCGACCCCACACGCCAGCGTGGTGGGGTCGCAGCCGAGCGCCCCGCAGTCCTCCAGCACGCCAAAACTGTCGCGCCCGGGGCTGCACTCGAGCAGCGACGTGCCCTGACAGCGCCGCTCGCCGCTCAGGCACACCGCAGGCTTGCAACCGAGCGGCCCCAGCCGGGCGTCGCACAGCTCCGGCGAGCCACAAGCGCGCAAGTCGACGAAGCCGTCGCGCGTGCTGCTGCAGCGCTGGAGCATCCCGCCCGACGCGCAGCGAAATTCCCCGTCCGCACACAGCGGCGCTCGACAGGTCACCTGGTTGTTCGGGTTCTGAATGCACAGGCTCGCGCTGGCGCATGCGACGTCACCAGCGCGCTCGAAGCCGGTTCGATCGGCATTGCAGGTCTCGATCTGCGCCCCGTTGCAGCGGCGTGCTCCGGGCTGGCACGCGGCCGTCTCACAGAGCGCGCTCACCGGATCGCAGAGCGCCGCGCTCGGGCACACCTGCTCGTCGACGAATCCGGTCAGGTCGTCGTTGCATACCGTCAGCGTCTCCGCGCGGCAGCGGTGCTCCCCCGACTTGCAGCGCGGCGATTCGCACGCGGCGTTGCCGCTGGCCAGGCTCAGCTCACAGAGGACGGCGTTGTCGCACTGCTCGATCACCTCCCAGTCGCTGCGCCCCTCGTTGCAGCGCTGCAGGCTGCCTCCCACGCAGCGCAGCGCGTCGCTCTCGCACACCGCCGCGGGACAGACGCCGGCCCCGGCGGCGCGAGCTTGCTCGCACAGCACCTGCGTTTCACAGAGCGCGACCGGAACCCAACCGAGCCCTCCCTCGGCGCAGCGCTGCAGCTGCTCCTGATTGCACGACAGCTCCCCCTCCGCGCAGGGCGTGGCCAGGCATTGCCGGGAATTGGGGTTGCAGTAGGCGGGCGCAGCGCACGCTTGCAGCGCGTCCCAGCCGTTGCGCTGCGAGTTGCAGATCTGCAACGCGGCGCCATCGCAGCTCAGTTCATCGAGCGCGCAGGCGGCTGCCTCACATGCCGGCGGATCGGTCTTGCACAGCGCGGCGCTGGCGCAGATGTTCGTCGAGATCCAGCGGCTGCCGTCGCACAACTGCAGCGCCGCGCCCGAACAGCGCACGCTGCCCACGGCACACTCCCCCTCGAAACCGCTCGAGCCCACACCGCCGAGCGAGGCCAGTGGAGGACGCCCCACGTCTTCCCCGCTGGCCACCGCACCCGCGCCGGTGCTGTCCCCCGTCATCTCCGTGGAAGTCCCGTAGGCGGGCTCGACGATTTTTTCGAGCTCCACATCCCCGAGGATCGGCGCACAACCGCCGGACGCTACCAGCAGCAACGCTGGCGCAGCGCGCCACGCCCCGCGCCGTCGCTCCGGACGCGCTCGCTCCCAGTTTTGCCCAGGAATCTGCTGCCCAACAGGCGTCATCACGGCTCGACGAGGTATACACGGCCCTGCCCGAACTCGCCATCTGCGCGGCGGCCGGGGCACTTCGCCACGCCGCGTGCGGCCCCCTACCGCATCCAACAGTATGAAAATTCAGGGTCCCGGGGGTCGAAACCCGGCCGTTGGCAAAGCTGGCGCAAACTCGCCCCACCCTGCGTACACTCGCAGCGCCCGAGCAGTCACGTAGCCAGGACGAGCCATGCCTCCGAAAGACCTCATTCATACCCCAGGCACCGAGTCGGCCCCGCCGGTCTCCACCCGCGAGCCGCTGATCCCGGCGGTCTGGCAAGCCGATCTCGTCATCCAGGAGGTGGAGATCCTACGCCTCACGGGGCCACGCCAGACCGTGCGCAGCGTGCATCGCCAGCACCAGGTGCAGCCGGCGCACCTGTATCCCGATCGCCGGCCCCCCACGTACCGCGATGCCAGCGACGTGAGGCCGGAGAGCGTGCCCCTGACGCAGTACTACGTGCGCATCCGCACGCAAGGCGGCCTCGAGGGCGTCTATGGCGCCGTCGATCGAGAGGCGCTCCCCAGCTTGCTGGGCCCGCTGCGTTCGCTGCTCCTCGGGCAAGATGCCCTGGCCGTCGAGCGGCTCTGGGATCAGATGTTCCGCTCGAACCGCCATTCGCGCGCCAGCCACTACATGATGGCCATCAGCTATCTCGACAACGCACTCTGGGACCTGCGAGGGCGCTACTTTGGCACGCCGGTCTTCCGCCTGATCGGCGGCCCTACGCGGGAGCCGGTGGAGGTGTACGGCAGTTGCCTCGGCTATAGCATCGAGCCGGAGATGGCCGCGCGCCGCTGTGCACAGCTCGTGCGTGACGGCTTCCGGCGGCAGAAGTGGTTTCTGGGCTACGGTCCGAGCAGCGGTGCACGCGGCATGGACCTCAACGTGCAACTCGTGCGCACCTTGCGCGCGGCCGCCGGTGAGGACGTCGAGCTCATGTTCGACGCCTACCAGGGCTGGGACCTGCAGTATGCCCTGGATTGGTGCCGCAAGGTGGAGCTCTACCGCCCCACATGGCTCGAAGAGCCCTTCCCGATCGCCGATCTGGAGAGCTTCAAGCGCCTCAGCCGTGCGACGCCCATCCCGCTCGCGACGGGCGAGCACCTGTACAATCGCTGGGAAGTCCAGCGCTACCTCGAGGCGGGCGTGCTGCACTACGTTCAAGCCGACCCCGAGTGGTGTGGCGGCGTGAGCGAGGCGCTCAAGATCGGTCACCTGTGCTCGGCCTATGGCGTCAAGTTCGTACCCCACTGCCACAACGTGCATGCAGCGTTGCACCTCGTCGCCAGCCAGTCCCCCGCGCTCTGCCCGTTTGGCGAGTATCTGATCAACTACGTGCCCGAGAAGCTGCATTTCATGAAGGACCCTCCATTGACCACCAACGGTCGGGTCGTGTTGCCCGAGCGGCCCGGCTTCGGCATCGACCTCGATACCGCCAACATCGAGCGCCAGGAGGTGTTGACGTCGATCTGACCGGCGTTACGAGACGCGCAGCGAGGCCGCCGCAATGCCGAACCTGCGGCGAAACGTGCGGCTCAAGTGGGCCGAATCGGCGCACGGCGCCGACGCCAGCTTCTGAGCCACGCCCCGCTCCGGCAAGAGCACGAACCGGGAGTCGTCAAGCCGGCGGCAGCTCCGCAAATTGCGGCAATGTGTCGCGAATGGTGTACCAGGGCGCCTTGCTCGCCACAAAAATATGCCCCTGAGGTCGCATGCCCGGATCAGCATCGAGCAAGCTTGCCGGCACCAGCACGAAGGGCACGTTGTCGCGCTCCACGGGCGCTCCGCCACCACAGCGCACACAAAACGAGACCGCGAAGCGCTCCGCTTCGGGCGGCTTGTACTTGCGCACCAGTTCGCGCCCGGACCGCCACGCGAACTGGGCGCTCGGATAGAACGTGTTGCTGCCGTGCGCCGCGCTGCGCCCGCGCCGGCAGCGCGAGCAATGGCACTGGAGCCAGCGCATGGGCACGCCGCTCACCGAGAAGCTGACTCCGCCGCACAGACACGAGCCGTGGCTGGCGCCTTCGAGCGCGGGCAGCGCCGGGCGGGGCACGGCGGGCACCGCTCCGTCCCGTGCCGCTCCGTCCGGGGGTACCCGGTCGGGCGGTGCGCCGTCGTACTGAGGTAGCTCGTCGGCGATCACGTGCCAGGGCGCCTTCGACGCCACGAAGACGTGCCTGCCGCCCACGGCGCCCAGCTCACCGAGCAAGTTTCCCGCCGGAACGGAGACCTGCGCGCCCACCTGCGTGGGAGCGACCGAGCCGCAGACCTCGCAGAAAGCGCGCACCCGCGCCGGCGAGGACGCATACTCGGACACCGACCCTTTGCCGCCGAGCCAGAGAAGACGGCTCGGCGCCACCTCGACCGTGGTCGCAAAGGGCGCGCCGTGGTGCTTGCGGCACATCGAGCAGTGGCAATGCGTCAGACCCTGGAGCGGGCCTTCCACCTGGTAGCGAAGTGCGCCGCACAGACAAGCGCCAGTGACCATGCGCGCAGCATCGCACAGCTCGGCGACGCCGCCAATCGGGGCCGGGGGCTCCGAGCCTGATCCGCGGCAGCGCGAACGTCGGAGCTGCGCCCTCGGCGGCATTGCCAGCTGGCACGACGCGCCCTAGGAACCGTACAGCCGCAGGGCACACCGGAAGATCGAATCGGCATGAGCGTCCGTCACGGAGACTACGACTACGAGCGGCATGGCAGCGGGTATGCGCAGCAGCGCCGCACCGATCCACGCATCGCGGCCGTGATTCATGCCGCGCTCGGGCCGGCGCGCACGGTGCTGAACGTGGGCGCCGGCGCCGGTTCGTACGAGCCGCTCGATCGACACGTGGTGGCGGTCGAGCCCTCGGCGGCGATGCGCGCCCAACGCCCGCGCGGGCTGGCGCCGGCGCTGATCGCCCGTGCAGAACACCTGCCGTTTGACGACGCCAGCTTTGATGCATCGATGGCCACGATCACCGTGCACCAATGGGCAGACGCCGCCCAGGGTCTGCGCGAAATGCGCCGGGTGACGCGAGGCCCGGTCGTGGTCCTGACGTTCGACGGCGAGGCGCTCGATCGCTTCTGGCTCGCTCGCTACGCACCGGAGCTCATGCTTGCGGAGCGGCGCCGCCTGCCCGCGATCGAGAGCATTCGGGCGCAGCTCGGCGGCGTCACCGAGGTCAGCGCCGTGCCCATTCCGAGCGACTGCGTGGATGGCTTCCTCGACGCGTTCTACGCGCGCCCCGAGGCCTTGCTCGACCCGGTCGTGCGCCGCGCGCAGTCCGCCTGGGAATTCGTTAGCCCACCGGTGCAAGAGCGCGCCGTGGCGGCGCTGCGCGCCGATCTGGCGTCCGGCGAGTGGGACCGGCAGTTCGGCAACCTGCGCACGTTACCCGAGTTCGAGGGCGCGCTGCGCCTGATCGTGAGCCGCCCGGCAGGCTAAGCGCTGGCGGCTCCTGCGACTGCCTCCGCGGGCGCACCCAGCAGGTCGCGCATCACCTGCCAGCGGATCGACGGGTCCGAGTCGAACAGCCAGCGTAGAGCCGGGGCCGCCAGGCTCGAGGCTCGCCGTGGAGGTGCATGGGTCGCCATGATCTAGAACCCGAGCCGCGCTCGGTACGCCGCGCTCGGTACACATCGGTCGGTACGCTCGTTCGTTCGGGTTTTACTCTACGCCAAATTTGCGTCGTGGACGCTTGCTGCCCGCGCTCGTCTCTGTCCCTTTTTGGGTAAGCCGTGGCGCGTCATTTTGTACCCCGGCAATCACCCCGAAGTGCCCTGTTTTGCCGTGCAACGCGCGCGGGAAACGTTTCCCATTCCGACCCGGCGTTGCTAGCTTCCCAGCATGCAGCGAACGTTTCGACGAATCTTGTCACCGGGCTTCTGTCTCCTGTCTCTGGGCCTCTTTGCCTGCAGCGATGAGGAGACCAGCACGGGGACGGGCGGCAGCGCGGGCAGCGCGTCCAATGCCGGCAGCGCGGGCAGCGCGGGCGCGGCGGGCATCCCCGACAGCGGTGCAGGTGGCTCCGCCGGATCGGGAAGCTCCGAGCCCGGGCTGCTCGAGGGCACGCCCACCGTCGCCTGGGACTACACGGGCATCATCGGCACCGGGCAGAGCCTCTCGGTCGGGGCTCAGGCGGGCACCGTCACGCCCGCCGCCGCGACTCAACCGTACAACAACCTGAAGTTGTCGCTCGGCACGCTGACGGTGCCGCCGTTCGACGAGGCAGCGTCTGCATCCACCCAGCTCTCGCTCGTGCCGCTGGCCGAGCCGATTCGCGCGATCAATCCTGCTTACCCGAGCGCCTATCCCGGCAACCTGGACGGCGAGTCGCCGCATACCGCCATGTCCGATGCCATCACCGCGCTCGCCAAGACGATGGGTGGGCTGAGCGATCTGGTCAGCGTGCACACCGTGGTCGGGGAGAGCGGTCAGGGCATCGGCGTGATCAACAAGACCGCCGTGGACATGACGATGGGCGCGACCAGCACGGGGCGAGCCTACGCCGCGACCCTATTCGAAGCGCGAGCCATCAAGCGCCTGGCCGAGGCAGCGGGCAAGACGTACGGGGTCGGCGGCATCTTCCTCACGCACGGGGAGAACGATGCCGGTAATCCCAACTACACGAACGACATGCTGCAGCTCAGGAACGACTACAACGCCGACCTGAAGGCCATCACGGGCCAGACGCAGTCGATCCCCCTGTTTACGTCGCAGGCGCATGGGTTCTACCTGTACGCGCCGGGCCAGGCCCCCACGACCCTCAGCGTCGGCGCGATGCAGCAGTGGACGGCATCCCTGGATCACCCCGATGAGATCGTGTGTGTGGGTCCGAAGTACCAGTACCCCTACAACGCGGACTGGCTGCATCTCGGGCCTCTCGGCTACGAGCTGATGGGGGAGAAGTACGCCGAAGCGTATTACCGGCACGTCGTGCTGGGCCGCCCCTGGCTGCCGCTCGCGCCACTGCGCGAGACGGTCGCGCGTAGCGGCCGTGAAATCACCGTCGACTTCCACGTGCCCGTGCCGCCGCTCGCCTGGGACGAGGTGCTGCCGAGGCCGCACCTGGTGGACCTCACCGAATGGGCCGCGGGCCGCGGCTTCGAGGTACGCGTGGGCACCACGCGCCTGACGATCGAATCGGTCGAGATCGTCGACGCGGACACGGTGAAGATCACCTGTACCACCGACGTGCCGGCGGGCGCGACACTCGGCTACGCGGCGAGCAGCGACGGCGCTGCGATCGCCAACGTATCGCCGCGCTGGGGCCAGCTGAAAGACTCCGATCCGTTCGTGGGTGACTTCACGAAGATGGTGCAGGCCAACTACTCGGTGGCGTTCGAACTGCCCGTGCCCTGAGGCGCGCGCAACGCGCCCTGGCGCTCGCAGCTCGCCGTTTCGGCCGGGGCCCCTCACCGGGCAGCCTCGGCCGGCGGGGCGCTGCCCCGCGAGCTGCGTGCTCGCGACCAGCAGTCAGCCGGCGCCCGCCTCGGCTCGCGGCGCCTGAAACCGAAGCGCGATGAGTTGGGCACCGGCGCCCGTCGCAATGTAGCGAGCGCGCTGGTATTGTGCCAGAAGGTCCTTCGGCCCGCGCTGCCCTGCTCTCGAATGCATCACCTGGAGCAGTACCGATTGCAGCTCGGAGCCAGCTAGACCCGTCGCCAGCTGCTCAAACACGGGGGCACCAAGCAGCCCCTGAACCCAATCGCGGCGGTTCATCCGCCTTCAATACCACGTCAGAGCAAGGTGCTGCGATAGACCACGAGATCCCCCGAGGGGGGAGCCACGAGCTCGAGCCAGGGCCGGTGCGGCAGCGGCAGGTCCACGCTGCAGACGCGAATCTGCCGTAGCCTCGCGATGGGCTGGATATCGTCCAGGAGTTTCTCCAAGCGAGCGCCGCTGAAGGGGCAATACAGAAAGAAGATCGACGCGCTGGAGAGGGCCCCCGCGAGCTGCGCCGCATCCCCTTCGAGCGGCTCAAAACGCACCCCGCCGAGCCGCGCCGCCAGCGCCCGTGAGGCCCGCACGAGCTCAGGCTGAATCTCGATGCCGATCGTCGCGGCTCCGGTCAAGAGGTGCACCAGCGCGGCCGAGCGCCCCACGCCCGAGCCCACGTCCACGAACACGTCGGACGCCTGCACCTCGGCTTGCTCCACCATACGCAGCAGAGCATCCACGGGACAGGGCAGGTAAGGCACACAACCCCGCGGCAGCTCGGGACCATCGCCGGGAATCGAGTCGAGCCCCAACACCACGTCGAGCCAGGCATCGCGCTCCCGGGGAGGCACGCGGATCAGGGCCGCGCGGACCACGACCGGGGTTGTGGCTGCGTGCGCGATCAGTGAGGCCATGCGCTCGGCGCTCTCGCGGTGCATCTGCTCCACGGAGCCAAGCATACGCTACTGTGCGCCCAGCTTTCGAGCTCGGCCTGTGCATCCGGCGGCAACTCGCGAGAGTGCCGCCGGACGAGCCATGACTACCAGCTCACAGGCAGGCGCCGCGCTCGAAGATCCCAGCCAGGTTGGCCGCTGCCTGGCACGCATTGGGGTACGTCTCGCCGTCGCAGCCGCACACCGGATCGAAAATATCGGCGCAGACGTCGGGGATGAGCACGCATTCACCGGGGGCGTCCGCGGCGCCACACAACGCTCCGGGCTGGTGCTGGCAGAACAGGCCCTCGGCGCAATTGCCGGTGTTCGGCAGACGAAAGCCTCCGCACGAGTCGCCGAGTTGCAGGCCACCGCCGCGGACGCCGCAGGCGCCGTCGCGACAGACCGGAACCGGGCACTGATTTTCGCAGATGCCGTCGCCATTTTCGTCGAGGCAGGCGCAGGGCGGGATCGGACAGTCGCTATCCGTTCGACACTGCGGGCCCCCGCCGCATTCTCCCTCGTGGATCACGGAGACGCCCGCGGACGCCGCGCTACACGCGTTGCCGTAGCTGACGCCGTCACAGCCGCACACGGGCAGAAATTCGAACGTACAGGCCTCGGGACGGAATTCGCACACGCCCGTCTGGTCACCGGAGCCGCACTGGGTCTCGGGGGGAAAGGAGCAATACTGGTCGTCGGCACACGTAAGACCTTGGATGCCGCCGCAGGTGGCGAGGCAGAACCGCTCCGTACAGCCCACCTGCCCGTTTTCCGAGCAGAAGCATTGGTTGCAGCCATCGGGCGACGGGAAGCTGTCCCCCGGGCGGTGAGACACGCCGTCCACGACACAGCCGGAAGAGCCACCTCCACCCTGTCCGTGTCCGTGTCCGTTCCCGTCGATGATGTCCCCGAAGTCATACTTGTCACAGCCGCCGAAGGCGACCAACGGCGCCAGAACCAGCCAGCGCCCCGCCTGGCTGGCCCGCGAGAGAAGAGCCGAAAAACCGCCGATTGCACGCTGAGTCATATCCAAATCCTCCGGAGCCACCTGCCGAGCGCGAGCTGGCACACTATGGCTCATTCACTCGTTCTGGCCAGGGCGACAGCAAGCCTCGTGCCACTATCCGCCAACTCGACCACACGATCCGGGCCCCGTTGCGCGGCCCACGATTTGCGCGTGCCCTGCCGCTCGTGATCGCGTGTGCCCGGGTCTACGCCAGTCCCCCGCGCCCGTGCGGCGCGGGAGCGGCCGGGTCAGCGGCGACGCCGGAGCCAGCACGCGAGCAGCACGCCGGCCACCCAGCCCCCAGGAGCATTCCGGCCCGACGCCGGCAGCTCGCAGGTACAACCGGACTCCTCCTCCTCGGGCGGAGAAGCCGCCGGCGGCCTGCAGCTCTTATCCAGACCGACGCAACCTGCGTCCGGCGGCAGCTCGACCACGTCGCACTCCGGGTCGCTGCTCGAGCCGCTCCGGATCGCGCAGATGCCCGCGATATCATCGTCCGTCGGCAGCAGCGTGCCGCGATAGTCCATGTTCATCAGCGCGCTGCGCGCGTTCGAATGCGACAGACCGAGCAAATGCCCCAACTCGTGGTTGAGCACGCCGCGCAGGTCGCGCGCCAGGCTGCCCGGGGGCGGCTCTCCGATCACGAACTCCTCGTCGCGCGAGTTGATCTCGATGTCGGCGTCGAAGATCTGGCCCGTCCGGATGCTGGCCGTCAGCGTGGTGAGCGCAATCACGCCGGCGCGGAACGTGTCCCTGTCCACGAAGTCGTCGCGGAAGACGATGATGTTGCTGTTCTCCTCCGGCACCTGGCAATTGAACTCGGTCGCCGCGCAGGCGATCGAGCCCTGGCTCAGCGCCGTGATCGGCGGGCTCCCAGCGTTGGCGCAGAGCACGTCGCTCCAGGCGCGGAAGCCCTCCTCCACGATCGGCGCCATCTGTTCGGCGGTGATGCCCTGTTCGATCGAACCATCGCGCTGAATGGCATAGCTCAGGCAGTTGCTGCCCCAGAACACGGCCGCTCCCTCGGTATAGCAGCCCGTCAGCGAGTCCATCGGACACGGGACATTGTCGTCGCGGGTCAGCTGACACGTGCGCGTCCTGCAATACGCGTGCGCCTCCGCGGCGCCGAGCAACACGAGTCCCAGCGCCAGGACCGAGCAGCGCGCGGACCTACACGCTCCGACACTCCCGGACGAACGACGGAGCCCCATGGCCTCCCGTTTAGCCTCCCGGAGCGGTGCTGTCGAGCGCCCGCAGCCAGCGCAGCTCAGCTCCTTCGAACGGTACCCGTGCAGGCGCACTCGGGCCCACACGCCTCTGCGCCACCGCGGGTCGCAGCGGATTCGCAGCGGGTCGCAGCGCGCCGGCGCGGTTGACTGCCGCTACACCACCGCCAAGGCTCGACGCGCAAGCTCCTGGCGACGTTGCCCGAACACGTTCGACGGCGCCGCGCGGCGCGCCGAACGCTCGAGCACCGGAGCCACATACTCGAGCTCCTGGCGCGCTTCGGGCAGGTCCATTTCCACGAGCGCGAGGACCGTATACCAGAAGGGGAACACCCGCCATTTCCCCTCCCCTGCGCGATGTGCCCGAAGCACACCACCGACGCCCTTGCGCAACCGTTCCTCCTGCCGATCCAGACCGCCCGCGAGCAGATGGCGCCACAGGCCGACGCTGCACTTGCCACAACAATACTTGCCCGGGTTGGTGTTGCGCGGATCGAGGGCGGCGCGGCTCAGGCAATTCATCAACCCCGCGTTGGCACGTTCGAGGGCGGCCTGAACGCTCGCGTCGCGCACGCCCAGGGAGCGCAGCACCCGCGAGGCTTCCTCACCCAGGATGTGGCGCGCCGACGCCGAGGTGATGCGCTCCCCCGTAAACACGACGATGCCGTTCTTTCGCTCCGCCGGAAAACCCGCGAACGTATCGGCATAGGCGCCCGGCAACCCCTGACGTCCCGCTATCCACTGGGCCACGAGCTTGCGTTCGGCGGGAGGGGACTTGCGCTTCTGGAATGCCAGTTCGTTCACCGCGTCGAGCGTTTGGGACAGACTCGCCTTATGAATCACGTTCGCCTCCCGTGCCGGCTGCGCCCGTCCATCGCGGTGGGAGCGCTCGCCGGCCAGGGATATTGCCGTGCTTTTCGAGCTCGGTCTAGCGGGAGCGCGCGGGCCAGCGCAGGCCTGTTTACGCCGGTGGAACGCGGATGTCGTCCGGCGTGCCTGACTGGCGATCGGGGCCCGATGAAAGGACCGTGACGTCGCCCTCCGCGCACTCGACCCGCCAGGACTCGCCCCAGGCGTCGAAACGCGGGCTGTCCCGATCGAGTGAGCCCGCCGTGACCAGGGCATCGACGGCGGGGCACTCTCCTCGATCGTGGTCGATCCACCACGCCTTGACCGCGCCACGAATCGCGCGTGCGTTCGCCTCGGTCGTCTTGTTTTTCGCGTCCCCCCAGTACTTCAGCGCCGCGACGCCCACGCCGCCAGCGACGAGTGCCATGATGGCAACGACGATCAAGACCTCGACGAGTGTGACGCCACGCGCGCGCCGGCGGCGTGACAGGTACAGACATGAATGCAACATGTCACATCCAATGCAAGGCCGATGCCATCCCAAATACCTGCCTCGTTCAAGCGTCCGTACACTCGCACTCTGTCAGGCTGACAGACCTCAGGCACAACTCGAGGCGCGGTCCTGACAGTGTGGCAATTGCCCAGGCCTACTACGCAGGCGAGGGCGGATCCATCTCGGACGGCATCAACACGATCGGCAATGAGGGCGGAGTGATCACGGACTCCCAACAGACGACGCAGTTCGGCACGGAAGTCGGCTTCGATCTTGTAGCCGGACCGATCGTCATCCGCCCCTACCTGGCGGACGGCTTGCTCGTGCACATGGACGAGGAATGCTTTCCGCAATCGTGCGAGTCATTCAATACGAACGAGCTCTTCCTCGGGATGGGCTATTCCGTCTTCGGCATCGTCGGTCCGCTGCTGATCGGACTGGATTCGACCTTCATCGCACCGCTCGACGATTCGTCCCTCAATGCAGGACTGTTTTCGATCATCGCAGGATTTCAGCTCCCACAGTGAGTACGCAGGGAGGCACGCTCGCCTCCCTGAGCTCGGATACACGGCAAAGGCGTGAACTCTGGCACAGAGTTCAATTTTCGCACGGCTTCAAGACGACCTCGGCCGCGCAATCTGCAACTCGAGCCGGCGCATGGTCATGTCCCCTACGCGGCGGAGCCGAAGCGCTTGTCCAGCTTGGTGAGCTGGCTGGTGAACCCTTCCCTCTGCATGCGGGTCATCTCGTCGGAGTGCATGGCCTCAAAAGTGACGACCATCCGCACCTGAGCGCCCTGGACTTTGAAGTCGACGGCAATCCGGTTCTCGTAAGGGGTAACCCCCGGGATGAAGTCGATGACGTTGGTGATGACCAGCCGCTCGCGCGGCGCGAGTTCCGTGAAGCGGGAGGTCACCGCGTGCGAAGCGGGCGACCCCATCTGCTTCATGGCCGCGATCATCTCGGGAGTGTCGGCGATCATTTCATAGCGAAGCGCGCCACCCACGCGGGCGTTCAGCTCGCTGACCTCGACGCGGAAGCCCTGAGGCCCCCACCACGACTCGAACCCGTCCTTGGTGGTCCAGAGGTCCCACACGTCCGCGATGTTGGCGCGGTAATTCCGCTCGATGACCACGCTGCCTCGTTGCGCTTCTGCTGCTGTGTTCATGATCGCTTTTTTCCTTCTTTGGCTTCTCTGGCGCGGCGTTGCTTGCTCCGCTCCTCCAGCGCGGCCCCGAAACGGTCGAGGCGTGCCTCCCACAGCTCCCGGTAGGGCGCGAGCCACCCCTCCAGCTCACGAAACGGCGCCGGCTGCAGCGCGTAGAATCGCCGCTGCCCATCCGGCCGCATCGAGACGAAGCCACATTCGTGCAGGATCCGCAGATGGCGAGAGACGCCCGACTGGTGAATGCCAGCCTTGGCGACGACGTCAGCGACCTGTTGCTCTCCCGCCAGCAGCGTTTCCACGATGCGGCGGCGCGTGGGATCGGCGAGCGCCTGGAATGCATCTAGTTGCATGATCATGCATATGCACCATTGTGCATATGTCGTCAAGGCGGCCCCGCACGGGCCCGCTATTTTTGGAAAAAACGGGTGGCCGGCACCGGCGACGTCAACGGCGCGCCGGCGCCAGCGAAGCGCTGCGGACCAGGCAGAAACGCCTCATCGCTCAATCAGCGACGTGCTGCTTCCACTCGTCATCCGAGGGCAGCTCGACCTTTCCGTCGGCGTATCGTTTGAACCGCTGGGTACAGAGATCACACGACTCGTACGTCCAAGAATCAGGATAACGCGTGCCCTGAGGGTCGACGCAGGTCGCGCGGATCCAGTTCCGTGTTCTCAGCGCCGGTGCCGAACACCCCGGGCAGCGACGCCTGAATACCCTCAACAATCTAGCGAGCATGGTGGGCGCCCCAGAGCGTCAGAGTCATGGGTTGCAACCTTCAGGTTCGGGCCCGGCCGTAAGGGTTTCGATACCGTCGGTCAGCTCCAACTCTCAGCTCCGGCGGCGCGCGTGGATCACCGCGTCGACACCTGTGCCCGCGACGGCGCGCAGACGCTCCTCGGCGACGACCAACTCCCAGACGCGGGAATCGAGCGCGGCGACCGCACCCTCGACGGAGACTTGCACCTGGCTGGCCGCGGCCGTGGCAGCGCCGCTGCTGGGATCTCGATCTTTCGCTCGAAGGCGCTGGGGTTGGCGACGGGCTTGCTCGCATACTTCTCGGCGAGCTGGTTCCAGAAGGCGGCGGCGTCAGTCACAGGGGAACTCCTTGGCAGTCCGTCTCGAAGTGCAGGCTAGCTTGGCGCTGCGCACCCGCCGCGTCCAGGGGCACATGCTCTCCGCAGAATTGAGAGGTGCATCTCGATGCCCCGGGCAGGAGGTTCGAGTTTTGGCGCAACTACTGCTTTCGCGACGCGGGAAGCCAGGTCACAGTGAGAGTCCCATGACCCTGCCTGCCATCCCCGTCACGATTCTCACTGGATTTCTCGGCGCAGGAAAGTCGACGCTGCTGTTGAAGTGGCTCGAGGAGCTACCGCGAGAAGAGACGGCGGTCATCGTCAACGAGCGTGGTGAGGTGGGCGTAGATGGGGAGCTCCTGGCGGGGCGCGTGGCGCGGCTACGCGAAGTCACCGGAGGTTGTGTGTGTTGCAAGAGTCAAGCAGAGCTCACGAGTGCGCTCGCCGAGCTCAGCGCGGCCACACCGCGCCCCGGCCGCATCTTCGTCGAGACCTCCGGTGCCGCGTCGCCCGCCGGGGTCATCCAGGCTCTCGTCGCCCCCTGGGCGCGCGAACATCTGACCCTCGACGGTGTCATCACGGTCCTGGATGTCATGCGCGCCGAACGGGCGCTCGCGTTCGACGTGGCGGTCGAACAACTCGGGTTTGCCGACGTGGTGGTGCTCTCCCACGTCGATGAGGCCGCCGACGCGCCAGCGCCGGTGGACGTAGACGCAGTGCTCGAGCTGGTGTCGCGGCATGCGCCGGCGGCCGTCCTTGCGCGAGCGAGCGGTGGGGCGCTCCCCGTGAGCTTCCTGGAGCTGATGGAGCAGCGGCCCGAGGCATTGCACCTCTGGCCTGAAAGCTCGGCGCACTCGAGCATCGATGCGGCATCCATGCTGCTGGATGGCGAGCTGGACGAGGACTTGTTTGGTGACTGGGTGGAGAGCGCACTCGGCGACGTCGAGGCACGCATTCTACGCGTCAAAGGCATTCTCGCCATGAAGGGGGTCGACGCGCGGGTGATCGTGCAAGGCATCAGTGAAGCGGTCGACGTGCAGCTAGGAGCCCCCTGGGGTGACGCCAAGCGAACGAGCCGGCTGGTGGTGCTGGGCCTCGGGCTCGATCCTAGCGCGCTGGAGCTCGGCTTTCTGCGCTGTGCCGCTCGCGATCCGGGGTAGGGCCGCCCAGCCCCACGACGGCCGCGTATCGGGTACGCAGGCCTTCGACCACCACTCGGCCGCAATAGCACGCTAGCAGGACCACGAGCCCCATCAGATGAAATCGAAATCGATTGTTCTCTCCGTGCTCCGCCAGTACGGACAGCGCGGTCGCCCACGCGAGCGTGCCAAGGATAAAGGCCAAGAGGAGCCGCTCCGCTCGGGGGGTCTTGCGCCGGAAAAGTGACACGCTGCCGGCGACGAGAAAAATCGGCACGCACCAGCACAAGGCCACGTCCACGCGCTCGAACCATTCCGTGACTCGTGCAATGGTGCGGCGATTTTGCGCCAAATATCCATGCCCGGTGACGGGCGAGATGAAGTTCGCCGCGTTCCACTTCACGGCCTCGACGTAGGCTTCCGGAAAGCGCCGCACGAGGATGCGGGTGTCGTGCAGGTACGCTTTGGCGGCATACAGGTACGACCAATGATTGTAGTTCACCCGATTGCGTCTGGTGATGGGATTGCCCTCTCGCTACCTGCTCACTGTCGATGGCCAATGGGCACCAGCGCTCGCGGCCGCGAGCCAGCTGAGTTCTGGCTGACGCGCGCCTGCGGCTCCTGGTAGGCTCGGGCGCCATGGACCGACGACGCCTGCTGCTCGCCTGCGCCTCGCTGGTGGCGGCCTGCAGAACCAATGCCGGGGCACAGGTTCCGAGCGCGAACGAGCGTCGCGTCGCGCTCACCATGGACGATCCCAACCTCCAAGATACGCCGCGCTACACTGCAGAAGAGCGCAACCGGCTGATCCTGGAGCAACTGGCCGCGCGTCGCGTCCAGGTGATGCTGTTCGTCTGCGGCAAGCGCATCGACTCGCCGCAGGGTGCCGCTCTGCTCCGCGCCTTCGACGGCGCCGGGCACCTCCTGGCGAACCACTCGTACTCGCACCAGAACTACAATGATCCCTCGAGCACCCGCGCGGCGCTCGCCCTGGACATGGCCCAGTGTGAAGCGTTGATCGCACCCTATCCCGGCTTCCGGCGGCGCTTTCGCTTCCCGTTCCTGAAGGAGGGTGAGACGCTTCAGAAGCGCGACGCCGCCAGGGAGGTGCTACGAGAGCGCGGCTATGCGAACGGCCACGTCAGCATCGACGCCTCGGACTGGGCCTACGACCAGAAGCTCTGCCAGCGCCTCCAGGCCGCGCCGGCCATGGACCTGTCAGCGTTCCGCACGGCCTACCTGAAGCACATGCTCGAGCGCGCGCATTACTACGATCGGCTGGCCACGACCCTCACGGGGCGCTCTATCGCGCACGCGCTATTGTTGCACCACAACCTGCTCAACGCGCTGTTCCTCGGGGACTTGATGGACGCGCTGGAGCGGGACGGCTTTCGCATCATCGCCCCGGAGCAGGCGTACTCCGATCCGGTCTTTGCCATACAGCCCGCCGCGCTCCCGGCGGGCGAGAGTCTGATCTGGGCGCTCGCGCACGGAGATGCTCGTCTGCGTGCCGGCCTGCGCTATCCAGGGGAGGACGACACGTACGAAGCGGAGGCGCTGCAACGGCTTTGAAGGGTGCTCGGCTCCTCCCCTTCGCTCTGCTGTCGCTGGCGGGGACGACCACGTCCAGCTCAGCAGCTGCCACCGTTGCCTAGTCGGAGCGCGGCGGACCCGCCTCCGCACGGCGCTGGCCGCGCTCGTAGCGCCTTGCCGTTAGCGGCAGTAGTCTGAGGCGGCGCCCGCGTCGGGATGGATCTGACACAGCAGGGGTCGAAAGCGCGACCGGAAGCTCTCGGCGCCGAGCGGGATCTTGCCTCCCGAGAGCGCGGCGCGCACCTGCGCCTCGCTGGCATGCAGAGCCGCAGCCATGTCCGCGAGATCTAGCCCACCGGCATAACGGCGCGTGATGGCCTGCAGCTCCCCCGCATCCTCCACGCTCAACCCGGCGGTCTGGAGAACGCCCTCATACACCGCGCGGTCCCCTGCGACGACGGCGTCGAGCTCCTCCTGAGTCGGCCACTGGTTCATGAAATACTCTGCCGTATCGGAGTCGAAGTAGATGAGGTTGTTGCGCACGAAGTCGTCGAGAAAGTCTTCCACGGGCAACGGCCCACTCGAGTGGCAGGCGATACAGTCGGCGACGAGCTCATCCGGCGAGTCCTCCGCGCGATTGATCAGCTGGGTGAGCGGCGCCGGAGTCGTCCCGTAGGCTGGGGTGTCGAGAAAGAAGGCGGGCAGCCCATTCGGGAGCGGGTAGATCGCGTCCGTCTCCCAGGAATTGAAGGAGAATGGGTCCTGGTAGAGGGAGTTGCCGCGGGAAGTGTCGGGCAGCCCTTGCCAATACGCGCTGCCGTCGGGCAAGACCAGGCGCCGAGCGCCTTGATACGGGTGCCGGGTTTCCGCGCCGAAGCCGGGGTTGTAGACCCGCTCCGTCTCCGGCTCGGGAAATCGCGCAGCGAGCCCCTCTTGCAGGTCCATCTCGAACCCCGGTGCGCCCGTGAGCGCGTAGTACACCGCGCCGCTCGAGGCCGCCGCCAGAAACGCGCGCGCGGGGAGCACGGCCGTGGCCGTACCCGTCAACGCCGCGAGCGGCGCCTCCGCAAGCGCCGGGAGCGCGAGACCCGAGCGTTCGACGATAGCCTCCCAAGCGTCGGAGAACGTCACCCCACCGACGTCGACTGCACGATCCCAGAGGTAGTCCCGAAGGTCCAGTCGGTACGCGCTCAACTCGGCCAGCACCACCGGCGCGGCGAGCTCCGGCGACAAGGACACGGAGTTGACGAGCCGGAGCAGCGCCAGCCGCTCCCGCTCGCTCTCGAGCGCGTCTGCTCCTCGGGACGCCAGAACATAACGCAGGTACGGCCGTGCCTCCTCCGGCTGCGCCAACGCGTCCGCGATCAGGGGAGCGAAAGCGCCCGCCAGAGGACTGACGACGAGGGGCGTGTCGGGCAACACCTCGCCCGCAGGACTCTCGTCCGGGGGCGCCTCGTCGCTGGACACCTCCTCGCGGGCGTCCTTGGCATTGCCTCCGCAGGCCAGCACACCGCAGAGGCAGCCGCAGAGCCCTCCACACACCGGCCGACGCAGGGCGAGCCGAGCTGCAATACGCCTGGAACCGAACATGGCCATAAGGATGACACGCCCCGGCACGCGCGGCATGGGCACAGGGAAAAACACCGGCAAAGCTTCAAATGGACGGATTTTTTCGGTGGAACAGTTCACGCCGAGCGCACGCCTGCTCAGGCGGAGAGTGCCGCCGTGACCGGGTGCGCCTGGATGTGAGCCAAGATTTCACGGCAGCAGACAGCGGCCGCCTCGTGCATCAGCCAATGCCCGGCGTCCAGCTCCACAAAACGATACGGTCCGCGCATGAACTCTCGCTCGCGCAGCGTCGCTGGCCGCCCGATGAAGGGATCGCGATTGCCCCAGAGGGTGAGGCTGGGAGCCGACACGAGAAAGGGAGCAAAGGCCCTTTCGCGCTGCGAATGGTCGGTGAAATTCGCGCGGTACCAGTTGAGCGTAGCCGTGAGCGCGCCAGGCCGGGTGAACACGCTCTCGTAGTCGGGCACCTTGTGCGGCGCAAAGCTCGCCCACGCCTGGTACAGGTGCTCGAAGCCGTTTCGGGACAGCTCTGCCTCGACTTTGCCGGGCACGAGCATGGACTGAATATAGGCGACGTTGGGTCGATGCTCCGGAAGGTCGAACGCGGCTCCGTACGAGGCCATGTGGGGGACCGACAGCGCCGCCCAACTCGCGACGCGCTCCGCATGCTCGCGCAGCACGCTCCACCCCACGGCCGCGCCCCAGTCGTGACCCACGAGATGAAAGCGCTCGAGCCCGCACGCGTCGGCGAGCGCGACCACATCGGAAGCGAGCCTATCGAGCGAATACTCGTCCACCGCCTCGGGACGTGCCCCCGGGCTATAGCCGCGCTGGTCGGGCGCCAGGCACCTGTACCCGGCGGCGACCAGCTCGATGATCAGCTCCGACCATTGATCCGAGGTCTCGGGAAGACCGTGGAGCAGGATGACCGGCTCCCCCTCGGAACCCGCCTCGCGACACCGGAATTCGAATCCATTCGCCCTGATGTATCGAATCTCGATCGACATCCCCTAGCTCCGATCCTGGTTAGCGTTGCCCGCTCGCGATCAGCGCCATCATCTCCGGGTAGTGATACGTCGCGCTCGTCGCGGGGTGGTGCTTCGCGCTGGCGATCATCGCCTTCGCGATCTGTTCCACGCGGATCGATTTGTACTTCCCCGGCGTGACGAGCGAAAATAGTGGCAACGCCTTCTCGAGAAACCACGGCGTGTGCTGAGAACCGATGATCATTGCCGGACGGAATACGCTCACCACCGGCGGCCCGCTCGCGCGCACGGCCTGCTCGGACTCCCCCTTCACGCGGTTGTACCGCGACATGCCTGCGGCACCACTGCCGCTGGCCTTTGCCGCCGGGTCCGCACCCACGGCGCTCATGAACGCGAGGTGCCGCACCTTGCCGGAATCCCGCAGCGCCCGCGCGAACGCTTCATTCAGCGCCACGTCCACCGCGCGATGTTCCTCGAGCGTGAGCTTCGCCGTGCCGGCACCGATGCCGAGCACACTGAATGCTTCCAGCTCGCCGTCGCGTTCTCTCACTGCGTCGAGCGTCGCCGCGGCGAGGTGCGCGGGCTGCATGTCGGGGACGAGCTTCTCCACGAGTCTGCGGCCGGCGGCGCGAGCCATCGCGACGGCCTCGGGTAGCGAGCGGCGCGATAGGGTGATGACGGCGCCGAAGCCGTCATCCTGGAATAGCTCGCCAAGCAGTGCGGTGCCGACCGACCCGGAACCTCCAAGGACGATCGCAGTGCGTTGGTTGGTCATGAGGGCGCAATCATACGCGCTGCTGGATGGCAGCACTCCAGAATTCACTCGCCCGCCCTGACTAGAGCTGGGCGGCGTCCACCCAGGTCGGGTCGATCAGCTGCTGCACCGCCGGCTCCGCCTGGGCAAACTCTCGGATCCGAGGAAACACCTCGCCCCGTAGGCCTTGTCGGCCCGCGAGAGCGAGTTGCAGAGCCTTTTCCAGGGTTCCTTCAGCGACCTCGCTCGGCCGGGTCGCGCCCCCGAGCGACGGCTCGTATTGACCCTCGAGCTTTCCAGCGACGATGTGTTGCGCAAAGGCAGCATGTCCTATCGTTGGCGGCCAGAACACGTCCCGCTCATACGCCCTGCGCCGGGCCTCCAGGATCGTTGGAGTCTGCAGCCTCGAGAAAGACATGCCCAGAATGTAGATGGCCCGCAGGAGCTGGTTTTCGCCGTTGCCACTCTTGCCTGTGGGATCTTCGGCCGCATAGGCGCCGTGGAAGAGG
>Ga0315912_10001337_pt1 | contig 31109 bp, 26 predicted proteins | sample VfabasoilMG_FD_204469 | JGI IMG/M metagenome (GOLD analysis project Ga0315912, IMG submission 204469) | Garden soil microbial communities collected in Santa Monica, California, United States - V. faba soil | ecosystem: Environmental > Terrestrial > Soil > Garden | place: USA: California...
CCTCCGGCGACCAGCTTGGCGCGGGGCTGATCGCGGCGCTGCGCGCGCGATGGCCCGATGCCGTGTTCGCGGGCATCGGTGGACCCGGCATGGTCGCCGCGGGACTCGATGCCTGGTGGCCCGCCGAACGCCTGTCGCACATGGGCCTGTTCGAGGTGCTGCGCCACCTGCCGGCGCTGTTGTCGTTGCGACGGCAACTCGTCGCGCGCGTACTCGATTGGAAGCCCGACGTGTTCGTCGGCATCGACGCCCCCGACTTCAACCTCACGGTCGAACGCCGGGTCAAGCAGCGCGGCATCCGCACCGTGCACTACGTCAGTCCCTCCGTCTGGGCCTGGCGCGAAGGCCGGGCGGCGAAGATCGGACGCAGCGCGGACCGCGTGCTGTGCCTGTTCCCCATGGAACCGCCGATCTACGCGCGCGTGGGCGTGGACGCGACGTTCGTCGGCCATCCGCTCGCCGACCGTTTCGCCGACGCACCGGATCGAACCGCCGCGCGCTTGCGCCTGGGGCTGCCCGGCACCGGCCCCGTGCTCGCCCTGCTGCCCGGCAGCCGACTCGGGGAGATCGCACGACTCGGCGTCGACTTCGTGCACGCCGCGCACGCGGCAGGGGCCCGCGTACCGGACCTGCGCTTGATCGCCCCGATGGCGAGCGCGCGCTGCCGCGTCGCCTTCGAGGCCGCGATCGCGACCGCCCGCGACGCGCGTGGCCCCGGCGCGTCCGCCGCCGTCCCCACGATCACCCTGGTCGACGGCCACGCGCACGACGTGCTGCAGGCCGCCGACGTGGCCCTGCTCGCCTCGGGCACGGCCGCGCTCGAGGCCATGCTCGCGAAGTGCCCCATGGTGGTCGCCTACCGCATCTCGCCGCTCACGGCGTGGCTGCTGCGCCGGTTCAAGGTCATGCGCACGGACCGGTACTCGTTGCCGAACGTGCTCGCCGGCGAGGACCTCGTGCCGGAGCTGATCCAGGAGCAGGTCACGCCCGACGCCCTGTCCCGGGCCGTGGTGGCGTGGTTCGACGATCCCGCACGCCGTGCCGCGGCGCAGACGCGGTTCGCGGCGTTGCATGCCGCGTTGCGCCATGGCGGCGACGCGGCAGCGGCGGATGCCGTGGCCGGATGCGTCGCCATCGACACGAGTCCTGCCCGCGGGTAAACACGCGGGTGCCCGGTCATTGACGATGGCGGCCGGCGACTCCACCATGCCGCAAGCCCGCCGCCGCGCGCCGACCCGATCCAAGGTCGCATGCGCGCACCAGACCGAGTCGCCATGCCACAGCCCCACGCCCGGCCCCACCGTGCCCTGGTCGCCTTCGCGCTGATCGCGACGATCGCGTTCAACCTGTTCTGCGTCCTCCAGGAGAAGTCGCCGACCGAGCGCGTGTTCGCCTTCACCTTCGCCACCGCCACCACGCTGCTGATCGTGTGCCTGACGCAGCGCTTCTGGTTCTCCCTGCTCGCCTCGGTCGCGGTCTATTCCATGGTCTGGATCGCGAGTTCGCTCAAGTTCAAGTACCTCGAGGTGCCGCTGATCGCGCCGGACCTGTACTACTTCATCAATGCCGATACGGTGAAGGTCCTGTCGAACTACCCCGCGCTCGGCTTCACCTCGCTCGCGGTCCTGGTGCTCGTGCCGCTCGTGGTGCTGTGGATCTGGCGGCGCGACCATCCGCACGCGTTCCACCGCCTCGAGCCCAGGCCGCGCGTGGTCGCACGCGTCGCCGGCGCGCTGTTCGCGCTGACGGCCATGGGCCTGATGGCCTGGCCGCTGGGACCTTACGGGGCGGTGCACGGCAAGACGCTGTGGCAGGCGATCATCAGCCACAGCTACATCACCGACTTCATCACCTCGTTCAACGACACGCGCATCCGCATCCCCGCGCCCAGGCCCGACCCGCCCGGCGCGCCCGTGGACTGGCACGCGCCGCTCGCCATGCCCGCGCCGGCGGCGACCGATGCCGTGCCGGAATCCCCGCCCGCGGTGCCGCAACGCCTGCCCGACGTGATCGCCGTGCTCGAGGAGAGCACCTTCGATCCGGCGATGCTCGCCGTGTGCGAGGGCGAACCGCGCTGCCGGTTCCACATGTTCGAACCCGATTCGCGCACGCGCGCCAGCGGCCGGCTGGCCGTGCACACGTTCGGCGGCGGCACCTGGCTGAGCGAGTTCACCGTGGTCACGGGACTCGCGCACACGCTGTTCGGCAATGCCGGCGCCTTTGCGCCGTACAACCTCGCCCCGCGCGTGCAGTACACGCTCGCGCACCGCTACAAGGCGGCCGGCTACCGCGTCGTGGCGCTCTATCCCACCGCCGCCGATTTCATCAACGGGCGCAACGCGTACCGCGACTACGGCTTCGACTACCTCTACGACGGCGCGGAGAACGGCATCGAGTGGGGCGATCCGGACCAGAAGATCTTCGACGTGTTCTGGAAGGTGTACGAGCAGGAGAAGACGGCGCACCCCGAGAAGCCGCTGTTCCTGTTCATGATGACCATCCACCAGCACGGCCCGCACATGAAGCCGCTGGAGGATCTCGCGCCGCCGTACGACAAGCCGGTGTTCGGGAACAAGGTCAGCGATTGGCTGAACCTCAACCTCAACAACTACCTCGAGCGCGCCGCCGAATCCGACGCGGCGCTCAAGCGCCTCGAGGCGCGCCTGCTCGACCGCCCCGAGCCGACCGTGCTCATGCACTTCGGCGACCACCAGCCCGCGTTCGACGGTGCGATCTACAACCTGGAGTTCCGCCTGCCCAAGGACTGGGGCGAACATCGCGAGTGGGCCACGTACTACATGATCCGCTCGAACTTCGAGCCCACCCGCAAGTACCACTTCCCGATCCTGGACATCGTGTACCTGGGCGGCCTCACCGCCGACATCGCCGGCGTGCCGCCCGACCGCTACTACACGGCCAACACGCTGCTGCGCGACCGCTGCCACGGCCGGTACCTGGAATGCAGCGATCCCGTGCTCGTGCCGAGCTACCACAACTACGTCTTCCACGAACTCAAGGCGCTGGGCGAGTGAGCGCCGCGCGCGTGCACCGGCGCATCGCGGGCGTGGACGAGGCGGGGCGCGGGCCGCTCGCCGGGCCGGTGGTGGTGGCGGCCGTGATCCTCGATCCGCGCCATCCGATCGACGGCCTCGCCGATTCCAAGGCCCTGCCCGCGCGCGAACGCGAGCGCCTCGCCACGCTGATCCGCAGCCACGCGCTGGCGCACAGCGTGATCGTCGTGGATCCGGGCGAGATCGACCGCCTGAACATCCTCGGCGCCACGCTCGCGGGCATGGCGCGCGCGCTCGAGGCGCTGCAGCCACAGGCCGACCACGCGCTCATCGACGGCAACCGCCTGCCGCGCTCCCTGCCCTGCAGCGCCGAGGCGCTCGTGCGCGGCGACGCGCGCGAAGCGTGCATCTCCGCCGCGTCCATCCTCGCCAAGGTCGCGCGCGATGCGATCATGACCGCGTTCGAGGCCGACTATCCCGGCTACGGCTTCGCCGCCCACGTGGGCTACCCCACGCCCGAACACCTCGCCGCGCTGCAACGACTCGGCCCCTGCCCCATCCACCGCCGCAGCTTCGCGCCGGTGCGCGCGGCGCTCGCGCCCGGGCTGCTGTAGCGAACTGCGTCATCAGGCCGGGTGACCCTGGGCAATCGCGATGTCGGGACAATTGCAGATCGATGGCGTCGTGCGCGCACATCCCATGACAAATCGGCCTAGCACACGTGCCTTCGTGTCGGCCTGATCACGGCACCCGCTCCCCCTCACAAGGCCCCCTCTCCCCCGTGGGGAGAGGGTGGGGGTGAGGGGGTGGCCTCAGCACTTCCCACTGCGCTTCTTCGAACGCGCCCCGACGACGCGATATTGCTACCCCCTCACCCTAGCCCTCCTCGCGCATCCTGCGCTCGCTAACCCGGCCGGCACATCCATGTGCCGTCGTTCGTGGGCGCGCGCCAGTGGCGCGCGAAACCCCCGCTCACCCCCACGGGGGAGAGGTGACCGACTGAGAGTTGGTATCGGGACCTGCGCAACCTCCACGACTGACGCGCAAGTATTGAAACCCACGCCCTCGCTATCCTTTCCGGCGCACCCGCGGACATGGGCACGACAGATGCTGGAGCTCGACTCGTCGCCGGACCGGAACGCGCGTTCGCGGGCATCGACCGGTTCTCGACCGGGCCGTCACCCACGCATCCTCGATGGAACCATGGTCACGAAAGCGATTGCCTGCCCGTCGTGGCTGACGCTTTTCGTGGCGACGTTTTCGATGCACGCGACTGCCGCCGATGCGCCCGCGATCACGGCCAAGCTGGGTTATCCGGCGATCACCATCGTGCCCGCCGCGCCGACGTCGGACGACATCATCGAAGTTCGCGCGCAGTACGACTGCATTCCGTCAACGGGGTACTCGTTCCACGGTACGGAAGCGAGGGGTGCCAATTCGTCGGTCGTGCCCGTGGTGTTCATTGCCTACCCGCAACTCCTGCTGCCCGACTGTGGCACGCCGGAACAGCGCGTACGGGTCGAGCGGATCGGGCGGTTGCCGGCGGAACTCTACGATTTCGAGATCCAGACGTCGGTCGGCGGCAGCGTCCGTACGGAACGCGTCCCGGTCGAGGTCCGGGAGGGCCGGGAGGAGCTGACGCTGTCCGATCCGACCATCCTCGACACCCAGTTCTGGCTGGTCGGTCAGGCGACCCTGACCGGCGACGTGCTGCGGGTTGCCTCGGCGGTGACCGGAACCCAGGCGAATTTCGGCGCCGATTTCGACCCCGCGGATGTGGCACGCCGATACTGGGGATCCTTCGAGATCACGTTCACCGGCTGCAACGCGGGGCAGCTTTCCTGGTCCTCCACCGGCCTGTTCACGGGCGACTTCGGTCGGGGTGCCTATCCGATCGTGCGTTTCCTGGCACCCGATCCGCAGTCGGACTGCGCGCAACGAGGCTTCGAGAACAAGACCGACCCGAACTGGTTCACGGGCGCGTGGTGGGGCGGGCCCGAACGCTCGGGCGAGGGACTGTTCATCGATCGAGGGAACGACGGCGTCGTGTTCGTCTCCTGGTTCACCTATCGGCCGGCGCAGTAGCGCGCCGGAATCCGCGCCGAGGGGCCTCGCCGGAGCCGAGTGCGTTCGCGTGCCCCGTGCGCGCTACGCTCGCACCATGCTCGACCGCTGTCTGCTCTTCGCCGCCGTTGCCGGTGCCGCGTACGTCGTTTCGCTGGTGGCGCATCCGTACCCCTGCAGCTGGGCGCTGAAGGCGGTGCCCGCGCTGGTGTTGTGCGGCCTCGCGCTCACGCGGCTGGTCGGTGCGCGGCGCGCGATCCTCGCGACCGCGTTCCTCGCCGCCGCCGCCGGTGATGCCCTGCTCGACCTCGACGGCAGCGCGAACCTCGCGCCGGGACTCGGCTGCTTCCTCGTGATGCAGATCGGCTTCGCGATCGACTTCGCCCGGCAGGCACGCGGCACGCCGTTGCGCGCGCCCGCGATCTGGGCGCTCGTCGCGGCAGGCGTCGCGCTGGTCGCCGTCGCATGGCCGGGACTGGGCACGCTGCGCATACCGGTGGTGGTCTACGTCGCCGCGCTGATCACGATGACGGCGACCGCCTTGCACGTGCGCGACCGGCCATGGATCGCACGCGGCGCACTCGCGTTCGTCGTGTCCGACGCGTTGATCGGCGTGAGCCAGTTCGTGACGCCCTTCCCGGCCTCGACGCCATTCATCGTCGCGATCTACTACGCCTCGATGCTGATGATCGGACGCGGCCTGTTCGGACCGCCGGAGGATGCCCGATGACGACGCGGATGCTGCATGCGATCACGATCGCTCGTCCGCCCGAGGCGGTCTACGACTACGCGTGTGCGCCGGCGCACTGGCCACGCTGGCACCCGTCGTCGCTGCGCCTGTACGGCGCGGTCGACGCACCGCTCGCGGCGGGGGCGACGTTCGAGGAGGACGTGCGCGCCGGTGGCCGCGAGGGACATCTTTCCTGGACCGTCGAGGACGCCGTGCGCCCCTCGCGGTGGATCGCGCGCGCCGCGGTGGACAACGGCGCCCGGCTCACCCTGGCCTACCGGTTCGCCGCGAGCCCGGCCGGTACCGCGTTCGAGCGCGAGCTCGCGTACGAGCTTCCGGGCACCCTGCTGCGCGTGCTCGATGTGCTCGTGCTGAGGCGGCGCATTGCCGCCGAGTCGGCGCTGTCCCTCGCGCAGCTCAAGGCCTGCGTCGAGCAGCGGCCGTGTTGAGCGGCGATGGATGCCTGGTGGCAGGGGTTGCCGAGGGCCGGCTGTTGGTGGGACTTCTGTACCGATCGTCCAAGCGATCCGCTCAACTCGAGGATCCGGAGGTGGTCGCAGGACCGGACACGGGCCTGCGCCGCAGCCGGTCGGCGAGCACGCGCATCATCTGGAGCGCGAAGCGCGGGTGCTGCTGGACCAGGAACTCGAAGCGCCGTTCGCCGATCTCGACCAGCAGGCAATCGGTGATCGTGGTCACCGTGGCGCTGCGCGGCGCGTCGTCGATCAGCGCCATCTCGCCGAAGGCGTCGCCCGGGCCCGCGTGGTCCACCTCGACGCCCTGCACCGCGATGGCGACCTCGCCCTCGAGGATCACGTACATCACGTGGCCGGCGTCGCCTTCCCGGAACACCGCCGTACCGGCCGGGACCCGCTGGGCCGTCTCGCGCTCATGGCGGAACATCTCGAGCTTGACCACGGGCTGACCTCGCTGGGCGATGGCGGAAAGGGCGACGGTACGTGCGCCATGTGACGATGGCATGACGGGATCGGCGCACCCGGCTGCTCGCGAGCCTGTCCAACGCCCCCGCCACGCGGGTACGCTTGCCGATCGAGCCATGTCGACCCGCTACGTCCACCTCCACGTTCACAGCGAGTATTCGCTCAGCGACTCCACCATCCGCATCCCCGGGCTGGTGCAGGCCTGTGCGCGGGCGGGCATGGGCGCGGTCGCGGTCACCGACGATTCGAACCTGTTCGCGCTGGTGAAGTTCTACCGGGCCGCGGAGGCCGCCGGGGTCAAGCCCATCGCGGGCGCGGACGTGTGGATCCGCGATCCCGAAGGCGAACCGTTCCGCGTCACCCTGCTGTGCCAGAACCTGGCGGGCTACCGCAACCTCGCCGTGCTGATGAGCGCGGCGTACCGGGAACGCAAGCAGCTCGATCGCGTCTCGCTCGAGCGCGGCTGGCTGGACGAGCGCCACGAGGGGCTGATCGTGCTGCTCGGCGGCGACTCCGATCTCGCGCGCAACGCGCTGGGCGGGCGCGAACCGCAGGCGCGCGCCGCGCTGGCGCGCTGGCAGCGTCGCTTCGGCGATCGCTGCTACGTGGAACTCACGCGCCTGGGACACCCCGAACGGGACGCCTACGCGCCGATCGCGCGCGAACTCGCCGCCCTCGCGGACTGCCCGGCGATCGCGAGCAACGACGCGCGCTTCCTCGAGCGCGCGGACTTCGACGCGCACGAGGCGCGCGTGTGCATCCACGACGGCCACGTGCTGGGCGACGCGAAGCGCCCGCGCCGCTACACCGACCAGCAGTACCTGAAGTCGCCCGACGAGATGGCCGCGCTGTTCGCCGATGCGCCCGAGGCGCTGGCGAACACGGTGGAACTGGCGAAGCGCTGCAACCTGGAGCTGAGCTTCGGCAAGTACGTGCTACCGGCCTTCCCCACGCCCGCGGGCGAGACCGAACCCGAGCACCTCGCGCGCCGTTCGCGCGAGGGCCTCGTCGAGCGCCTGGCCGCGCGCGGGCTCGCGCACGCGTTCACCCGGACCGACTACGACGAACGCCTCGAACGCGAGCTCGGCGTGATCGTGAAGATGGGCTTCCCCGGCTACTTCCTGATCGTGGCCGACTTCATCGGCTGGGCGCGCGCGAACGACATCCCGGTGGGTCCCGGACGCGGCTCCGGCGCGGGCTCGCTCGTCGCCTACGTGCTCGGCATCACCGACCTCGATCCGCTGCGCGACGACCTCCTGTTCGAGCGGTTCCTGAACCCCGAACGCGTGTCGATGCCGGACTTCGACATCGACTTCTGCATGGACCGGCGCGACGAGGTGATCGAGTACGTCTCGCAGCGCTACGGACGCGAGCGCGTCTCGCAGATCATCACCTACGGCACCATGGCGGCGAAGGCCGTGCTGCGCGACACCGGGCGCGTGCTCGGCATGCCCTATGGCCAGGTCGACCGCATCGCGAAGCTCATCCCGCCGCGGCCGATCGACCTCACGCTGGAGGACGCGCTGGGCCGGAGCGAGCAGGCGCGCATCGAACCCGAGCGCGTGTCGGCGGAATTCCGCCAGGCGTACGAGAGCGACGACGAGGTGCGCAGCCTGGTGGACCTCGCCCTGAAGCTCGAGGACCTCACGCGCAACGCGGGCAAGCACGCCGGTGGCGTGGTGATCGCGCCATCCGACCTGACCGACTTCACCCCGCTCTACGCCGAAGCGCGCTCGGACGCGCTGGTCACCCAGTTCGACAAGGACGACGTCGAGGCCGTGGGCCTGGTGAAGTTCGACTTCCTGGGATTGCGCACGCTCACCATCATCGACTGGGCGGTGAAGGCGATCAACCGCCGGCGCGCGCTCGCGGGCGAGCCGCCGATCGACATCGCGAAGCTGCCGCTGGACGACGCGCCGTCCTACGCCCTGCTCAAGCGCTGCGACACGACGGCCATCTTCCAGCTCGAATCGCGCGGCATGCGGGACCTGGTGCGCAAGCTGCAGCCGGACAACTTCGACGACATCGTCGCCCTGGTCGCCCTCTTTCGACCCGGCCCGCTGCAATCGGGCATGGTGGACGACTTCATCGACCGCAAGCACGGGCGCGCGACCGTGCACTACCCGCACCCCTCGCTGGAACCGATCCTCAGGCCGACCTACGGCGTGATCGTCTACCAGGAACAGGTGATGCAGATCGCGCAGGTGCTCGCGGGCTACTCGCTCGGCGGTGCCGACCTGCTGCGCCGCGCCATGGGCAAGAAGAAGCCCGAGGAGATGGCGAAGGAGCGCGTGAAGTTCGAGACCGGCGCAGGCGAACGCGGCGTCGAGGCGGGCCTCGCCAGTTCCATCTTCGACCTGATGGAGAAGTTCGCCGAGTACGGCTTCAACAAGTCGCACTCCGCGGCCTACGCGCTGGTCGCGTACCAGACTGCGTGGCTGAAGGCGCACTATCCGTCCGAGTTCATGGCCGCGGTGCTCAGCGCCGACATGGACAAGACCGAGAAGGTCGTGCACTTCCTGTTCGATGCACGCGCACAGGGGCTCGAGGTGCTCAAGCCCTGCGTGAACCAGGGCGGCTACCCGTTCCTCGCGCTGCCCGACGGCCGCATCCAGTACGGCCTGGGCGCGATCAAGGGCGTCGGGCGCGCGGCGATCGAATCGATCGTCGCCGAGCGCGTCGCGCATGGTCCGTATGCCGACCTCGCCGATCTCACCCAGCGCGTGGAGCCGGGCAAGCTCGGCAAGCGCATGCTCGAGGCGCTGACCCAGTCCGGCGCACTCGATGCGCTGGGCCCGAACCGCGCCAGCCTCTGGCACGGCCTGCCCGAGGCGATGAAGGCGGCCGAGCAGCGCGTGCGCAACCTCGCCGCCGGGCAGAACGACATGTTCGGCTGCGCCGTGCCCGATCGCGTGCCGGTGCAGCTGCCCGTGGTCCCTGACTGGCCGATCGGGCAGACGCTGTCGGGCGAGCGCGACACGCTCGGCCACTATCTCTCCGGCCATCCCATGGACGAGCACCAGGCGCTGCTCTCGGCCCTGGTCAGCACCCGCATCGGCGAGGCCGACTCGCTCGCGCGCGCACCCGTGCCCGGCCAGGAGTGGCGCCGCAACGACGGCCCGTCCTCGGTACTCGCCGGCGTGGTGGCCGAGGTGCGCCGGCGCGGCGACCAGATGGCCTTCGCCATGCTCGAGGATGCGACCGGCCGGATCGAGGCGGGCTTCTTCCGCGACGCCATGCAGGCCTACGCGCCGCTGCTGGTCAAGGACACGGTGCTCGTGGTGGAGGGCACGGTGCAATCCGACGAGGTCGCCGGCACGCTGACCCTGCGCGCTCGCCAGGCGTACACGCTCGACCAGGCGCTGGAACGCAGCGCGCGCGTGCTGGTGGTGCGCGTGGTGCGTCCAGACGCCTCGTTTTCGCAACGGCTGTCGCAGGTGCTCGCGGGCCACCGTCCCGGCCGCACGCCGGTGCGCCTGGTGTACCGCTCCGAACACAGCGAGACGCAACTCGAGCTGGGTGCCGGCTGGCAGGTGCGCGCCTCGTCCGCCCTGCTCGCCGCCGTGCGCGCCCTCACGGGCGTCGATTCCGCCGACCTGCTGCTCGGCCGATTGCCGAGCGCCCCGCCCAGCCCGGCGCGCAGTTCCAGGCAGCAGGAGATGGCCTGACGCGACGGCCTCGGCTGTCGTGCGTCGGGGCGCCCACGCCGCGACAGGATCGCGCCGCATGTCCTGACGGTCCGAGCATGGCCCCGTCTGCACGATTGCGTCGTGCAATGCCGGCAGGTGCGTGCGCTCCCAGGGCTTCGCAGGCCGCCCCTCACCCTACCCTCTCCCCGCGAGCGGGGAGAGGGGATCAAGAAAAGGCCCCAGCCCATTATCCCTTCTCCCCGCAAGGGGAGAAGGTGGCCCGCAGGGCCGGATGAGGGGCAATCTTGCGAAGGGCAAGAGGTGGCCCGCAGGGCCGGATGAGGGGCAATCTTGCGAAGGGCAAGAGGTGGCCCGCAGGGCCGGATGAGGCGCAACCTTGCGATGGGCAAGAGGTGGCCCCCAGGGCCGGATGAGGGGCAACCCAACGAACGCGTCTAGGACTTCATCGCGTCCACACCCCGACAGATCCCGCCGCACGTCTCATCGGACCCAGCACCGCGCGACCTTCAACGGCACGCCTCACTACCCTCCCCGCTATACTGCCGCGCTGTCGAAGGGCGGCCCGGGACCGGGGAGGGTACCGGGCCCCGACCCTCCCCTGGACCTCACGCCGCGGTAGCGATGAACCCGAATTTCCTCGACTTCGAGCAGCCGATCGCCGACCTGGAAGCCAAGATCCAGGAGCTGCGCCATGCCAGCCATGGCAACTCGATGAACATCGAGGAGGAGATCTCGCGGCTGAAGGAGAAGGTGCGGGTCAAGACCGAGCAGATCTTCCAGACGCTCACCGCCTGGCAGATCGCCCAGCTCGCGCGCCATCCGCTGCGCCCTTACACGCTCGACTACCTCGGCGCCATGTGCGACGAGTTCCACGAGCTCGCCGGCGACCGCGCCTATGCCGACGATCCGGCGATCGTGGGCGGCCTCGCGCGCATCGATGGCCGCGCGGTGATGGTGATCGGGCACCAGAAGGGGCGCGACACCAAGCAGAAGCTCCGACGCAACTTCGGCATGCCCAGGCCCGAGGGCTACCGCAAGGCGCTGCGCCTGATGCAGATGGCCGAGCGCTTCCGGCTGCCGCTCGTGACCATGATCGACACGCCCGGCGCCTATCCGGGCGTGGGCGCCGAGGAACGCGGGCAGTCCGAGGCGATCGCGCGCAACCTGCTGGAGATGTCGAGCCTGCGCGTGCCGATCGTGTGCACCGTGATCGGCGAAGGCGGCTCGGGGGGCGCGCTCGCGATCGGCGTGGGCGACCGCACGCTCATGATGGAATTCTCGACCTATTCGGTGATCTCGCCCGAAGGCTGCGCCTCGATCCTGTGGAAGAGCGCCGAGCGCGCGAAGGACGCGGCCGAGGCGCTGGGATTGACGGCGCCGAGGCTGACCGAACTGTCGCTCGTCGATCGCGTGCTCAAGGAGCCGCTGGGTGGTGCGCACCGCGACCCGCAGGCGGTCGCGCGCACCCTGAAGACCGCGCTGGTGGAGGAGCTCGACCGGCTCGAGCGCCAGCCGCTGGACGAACTGCTCACGCGCCGCTACCAGCGCCTGCGACAATACGGGTCCTACAAGGCCGCGTGAGCGCGCGCCACGTTCGGGGAGTCGACCATGTCCGGTTTCACGAGCTTCCGCGAGTTCTATCCGTACTACCTGAGCGAGCACTCGAACCGCATCTGCCGCCGCCTGCATTTCATCGGCAGCACCTGCGCGCTCGCGAGCTTCGTCGCCTTGGCGCTCACGCGGAATCCCTGGTGGCTGCTGGCCGCATTGCTCTCGGGCTACGCCTTCGCCTGGGTCGGTCATTTCGTGTTCGAGAAGAACCGGCCCGCGACGTTCCGGCATCCTTTCTACAGTTTCGTCGGCGACTGGGTGATGTACGGCGAGATGCTGCGGGGACGACTCGCGTTCTGAGCCCCTCCCGCCTGCACGACGATCCGGAGGCGTCCGCGAAAGCGCGCCCATGACGTCGAACCCCACGCCCGAGTCCGCGCTGGAGGCGATGCTGCGGGGGGCACCGCCCGGCCCGCTCGTGGTGCTGTCGAGCGGCGGCCTGGACTCGACCTGCCTGCTGCACGTCGCGGCGACCAGCGCATCGGCCCGGGCGCGCGGATTGCGCGCCCTGCATCTCGACCACGGCCTGCACCCCGACAGCGTGCACTGGGCCGCGCACGTCGCGCGCCTCGCCGAGGCGCTGTCCGTGCCCCTGGCGATCGAACGCATCGAGGTGGACCGCGACGACCCCGACGGGCTCGAGGCCGCGGCGCGCAAGGCGCGCTACGCGCGTGTCCGCGAGGTCCTGTCGCCGGGAGCGCTCGCGCTCGCGGCCCATCACGCCGACGACCAGGCCGAGACCCTGCTGCTGCGCCTGCTGCGCGCGTCGGGCACGCCGGCGCTCGCCGCGATGCGCCCGCTGCGCCGACTCGGCGCGGGCTGGCTCGCGCGCCCCTGGCTGCTGGTCCCGCGCGCCGCGTTGCTCGCCCATGCGCAGGCGCACGCGCTGGCGTGGATCGAGGATCCGTCCAATGCCAACCCGGCGCACGATCGCAACCGGCTCAGGCACGAGGTGCTGTCGCGCCTGGACCAGCGCTGGCCGGGCGCGGCCGTGCAGCTCGCGCGATCGGCCGCGCACCTGCGGGGCACGGCGCTGATCGAAGGCGAGACGATGCAGCGGACGCTCGCACGCTGCCGCGGGCTCGATCCGGCGACGCTGGACCTGGTCGCGCTCGAGAGCCTCCCCCCGCACGACCTCTCGATGGTGCTCAAGCGCTGGCTCTCGAGCCTCGGCCTGCCGGCACCACGCGCGAGCACGCTGGCCCGGGTGCGCAGCGAGCTGATCTCGTGCGCATCCGATGCCACGCCGCGGTTGCGCTGGCCGGGGGCGGAGCTGCGACGACACCGCGGGCTGCTGTACGCGCTCGCGCCGATGGCGGCGATGCCATCGGGCATCGAACTCGATTGGGACGGCCTCGCCCCCCTCGAGCTTCCGGCAGGGGCGGGCGTCCTGTCGCTGACACCGCCGCGCGCGCTCGCGCTGCAGGTGCGCTTTCGCGCGGGCGGCGAGCGCATGCGGATGTCGCCCGGGCAGGGTGAACGGCCGGTCAAGCACCTGCTCCAGGAACTGGGCGTGCCGCCCTGGCGGCGGGAACAGGTACCGCTGCTGCATCGCGACGGACGACTCGTCGCGCTGGGCGATCTCGCGCGCACGCCTGCGTTCGCGCACGAGCTCGCCGAGCTCGGTACGGCGCTCGCGTGGCGGCAGGCGGATCCCGTCGAGTCGGCTGCCGGCCGAAGCGCACACGCGCGTTGATTCGCCATCGGGCCTGAGCTACCGTTCGCGCCATGCCCGAACCCGCCGCCACGCCCGTCGCCGAATTCGAGCGCTCGCTCGACGAACTCGAGCAGCTGGTCGCGAAGCTCGAGCTGGGCGACCTGAGCCTCGATGATTCGCTCAAGGCATTCGAGCGCGGCGTGGCCCTGTATCGCAACTGCCAGGGCGCGCTCGATGCCGCGGAGCTGCGGGTGCGGCTGCTGACCGACCCCGAGGATCCCGACGGCGGCAGGCCGTTCCAGCCGGACACGCCCTGATCGCGCTTGCGGTCGCGTGGCGCGCGCATCGATGCGGGGTGGCCGCGCTGCCCCCACCGCATCGGCCGTACCGTCCACCCGCCATCGAATCCGTGGTCGTCCCCTGATGCCAGTCGTCGAGTACACGCCGAGCCTGCTCGCCCACGTCGCCCGCATCGAACGCGTGCTCGACCGCCTGCTCCCCGATGAGGATCGGCCGCCGCGCCAGCTGCGCGCCGCCATGCGCTACAGCGTGCTTGGCGGCGGCAAGCGCCTGCGCCCCGCGCTCGCGTATGCCACCTGCCACGCCTTCGGCGGTGCGCCGGCGCTCGCGGACGCCTCGGCGGCGGCGGTGGAGATCATCCACGCGTACTCGCTGATCCACGACGACCTGCCCGCGATGGACGACGACCTGCTGCGTCGCGGCAAGCCCACGTGCCACGTCGCGTTCGGCGAGGCGACGGCAATCCTCGCGGGCGATGCCCTCCAGGCGATGGCCTTCGAGGTGCTCGCTGCCGATACCGCGCCGTCGCCGGGCGCGCGCGCGACCATGGTGCGCCGGCTCGCCGAGGCCTGTGGCGCGGATGGCATGGCCGGCGGACAGGCGCTCGATCTCGCGGCCGTGGGCAAGCGCCTCGACCGCGACGAGCTCGAGCGCATGCACGCGTGCAAGACCGGCGCCCTGATCCGCGCCTCGGTGGCGCTGGGCGCGCTCGCCGGCGGCGTCGAACTGGACGCGCTGCTGCTCGCCCTGGACCGCTATGCGTCGGCGCTGGGGATGGCGTTCCAGGTGCGCGACGACATCCTCGACATCGAGGGCGACACCAGCGTGATCGGCAAGCAGCAGGGCGCGGACGCGCTGCGCGACAAGCCCACGTTCCCGTCCATCCTGGGGCTGGAACCCAGCCGCGACTACGCCGAGACGAAGCGCGCGGAGATGCTGGCGGCGCTGGCGGAGGTGTCCGTGCTCGTTCCGGACGCACAACTGGACGACCTCATGGATCTCGCGCACTACGCGATCGATCGACGTTCGTGACCGTATGGCGGAACCCGAAGGGGTCGAGGTCGTCGCGCCTACGCGATGCCCAAAGGCATCGCGTGCGACGACCGAGGGTGAGGCAGGACGCCGAACGGGGGGGCCCCAGGGACGGGATCCGCAGTTGCATCGGGATCGCGTGCGGCGGACCCCCTTCGGGTTCCGCCCTGCAAGAGCGATCCGCTGCCGAAGCGGGGGTGCCCCGGCGATCGTGCAAAAAAAAGGCCCCGGACATGCCGGGGCCGTTTTTCCGACGCGGTCGTAGGCGACCGCGTCGATATCCAGATGAGGCTTACTGGACGTTGAGCTCCGTGCGGCGGTTGCGCGCGCGGCCTTCCTTCGTGTCGTTCGTGTCGATCGGCTTGCCTTCGCCGTAGCCGTTCGGGCCGGCGAGGCGCGAGCCGTCGATGCCGTGGCTGGTCAGGTAGTCGTACACGATGCGCGAACGACGCTCGGACAGGCCCTGGTTGTACTCGTCGGTGCCGACCGCGTCGGTATGGCCGGCCACTTCCACCCGGATGTTCGGGTAGCGCTTGAGCACGTCCACCGCCTGGTCGAGCAGCGCCATCGAGCCTTCCGTCAGGCCGGCGCGCGAGATGTCGGTCTCGCCCTTCTTCGGGTAGTCGAACTTGAAGTTCACGCCGCGCAGGTCGATCGTGATCTTCTGCTCGCAGCCGTCCGGACCGACGATCACGCCGCGCGCGGTGCCGGGGCACTTGTCGTCGCAATTGTTGACGCCGTCCTTGTCGTCGTCCAGCTCGCGGCAGGACTTGGCGGCAGCGGCGGGCTGGCCGGGCTGGCCGGGCTGCGCCGGTGCCGTGCCGGCGTCCGGAGCGGGCGTCGGCGGCGGGGCGGCGTCGGCGCCACCGAGCGCGAACATCAGGCCCACGTTCAGCATCACGTCGCCGTAGTTCTCCTCGGAGAGCTTGCTGTCGTCGTCGTAGTCGTAGCGGTAGCCCAGCTCGGCGCGGAACTTGATGTCGTCGTTGTAGCTCTTCGCGAGGCCCACGCCGACCTGGATGGCCGGTGCCCAGCCGTAGGACTGGCGCGAATCGTTGTCGCTCACGCCCGGGGCCTTGCCGCTGGCGCGATGGTTGTTGGCGGCGACGCCGGCCATGACGAACGGCTGCCAGCTGTCGCTGTCGCCGAAGTAGAAGCGCGCCGCGGCACCGATGTTGAGGTTGTTCCAGCCCGACGTGAAGGGCAGGTCGCGCGTGCGGTGGACGCGGTCGACGAACACGTCGATGGTGGTGTTGGGGTTGATGTACTTGCCGAAGCCCATGCCGCCCATGAGGGACGTGGCATCGGTGTCGCGGCTGTCGTCGTTGCTGCTCACGCCCATGTAGGGCGCGAAATACCAGCGACCATCCCAGTCGTTGGCCTGCGCACTCGACGCGGCGCCCAGCGCCAGCGCGAGGACGGCATACAGGTACTTGCGGTTCATTGCGGTCTCCTCATTTCTTAGTTTTCCAATTTTCATTGGATCCGCGGCAGGGGTCCGTCCTCGGACCCGCGGTGCCGCTCCCCAGCCACCGAGCAACGAAATGTTAACCCCATGCGGTCCCGTACACAAACGCCTGGTGCATTGCGCATCATGACCCGTTCAGCTTGCCGCATCGCTGGAACAGCTTCGGTGCGCCACCGAACACAGCGGGGTGCTGGACGACCGTCTCTCCGGGGACGAGACGATCGGGCGGCACCCCGGGATTCCCGCCTGGCGGCGGCTCATCCCGCCACGAGCAGGTCCATGAATCGGTTCAGCGGGGTCTGCTCGAAGCGCTCGACGTCCTGGGTCAGTTCGATGATCTGCTGGGTGCGGCGCCTGGAGTACCGGCGCGCGACGGCTTCCTCGAACTTCGCGATGAGGACCGGGATGCCCTCGTCACGGCGCCGGCGGTGACCGATGGGGTAGTCGATCGAGACCCGGTCGGTGGCACTGCCGTCGTCGAACACCACGCGCACGGAGTTTCCGATGTAGCGCTTGGCCGCATCGAAATAGTCGCGCGTGAAGTCGGGGTTCTCCTTCACGGTCATCTTCGCGCGCAGCGCATCGACGCGCGGATCGTTCGCGACCGAATCCTCGTAGTCCGAGGCGGTCAGGCGGCCGTGGATCAGCGGGATCGCCACCATGTACTGGATGCAGTGGTCGCGGTCGGCGTAGTTGGCGAGCGGGCCGGTCTTGTCGATGATGCGCACGCCCGCTTCCTGGGTCTCGATCTCGATGCGATCGATCCGGTCCAGTCGGTCCTTCACCTGTCCGTGCAGCGCCATGGCGCACTCCACCGCGGTCTGCGCGTGGAACTCGGCCGGATAGCTGATCTTGAACAGCACGTTCTCCATCACGTAGCTGCCGAAGGGACGCTCGAACTTGAACGCGTTGCCCTTGAACAGAACGTCGTAGAAGCCCCAGGTCTTCGCGCTCAGCACCGAGGGATATCCGACCTCGCCCTTGAGCGCGTTCAGCGCATGGGTGACGGCGCGGCGGCAGGCGTCGCCCGCGGCCCAGCTCTTGCGCGGGCCGGTGTTCGGCGCGTGGCGATAGGTGCGCAGGGCGCCGCCATCGACCCACGAATGCGACACCGCGTTGATGATGTCCTCGCGCGAGCCGCCGAGCATGTGGGTGGCGACCGCGGTGGAGGCCAGGCGCACCAGGATCACGTGGTCGAGGCCCACGCGGTTGAAGCTGTTCTGCAGCGCATACACGCCCTGGATCTCGTGCGCCTTGATCGCGTGGCCGAGCAGGTCGCGCACGCTCATCGCCGCGCGACCCTCGCGCACGGCCTGGCGCGAGAGATAGTCGCCGACCGCGAGCAGCGCGCCGAGGTTGTCGGACGGATGGCCCCATTCGGCCGCGAGCCAGGTGTCGTTGAAGTCCAGCCAGCGCACCTGGCAGCCGATGTTGAAGGCAGCCTGCACCGGATCGAGTTCGTGCGTCGTGCCCGGCACGCGCGCGCCACCGGCCATGCCGGCGCCCGGCACGAGCGGCCCGAGCATCTTGTTGCATTCGGGGAAGTCCAGCGCCATCAGGCCGCAGGCGATGGAATCCATCAGGCAGTAGCGCGCGGTCTGGTAAGCCTCGGCGGAGTCGATCCGGTATCCCGACACGTAGTCGGCGATATCGACCAGCGGTTGATCCGGGTCCGGCCGCTTGGCCGAACGGATGTCGTAGTGGCTCATGGGGTTCCCGAGGGCGGTGGAAAGTGCGGCATTTTGCCAGAAAGGGGGGGCGAGGCAGTGGCGAGAGGCGTCAGCCGAGCAAGCTCGGCTCTACAACGCCGCTTCGTAGCGCCGAGCTTGCTCGGCCGAGGCCTCACGCCGCGGCCACCAGCCTCGGATCCGCGCGCAGGCGTTCGGCCAGGTAGTCCATGAACACCTGGATCCTCGCCACGTGCCTGAGGTCGGGATGCGTGAGCAGCCACAGCGACCCGATGTAGGCCGGTTCCACCGGGAACAGGTGCACGAGGTCCGCGTGCGACTGGTCGTTGGGCAGGAACGCGATGCCCATGCCCGTGAGCGTCAGCGCGCGCATGGTGATCAGATCGTTCGCGAAGGCGACGAACTGCGCGTCGGGAAAATGATTGCGCATCCAGTCGAACATGGGCACGCGCATGAACGCACGATCGGGACCCACCAGCGCGTGCCCGGCGAGTTCGGCCATGGTGCGCGGTGGTTCGCGCCCGGCGAGGTAGCCGCGGCTGGCGCACACGTGCCAAGTGGAGGCGACCACGCGCCGGCCCACGAGGTATTCCGGCGGGCGCACGGTGGCGCGCAGGGCCAGGTCGGCTTCGCGCCGGGCGAGGTCGTACGCGCTGTCGCTCGCCGCGATCTCGACGCGGATCTCGGGATGCAGCACGCGAAAGTCCGCGACGTAGCCCGCGAGGTAGTCGGCCGCGAGGTTCGGCGCGGTGGTGATGCGGATCTCGCCCGAGAGCTTGAAGTCGCGCCCGGCGACCGCGCGCTCGAGGGCATGCACCGAGGCCTCGATGGTTTCCGCATGGCGGCGGATCTCCTCGCCCTCGATGGTCGGCACGTAGCCGTCGGGGAGCCGTTCGAACAGGCGCACGCCCAGTTGCTCCTCGAGCGCATTCAGGCGCCGGAACACGGTGGAATGGTTCACGCCGAGCGCGCGCGCGGCCCCGTTCAGGCTGGACGCGCGGGCGATGGCGAGCAGGTAGCGAAGGTCGTCCCAGGCGAAGTCGCTCATGACCTTGCATTTTTGCAAATGATAATTGCCAATCTTGATGATTGTATTGCCGATACGCAAGACCTAGATTGGTCCCCAGCGGCAATACCGCCGCCCCTATCAGGACATCGTCATGAACACGAACTCGAACCAGGATTACGGCGCGTTGCTGCTCAGGATCGCGCTCGGCGTGCTGTTCATCGCGCACGCGTATTTGAAGATCGCGGTATTCACCATTCCCGGCACCGTGCAGTTCTTCCAGTCCATCGGCCTGCCCGGCGTGCTCGCCTATGCGGTGATCGCGGGCGAACTGCTCGGTGGCGTCGCGCTGCTGCTCGGCGTGTGGGTGCGTCCGGTGTCCGCCGCGCTGGCGCTGATCGCCTTCGGCGCCATCATCGCCCACAGCGGCAACGGCTGGGTGTTCTCCGCACCCGGTGGCGGCTGGGAGTATCCGCTGTTCCTCGGCGTGGTATCCCTGGTCCAGTCCCTGCTCGGCGCCGGCGCCCATGCGCTGCGCTTCGGCGGCAAGGCCCCGGCGGCGTTCCAGCCATCGCGCGCCTGAACCGTGGGGATCCGGCGGGTCGGCCGAACCGGTCACGACCCGCCCGATCGGGCGCCCGGTCCATCGATTCCGGATTCCGACACGAGGAGCACATCATGAAGCTCTACGGCATGCCCGGCAGTTGCTCGCTCGGCACCCATATCGCGCTCGAGTGGTCGGGCGCGCCCTATGAATACGTCCGCCTCAACCACGCGGACCTCAAGACCCCGCACCAGCTCGCGATCAATCCTTCCGGCGCCGTGCCGGTACTGCAGGAGGACGACGGCTGGACGCTGACCGAGGCCGGCGCGATCCATCGCTACATCGCGACGCTCGTCCCCGGCGCACGGCTCGGCCCCGATCCCGGCCCGCGCCAGGAAGCGGAATTCCTGTCCTGGCTGTCGCTGCTCTCCAGCGACGTGCACAAGGCGTTCTCGCCGATCTGGTCGCCGCGGTTGTTCCATCCGGACCCGGCGCAGCACGATGCGCTCAAGCAGGCGGCGCGGGACCGCGTCCAGCGGCTGATGCTGCGACTCGACGAGAAGCTCGGCGATCGCGCGCATCCCGTCGCGAACCGGCGCACCGTGGTCGATGCGCACCTGTTCGTGTTCCTGCGCTGGACCGACAAGATCGGCGGCGGCCTCCAGTCGTTTCCCGCGCTGCAGCGCTTCTACCGGGACATGACCGCCGACCCGGCCGTGAAGCGAGCTCTCGCGCGCGAGGGCCTGGTGGCACCGTCCAAGGCCGCGGCATGAGCCGGGCGCACATGCGAGTGACACGGATATGAATGCTGCGCGCTCCACGGTGTTCGTCTCCCATGGCGCACCCACGCTCGCGCTGGAGGACTCCCCGACCGGCAGGTTCCTCGACGCGCTCGGTCCGCGCCTCGCGCGGCCGCGCGCCGTCGTGGTCGCCTCCGCGCATTTCGACCGCACGCAGGCCACGCTCACCGGACATCCAGCGCCGCGGACCGTCCACGACTTCGGCGGCTTTCCCGCGCCGCTCTACCAGATCCGCTACGGTGCGCCGGGCGATCCCGCACTGGCCGAGCGCGCGCACGCGCTGCTGGAACAGGCGGGGTTTCCTGCCGCCGTCGATCCGTCGCATGGACTCGACCACGGCGTGTGGGTCCCGATGCTCCGCATGTTCCCCAAGGCCGACATCCCGGTCGTCGCGCTCGCGGTGAATCCGTCGGCCGATGCCGCGTACCACCTCCGGCTCGGATCGGCGCTCGCCCCCCTGTCGCGCGAGAACGTGCTCGTGCTCGGCTCGGGCGGCTACAGCCACAACCTCGGGGCGCTGGATTGGAATGGCGCGAACGCACCCGTCCCGGCCTGGGCGAGCGCGTTCGTCGAATGGCTGCGCACCTGCATCGAGACCGGCGACAGCGCGCGCGCCACCGCATGGCGCGACCTCGCGCCGAATGCCCTGCGCAACCACCCGACCACCGAACACCTGATGCCGCTCTTCGTCGCCTGGGGCGCCGCCGGCCCCGGCGCCAGGGGTCGCACGCTGCATCGCGGCTACGAGATGGGCGCCCTCGCGCTCGATGCTTTCGAGTTCCTCGCGCCGGATTGAACTCTCTTTCCCTTCTCCCCGCTCGCGGGGAGAAGGTGCCCGCAGGGCGGATGAGGGGCTAACTTGCGCGGCGTCTGCCGCGGGCGGAAGGTGCCCGCAGGGCGGATGAGGGGCCCACTTGCGCGGCGTCTGCCGCGGGCGGAAGGTGCCCGACAGGCGGATGAGGAGCAACCTGTCACGGGCCAGTCCGCCCCTCACCCCTACCCTCTCCCCGTGAACGGGGAGAGGGGGAACTCGGCTCGACCCGCACCGCCTCGCTTCGATCCAACGCACCTCGCTCCGATCCAACCCACCCCTCTCCGACACAACCCGCCTCGCTCCAATCAAACCCACCTCGGTCCGATCCAACCCACCTCGGTCCGATCCAACCCGCCTCGCGCCGTCAACCCTTGCCGACTCCACGCATAGCAGGCACGCTCGGAAGATCGACACGACGCCCCGGAGCGCACCCCACGTGGCCCCCGCCGAGACCTATCCGCACCTGCTCGCGCCGCTCGATCTCGGCTTCGTCACGCTGCGCAACCGCGTGCTCATGGGCTCGATGCACACCGGGCTCGAGGATCGCGCGTCGAACTACGACAAGCTCGCCGCCTACTTCGCCGAGCGCGCGCGCGGCGGCGTGGGGCTGATCGTCACCGGTGGCATCGCGCCGAACCTGGTGGGCTGGCTCGCGCCGTTCGCCTCCAAGCTGTCCTGGCCCTGGGAAGTGGCGCGCCACCGCAAGGTGACCGAGGCGGTGCATGCCGAGGGCGGCCACATCTGCATGCAGATCCTGCACGCCGGCCGCTACGGCTACCACCCGCTCTCGGTCTCGGCCTCGCGCACCAAGGCGCCGATCACGCCGTTCACCGCGCGAGAGCTGACCGCGCGCGGGATCGAGAAGCAGATCCGCGACTTCGTGCGCTGCGCCGAATACGCGCGCGAGGCCGGCTACGACGGCGTCGAGGTGATGGGGTCCGAGGGATACCTGATCAACCAGTTCCTGTGCACGCGCACGAACCGGCGCGAGGACGAGTGGGGTGGCAGCTTCGCGAACCGCATGCGCTTCCCGGTCGAGATCGTGCGGCGCATGCGCGAGGCCGTCGGGCCCGACTTCATCATCATCTACCGGCTCTCCATGCTCGACCTCGTGGACGAGGGCCAGAGCTGGGACGAGATCGTGCTGCTCGCCAAGGCGATCGAGGCGGCCGGCGCCACGCTGATCAACACCGGCATCGGCTGGCACGAGGCGCGCATCCCCACCATCGTCACCTCGGTGCCGCGCGCCGCGTTCACCTGGGTCACCGAGCGCATGAAGCAGCACGTGAAGCTGCCGCTGATCACGACGAACCGCATCAACATGCCCGAAGTGGCCGAGCGCGTGCTCGCGACCGGCCAGGCCGACATGGTCTCCATGGCGCGCCCGCTGCTCGCCGATGCCGACTGGGTGGCGAAGGCCGCGAGCGGACGACGCGACGAGATCAACACCTGCATCGCGTGCAACCAGGCCTGCCTGGACCACGTGTTCGAGAACAGGTTCGCGAGTTGCCTGGTCAATCCCCGCGCGTGCCGGGAAACCGAGATCAACCCCACGCCCATCTCCGGACCGCCGCGCCGCATCGCCGTGGTCGGCGCCGGCCCGGCCGGGCTGGCCTGCGCGATCACCGCGGCGGGCCGCGGCCACAAGGTCACCCTGTTCGATGCGGCGACGGAAATCGGCGGCCAGTTCAACATGGCCAAGCGCATCCCGGGCAAGGAGGAGTTCGAGGAAACGCTCAGGTACTACCGCAAGCAGCTCGAACTGACCGGCGTGGACGTGCAGCTGGGCACGCGCGTGGATGCGTCGGCCCTGCTCGGCGCCTCGTTCGACGAGATCGTGATCGCCACCGGCGTCACGCCGCGCGCGAGCGGGATCAAGGGCAGCGATCATCCCAAGGTGGTGAGCTACGTGGACGTGCTTTCGCGCAACGCGCCGGTGGGCCGCAAGGTCGCCGTCGTGGGCGCCGGCGGCATCGGCTTCGACGTGGCCGAGTTCCTCGTGCACCAGGGCCACTCGCCCACGCTCGACCTCGACCTGTGGCTGCGCGAATGGGGCGTGGACCGCACCCTGGCCGCACGCGGCGCCGTGGCCGGCATCGCGCAGAAGCCCGCGCCGCCCGCGCGCGAGGTCTGGCTGCTGCAGCGCTCCGACGGCCGCCCCGGCGCGCGCCTGAACAAGACCTCGGGCTGGGTCCACCGCAACACCCTGAAGATGAAGCGCGTGGAGATGCTCGGCGGCGTGCACTACGAGCGCATCGACGACGAGGGCCTGCATATCTCGATCGGCGGCAAGTCCCGCCGGCTGGACGTGGATCACGTCGTGATCTGCGCCGGCCAGGAGCCGAACCGCAGCCTCCATGAGCAACTCGCGAGCGCCGGCAAGCCCCTGCACCTGATCGGCGGCGCGGACGTCGCCGCCGAGTTGGATGCCAAGCGCGCGATCGAGCAAGGGACGCGACTGGGCATCGCGCTGTAGGGTGCGTCTCGGACGAACCCTGCCCGGCAAAATGGTGCGTCCTGGATGCACCCTGCCACTCCGATTGGTGCGCCCGAGGCGCACCCTACGACGCGCTAGCCTGAATATTCGCTTAACTTCCCCGATCCCCTGTTAACGCGCAGCGAACAGGTCGATCCTTAAGCTGCCGCGCCGTAATCGCGCCAATCGGGCGACGATCGTCGCCTGACGCTAGGCAGCACGCTCTAGAACCCCTGCGTATCGTCGCAGACTGGCGGTTCATGGCCCACGGAAATCCGAGCCCCAGGGCTCGTGCAATGGGCAGGAGAATCAAATGAAACTTGCATGGCTGATGTGGCTGGGCTCGATGATGCCCGCGCCGGAAGCGGACCGGATGTGCCTCGCCTCGACCATCTACCTCGAGGCGCGCGACCAGCCCCAGATCGGGCAGTGGGCCGTGGCCGAGGTGGCGGTGCGTCGCCTCGAGTCGGGCCGCCATGGCGCGACCGTCTGCGAAGTCGTGCATGAACCTGGGCAGTTCGCCACGGGCAAGGTGCACCCGAAATTCCAGGTCGAGGAGCCCGCCGCGTTCGACCGCGCGTGGAAGATCGCGGGCGAGGTGTTGGCCCAGCGCGGCCTGCCCGAGTCCAAGCGCCAGCAGGTCGTCCCCGGCGCCAAGTTCTTCCTGACCACCGAGAGCACGAACGTGGACTGGCTCAAGGGCGAGCCCGTGGCGACCATCGGCGCGCACGCGTTCTATCGCGAGGCCCTGATGGCGAGCGAGATCGCGCCACCCCAGCCCAGCACGCCGGCCAACGCGCGGCTGGATGACTGATCGCCCGCGGACCCGCACAATGGGGGGATGCAGCCCGTCCCCTTCGCACTCGATGCCTGGCGTGAACTCGCCTCGTTCCAGGGTGATTCCACCGATGCCCTGCGCCAGCTCGCCAGCCACGTCCGCTCGCGCCTGCCCGGCACGGGTGTCGCGCTCGTGCTCGTCCGCGACCAGAAGCCCGGCACCGGACGGCTCGCCGGCCTGATCGGCCCCGACGGCACCGAGCATTTCGCCAACTCCGATCCGTTCGGCCGCCACGGCGACCTGCCGCTGTTCGACGACGAGCTGGCCGCCAGCCTGCTGCGCGGCGACGTGCCACATGCGCTCGAGCTCGGCACCCAGGAGCGCGACATGCCGCTGGGCCAGGCCCTGATCACGCCGGCCTCGGTGCTCGCGCTGCCGCAGATCACCACGGGCCGGCTCGACCACTGGCTGCTGGTCTGCAGCGACGAGCACGGCCGCTTCGCCGGGGAGGATTCGGAACGGTTGTGGAACGAGTTCGGCCACGCCGTGAGCCTGCTCTCGCGCGCGCTGTACCTGCGCAATGCCGAGGCCCAGGCCTCGCGCAGCCATCGCGAGATCGAGGGCCTGGCCGAGATCCAGAAGCTGCTGCAGCCCGAATCGCCGCCCATCATCGGCCTCGAGTACGCGATCCACTGGCAGCCAGCCGAGACCGCCGCGGGCGACTACTACGACCTGATGCAGCTCACCCAGTTCGCCGAGGGCAACTACGACAACTCGCGGGGCGACTGGTGGGGCGCGATGATCGCCGACGTGTCGGGGCATGGCGCGGCGGCCGCGATGGAGTCGGTGCAGTTCGACGCCATCCTGCGCACCTACAAGGGCGACGAACCGCCCGGCGGTCCCGCGGGCGCGCTCACCTACGCGAACCGCTACTTCTTCTCGCGCCGGCAACGCCGGCACTTCATGACGGTGTTCGCGGCGACCTACCGGCCGGACCTGCGCGAGCTCGTCTACGTCTCGGCCGGCCACCCGCCGGCGCTGCTGCGGCAGGGCAACGCGGTGCGCGTGCTCGGCGCGGGCGAGGACGGCGGCATACCGCTGGGCATCCTGCGCGAGCACCGGTGGCAGAACGAGGCGATCGTGAGCGATCCCGGCGACGTGCTCGTGGTCTACACCGACGGCATCCCCGAGGCGCGCAATGCGCAGGGCGAGATGTTCGGCGAGGAGCGACTGCGCGAACTCGTGCGCACGGCGGCACCGACGCCCGAGGCCATCCGCGAGGCCGTGATCAGCGCGCTCGTCGCGCACCAGGGGAGCGCACTTGGCCAGGACGACCAGACGCTGATTGCGTTGCGGCACGCGTTGTAGCGCTTGGTCTTTCGCGTGGGCAGCGCCGGAAACGTCAGGCGCCGACGAGCGACCCTACCCGTCGCCCCCGCGCAGGCGGAGGCCCGGCGCCTTTCGTTCAATCTGCCGCAACGCCGAGAGCAAAGTCACTGGGCCCCCGCCTGCGGGGGCGATGTGAGTCATTTGGGTACTGACCCTTCGGGGTCGACCGCTTTCGCTTTCCGACCCGGCAGCTGGCTACCGCTGCTCCAGCGGCACGTACGCGCGATCGTCCGGCCCGATGTAGTTCGCGCTCGGGCGGATGATCTTGCCGTCCTGGCGCTGCTCGATCACGTGCGCGCTCCAGCCCGAGGTGCGCGAGATCACGAACAGCGGCGTGAACATGGCCGTGGGCGCGCCCATCATGTGGTAGCTCGACGCACTGTACCAGTCGAGGTTCGGGAACATCTTCTTCTGTTCCCACATCAGCGTCTCGATGCGCTCGGAGACCTCGAACAGCCGCATGTTGCCGCCCGCCGCGCAGAGCTTGCGCGAGATCTCCTTGATGATGGGATTGCGCGGGTCGCCGATGGTGTACACCGGGTGCCCGAAGCCGATGATGATCTCCTTGCGCTCGATGCGCGCGCGGATGTCGGCCTCGGCCTCCTCGGCCGAGCGGTAGCGCGCGATGATCTCCATCGCGACCTCGTTCGCGCCGCCGTGCTTGGGACCGCGCAGCGCGCCGATCGCGCCGGTGATGGCGGAATACATGTCCGAGCCGGTGCCGGCGATCACGCGCGCGGTGAACGTGCTCGCGTTGAACTCGTGCTCGGCGTAGAGGATCAGCGACTGGTCGAGTGCGTGCGCGTGCAGCGCGCTCGGCGCGCGACCGTGCAGCAGGCGCAGGAAGTGCGCGGCGATCGATTCGTCCTCGGTCTCGGTCTCGATGCGCCGGCCGTTGTGGCTCCAGTGGTACCAGTACAGCAGCATGGAGCCGAAACTCGCCATCAGGCGGTCGGCGATGTCGCGCGCGCCGGTGAGGTTGTGGTCCTCCTTCTCAGGCAGCACGGTGCCGAGCACCGAGCAGCCGGTGCGCATGACGTCCATGGGATGCGCGGACGCGGGGATCAGCTCCAGCGCCGACTTCACCTCGCGCGGCAGTCCGCGCAGGCGCTTGAGGCGCGTGCGGTACGCGGCCAGCTCGCTCGCCGTGGGCAGGTAGCCGTACACCAGCAGGTAGGCGATCTCCTCGAACGTGCCCTGCCCCGCCAGCTCCTTGATGTCGTAGCCGCGATAGGCCAGGTCGTTGCCGGTGCGACCGACCGTGCACAGCGCCGTGTTGCCGGCGGCGACGCCGGACAGCGCGACGGACTTCTTCACCTTGCCGGGCGCCACGACGCCTGCGGACTCGCTCATCTTGGGCTCCTCGATGCCGTGCGCGCGCCGTGACCGGCGCGGCGGGTGGCGCATTGTAGTGGCGTCGGGGCTGGAACCGGATGCGATTATGCCGTGCCGGGTGCGCCGGGTCGCCTGAGGCCTCCGAGCCAGACCCGCACCACATGCCTGTAGAGCCGAGCGTGCTCGGCTCGGCCCCGACGCGGTGCTTTAGCGGAGCAAGCTCCGCTCTACCCGGATGTCGCGACCTCGGTTCGCCTCATCACGGCGCATTCCCCCTGTAGAGCCGAGCTCGCTCGGCTCGGCCTCGCCGCATGGCTTCAGCGGAGCAAGCTACGCTCTACCGTAGAGCGGAGGCCGAAACGGTGCCGGTCTGCGCGGCCCATTGCTCGCGCCGCAATCGATACAGCACGTGTCGGACCTGCGGGCAGTCCTGGGGCACGCGCGGATGATCAAAGTCGTCCGCGGGATCGCGGGTCATCCCGAGCCTGCGCATCACGGCCTGCGAGCGCTCATTCGCCGGTACGGTCACGGCCACGATCTCGTCCAGTCCCAGCACGTCGAAGCCGTGGCGCAAGGCCACGCGCGCGCCTTCGCTCGCGTAGCCCAAACCCCAGAACGGGCGCGCGAGCCGCCAGCCGATCTCCACGCACGGCGTGAAGTGCGCCTCCCACACGGGACGATGCAGGCCGATGAAACCCATGAACTCGCCGGTGGCGCGCAGTTCGGCCGCGTAGAAGCAGTGTCCATTCTCCGCGTGGCTGGCCTCGATGCGCGCGACCATGGCATCGCTTTCCTCGCGCGTCATGGTCGCGGGAAAGTGTTCCATCACGACCGGATCGGCGTTGAGCTCGGCGAAGGGCGCGAGGTCCGATTCGCGCCAGGTGCGCAGCAGCAGGCGTTCGGTAAGGATCGTCATGTCCGTTCGCCCCAGGCCCCGGGCGCCAATGTAGGAGCGCGCTTCAGCGCGCGATCTTTTCGCCCGTTCGCCGCGGTCCGGCGATTCGAAAAGATCGCGCGCTGAAGCGCGCTCCTACAAGACTCCCGAAACCTTCCGGGGATGCGCTAGCCCAGCAGGTGCGCCACGCCCGCCCGCTCTTCCTCGAGCTCCTTGAGCGTGAAGTCCATGCGCTCGCGCGAGAACGCGTCGATCTCGAGGTCGCGCACGCGCTCGTAGCCGCCGTTCGCGCACACCACGGGCACGCCGTACATCACGTCCTCGGGGATGCCGTAGCTGCCGTCCGACGGGATGCCCATGGTGGCCCATTCGCCGTTCGTGCCCAGCGCCCAGTCGCGCATGTGGTCGATCGCCGCGTTCGCGGCGGACGCCGCCGAGGAGAGGCCGCGCGCCTCGATGATCGCGGCGCCGCGCTTGCCCACCTTCGGGATGAAGGTCTCGCGGTTCCAGGCATCGTCGTTGATCAGGTCCTTCACCGAGGCGCCATCCACGGTGCAGAAGCGATAGTCGGGATACATCGTGGGCGAGTGGTTGCCCCACACGACGAGCTTCTTGAACGCCGCCACCGGCTTGCCGGTCTTCGACGCGAGTTGGGACAGTGCGCGGTTGTGGTCGAGGCGCAGCATGGCGGTGAAGTTGCCCTTGGCGAGATCGGGCGCGGACTTCATCGCGATGTAGGCATTCGTATTCGCCGGATTGCCGACCACGAGCACCTTCACGCCGCGGCTGGCGGAATCGTTCAGCGCCTTGCCCTGCGCGGTGAAGATCTTCGCGTTCTCGAGCAGCAGGTCCTTGCGCTCCATGCCCGGACCGCGCGGGCGCGCGCCCACGAGCAGCGCGTAGTCGGCGTCCTTGAACGCCTCGTTCGCGTCGGCGGTGCCGACCGTGCCCGCGAGCAGCGGGAAGGCGCAGTCCTCAAGCTCCATCATGCAGCCCTTGAGCGCGGTCTGCGCCTTGTCCATGGGCAGTTCCAGCATCTGCAGGATCACCGGCTGGTCCTTGCCCAGCATCTCGCCCGAGGCGATGCGATAGATCAGGCTATAGCCGATCTGGCCGGCTGCACCGGTGACGGCGACTCGAACGGGCTTCTTCACGGTGATCTCTCCTGGAAAGGCCGGATCGGATCCGGCTCAAGGGGTGGCGCTGGCGGTTTCGGCACGGGCCAAAGCGATGATCCGGCCCGGATCGTAGCCACGCACGACGACGCTGTCGACGAGCGTGATCGGCACGCCCCTGCCGGAGAGCCGATCATAGGCCTGCGCCCCGCGCTCGTCGTCGTCCACGTCGAGCTCGACATAGGGGATGCCGGCCTGCTCGAGGTCCGTGCGCAACTGCCGGCAATAGCCGCACCAGGACGCACCGAGCATGACCACGCGGTCGGGGCCCACGAGTGCGCGGACTTCCGCGCTCGCGGTCGCGGACGGCGCCAGCCTGTCCACGAGCTTGTACGCGCCGAACAGTAGCGCGAGCGTGATCAGGAAGGCGCGCATGGACATGTCGGCCGGGCTCGTCCTCTCGCCGTCGCGATGGCTTTCAACCAGACCGGGCGGTGGGATCAACCCGCGTCGGTCAACTCGTCGAAGAATTCCGCCATGCGCGCCAAGCCGGCCGTGAGATCGGCGGCCTTGCATGTGTAGGAGATGCGGATCGCCCGCGCCTCGCCGAAGGCGCTGCCTGGCACGCAGGCGACGCCCTTGGCATCGAGCAGGGCATTGCAGAAGTCGATGTCGTTCGCGATCACGCGCGCGCCATGGCGGCGCCCGAACGCGCAGGAGACGTCGGGGAACGCATAGAACGCGCCGGCGGGACGCGGGCAGCGCACGCCGGGTATCGCCAGCAGGGCGGCCATGACCTCGTCGCGGCGACGCGCGAACTCGCGGCACTTCTGCTCGGGGATGTCCTGGGGACCGTCCATCGCCGCCACGGCCGCGGCCGTGACCACCTCGGGCAGGTTCGTGATGTGGTTCGAGTTCAGCGTGACCTGGGTCTGCGCCACCGCCTCCGGTGCTGCGATCAGGCCCACGCGCCAGCCGGGCATGCCGTAGGTCTTGGAGATGGAATCAATCAGGATCACGCGGTCGCGCAGCTCGGGGCGCGCCTTGACCAGGTGCCCGTACTCGATGCCGTCGAAGATCATGCGGTTGTAGATGTCGTCCGACAGCACCCAAAGCTGGTGCTTCACCAGCACGTCGGCCAGCGCCTGCACCTCGTCGGGGGTGTAGACCATGCCCGTGGGGTTCGACGGGTTGTTGAACAGCAGCAGCTTGGTCGTAGGCTTGATCGCAGCCTCGAGCTGGGCCGGCGTGAGCTTGTAGTTCTGCTCGGGCGGGCAGTGCAGCAGCGTGACCTTCGCGCCCAGGATCTCGGCGATGTCGAGGTACGAGGTCCAGTACGGCGTCGGGATCAGGATCTCGTCGCCCTCGTCGAGCAGGGCGTACATGAGGTTGAACAGGACGTGCTTGGCACCCACGCCGGTGGCGAGGTGCTTGCGCTCGTAGCCGTTGAAGCCGCCCTCGCTCAGGTGCTTGAGGAAGGCGTCCAGCAGTGCGTCACTGCCGCGGTTCGACCCGTATGCGCCGGAGTCGGATTCCAGTGCGCGGCGCGCGGCGTCGTACACGTGCGCACCAGGCAGGAAGTTCGGCACGCCGATCGAGAAGCTGATGATGTCGCGGCCTTCGGCCTTGAGCTTCTTGGCCTTTTCGGCCACCACCATGATGGCGCTGGGACGCGCACGTCCCATGCGCTCGGCGAGCTTGAGCATCGTCGTTCCGTAAGGGTGCCGGGAGAGCGCGGCAGAATATCACAGGGGGCGGAATGGGCAGGCCGGGCGGTTAGCAGCGGTTGCGGGGCGGAACCCTAA